>Ga0137403_10000488_pt1 | contig 51145 bp, 51 predicted proteins | sample CZOMad2_1_16fung_FD_122057 | JGI IMG/M metagenome (GOLD analysis project Ga0137403, IMG submission 122057) | Vadose zone soil fungal communities from Angelo Coast Range Reserve, California, USA - CZOMad2_1_16fungal (Hybrid Assembly) | ecosystem: Environmental > Terrestrial > Soil > Vadose zone... | reverse complement strand
CGGCGGAACGGTTCTCATCTGGAGCAGTTCAGCTCTGATCCGCGGCGGAACGGTTCTCATCTGGAGCAGTTCAGCTCTGATCCGCGGCGGAACGGTTCTCATCTGGAGCAGTTCAGCTCCGATCCGCGGCGGAACGGTTCTCATCTGGAGCGGATCAGCTCTGATCCGCGGCGGAGCGGTTCTCATCTGGAGCGATGAAGTTCTGTTCCGCAGCGATCGAGCTCTGCTTCGCCGCGGTGCAGGTCTGTTCTTCCCCAGAACGGTTCTGCTCCGCCGCGGTCGTCCACTCGGCCGCCCGTAAATCCAAGATTCCGCGGCCCTAACTGCCGTACGGGAGCGGCGCCGTAGCGCCGCCCCTTCCTGCCGACCTTCTTCCTTACGGCTGCTGCTGCCGGGCGCGGATCCTGCCCACCTGCTCCTCGGCTCCCGGGCCGGCGACCGCGAGCAGGATGGCCAGGGCGAGAGGCGAGCGGACGATCGCCTCCAGGAGGTGGAGCCCCTCCGCCCACCGCGGATCGTAGCGGTCGATCCAGCCGGCGACCTCGGTCCCCTGCTCGCCATACACGGCGAGAACTGGGTAGCCGTCCGCGGTTTCCCCTTCCACCAGATGGAAGAGCGGTTCGCGGTCGAGGGCCGGGAGGAGGAGGGTCAAGAGCCGCGCAGTCTCCTCATGCCACCACACGGCCACGGGCCGGTCTCCGGCGTCGAGCTCTTCCCACACCCGGAGCACGGCGACCGCCCCGGGCTTGCCGGGAACGGCCTCCGTCTTCCAGGGACCGGCGAGCTCGGCCTCGGCGGCGGTCAGGACCTCCTCCTGCTCGCGCAGGCGGGTCAGGTAGTCGGGGGCGAAGGCGTTGGCGAGGTGGGTGGACGAGGGACTGGTAGACTGGTGCTGGTGACGCATGGACTTAACCTCCTTGCGTTGCCTGGGGTCGGCAGAGTTCCCGCTCTGTCGGCCCCGCTTGGTTCGGGTGGAGAGGACGTTCCTCTCGCTGACTGGAAGCTAGCACAAGAGCGGCGGAAGTGGAAGAGGGAAGTCCGCGGTTCTGGCACGGCGTTTGGAGGCGCTAAGCATGCTTTCACAGGGACCTGGGAGGAGCTTATACGCCTGCGCTCATGTCGTTGACGCAATCTGTGCATGGGACTAGGCTGTGGCGTAAGTGGATGCTTGTGCACGACTTGCGCTGCCCTTACTGGCGTTGGTTCGGCTGCCTTAGCGACACGAGCCTGTCGTATAACCCGGGAAGCGCGACGGAGAATTTGGTGAGTGTAGAGGTTGGGCGGAAGTACTGAAGCACATCGGGAGAAATAAGCCGTGATTGCAACGAACTCTAGGGAACGGCCGCGCGTCTTTATCAGCGGCACCACGAGCGATCTCGCTGAGCACCGCGCCGCCGTGATCGACGCTTGCTTGCGAGTCGGTGTCGAACCGTTAGCCGTAGAGAATACCGACGCCGATGGCACCGACTCGATCGCCCGGGCCGCGGACCTCGTCGATCGCGCCGATGTCTATATTGGAATCCTGGCGTTCCGATATGGCATCGTGCCCGCAGGGCAGGATAGGTCGCTTACTGAAATTGAGTATGAACAAGCGAGGGAAAAGGGCATCCCCCGACTCATTTTTCTCATGAGCGACGACCATCCGGTTCGCCCGGCGGACGTGGAGACTGGTCCCAGCGCCGACAAACTTCGTTCATTCAAAGCTCTGACGCGCCGAGAAGGACTAATCGCCGAGTTCAAATCTCCGGATGAACTCAAGGCTGCTGTAGTAACAGCACTTGTAAGCATCCTAAGTGAACGATCGAGGCGCCCCGCGACTCCGACAGCACTCTTGCTATTGCCCTACGGCCGCGCGCACGACGACGTTCGCGAATTCCTTTCAAAGGAGCTTTCACGCCAAGGCGTCAGAGTCTTCCGGTTCGACGAGATGTTGCAACCTGGTGCCATGTGGGCCAACGCGATCGCGGACGCAATCCAGGGAGCGGACGTGGTGGTGGTCGACGTCACGGGCGCAAACCCGAACGTAATGTACGAACTCGGCTACGTGCATGCCCTCAAGAAGCCCACGATCATTCTGTCAGAATCGCAGGGACTTCGAGTGCCGAGTGACCTAAGCGGGTTTCAATTTCTCACCTATGACAAGCGCGACTTCGAGCCTTTGCGAAGGCCGCTCGAGCGCCTACTACGTGAGTATGTAAGAGAGGGGCGCCGATGATCGACCAGCCGCCACTCTGCTTCGTCGTAATGCCGTTTCGTGCGGATCTCAACTTTTTCTACCTCTATATCCGGCGGCACTTGGAAGAAAGGCACGGGCTGAGGGTTGAAAGGGGAGATCACAGAATCCTAACCGTGCCGCTCTTGGAGAAGATTCGTCAGCAGATCGGCGAAGCGAAGGTCCTTATCGCGGATATCACAGGGAGGAATCCGAATGTGTTCTACGAACTCGGTCTGGCGCACGCGCTTGAGAAACCGGTAGTCCTCCTGACTCAAGACAGAGCCGAGGATGTTCCAACTGACATCCGACACTTGGAGTTTGTCCGCTACGACCTTGGCGAGGACGTGGATGTCCTCGCCAAGTTGGACAATGCAATTCGAAACGTATTCGTGGAGCGGTACCAACAGCTATATATGCAAGCGCGGGAGCTTCTGCTCCAATTCAATCGATCCACCGGAATGTCACTTGAACAGGCTAGCCCTGAAGAGTTTCAGGCGCGAGCGATTCAAGGTGAGCGCGTTCAAGGATTGCCGGAGCGAACCAATGATTCCCTCATGGCTGACTTTCTGCTGCCTCGAGTAATTCGGGACCCCGCGGATATATCAGTAATGTTAAGAGTGACGAGCTGGCTGACCGAAAAGTACACGACGTGAGCGCCCCCAACTCACGCCCTGAGACGGATCGGACGCCGCCGCCCAACTCCAGACTGAAGCAGACGCGGCTCTCGCTTCCCTCGACCCGCGCTGCTTAGGCCTGCTACGTTGGACGGCTAGCGCTAGTCGATGCTGGTCGTGAGCCAACGTCCAGAGGGATCACTGTCTTCCAGAGAGGCCGATGGACGAGGAGCGTGTCCGACTCGAAGCTTTAGCCGCAGACCGCAAAGACGGTGCAGGCGCAGCCGGTCTGAATCTCGTTGGTGTCGCCGCGCGCGGCGACCTATCCGAGGAACCGCGTCCCGCCCCGAAAGGCGCGCAACGCCGGCCGCCTCGAGTCCGGTTCTCTAATAATGGTAGCGGGCCTGGAGAAACCGCACCTTTCCCGGCTCCACCAGATAGACCATCCGATGCTCCTGCGTAATGCGGCGTGACCAGGCGCCCGGCGTAAGGAAGTACTTCAGCGGTTCGGGCTTACCCAGGCCCTCGAAAGGATCGCGGAGCACCGCGTCGACCAGCTGCAAAATGCGCAGGGCCGTCTTGCGGTCGGTCTCGATCCAAAAACGCAGGTCTTCGAGAAACTTCTCCTGAAAAACCGCTTCGCGCCGGCCAGCAGAAGAGCCTCTACTCGTCTCGTTCAAGGCCGAGCTCTTCGCGCAGCTGCTCCACCGTCAGGGTCCGCCCCCCGCCAGCCTTCGCCTCGGCCACTGCGGCGAAGAGCCGCTCGGCGTTCCGAGGAGACCTCAACAGGTGAGCCGTCTCGGCGAGAGACTCCAGCTCGGATGCCGCGATCAGGGCGACATCTTCGCTTCCACGGCGGTGGATCACGACGGTCTCGCGGTTCTCGGTCACCTCGTCGAGGAGCTTGGCCAGATTGGCCCGCGCCAGGGTGTAGGTTGTCTCGATGGCCATCTCTCCTCCTGTACAGGAAGACTGTACGAGGCATGCTCGGCCAAGTCAAGGCGCGACCGAGCGGGGCGAGCGGGGTGGATGCTACAGTAAAGCGGCATGAACCCCTCCGAGCCCCTCCCCCTCCGGCCGGCCCCGGCGCCTGACGCGTCGCGGGTCGTGGTCGTCGTCCCCTGCCACAACGAGGCGGCGACGGTCGCCAAGGTGGTGCGCGACTTCCAGGCCGCCCTCCCCCGGGCGGAGGTGGTGGTGGTCGACAACGCCTCGACCGACGGCACGGCGGAGCTGGCGCGGGCGGCCGGGGCGCGGGTGATCACGGAGCCGCGGGCGGGCAAGGGGTTCGCCCTCCTCTCCGGTTTCCGGGAAGGGCGGGACGCCGATTTTTTCGTCATGGTCGACGGCGACGACACCTATCCCGCGGAGGACGCCTCCCGCCTCCTCGCCGCCGCCGAGGCAGGGGCCGACATGGTGATAGGCACCCGTCTCGAAGGGGCGGAGGAGGGGGCCTTCCGGGCCGGCCACTCGCTCGGCAACCATCTCTTCAACGGCCTGGTGCGCCTTCTCTTCGGGGTGAAGACCCAGGACCTCTTCTCCGGCTACCGGGTGCTCACCCGCCGGTTTCTCCAGTCGGCGCCGCTCATCGCCCGCGGTTTCGAGGTCGAGGCCGAGCTGTCGCTCCAGGCGGTGGTGCAGGGGTTCCGCACCGCCGAGGTGCCGATCCGCTACCGGGCGCGGCCGGAGGCGAGCCCGAGCAAGCTCAAGACCTACCGGGACGGCACCCGCATCCTCCTCGCCATCCTCACCTTCTTCCGCGACTATCGGCCGCTCACTTTCTTCGGTCTCCTGGGGCTCTTCTTCCTCGCCCTCTCGCTCGCCGGCGGGGCGGTGGTGGTCACCGAGTTCCTGACCACCGGCCTGGTGCCGCGGCTGCCGCTCGCCGTCCTCTCCGCCGCGCTCTTCATCCTCTCCGCCCTCTCCTTCACCTGCGGCGTGCTCCTCTCCTCGATCAACCGCCGCTCGGCCGAGATCGCGGCGCTCATCCCCTGGCGGTGAGCTGGAGGGGGACAGGAGGGGGGCGTTCCGAACCGCGGGTGGTATCCTCTGGATAGGGCGCGAGCCTCGCCGACCGCAGCGCCGCCTCCTCGGAACACCGCCGATGGGCCTGGGAATCTCCCCAAAACGGCCCGAAACTCCCTTCGAGCGGCTCGAAATACAGTACAGGCGGCCCGAAATGAATTTCGGGTGGCTCGAAATGCATTTGGAGAGGCTCGAAATGGATTTCGAGGGACTGGAAATCGATTTCGAGCGGGACGAAATACATTTCGGGTGACTCGAAATGCATTTCAGGTGACCTGAAATGAATTTCGAGGGGCGCGAAATCGATTTGGAGTGACTTTTTTTGAGTTTCGAGGGGTTGGAGGCGAGTTTCGCGGGCTCAGGGAGGCGTTTGGAGGGGCGAATGTCCTCTCCTGAGGGACAGGACAGGTGGGTATAGGGGGCGACCTCCCGATCCGGAGACGTTCCGCGGTCCCCGTGGCCTGCGCAGGGGATCGTTCAGGACCTGGAACGTCTCTACTCCCTCTGTCGAACCGCTGTCAGCGCAGATTCGCCTCTTACACGCCACGCTCCAATAGCCCGGTTGCCGCCGGCCCGCTCGCCCGGCTACAGTACCCGGGACGTGATCCCGCAAGCCTCCCCCCCGATCCTGCCGGCCGGCCCCTGGCGGTGAGCGCTCTCCCGCCGACCGTCCGGGAGGCCGCCCGCCGCTTCGGGCCGTGGCTGGTGGCGGCGGGGCTCCTGCTCTTCCTGCTCCACCGGGTGCCGTTCGCCGCCCTGCGCTCGGGGCTCGCCCATGGACCGTGGGGGGCGCTCACCGCCTACACTTTCCCGCTTGCCGCCCTCACTCTGGTGGCCGACGCCTTCGCCACCCAGGTCTGCCTGGCGGTGACCGGCGAGCCGCGGCCGTTTCGCACCCTGCTCCTGGTGCGCGGCGCGACCTATCTCCTGGGGCTCGTCAACTACGCTTTGGGGCAGGGGGGGATCGGCCTCTATCTCCATCGCACCGGCACCCGGGCGGCGCGCGGCACCGGGATCGTCCTCTTCCTCATGGCGGTGAACCTCGGCTCCCTCGCCCTGACCGCCGCCCTCGGGCTCGTCCTTCCGGTGGGCAACCGGCTGGGGCCGGAGGTGCGGGACCTGGTGCTCGGCGGGCTCGTCCTCGGCGCCCTCTACCTCGGGGTCGTGGCTCTCCGGCCCGCCTTCCTCAACCGGTACGAGATCCTCTCGCCGCTCTTCGCCGCCGGGGTGCGCGGGCACCTCGCGGCCCTCGCCGGCCGGCTCCCCCATGTGCTGCTCCTCGCCCTTGGGCAGTGGGGAGCGCTGTGGATCTGGGGGGTGCGCATCCCCGCCGACCACGCCCTGGCACTGATGCCGCTGGTCCTCGTCGTCGCCGCCCTGCCCGTCGCCCCGGCCGGGCTGGGCACTTTACAGGCGGCCCAGGTGCTCCTTTTTGCACACTATGCATCGGAGGCGGCCGTCCTTTCCTTCAGTCTCGCCTTCAGCCTGCTCGGCCTCGTCTTCCAGGCGATCGTCGGGGTGGCCTGCCTGGCGGCCCTCAAGCGGCGGGGGATGGAGTGAAGATCCTCATCCTCTACGACACCGTCTACCCCGACTTCGTGGGTGGGGTCGAGCACCGGAACTTCGAGCTCGCCGCGGCCCTCGCCCGGCGCGGCCACGAGGTCACCCTGGGCGGGCTGGGGAAGGGATCGCGGCAGGTCGCCCCGCACCTCCAGGTCCTCTGCTTCGCCCCGCTGGGCGACCTCCACACCCCCACCGGCCAGCGCAGCACCCGGGAGGCGATCCGCTTCCTGAGCATCGCCTGGCACCTGGACGTCCGCCCCTACGACGTCGTCGAGACCGCCAATATCCCCTACCTCCACCTGCTGCCCTTGAGCCTCAAGTGCGCCCTCCATGGCAAGCCGCTGGTGGTCGCCTGGCACGCCCACTGGGGGGCCTATTGGCGGGACTACATCGGCAACTGGACCTGGCCCGCCTACCGGGCCATCGAGTGGGCGGCGGCCCAGGCGGGTTCGGCGGTGGTGGCGGTCAGCCGGATGACCGCCGGCCGGGTCGCCGCCCAGCGCCTCCGCGGGGGTCTTACCGGCGGGGTGGAGGTGCTGCCCAACGGCATCCCCCTGGCGCGCATCCGTTCCGCTGGGGAGGGCGCCCGGGAGGCGGCGGGGGCCGGTCCGCCGCTCCTCTTCGCCGGCCGGCTGACCCGCGAGCGCCGGCTCGATCTCCTGCTGGCGGCGGTCGGGCGGTTGGCGGGGCGGCCCGAGCCGGTGCTCCTGACCGTCGCCGGGGACGGCCCATTCCGGCCGGAGCTCGAAGCCCAGGCCGAGCGGCTGGGGATCGCCTCCCGGGTACGCTTCCTCGGCACTCTCGACAGCGCCGTCCTGTGGCGGGAGATGGCGCGCGCCGAGCTCGCCGTCCAGCCCTCCTCCCAGGACAGCTTCGGGATGTTCCCCCTGGAGGCCATGGCCGCCGGCCTGCCGGTCGTCTACTGCCTGGCCCCCGACAGCGCCCTGCCGGAGCTGGTGCGGGAGGGGCTCGACGGCCATGGCGTGGCGCCCGATCCGGACACCCTCGCCCGGACCCTCGCCCGCCTCCTCGACGCCCCGGCCGAGCGGGAGCGCCTCGCCGGCAACGCCCGGGAACGGGCCGCCGAGTACGACTGGGACCGTGTCGTGCTACGGGCGGAAGCGCTCTACGCGCGACGGCTCAAATGACCGCGTCGATCTGAGCCCTACAAAGAAAAGGCCCCGCCGGATGGCGGGGCCTCTTCGGGGAACCGGTGGAGAGGGTCTACTGCGCGGTGAGGATCACCACGGCCCGCCGATCTTCTGCGGGGTTGCCGGTCGAATCCTGCGTGCCGCGGCCCTCGGTGGTGATGCGGCTGGGATCGATGCCGTGCCGCGTGACCAGGTAGTTCTTGACCGCCTGGGCCCGCTGCTCGCTCAACCGCTGCTCGGACGCCGTCGTGCCCTTGCCGGTGTCGCCGTAGCCGAGCACCTGAGCGCGGAGAGTCGGGTCCTGCTTCATCTTGAGGGCCACCTCGTCGAGCTTCGCCTTGGCGATGTTCGAGAGGCGCGCGCTGCCGGGGGTGAAGTTGACCGTCACCCGCTCCTCCGGCTTGGGAGCCGGAGCCGGGGGCGGCGGGGGTGGTGGCGGCGGAGCCGGGGCCGGGGGCGGCGGCGGCTCGGGAGCCGGAGGAGGCGGCGGCGGGGGCGGCGGCTCCGGAGCCGGGGGCGGCGGCGGAGGCGCGTGGAAGACCGGGAAGTAGGTCAGGCCGACGAGGCCGCCCAGGGGGCAGTGGTCGCCGGTCGAGCTGAGCTGGTTCAGGTCGGTGCGCAGGGCGAAGTTGAAGGCCCAGTTCTGGGACTCGCCCAGCCACAGCCGGCCGCCGGTCGTGAAGTCGATCGAATCCTTGAGCTTGAGGAAGTGGCCACCGGTGTAGAAGTTACCGTTGACCTCGGCGATCCAGTCGAGCCGCGAGCCGACGCGACCGGCGTAGCCGATCCCGGCCGTCGTCGCCTTGGGGCCGATGATCGGGTCGTTGCCGCCGTTGTCGTAGTAGCCCAGGTTCACCACCCAGTTGTGGAGCCGCCAGTCGAGACCGACACCGTAGCCGGTGCTGTCCGAGGTGACGTCCTTCAGCTCGTTGCTGGAGGTGGAGAGGTCGACGAAGCCGTTGATGGCGAACGTGGTGTCCGCCCCGCGGTCGCCGAACAGGCGGAGCTTGGTGCCCAGCCGGACCGGGCCCAGGCCGCTCGCCTTCAAATCGATGCCGCCGGTGCGGCGGGTGTCGAAGCCGTGGAAGTTGTCATAGGGGACCAGGACGCTCGCCTCCCAGCGGTCGGTGATGCCGACCCCCAGGCTGGCGCTCACCCGATCCCAGTCGTAGGCCGGCTTCTTGTTGACCGTGGGCGTAAGGCCGAGGTTGAAGTCCTTGAAGATACGGTCGTAGTTGTTGTAATAAAGACCAAACGACCAGCCATGGGCCGGCAGGGTGTCGCCGGTCAGCAGGTTGAAATACCCCGTCTCGCCCGTCACGCTTGGAGCATTGGCCTGCTCTCCAGCCGACGCCAGGGCGGGTACGAGGCCCAGCAGCGCCACTAACAGCACTCTTCGTCTCATGTCTCTCCTCCGGCTGTGAGCCTTGAAAACAGAAGCCTCGACGGCCTCTGCAATAACGTAAATCTTATGTTGAAGGGACTTAGCGCGCGATTCGCGCGCTGAAGGCCCGGTCAAGCTCACCGTGATCGTCAGTGATAAGACTTGACTGAAACACGCGCCTCCACACCACCGCTCCCTTTCAAGGCTCGTGCCAAAACGCCGGAGAAGAAGAAGCGATAGCGGTCGCGCAGGCGGAAAGTGGCCTCGAAGCCGAGGCCCACGTCGGGGACGTAGTTGCCGAAGTCGCCGTAGACCTTGCGGTCGAACCCGGCCGTGCCATACCCCGAGTAAAGAATCCAGTACCAGGTCTGCCACTGGAGGCGCAAAAAGTCGTGGTGGGCGTCGACGAACCAGGGAAAGAAGTACTCCCAGGTCGTATGGACCTCCTCGGTGCCGGGCCGCTTGTCCTTCAGACCCTTCAGGTTCTCGCGCCCGTCCAGGCTGAACAGCTCGCTCCTCGGCACCGAATAGCGGTCCACCGGATCGACCAGCGGGTCGGTGGTGATGTTCTTCTTGTAAGGAAGGGACCCCAGGTGGAAGTTGCCGACCAGGAAGGTGTTCTCGGTGACGTCGAAGCGCTTCAGGCTGGCAAGCTCGACCTTGATGTAGTTGAAGTTGCCGTTCAGGAAGTCGAAGCCGTAGGTGAGAGCGCCGGTCAGGCCGAACCCGCCCGGCCCGATCGCCCGCGCGGCGGTGAACAGCTGCTGGGTGCGCGCCCGGCTCTCCCCGACGATGGCGTTCGAGCGCGAGTCCTCGGGGGTGCCGATCTGGTAGCCCAGGCGGATGAAGTCGTTGGTTTTGTTGTTGGTGAAAAACTTGTCGAGCTGGTTCGAGGAGATGCGGTCGATCTCGAACAGGGCGAAGCTGCGGTGGTTGTAGTCGTGCGGCCACTGCAGGAAGAGGAGGGTGCCGCGCACGCGGTCGAAGTCGCTGTTCGAGAAGGTCTGGGCGTTCGAGAACTCGATCGAGTCGAAGACCGCGAACTGGGTGACGCGGTTCTCGCCGTAGTAGCGGTAGCGCAGGAAGGCGGTGATGTCGCCGTTGATGAAGTTGTACTTGACCTGGCCCTCGAAGAAGACCTTGTTGACCAGCCGGTTGACCCGCAGGTCGAGGTCGCCCTCGGGGAAGAAGACGTCGAGCCGGGGGAGGAACTTGTCCCGTGGCTTGAGCGGCTGCTCCTCTTCCGGCACCGTGGTCTCCCCCGGCGGCGCCCCGGGAGGCGGCGGCGCCGTGCTGCTCCCGGAGGTCGGCGGGGTCGGCGCGGTGGCGGGCGGCGGTTCCTGGGCGTCGACGCGGTGCAGGAGGGGGGCGGCGCCGGCGCAGAGCAGGGCGAGCAGGGCAACCCGGCAACCGGTGCGCGCGGCGTTCGAGTCCACGAGCCCTCAGCGATCCAGCAGCTGGTTGACCCGGTCGAGGAAGACCTTCGATTGGTTGGGGCCGAGCGCCGCCGAAACCACCTTCTCGTCGGCGCGCAGGAGGTCGAGCACCGCCTCGGTGCCGCGCCCGGCGTCCATCTCCGCCCGGCTCAGTCGGTAGGGGGTCTCCAGGTCGGAGAGGCGATTGTGGCCGGAGAGGAGGGCCTTGGCCTGGTGGTGGATGCCCTCGGTCAGCCGCGCCAGCTCCTCCGTCGTCATCTTGTGCAGACGCTCCATGTGCAGCCGGCTGAAGTCCTCCTTCAGGGCGACCAGGCCGGAGGTGATGAGGCCGTAGAGCAGCTTGCAGGTCTCGAAGGGGCTCATGTTGAGGCCGATGGCGACTTCCTCGATCGAACGCCGCTCGTCGATCTTGCAGATCAGCTGCCACTCCTGGGGGGTGAGCGAGACCGAGGTGGTGGTCGCCTGCTGGGTGAAGACCGGCACCAGGCGGGTCGAGGGGATGCGCTTGGCGAGCACCTGCCACTCGTCGATCCGCCGCGCCGCCTCCATGAGCAGGTTGGTGTTCGACTTCTGGATGGTGGTCTGCTCGGTCTCGCGCCCGGGGGTGAAGACGAAATCGCCCTCGGGCCAGATGGCGAGCTCGTAGACCGCCTCCTCGCCGTGGAGCTCGCCGAGCTCGGCGTGCACGATGTGCCCGCCGCGCAGGTAGATCTCGCCGGTCGAGTCGCCGTCGCGCTTCAGGGTGAAGACCCCGGTCTTGCCTGAGACCGAGACCAGCTGGATGATGTCGGGGAGCGGCAGCTCCTTGAGCGATCCCTGGAATGCCATGCCGGACCTAGGCCGTCCCGCCCTTCGGCGTGGCTGGCTCCCCGTTCGCCCGCCGGGGCACGGGGGGCGTTTGAGACCGTGTGCTGATGTCGACCGCCTTTGCTCTCTCTGGCATGGGCACCCTCTCGCGCAGCTTCCTATAGGACTCCAGACCCCAAGCAGGAAGTGAATGTAGCACAGCCCCCGGCTGCGGGGGACTCTATCCGGGCGTCGATCTGAGCGTCTATCTTGGCGACGTGGCGGTCAACCTATCCATGCGCAAACGCTGCGCGCAGCAGAGAGCCAGGGCCAGGGCGTCGGTCGCATCGGCGGCGAGGGCTTTCTCGTCGCCCAGGGAGAGGAGGAGCCGGACCATCCGCGCCACCTGGTCCTTGCCGGCGCGGCCGTTGCCGGTGACCGCCACCTTCACCTCGGCCGGGCTGTACTCCCGTACCTCGACGCCGTGCCCGGCGATGGTGGCCAGGAGGGCGCCTCTGGCCTGGGCGAGGACGATGAGCGAGCGGGCGTTCATGCCGTGGAACGGCGACTCGACGACCGCCACGTCGGGGTGGTGGCGCTCGAGGAGCTCGTGGAGGCAGGCGACCAGGTGGGCGAGGCGGGCGGGGAGGGCCTGCTCCCGGGGACAGGAGAAGCGCCCCACGGCGAGGACGCCTAAGGCGGAGCCGCGCTTTTCGAGCAGGCCGTAGCCGGTGTGGAGGCTGCCCGGATCGAGCCCGAGGATGAGCATGGGACGGCGGTTACCAGCGACGGGGCGGCGGGGCGGCGGCGGAGCCGCCTAGGCCAGGTCTTTCTCGTCGATGTCGAAGTTGGCCCAGACCTTCTGGACGTCGTCGTGGTCCTCGAGCGCCTCGAGGAGACGGAGGACCGATCCGGCGCGCTCGCTCGGCACCTCGATCGAGGTGCTGGGCACCATCGCCAGCGACTGGGCGACGGTCGGCACGCCGCGGGTCTCCAACTCGTCGCGCACCCGGCCGAACTCCTCGGCCGCGGTGTAGATCTCGTAGTGGTCCTCCGCGGTCGCGACGTCGTCCGCCCCGAGCTCCAGGGCGAGCTCCATGAACTTCTCCTCGTCCATCACGGCGGGTAAGACGGCGAAGTAGCCGCGGCGGGCGAACATCCAGGCGACGCTGCCGTTGTCGCCCAGGTTGCCGCCGTAGCGGGTGAACAGGTGGCGGACCTCGGCGGCGGTGCGGTTCTTGTTGTCGGTCAGCCCCTCGACCAGGATCGCCACCCCGCCCGGGCCGAAGCCCTCGTAGACGACCTCCTCATAGGACTCGCCTTCGAGCTCGCCCGTCCCCTTCTTGATCGCCCGGTCGATGGTGTCGCCGGGGACGCTGTTCGAGCGCGCCTCGACGAGCGCCGAGCGCAGCCGCGAGTTGCCCTTGGGATCGCCGCCGCCCAACCGGGCGGAGACGGTGATTTCGCGCAACAGCTTGGTGAACAGCTTGCCCCGGCGGGCGTCGGTGGCGGCCTTCTTGTGTTTGATCGTGCTCCACTTGCTGTGACCTGACATCGCGGGCTCCCCTTCAACTACCCGAACAACCTACCCGAACAGCCCCTTCTTGACCCGGTCCAGAATCCCCTCCTCCTTGACTGGCTTGCCGGAGAGCTCGGCGAGCTTGCGCAGCAACTCGACCTCCTCGTCCGACAGCTCGCGCGCCTCGGGGATCTCGATCTCCATCACCGCCACGTGATCGCCCTTGCCGCCGCCGTCCAGGCGCTGGATGCCCTGGCCGCGGAGGCGGAACTGGCGGCCCTGGACGGTGCCGGCCGGCACCTCCAGGGTCTGCGTGCCATGGATCGTCTCGATCGCGAGGCTCGCCCCCAGCACCGCCTGGGGGTAGGCGACGGGGACCCGGGAGTAGACCGTCGACCCCTCGCGCTGGAAGTGCTCGTGCGGCTTCACCTGGACGACGACGTAGAGATCGCCGGCCGGGCCGCCGCGCCGCCCGTGCTCCCCCTCCCCGGCCAGGCGCAGGCGCTGCCCGGTGTCCACCCCGGCGGGGATCTTGACCGAGGTCGAGCGCTCGCGCTCGACCAGGCCCTGGCCCTTGCACTCCTTGCAGGGGTCGGTCACGATCCGCCCCTCGCCGTTGCACTGCGGGCAGGTGCGGGCGACGGTGAAGAAGCCCTGGCTGTAGCGCACCTGGCCGTGGCCGCCGCAGGCCTTGCAGGGGGTGGGCGCGGCGTTGCTGGCGCTGCCCGATCCCGTGCACTTGGGACAGGTCTCCAGGCGCGGGATGCGCAGCATGGTGTCGGTGCCGAAGGCCGCCTCCTCGAAGCTCAAGGTCAGGTCGTAGCGCAGATCGGCGCCGCGGCTCGGCCCGTTGGCGCCGGTACCGCCGGCACCGCCGCCGCGCCGGCCGCCGAAGCCGAAGAGGTCGCCCAGGATGTCCGAGAAGTCGGCGAAGATCGTCGGATCGAAGCCGCCGGCCCCCGCCCCCGACACCCCCTGGTGGCCGTAGCGGTCGTAGCGCGCCCGCTTGTCGGTGTCCGAGAGGACGGCATAGGCCTCCGCCGCCTCCTTGAAATTCTCCTCCGCCTCGGCGGAGCCGGGGTTTCTGTCCGGATGGTACTGGACCGCGAGCTTCCGGTAGGAAGCCTTGACCTCCGCCGCGTTCGCCGTGCGGGCGACCCCCAGCACCTCGTAATAATCCCGTTTCGTCGTCGCCATCGTCCATCAACCTTTCGCGCCCGGCGCCGCGGTATTCGCACCCGCGGCGTTGCCGGCCCTGGAAAGCATCACGTCCGAGAGGGTGCGCGACACCGACGACAGGTCGTAGATCGCGGCCTCCAGCTCGGCGCGCTTCTCGTTCGTCTTCGCCAGGCGCGCCTGCAGCAGGTTCTCGTGGATCTTCTTCGCGTCGTCCTCGGGCATCATGTCGCGGAACTCCTCGAACACCCTCTCATTGCTGTAGATCAACCCTTCCAGGCGGTTCTTGAGCTGGCGGATCTCGCGCTTCTCATGGTCGTCCTTCGAATGCTGCGAGGCCTCGTCCACCAGCCGGCTGATCTCCTCCTGGGACAGCCCGCCCGAGGGGTTGATCTGGATGCTCTGCGACAGGTTGGTCGCCATGTCGCGCGCCGCCACGTTGACGATGCCGTTCGAGTCGAGGGCGAAGGTGACCTCGATCTGCGGCACGCCGCGCGGCGCCGGCGGCACCCCCACCAGCTCGAAACGGCCGAGCGACTTGTTCTCGGCGGCGATCTGGCGCTCCCCCTGGAGCACGTGCACCTCGACCGTGTCCTGGTTGTCGACCACCGTGGTGAAGATCTGGGTGTTCTTCGTCGGGATGGTCGAATTGCGGTCGATCAGACGGGTGAACAGCCCCCCGTGGGTCTCGATTCCCAACGACAGCGGGGTGACGTCCAGAAGCACCAGGTCCTTGATGTCGCCGCGCAGAATCCCGCCCTGGATGGCGGCCCCCATGGCCACCACCTCGTCGGGGTTGATCTCCCGGTTGGGCTTCCTCCCGAAGATCCGCTCGACCGTCTGGATGACCAGCGGGGTGCGGGTCTGGCCGCCCACCAGCAGCACCTCGTTGATCTCGTCGGCGCGCAGGCCGGCGGCCTTCAGGGCGTCGCGGCAGGGGGCCTCGGTGCGCTCCACCAGGTCGCGCACCAGCGCCTCCAGGTGGCCGCGGGTGAGCGTCCGCGCCAGGTGCCGGGGGCCGCTCTCGTCGGCCGAGATGAACGGCAGGTTGATCGCCGCCTCCTCGGTCGTCGACAGCTCGCACTTGGCCCGCTCCGCCGCCTCCTTCAGGCGCTGGAGGGCCATGCGGTCGGCGCCCAAATCGATCCCGGTCTCGGCCTGGAACTCCTCGATCAGCCAGTTCATGATCCGCTGGTCGAAGTCCTCGCCCCCCAGGTAGGTGTCGCCGGCCGTCGAACGGACCTCGAACACCCCCTTGGCGAACTCCAGGATCGAGACGTCGAAGGTGCCGCCCCCTAAGTCGTAGACGGCGATGACCTTCTGGCTCTCCTGGCGGTCGAGCCCGTAGGCCAGGGCGGCGGCGGTCGGCTCGTTGATGATGCGCAGGACCTCGAGGCCGGCGATCCTCCCGGCGTCCTTGGTCGCCTGGCGCTGCGAGTCGTCGAAATAGGCCGGGACGGTGATCACCGCCTCCCGCACCTCCTCGCCCAGCACCTCCTGCGAGAAGTCCTTGATCTCGGCCAGGATGAAGGCCGAGATCTCCTCCGGGCTGTACTGGCGGTCGCGGATCTCGATCTTGACGTCGCCGTTGGGCGCCCGGGTCAGGGTGTAGGGGAGCACCTCCCGCGCCTTGACGACGTTGGGGTCGTTCAACTTCCTCCCGATCAGCCGCTTGACCGCGAAGACGGTGTTCTGCGGGTTGGTGATCGCCTGCCGCTTGGCGATCTGGCCGACCAGCCGGTCGCCCTCCTCGGCGAAGGCGACGATCGAGGCGGTCGTGCGGCTCCCCTCCCGATTGGCCAGCACCCGGGGCACCAGGGCCTCGACGACCGCCACACAGCTGTTGGTCGTCCCCAGGTCGATACCGATGATCTTGCTCAAGCCGCTTGCCTCCGCCAGAAGACCCGTCCGCTCTCCCCCGCTCGGTCACGGGGAGCACGACCGGCCGGAAGCGGCCGGGCGGACACGGGGATCGTGCTGCCTATTGTAGCGTGCCCGCGAGGAGGGCGTTCAGACCACCGGAATCTGGCCGCCGGCCGGGGGCACCGGGGGCTTCTCGGCCGGCACGGCAACCTTCACCATGGCCGGCCGCAGCAGCCGGTCGTGGATCATGTAGCCGCGCTGCAGCTCCTCGGCCACGGTCGGGCGCTGCACCGTCGGGTCCTCCTGCCGTGATACCGCCTCGTGCACCGCCGGATCGAAAGCCTCGCCGCGGGCCGCGACCTCGCGCACCCCGTAGCGGCGCAGCTGCTCCTGGAACTGGCGCAGGGTCATCTCGACCCCCCGCTTCAGGTCGTCGGCCGAGCCCTGGGCGGAGAGCGCCCGGTCCAGGTTGTCGACCACCGCCAGGAAGTCGCGCAGCGGCTCCATCAGGGCATAGCGTTTCGCCTCCTGGCGCTCGCGCTCGGTGCGCTTGCGGAAGTTGTCGAAATCGGCCAGTGTCCGCATCGAGCGGTCGCGCAGATCGGCGTTTTCGCGCCGCAGCTTGAAGAGCTCGTCGCCGGAATCCAGGGTCTTGGCGCCCTCCGCGGGCTCCGCCTTCGCGGCCCCGCTCCCCTCGACCGCCGCCACCGCCTCCCGCATGACGGACTCCAGGTCCGGTAGGGCGCCGTCCAGGTCGAGCTCGGCGACCTCGGTGGCCTCCGGGCTCTCCGTCGTGCCCTTCTTCTCTTCGTCTGCCATCCCGTCTCTCCTGCTCCAGCGAGCCTATCCCCGTCTCCGGCCGGGGGTCATTTCCTCTCGGGTTGGCCGTCGAAGCTCTCGGCCAGCGCCCGGCTCAAAGTTTCTCCCAGATAATGAACCAGTGGAATGACCTTCTGATATTCCATCCGCGACGGTCCGAAGATCCCCAGGGTGCCGAGCTGGCCCTCGCCGACCCCGTAGGTCGTCGCCACCAGGCTGAAATCGAGCTCCGAGGTGAGCGCGCTGTCGTCGCCGATCAGCACCCGCACCCCCTGTCCGGTCATGCACTGGTTCAGCATGCGCACAAGGCGGGCCTTGTCGGCGAAGGTGTCGAACAGCCGCCGCACCCGCTGGATGTCGGCGAGCTCGGGCTGGGCGAGGAGGGCGGTGGTGCCGTCGACCAGCACCTCCGGTCCCTGGTCGAGGTCCAGACCGCTCTTCGCCAGCTGGAGGGTCAAGGCGAGGGCGCGGTCCATTTGCGCCTTCTCCTCGACCATCAGGCGGAGCAGGCGCTCGCGGATCTGGCGCAGCGACAGTCCCGAGAAGCTCTCGGTCAGGTAGTTGGCGCTGCGCTGCAGCTCCTCGCGGGTCATCTCCTCCTCGGTCTCGATCACCTTGTTGTCGACGAAGCCGGAGGTCGAGATGACGACGCACAGCACCTTCCGGCCGGAGAGGGGGACGAAGTCGATGGCTTTGAGGACCGTCTCGCCGAGGGCCGGGGTGAGGACGATCCCCACCTGGTGCGACAGCTCCGAGAGCAGGTGCGAGGCGGTCTCCATGAGCTGCTCGCCGCCGCCGCCGCCGCTCCCCAGGTTCTCGTCGATATAGCGCCGGTCGCGGGTCGACAGCCTGCGGGTCTGCATCAGCGACTCGATGAACAGGTGGTAGGCGGCGCGGGTCGGCACCCGCCCCGCCGAGGTGTGGGGCTGGGCGAGATAGCCCGACTCCTCGAGATCCGCCATGACGTTGCGGATGGTGGCCGCCGACAGCCCCAGGTTGCCGCGCTTCGCCACCGAGCGCGAGCTCACCGGCTCGGCGTCCAGGATGTAGGTCAGGATGATGTCCTTCAGAATCTCCCGATCCCGGGCCGTCAGCGTCGAGGGGTTCCTGGCATCCACCATGGTGTGTTTCTTCTGTTCCGGCGCGTCCAAGAGTTAGCACTCTCGCCCTGAGAGTGCCAGAAGACGATACCCGAGATATGCCCTTTTGTCAATACAAACCATTGAGCTGAAGGGACTTTTGCAATCGAGCGAACGCCGGGGCGAGGGGGGCCATAGGCGCAACGAGAACGGTCCGAAGGCAGGGCAGCGTAGGGGCCGAGCCCCTGTGCCTGCCCTGCCTCCACGCGCGAGATCGATAGAGGCGTACGGTATCGTACGGCCATGGACGGCGCGCTCTCCGGGCTCCGCTTCTCCCTCGTCGGGCCGGGGAAGGTGGGCGCCAGCCTGGCCCATTGGGCCGTGGCCCGGGGGGCGCGGCTCGAAGCGGTGGCCGGGCGGACTCCCGGGACCCCGGGGGTCACCGGGCTCACCACCGCGGGCCAGGACCTCCTCCTCCTCGCCGTGCCGGACGGCGCCCTCCCCGAGGTGGCGGCCGAGCTCGCCCGGCGACCGCAGGCGCGGGTGGTCCTCCACACCTCCGGGAGCCGGCCGGCGGCAGTGCTCGCCCCCCTCCGGCCCGGCTCGGCGGTGGGCTCCCTCCATCCGCTGAAAGCCTTCCCCGGTCCCCTTCCCGATCCCGCCGAGGCCCGCGGGGTCTTCTTCGGGGTGGACGGCGATCCCGCGGCCCAGGCCCTCGCCCACCGCCTGGTCGCCGCCTGGGAGGGGGTGGCCGCCGAGATCCCCGAGTCGGCCCGCGCCCTCTACCACTTCGCCGCGAGCCTCGCCGCCGGCGGCGTGGTGAGCCTCCTCGCCCTGGCCGACGAGCTGGCCGGCCGGCTCGGCCTGCCCCCCGCGGTGGGACGCGGCTACCTGGAGCTCGCCCGGGGGGCCATCGTCGGGGCGGCCGCGGCGCTCGACGCCGGGGCCGCCGTTCCTGCCCTCACCGGTCCCGTGGCCCGCGGCGACGCCGGCACCTTCCTCCACCAGGTCGACCTGCTCCATGAGCTCGCTCCGGAGAAGGTCCCCCTGGTCCTGGAGCTCGCCCGCGAGACCCTGCGCCAGCAGGCGCGGTCGGGAACTCTCCAGGAGGGGCAGAATGCCCTCCTACGAGAACTCGACCGGCTTTCTCGCCCCATCTAGTTCTTTTTTAGACCTTTTGGCCTCACGGACAAGAAAGTCGCGTCTTATGGGTGTTCGCCGGCATTGCGAACCGTCATTTCATCACGTGTTTCCGCTCTCTCTTTTTCGCCTTTCCGTACCATCGGCCGGTTCTTTCAAGGCATACCGCATTGTTTCTTATCCCCGGGTAGTTGACATGCCTGCCCATGTCTCGCTACCGTACCCCTCGTTTTACGGTTCTTCACTCCACCCCCGAGCGATTCCGCTCCGGTGGACATGCGCCGAGCGCGCGGAAAGGCAGAAGAAAGTATGAGCTCAGCACCGAAAGTCGAAGTGAAGTCCAGAGAGAACCTGGCACGCTCCCCGGTCACCAACCGGTTGAAGCCGGAGCGGGTGCAGGACGGGTTGCGCAAGCTCCCCAACTGGCGGCAGTCGCGGGACGGCCGTTCGCTCGTCCGCACCTTCCGCTTCGCGGACACCGGGGCGCCGCTCGCCTTCGCCGGCTTCGTCCTCACCCTCGCGGGCCAGGAGGAGCACCACCCGATCGTGACGCTCCACAAGGGCACCGTGGAGTGCAAGCTCACCACCCCGGCGGCCGGCGGCATCACCGTCCGGGATTTCGACATGGCCCGGAGGATCAGCCTCCTGGGTTGAACCGGGCTCCGAGGAGCCCAGAAAGAGAGAGAAGCAAAATGCCCATCATGTTCGACAAACGGGTCTCCAGTTGGGACCTGCTCAACCGCACCTTGAAGCCGTTGATCAAGGACATGCCGGAGTTGGCGGCGGAGCAGCAGCAGCTGGAAGCCCTCATCACCCAGGCCCGGACGCTGCAGAGCCAGCAGGGGGACTCGCTCTCCCAGTTCCGGGACGCGGTCAAGCTGCGCCGTGCGGCGGAACAGGCCGGCCAGGAGCTGCACAGCCGGATCGCCGCCATCCTCAAGGGGAAGCTCGGCTTCAAGAACAACCAGCTGATCCCCTACGGCCTCCAGCCCCGCCGGAATCCCGGCCCCAAGAAGGGCAGCGGCAGTCCTACTCCGCCGCCACCCACCCCGCCGCCCACGACCACCCCGCCGCCCGCCGTCGAGGCCACCACGGCCCCCCACCCGACGACGGTCCCAGCAGCTCCCGCCACCAAGTAGCTCCCCACAAGTAACCAGGGCCCCCGTAAGGGGGCCCAACCTTGTGCGCACCAGCCGGGGAGGCCGGTTTCGCACAAACCAAGCGTACCACAAGCGGGCCGCTCGCGTTCGAGAGCCGGGCCTGGTCTTCCGTGCGCCCGCTTTCCGCTCTCCCGGTCCCGTAGATGTCCTTCCCGGCCATGGAATTGGCCTTCCCGGTGCTGGGAAGACAATTCCCTGCCCTGGAAACACATCTCCCGCACCGTGCAGGACCTGCTCGCCCGCTTCATACACATTTTTTTGTCTTGCATACACCTTCCGGGGGAGGAGAGACTCCCTTCCCCCGCAGGTGATGACAATTTCTGCCAGGTCCATTCCCCAACTCGAACCGGGAGATCGATCTCCTTGGCCTGGGAGGACATCTCCCTGCCGTGGAATTGTCCTTCCCTGGCCAGGGAGATCGATCTCCCGCCGGATGCATACACATTCTTGGCGAGAGAATACACATTCAGTGGGAGCCGCGGGGAGGAAGACCCGGCGGTCAGAGCGTATGGATCCAGACTTCCGGGTGCGGCGCCGCGAGACGCTCGAGATCCTCGCGGTCTCCGGTGAGGACATGGGCTCCGCCCGCCTCCACGGCATGGGCCAGGACCAGGGCGTCGACGGTATCCGACGAGCGGGCCGCCGCCAGCAGTTGCCCCGCCCTGCGACCATGGACCTCGCGCGCCTCGGGCACTGAACCGACTGCCTTCAGCACTCGATTCAAGGGAGCGTCCCGCGGTCCGCCACGCACCGTCTCGGCGAGGACGACCACGGGAATCTCGACCGGGGTCTGAAGCTCCAAGGCTCTGGCCAGGAAGGCCCGCGCTCTCCCATCCCCCCGGGAGAGGGCGATGACCGCTCCAGAATCGAGGATCAGGCGCTGCGACGGTGACGGACCTGCTCTCCGGGTGCCGGCCATTCTTGACGGACCTCCTCGAGCACCTGCGATTCGATCGGCCCATGCTCCTGCTCGAGCTCCGCCAACAGGCGAGCCAGGCGATCATGCTGCAACTGTTGCCGTAGGGCACGGTTCACGTAGCCCGAAAGCCCCCGGGCGCCGACCGCCGCGCGAGCCTCGGCGAGGAGCTCTTCTTCCAGGGTGAGGGAGACTTTCTCGGTCCGCATGCAGTAATCCTACTTCAGGTAGGATTTGGTGACAAGTGGGTTCCCTTGTATCCGCGAGGTTGGCTCCTCTACGCCCATCGGCCTACAATATTTTCAGAGTAGGAACCAGGACGACAGCCGCCGCAGAGCCCTGGGAGGTCGGTCATGGTAGGAAGCATTCACCTCGGATCCATGATTTTCCCTACCCTCTCCTCTCTCATCGCCGTTCTCCTGATGTGGCCGGCGGTCCTCGTTTCGTTCGCCCTCCTCGCTGTCGGGCTGATCTCGAAACGCCCGTATCTGCTCGGGGCGGGAGCGCTCCTCGGGATTCCGTTCTTCGCCTATCTCGCTCTGACGCCGCGGTTTCGCGGCGTGGGGTTCCTACCCGTCGTTCTTCATCTGATCGCAGCCGTGTCTCTCGCCAAAGGGAGATCGACTGTCGCGGCTGTGCTCTGCGTTCCCGGTGTGCTTCTCGCTGGACTCCTGCTGGGCTTAGTCTTGCTGCAATAGCCGTCCCGTAGAGGTGCCGAGGGGCGGGAGGCGCCTCCTACCTCACGGGCCTTCGTAGAGACGACCCCAGCCGCCTTCCGGGGACCTCCCGGAACCACCGCCGTCGGGGCGTCTCCGTAGGCCGGAGACGACTGAGATCTCGGCAGCGTTGGAGACGCCCCGACGGCGTGGTAATGGCAAGGATTTCGATAGCGGCTGGGGCGTCTCTACGGGAATCTCTGCGTGTGACCCAATTTTTCACAGCCTCTCAGGATCTGGAGGGTCGTCAAAACCAGTGCGCTTTCATCGTGGCGAGAAACTCCGTGGAGATCTTGACGCCGGACTTGTCGCCGAGCACGCTGTCGACTCCACACTTCGGGCAGAGCGCCGTTTGTCCGTGCCCCTCTGGATCTTCGTCGACCCAGTTGAGAATGTCGCCCGGAGCAAACATCTCGCAGCAGTAGAAGCAGCCGCACAGCGCACTGTCTCCGATCTCAGCCCGGTTGTTGCTTGAATGGACATGGGCGCTTCTGACTTGGGCCGGAAAGCCTGCGACGCGTTTCTTGTGCTCGTCCTGCCAGCTCATGCGGGTTTGCTCTCGAACCTCAGACGTCCACGCAGCGCGAGCATGGGAACCATCGCCTTCAGCTGCTTGGGAGCCAGCGGCTGGGCGTCGGGATCGGTCTTTGCTGCGGCAGTGATCGCTTTGTCTTCTGCCGCTGTGGGCATTGCGACGGAGGGTGAGTCGGAGGGATGCACGCGAAGCTCAGACAACCGCGTCCTCGATATCGAGGACCGGGACCGAATCGCGGCGCAGATCGTCCAGCGTGAGGGACGCTGCTCGTTCGGCCATCGCCTGATCGTGAGGAGTCACCCGGCCGGCGCGAACATCCTCCCTGCCGTGCTCGACCGACTGGATCACGTACAGATTGTAGAGGACGTCCTCAAGACGGCAATCGTCCGGCAGACGGTCAAGAAGAGCACGAACAGTTTCCTTGGTCCTTGGCATGAACAAAGTCTAGCACTCTCAGACAGGCACGGGGAGGTTTCCCCTCGGCGCAGGCCCTTAGAGGTGCCAGCCGAATCTCGGCGGGACCCCAAGGAACGCGTGGCACCTGAGTGGGTAGGGTGGGCCTCGTTTTGCCCACGGCCCTCTCCGAGCGTATTCCCATGCTCACTTCCTCGCTGTGTTACTATCATTCACCGACCGGGGGAAGGGTCCCGGCCGAGCTTTTATGGAGGAGTCAATGAAAAAGTCACTCCGCTTCGGCGTCCTCGTCGGAATCCTCAGCCTGACTGGCGGCCTCGGCCTGAACACCCGAGCCCAGGCCCAGAGCTGTGAGACCCTCAACCAGTCCCGCTGCACGAATGCCGGCGAGTACACCGACTGTTACTGGGTCCTGGCGCAGGAACAGATCGTCTGCCAGTGCGACGGCTCCAGCATGACCTGGACCTGCTTCTTCTAAGCCCCTGCCGGGACTGCGGGCCGCGGCACCCTCCGGCCGGAAACGGCCGGAGGGAAAGAAACGCGGCTTCTTGTCCGACCAGGGTGCCACTTGGGGCCGTCGTTACTCCAACACGGTTGACAATCCAGCGCCGATGCGGCCAGTCCTCCGGTCATCCGCCTACTTAAACGGCGTTACGCTTCGACACCCCCCGGCTGTACTTCGCTTCAAATTCCTCACGGCTGGAGACCTCCGCCCATAGCTTGGCGACGTAGGCGAGCTCCCGCTCGAAGGGCTCTTGGAAAGCGGGGACATCGGTTGCGTACTCGCAGTTTCGGCTCAACATGACGAGCCAATCCGGAGAGTCGAGTCGCACGTAGATCCGGTCCAGCTTCTCATCCAGCGATGAGACATCCTCCTCCCCTGCGACATATCTCTCATACAATTCGGCAACGTACTTGCCCGCGGCGAATTGCTCGTCTGGCACGTGCGCGCCGCAGTATCGCCCCAGAATCTTCGCGGCCAGGCTCAACACTTCTATTTCCTCTTGTTCTGTAGCGCCCGCCAGGAGAACGACGTCCAAGTCACCAGCCTCTTCGTCGCGCTGGAGTCGCTCGATGGCCCAGTCAATGAGCTGCCCGGTTCGGGCAACCCCCAGCTTGAGAAGAAGGTAGACCTGCTCCAGCTCGGATATCGCTTCCATTGCTTACAGTCCGGCCCTCAGGGGTGCCCTGACGGCGCGGTCTCTCGCTTCGCTGCGGCTCGGTTGACCGCCGCGGCCTTCTCCCGGTCGAGCTGTTCCCGGTAGGCCTTCTCGGTCCCCGCCAGGAAGTCGCGGTAACCCTGGGGATCGACGAAGGGGTTCGGCTTCTCCCCCTTCTTCCGGCGCTCCGCCTTCTCCGGCCCCCGGTAGAACGAGGCGTGGGAACCCAGGAAGATGTCGCAGGGGAGGGCTTTCAGGGTCGCGAAGGACTTGGCGTAGTCCTCGGCGATCCCGGGATAACTGGGCTTGCCGGCCAGGTGGACCCCCGGATTGATCGTCGTGCTCCCGACGAAGACCACGTCGTAGCGTTTGCCACCCTCCTCGACCACCAGGCTCCACGAGGTGCAGCCTCGGGTGTGCCCCGGCGTCGCGTGGGCGGTCAGGGTGGTGCCCCCCAGGCGCACCGTCTCGCCGTCGTGGACGGGATGGTCCACGTGGACCGCGGGGAAGCGCAGGGTGTCGCCGAAGGCGAAATCGCCGCTGCCGCCGCGGGCGAGGAGGTCGACGTCGGCGGCGCCTGCGTAGAGGCGCGCCCCGGTCTTCCGTTGGAGCTCGGCCAGGCCGCCGGCGTGGTCGAAGTGGGCGTGGCTGCTCAAGAGGATCTTCACGTCCTCCAGCTTGAAGCCGAGCTTGCGGACGTTCGCCTCGATCATCGGCGCGGTCTTGGCGAAACCGCCATCCAGGAGGATGTGCCCCTCCGGGGTGGTGATGAGGAAGGAGGTGACGTCGCTCGCCCCCACCGAGTAGAGGTTGCCGGCGATCGGGTACGGCTCGACCGGCTGATTCCGGGAGCGGGCGGCTGGATCCGCCTGGGCGCGGACGAGGGCCGGGAGGAGGAGCGGCAGCAGGACGAGGGCGAGAAGAGGGCGGTAGAGAGCGGCGGTGCGCACGGGCCGGCAGGCTCCTTTTAGATCTTTTAGATCTTGAACAGGCTGGGTTGCGGCAGCTCGGCGGGCTCCGGATTCGGCTCGTCCGGCGAGATCAGCGGCAATCCGGCGGACTCCTCGGTCGGCCCCTGCGGCTCCGGGGCCGGCAGGTACATGTAACGACCGAGGCCGCGGTGGTAGAGGATGCCGGGGGTGCCCTCGCGGGCGGTGCGGAGCTGGTTCAGCTTCGAGTCGAGGTCGTCGACGAAGTGCAGGGCGACCGCCTCGGGAGTCATCGGCTCGACCGGCGAGCTGAACTCCTTCTTGCCCTGGTGCGAGAGGATCATGTGCTCGAGGAGCAGCTCCAGGTCGCGCGGGAAGTCGGGGATCACGGCGCAGCGCTCGCGCAGGAGGTCGCGGCCGATCACCACGTGGCCGATGAGCCGCCCCTCCAGGGTGTAGTCGTTGGCCGGCATAGCCCCCAGCTCGCGCAGCTTTCCCAGGTCGTGGAAGAGGACGCCGACGAGGAGGAGGTCGCGGTCGAGGTCCTTGTAGTGGCCGGCGAGCACGAAGGCCAGCTCGGCCATCGAGACCACGTGCTCCAGGAGGCCGCCGCGGTAGGCGTGGTGCATGGACTTGGCCGCCGGGTGCTCGCGCAGCTCGGGGCCGTAGGCGTCCAGGGTCTCGCGGGTGAGCCGCCGCAGCACCGGCCGGCGGACCTGCTCGGTCATCAACCGCTCCAGTCTCTCCCAGAGATCGGCGATGTCCTCCCGAGTGGACGGAACGAGGAGCGCCTCGTCGAAACCGTGCTCGCGGTCGGCCGGCGTCGCCTCCCGGCATTCGTCGATCGAGATCTGCAGCTGGTCGCGGTAGCTCTTCACTGCGCCCCGGAAGGCGACGAACTGGTGGGCCTCGAACTGGCCGGCGAGGGCCGGGCTGTCGGCCCACACCTTGGCGACGATCGAGCCGCTGGCGTCGGCCAGCTCCAAATCCAGGAAACCACGGTTGTTCTTGTCCTGGCGCTGCTCCTTCTTGGTGAGGAGAGCAAAGCCCTGGACAGTGTCGCCGGCTTCCCACGAACGGATCGGTTGGTTCTTCTTCGCTTTCGCCATCGGATTCGGGTCTCATAGTAGTCTCTCCGGGTGCGAGTGCCAACCATCCCCCCTGCCGCTCCCCCCTCCGACCCTGGCACCGGCCGTGCAGCCACGTCCCGTGTGACTCTCTTCAGACGCCTCCTCCCCGGGCTCTGCCTGGCCGCTCTCGCCGCCTCCGCCCTCCCCCTCGTCCACGCCCAGAGTTTCCAGATCGCCCCACCGGACCCGGCCGACCCTCTCTTCTGGCCCGAGCCGCAGCGCGCCTTCTTCCAGGACGGCCCCGGCCTCCTCCTGAGCGCCGACGAGCGGCAGCGCTTCGCCGCGGCCGACGAGGCGGGGCGGGAGGCGTTCCTCGCCGAGTTCCTGGGCCGCGATCCGCTCCCCCGGACCCCGGCCAACGAGCTCAAGATCGGCATCGAGCGACGCCAGCGACTCGCCCTGGCGCAATACCTCTCGCCGCGCGACGTGCGCGCCCAGCTCCTCTTCCTGAACGGCACGCCGGCCGAGCGCAAAGTGATCGACTGCGGCACCGCCTTCAAGCCGATCGAGATCTGGACCTACCGCGACGACCGGGGCCAGAACCCGGGGGAGGCCCCGGTCGACGCGAAGACCGGCAAGCCCGCCGGGCCGCTCGGCCGGGCGGTGGTCTACCAGGCGGCGCCGGACGAGCCGTTCCGCTACTGGAGCCCGATCGACGGCAAGCGCGCCCTCTACGTGCCGCGCATGGCCGGCTGGCTGGACGACTGGGAGGAGTTCCGCCTCTCCGCCCGCCGCTTCGACCTCCAGATCTGCAAGGAGGCGCCGCTCATCGACCAGGCGACCGGCGTGCCCGGCCTCACCGGCGGCGCCCGCTCGCGGCGCGAGAAGAAGCAGATCGCCGCCATCGCCGCCTCGGGCTACGGCATCCGCCCCTGGACTCTGGCCGGCGATCGACCCGAACGGGAGGCGTTCCTCGATCCGCCCAAGGACCTCGCCCGCTGGGCCCTGACGGCGGTCGAGACCCCGCTGCCGGAGGCGCCGGCGGTCCTCACCGCCGCCCCGGTCGAAATCGACTTCCCCGAGAAGGCCGGCCAGCGCATGCTCGCCCGCGCCATCGTGCGGGTGACGGCGGACGAGCACGTCAAGATCACCCAGGACGACGGCAAGCCGCACGTCAATTTCATCGTCGAGGGGGTCCTGGAGCACGACGGCAAGGTCTTCGACGAGTTCCGGGTGCGCTACCGGCTCTCGCCGCCCAACCCGCCGAAGACCCCCATCGACCTCTCGATCGACCGCGAGCTGCGCCCGGACCAGGACTTCCTCCTCCGCCTCAAGGTGCGGGACGAGGCCGGCGGCGCCGAAAGGCTGACCGCCAAGGGGTTCCGCGTGCCGCGCGAGCCCTCCGCCCCGGTCGAACGGACGACGGCGGTCAAGGGGGAGGCCGTGGGGCCGCTCCTCGCCTCCGGTCCGGACACCCTCGCCCTCTTCCCGCCCGATTCGGACGTCGTCGTCGGCGTCTACCGCGCCGAGGCCATCGTCACCGGCAAGCGCATCGCCAAGGTCACCTTCCTGGTCGACGGCAAGGTCCAGCTCACCCGGAACGGCCCGCCCTACACCGCCGAGGTGCGCCTGAGCTCGTTCCCCACCGAGCAGACGGTGCGCGCCGAGGGGTTCGACGAGGCGGGCAAGCTGGTGGCGGCCGACGAGGTGATCCTCAACGAGCCGCACGGCGTCTTCCGGGTGGCGATCCAGGAGCCCCGGCGGGGGGCGAAGCCGCAGGGCAAGGTGACGGCCCGGGCCGAGGTCTCGGTCCCCGAGGAGCGGCGGGTCGAGTCGGTTGAGTTCAAGCTCAACGACAAGTCGGTCGCGACCCTCACCCGTCCTCCCTGGGAGACGCCGATCACCGTGCCCGAAAAGGAGGCCACGGTCTACCTCACCGTCGCCGCCCGCCTGGACGACGGGCAGACCGCCGAGGACACCCGCTTCCTGCGCTCCCCGGAGTACGTCGAGGAGGTCGACGTCGACCTGGTCGAGCTCTACGCGGCGGTGACCGATGCGAGCGGCAGCCTGGTGCGCGGCCTGACCGAGCAGGACTTCCAGATCCTCGAGGGGACGAAACCGCAGAAGATCACCAAGTTCGAGCTGGTCGAGAACCTCCCCCTGGTCGTCGGCATCGCCATCGACACCTCGGGCTCGATGGCCGCCTCGCTCTCCGAGGCGGAGAGCGCCGCGGCGGGCTTCCTCACCAAGGTGGTCCGCAGGAAGGACCGCTGCTTCGCCCTCTCCTTCTCCGGCCGGCCGGTGGTGCGTATGCCGCTCACCGACGACGTCGAGGCCGTCGGCCGCTCGCTCGAAGGGCTCCAGGCGGTGGGCGCGACCGCCATGCACGACGCCATCGTCCACGCCCTCTACTACTACCGCGGCACCCACGGGCAGAAGGTCCTCGTCCTCCTCTCGGACGGCGACGACACGTCGAGCGAGATCCCGTTCAAGGACGCCCTGGAATACGCCAAGCGGAGCGGCGTCGCCATCTACACCATCGGCCTGAACGTGCCCCGCCTGGCGACCGGCGTCCGCAGCAAGCTGAACGCCCTGGCCGCGGAGACCGGCGGCCAGACCTTCTTCATCAGCAAGGCGTCCGAGCTCGCCTCGGTCTACGAGCGGATCGGCGCCGAGCTGCACAGCCGCTATCTCCTCGCCTTCAACGCCGAGCGCAAGCCGGACGACAAGAGCTATCATGCGGTCGAGGTGAAAGTGCTGAAGAGCGGCTTGAAGGCGCGGACGGCCCACGGGTACTATCCTTAGAGGATGAGGTCGCTCCGCTCCGCCATCGTCACGCTCGCCGCCGCCCTGGTGACCGCTCCGTCTCCCGGCTTCGCCGCTCCGGCCCGATCAGCCGCATCGCCGGCCTCGGCGGCCTCTCCCCCTGGCCTTTTCCGCTTCACCCGCCTGAATCACGCCTACAGCGAGCCGGCGACCGCCATCGACCCCATCGCCGAGGGGCCGCTCACCATCCGCCTCTCCTCGCCGCGCAACAAGCTGGTCCTCCTCGCCAACACCCTCCGCCTGGAGCCGGGGGTGGACGGCAGCCACACGGCGGACCTCACGGTGCAGTTCTTCGGCAAGGGCTGGGTGGTGGCGGACGTCGACGTCTCGGGGGTCCGGCAGCGCTTCGAGGACGAGGTGGTGGTGCCGCGGCAGACCCAGCGGCTGGAAGGCCGGGTGCGGGTGACGCGGACGACGGGTGGCTACCTCCTCACCCCCGAACGGCTCCCCCGGCAGATCCAGGTCGCCCTCCAGAGCCGGCTCGGCAACCAGATCGTCGACCTCTGCGACCGCCTGGCCTCCCTCCCCTTCTCGGAGGTCGACTGCTCCGGGCTCTCCCGGGCGCTGTCGACCGCCATCGTCCCCCTGCCGCCGGCCGGGGAGGGGTTCTACCTCGCCACCGCGGACCTGACCGCCGAGGAGCGGCGGCAGCTGGAGAGCTATCTCGCCTCCACCCGCCGCACCGGCTCCCGCCCGACACCGCGCCCGACTCCGCGCCAGGCGGTCCGCCCATGAGGCTCCAGCCGCGCCAGATCCCGGTCACCGCGATCCTCCTCGGGATCATCGCCCTGGTCTACGTGGCCGAGCTCTTTGACCCCCGGGAGCTCCTGGTCGAGCTCGGCGCCAACCAGGCGGCGGCGGTGCTCGGGCATGGGGAGTACTGGCGCCTGCTGACCAGCATCTTCCTCCACGGCGGTTTCCTCCACGTCCTCCTGAACGGCGTCGCCCTCTACCAGCTGGGCTCCCTCTTCGAGCTGCTGCTCGGCTCGGGGAGCCTGTTCGTCACCTTCCTCGTCTCCGGCCTCGCCGGCTCGCTCGCCAGCGTCCTGTGGAACCAGCTCGGTCCCCACGCCGACCCGCTGCGGCCGAGCGTCGGCGCCTCGGGCGCCATCTTCGGCCTCCTGGGAGCGCTGATCGCCTTTCTGCTTCGCCGCCGCGGCCGCCTCACCCCGGCGGCCAAGTCGCTCCTCTCCCAGCTCCTCTTCTGGGCCGGCGTCAACGTCTTTTTAGGGATTTCTTCGCGTCTGATCGACAACGCCGCCCATATGGGGGGGCTCGCCGCCGGCCTCGTCCTCGGGCTGGTCCTGCGCGAGCCAGCCTTCCGGCCGCCGCCCCTGCCGGAGCCGCTGCCCCCCCTGCCGCCAGGTCCGCCGACCTCCGGGCCGAACTTCCCGGTGTGATCTGCTACCATGTGACATTGGGGTGTCGCCTTTTTCCCCCTTTCGAGCATCCCACCCGAGAGAGTTCGGCCGTAGTCGCCTCGGCGGCTCCTGCGACGCCCTCGCCGGACTCTATTTTGGAGGCTAGCACCTGATGAGCGCCCGACGCATGATGAACCGGCTCTATTACTTCACCATCGAGGACGAGAGCATCCTCGCCGAGACCTTCGCGCAGTTGGAGAAGGAGGTCTACGCCCTGACCTACAAGGTGGCGGGGAGCGAGGACGTCTTCGTCACCACCAGCGAGACCAAGGACGCGATGGACCGCCACGACATCCCCTACAACCTCCTGGCCGAGGAAGATGGGGCGAAGATCTCCGTCTACCACTCGCCGCTCTCCCGCGAGGAGCTGGGCGACTATGAGGACGCCCTGAAGGCTCTCGCCCTCGCCTGCCGCGCCATCGCCCTCGCCTGTGTCGGGGTGAACGGCGAGAGCAACCTGGGCTTCGACCTCTCGAACGGCGCCAAGAGCTACACCTACTTCACGGCGCCGGCCGGCCATACCTTCATCTGGCGCTTCTTCCGCGAGCGCGAGGAGGCGGTCGCCTTCCTCTCCAAGCTGACGGCGGGCGACAAGAAGGCGGTCGAGTGGGCGGAGGCGATCCCCTTGAATTCGGTCAAGGAGCTCAAGACCTACCACTAGGGGGGGTCCCGAGACCGGCCGCGTGACCCTCCCCCTCTTCGAGCCCACCTACTCCGTCTCGCAGCTGTGCGGCGAGGTGAAGGCCTTCCTGGGCGAAGCCTTCGCCTCCCTCTGGGTGGTGGGGGAGGCGCAGCGGGTGCGCCCCAGCCAGCGCGGCCACCTCTACTTCGAGCTGGTCGAGAAGGGGCAGGACGACGAGATCGTCGGCAAGCTGGAGGCGGTGATCTGGAAGACCGACCTGGCCCGCATCAAGCGCCTGCTCGCCGGGAGCGACCAGCAGATCGCCGAGGGGATGCAGGTGCGCTGTCGGGGGAGCCTCGACTTCTACGGCCCCACCGGCCGGCTGCAGCTCTGCATCCGCGAGGTCGACCCGGTCTTCACCCTCGGCCACCTCGAACGGCGGCGGCGGGAGACCCTGGCGGCCCTCACCGCCTCCGGGCTCCTGGAGAAGAACCGCACTCTCCCCTTCCCCGACCTCCCCCTGCGCCTGGCCCTCATCACCTCGGCCGGGAGCGCCGCCTACCACGACTTCCTGAGCGGCTTGCGGGAGAGCGGCTACGGCTTCCAGGTCGTCCTCCTCCACGCCGCCATGCAGGGGCGGGAGGCGGAGCGCGAGGTGGTCTCGGCCCTGGGCGCCCTGGCCGGCCTCGCCGTCGACTGCGCGGTGCTGATCCGGGGCGGCGGCTCGCGCAGCGACCTCGCGGTCTTCGACAGCCGGCGGATCGCCGAGGCGATCGCCCGGGCGCCGCTGCCGGTCCTCACCGGTCTCGGCCACGAGATCGACCAGGCGATCGCCGATCTCGTGGCGCACACGGCCTTGAAGACCCCGACCAAGACCGCCGAGTTCCTCGTCGAGCAGATCCGCCAGCGCGAGGCGCGGCTCGTCGAGCTGCGCCGCGCCCTGCGGCGCGAGGCTCTGGAGCCGTTGCGCAACGCCCGCGAGTCGCTGGGACGGGCGGAGCGCGGGCTCGACCTCGCCCGCCTGCGCTTGAAGGCCGCGGGCGCCCGGCTCGACGAGTACTCCCGCGCCTTCGGCCGGCTGGGACGCAGTGCCCTCCGCGCCGCCACCCGCAAGGAGGCCGAGCTCGCCACCCGGTTGGGAAACGCCGCCCGGCGCCGGGTGGAAGCCGGCTGGAACACCCGCCAGGTCCTGGGCGAGCGGCTGGCCGCCTCGGCCCGCGGCCGGCTCCGCGAGATGGAGGCGCGCCTTTCCGGCCTCGGCCGGCTCTGTTCGCAGCTCGCCCCCGAGCGGACGCTCGAGCGCGGCTTCACCCTGACCCGAGATGCCGAGGGCCGGCTCCTCAGCCGGCCGGACCAGGTCGCGGCCGGCGACCGGATCGTGACCCGCTTCGCGAGCGGCGAGCTCCGAAGCCGAGTGGAGGAAGGATGACCGAGAAAGAGAAAGCCGCCCCCGCCGCCACGCCCGAAGAGGCCGCCCCCAGCTTCCGCGCCTCGATCGACGAGCTGGAGTCGATCCTCGAGCGCATCGAGGGCGAGGAGATCGACATCGACCGCCTGGGCGAGGAGCTGCGCCGCGCCACCTACCTCCTGGAGCTCTGCCGCGGCAAGATCCGCAAGGCCGAGGTCGAGGTCACGCAGATCGTGCAGAGCCTGGAAGAGCGGGAGGCGGGGGAGGAGTAGGGGGGCTGGTCCTTGACAGGAAGCTCGCAGGGTCTATCGTCATAGATCATGGTCATCAGGATTCCTGCTGGAGAGCTCAAGGCGAAGTGCCTGGCGCTTCTCGACGAGGTCGCCGAGACCGGAGAGACGCTGGTCGTGACCAAACGCGGCAAACCCGTGGCCAGGATCTTGCCCTTTGAAGAAACCCGCCCGTTGCGCGGCAGCATCCTTCACGAGGAGGAGCTGGTCTCGCCGATCGACGAGGATTGGGACGCCGACGCTTGATCGTTCTTGGTGCCGGTACTGCCGGCGGGGCCGTAGAGCGGGCACGGCGAGGAGGGGGTGTCCGTCATTCTGTGACCGCCGCACTGCTGGCGATGACTGCCGTCCGTCATTCTGTGACTGCCGCACTGCTGGCGATGACCGCCGTCCGTCATTCTGTGACCGCCGCGCTGCTGGCGATGACTGCCGTCCGTCATTCTGTGACTGCCGCGCTGCTGGCGATGACCGCCGTCCGTCATTCTGTGACCGCCGGACTGCTGGCGATGACCGCCGTCCGTCATTCTGTGACTGCCGCGCTGCTGGCGATGACCGCCGTCCGTCATTCTGTGACCGCCGGACTGCTCGCAGTGATCGCCGTCCGTCATTCTGTGACCGCCGCACTGCTCGCAGTGACCGCCGTCCGTCATTCTGTGACTGCCAGTCTGCTGGCGATGACCGCCTGACTGCCGGCAATGACTGCGGGCAGGACGGCAGGGTAGCGTCCAGGGTAGTGTCCTAGGGAGGACCTTCAGGCCCTTTGCCGCAATGCGGCTTGCGGGCATGGTTTAAAATTCCTACCGGCCTAGGTAGGCTGGTAGGAATTCAATCACCCCCTTGACAGTCCGGCTAGGCTAACCCAATAATGGCCCCTAGATATAGGGCTAGGAAGCAACCTCAGCCCCTTGGGGTTGCGTTGCTGGTCCACGCGGCCTCATCCAACATCATGAGGCAGGGGGATATCCACCCCCGTAGGGCGGCCCCGCACGGGGCGCAAAAATGGCTTGTCACCGACGCGGGGGATGCTTTGTGAGTCTACCGGAATACGAACGCCCGCCAGTTCATGAGGTAGTTCTAGGTGTTCACTTTAAGGCGATTGAACGCTTCGGCGGTCCTTATATTGGCTTGCTCTGGCAAGAGTTTAGATCTCAGTTTGGTAAAATCCAGGAGCAATCGCCCCTGTCTTTTCGCCTTGAGCGTTTTGGTCTTCCCGAGCCACACGAATCCCCAAGAATAGAACTGCTGGATACCTTGCCTCCACGGATCTGGTTCGTCAATGGCTCGGAGACGGAACTGCTCCAAGTGCAGCAGGATTGGTTTTCTCACAACTGGCGCAAAATTAAGGAAGACGACGAGTACCCCAGATATGCAGGCATCCGCGCATCGTTCGCCGCCGAGGTGACGAAACTGAAGACGTTCCTAGAGCGCGAGCAACTCGGGGCATTAGAGCCTCTTCAGTGCGAAGTGTTATATATTAACCACATTCCGCTGGACAACGGCGAGACTCTTGGAGACCTCCTGACCGTTTTCAAGCCCGATTTCAGTGATGAATTTTTGAAAAACCCCGAGAACACAACGCTCGCGCTGCGGTTCTTGATTCCGGACTCCAATAGTCCCATTGGCCGCCTTCACATCGCAGCCGTACCGGTCGTAACGCTCAAAACCCAAGCTCCCGGAATCCAGTTGACCATCACTGCGCGATGTAGATCCGCCAGTGACGACATCGAGGCTATTCTCTCTCTCTTAGACATGGGGCATGAGTGGATTGTGAGAGGGTTTACATCGATTACCACCACCAAGATGCACGAAAAGTGGAGGCGGACACAATGATAGACACTCTCCCTTGCACCTCTTCTAGTCTGTGGGGCGCGGTTCGGCCTTATCCGGATACCTTAAGCAGTCCACAGCCATTGCGGCACGGAAGGAGCTACGTGGGCCACTCCTATACTTGGGGAGAAGGTATCGTCGCCGCAGCATCACCGCTGTACGAAAGCGTTTCAGGGAGCGAATTTAATGAAGAGTTCCTCGCCGCTGCACGAAATGTCGGGCGACTCCTCCGAATGCCGCCAAATTGGGATTCCTATGGTGCAAAGACAATCGATCGACAGAGAGCAGAGACGGCGCTTTACCTTATATGGGTAGCTATAGCTAGCGGCGTGCCCGCGCCGGCAATCATTCCCACCAGCAATGGCGGTATACAGCTTGAATGGCATCGGTGCGGCATGGACCTCGAAATCCAAGTGGCCTCCGGGACATCCCTGGAAGTATTCTTTGAGAATCTTGCAACCGGCGAGACCTACGAGCGTGAAATCGGGGATGACTTAACGCCGCTGAGATTCTTCTTGGATCACGTAAGCTGTTAGTAATCGCTAGACAAAGACCAAATGATGGAAGCCGCAAATTACGCGGACGATCCGGACATTGAGGACGACGCTGTTCTATGGCGGCGGGTGCCTCAGGTTTGGGTTGTCAGAGATGAAAACCGAGGGGAGTTTAGACCCTCTTCTGCGGCCTTCCAAGATAGCAGCGATGGATCGCCGATGTCGGTGCAAATCGAGAAAGTCGTAACTTTAATGAAAAAAACACCGGCGGATGTGCTCACAAACTATGAAAACTGTAGTCTGTGTTCATTCGTCGTCGGCCTTGCGCGGAGCCTTGGGCAGAGGGTCACTGGTCTACCAAAGATTGACGACGATCCCGCCCATGGGTGGGTGGCGGGAAAGAAGACCGGGAGTGTTAGGAAAGAATTGGCAAAGGCGGCGCAATGGGTATTTCTCCGTACTCCGCCGTAACTGAGGTTGCCGAGTTGCGCACAAATCAAACCGCCCATTTCGCCGCTGCCCGTGCCACCCTTGAGTGGATGCAGACCCCGGAACTCCTCGAAATACCCCGTCGTTTGAATGGAGCCCGGTTGATGCTCGATGGCAAGTGCCGCTAGGTGAGCATCCGTCGTAAGCTTTCCTGAGGCCCGAGAACCCCAAGCACCCGCCCGGTGATGGTCGGGGGCCTCCGAGCTGAGGCATGCACCAGCAGGTTGATGTCCGGCAGGATCATTCCCGGCCGGCCCCGGTCAGCTTGCGTTGGAAATCCTCCATCTCGAGCTCGTCATTGAGCCGGTTGAGGTGGAGGACATCCACGCCAGGGCGAAACCCGCAGGCCTTGGGGGTAACCCTGAACTTGGAAGGTCGGGAGACCTCCTTGAAGCGCTCTCCCTTTCTGCGTGCCATGTCTGAAGCTACCTTCCAAGATCGTCATCGAGCATCAAGGAGTGTGTCGGCTCGGCCAGACGTGCCCTACAAACCGAGGTCTGGGTATCGGCTCGTGTGCCAGAGTGCCACCACGTGCCACCACTTCAACCGCATGCGTCTCGTAGCTCCCGCAAGAGATCTTCCCCTGAAATCACCTCGCCACGGTCTGCCTCCTCGATCGAGGCAAGGAGGGCAGCCTCTGCTTCGGGGCTAAGTGTGAAGCTCCCGCGGTCCTCGGGTGCCAAGATGGTCACGACCATCCCTTCGGTCAGCTCCTCGTCAGGCACCTCGATTTTGCCGTTGACGACTCTTCCGGTGGTCACTCGCATCGTCCAAGTCTACTTCAACGCCACGTCCAAGGCTCCACCTCGGGAGGATCGGAGGGGGGCGCCCGAGCGGGTCTCTCTTCAGATCACGGCTTCCAGTCCCTTGCGATCCAGCAGGTTGAGCAGCTTGAGCGAAGGTCCGCTCGGATGCTTCTCGCCGATCTCCCACTGCCGAACCGTCGATAGGCTGGTGTTGAGAATCGCCGCCAGTACGGCTTGGCTGATTCTGTACCGCGCGCGCAGGGCGCGGATCGCCTCACTGGAATACTCCGGCACCGGGACAAGGCAGAGGGCATCGTAATCCTTCATCCGGCGCTTGGAGATGAAGCCGGCCTCATGGAGATCACTCGCGGTCTCGTGGACCGCGTCCACAATGCGGCTGGTCTCTTTGGCCTTGGTAGTCACTGGCAAAGTGTATCACCGAGTGATCTACCCAAGTCTATACCAGCGTGCCGCCCCCCTCCTAGCCTCCCCCCTGACCCAACCCTCCCCCTCCCAGGGGGGAGGGACCCCCCTCCCGCCCCCCTCGGCGGCAAAGGTAACGTCCTTTAGGTAGGGGTGGGGCACAATGGGCCCTCCGTGCTAGCATCACGGCGCCCCGCCCGGGAGCGGAAGGAAGTACCGCTGCGTATACCTGCTGCCGCCAGCCGGACGAACCGTAAGGAGAGCCATGGACGACGTCGTCATTCTGAGCGCTGCCCGCACCCCCATCGGGGTGTTTCAGGGGGCGCTTGCGAGCCTTCCTGCCCACGCCCTGGGAGCGCGGGCCGTTGCCGCTGCCGTCGAGCGCGCCGGCCTGATCCCCGGGGACGTCGAGCAGGTCAATTTGGGCTGCGTCCTGACCGCCGGCCAGGGCCAGGCCCCCGCCCGCCAGGCGGCGATTGCCGCCGGCTGCCCGGTGTCGACCGGGGCCATCACCCTGAACAAGGTCTGCGGCTCGGGGATGCGGGCGATGATGATCGCCGCTAACGACCTGCGCTGCGGCGACTACAAGGTGGTCGTCGCCGGCGGCATGGAGAGCATGAGCCAGGGTCCCTACCTGGCCGCCGGGGTGCGCGACGGCCTCCGCCTCGGGCATGGCAAGCTCGTCGACTCGGTGATCCACGACGGCCTGTGGGACCCCTACAACGACCTCCACATGGGCAACTGCGCCGAGCTCTGCGCCGCCGAGTACAAGTTCAGCCGTGAGGAACAGGACGCCTACTCGGTCGAGAGCTACCGCCGGGCCCGCGAGGCGGCGGAGAAGGGGCTCTTCGCCGAGGAGATCGTCCCGGTCTCGATCGTCGGCAAGAAGGGGACGACGGTGGTCGATCGCGACGAGGAGCCGTTCAAGGTGGACCTGGCGAAGATCGGCAGCCTGCGCCCCGCCTTCCAGAAGGACGGCACGGTGACCGCCGGCAACGCCAGCAAGATCAACGACGGTGCCGCCGCCCTGGTGCTCACCACCGCCGCCCACGCCGCCCGGCTGGGGAGGAAGCCCATCGCCAGGATCCTCGCCCACACGAGCCTCGCCCAGAAGCCGGAGTGGTACAGCACGGCGCCGATCGGGGCGGCCCGCGCCGTCCTCGAACGGGCCGGCCTGAAAGCCGCCGACGTCGACCTCTGGGAGGTCAACGAGGCTTTCGCCGTCGTCGCCCAGGCCTTCCTCCGCGATCTCGACCTGCCCCACGACCGCGTCAACGTGCGCGGTGGCGCGGTGGCGCTCGGCCACCCGATCGGCGCCTCGGGGGCGCGCATCGTGGTCACCCTCCTCCATGCCCTGCGCGAGCGCGGCGTCCGCCTGGGTTGCGCCGCCATCTGCATCGGCGGCGGCGAGGCCACGGCGATCCTCGTCGAGCGCACGGAGGGCTGACGGGCCGATGCCCCGCCTCTCCTCCGCCCCGGTCGTTCGTACCACGTTGCTGGCCGCGCTGCTGGCCGCGGGGCTCGTCGCTTCTCTGGACGCCCAGCAGCCGCCCACGGCCACTCCGGCGAGCCCGTCCCCCCTGGTGCCCGGCACCCCGGCCGCCAACCCGGCCGGCCAGCCACCGCGGACCGAGACCGGGGTCCCGACGACCACCGGCGCGGCGGCCAAGGCGCCCGGGGCTCCGGTGCCGACGCCCGCCCCCGAGGACCCCAACCGCATCCAGTTCAACCTGAACTTCCCCAAGGACCAGGGGGGCGGCAGCGCCGCCGGCAGCGCCGCCTCGCTGGAGTACGTCCGCGAGACCTACGCCGTGCTCGCCGGCAACGTCAAGGTCAAGTACCAGGACATCGACCTCTCGGCCGACCGCGCCGAGATCGACCTGGGGACCAAGATCGTCAAGGCGACCGGCCACGTCATCGTCGACCAGGGGCCGCGCCGGATGTCGGGCGACACCCTGGAGTTCGACCTGGAGACCAAGACCGGCACGCTGTCGAACGCCACCGCCCAGGTCCAGCCCGACTATTATTTCACCGGCCGCGAGATCTCGAAGACCGGCGACGACACCTACGAGGTGGTCGACGGCGTCTTCAGCTCGTGCAGCCAGAAGACGCCGGACTGGAGCTTCAAGCTCGGGCGGGCGGAGGTGCAGGTCGAGGGCTACGCCCACATCCACCACGCCACCTTCCGGGCGAAGAAGCTGCCGCTCCTCTACACCCCCTACATCCTCTGGCCGGCCAAGCGCGAGCGGACCTCGGGGCTGCTCATCCCCAACATCGGCTACTCGGTGACCCACGGGGCGCTCTTGGGGCTCGCCTACTACCAGGTGCTCGGCCGGAGCTACGACACCACCTTCCACTTCGACGACTACAGCAAGAAGTTCTACGGGGTGGGCGACGAATTCCGCTACAACCCGACCGAGGGGACCTTCGGCACCTTCCTGGGCTACGCCATCCACGACCCGGACCTTCAGAAGTGGCGCTGGAAGCTGGAGCTCAACCACATCACCACCGACCTGCCCTTCGACATGCGCGGGGTGATCTCCTACCAGAAGGCGTCGGACTTCGACTACTACCGCGACTTCGAGCGCGACCTCTCGCGCAACACCATCCGCTCGATCTACAGCCGCGGCTTCATCACCGGCAACTGGGGACCGCACCTGCTCAACTTCCTGGTCGACGACCGGGCGACCTTCGTCAACCTGGGGACGACGACCAACGACGAGATCGTCCAGAGGAAGCTTCCCGAGCTGGAGTACCGCCTGCGCTCGACCGAGCTCGGCAAGTCGCCGTTCTATCTCCAGTTCCGCGGCGCGCTCGACTACCTGGACGTCGGCCGGCCGCAGAGCTACGCCGGCCGCTATGGCCGCGTCGACCTCTTCCCGGAGCTGACGCTCCCCATCCGCACCTTCCCCTGGCTGGCGCTCTCGGTGACCGGCGGCGAGCGGCTGACCTGGTACGGGGACAAGCTCGACACCCTGGGCCAGAAGTTCACCGGCCAGAGCCTCACCCGCACCCTGCCGGAGGCGAGCGCCGAGCTCGTCGGCCCCTCCTTCACCCGCATCTTCGACGGCTTCGGATCGTGGAGCAAGATCAAGCACGTCATCGAGCCGCGCTTCAGCTACTCCTACGAGGGCACGGTCGACAGCCCGCAGACCATCCCGCTCTTCGACGAGGTCGACTTCCAGTCGGCGTCGAACCTCGGCACCATCGCTCTCGACAACCGCATCCTCGCCAAGCCCAAGGACGAGAAGGAGAGCGCGCGTGAGGTCCTGCTCTTCGAGATCTCCCGCTCCTACAGCTTTGATCGCAACCAGCCGCTGCAGCAGGGGACGATCACCCCGCCGACCGAGACCGAGCCGTCTCCCCAGCCGGTGACCACCCAGCAGGGGCCGTTCGATGCCCTGGTGCGCTTCAACCCGACCCGCACCACCTCGCTCAAGGCCGAGGCTTCCTACGACACCCTGTTCAAGCACCTCGCCGCGACCTCGCTCTCGGGCAACGTCACCCTGGGACCGCAGACCTTCGGCCTCACCTGGTTCACCCGCTACGCGACGGGGACCGGCGACAAGCAGAGCGATCAGATCGGCCTCTCCGGCGGTCTGGAGATCCTGCCCGGCCGGCTCCACCTGGACACCCAGATCAACTACGACGTGGTGAACCGGGTGCTCCAGCTGCAGCGCTACATCGCGCGATGGTCGTCGCAGTGCTGGGGCTTCCAGCTCGAGCTGAGCGACTACCGGACCGGGCTCGGACCGTTCGCACTGCGCACCAAGGACTATCGCTTCTCGATTTCCCTGAAGAACGTCGGCACGTTCCTCGATCTCACCGGCCGCACCCAGGCGGGGCAGTAGGAAGGGACCATGAAAGGATTGATCCTCTCCGGCGGGAAGGGGACGCGGCTCCGGCCGCTCACCTACACCTCCGCCAAGCAGCTGGTGCCGGTGGCCAACAAGCCGGTGCTGTTCTACGCCATCGAATCGATCGTCCAGGCCGGGATCACCGAGATCGGCATCGTCGTCGGCGACACCCGGCGCGAGATCAAGGCGGCGGTGGGGGAGGGCGAGCGCTTCGGCGCCCGCATCACCTACATCGAGCAGGACGAGCCGCGCGGCCTCGCCCACGCGGTGATGATCGCGGAGGAGTTCCTCGCCGACTCCCCGTTCGTCATGTACCTGGGCGACAACCTCATCGCCGGCGGGATCACCAGCCTGGTCGAGGAGTACCGGAGCTCCGGGTGCAACGCCGAGATCCTCCTCGCCGAGGTGCCGAACCCCGAGCAGTTCGGGGTCGCCGAGCTGTCGGCTTCCGGCCGCGTCGAGCGGCTGATCGAGAAGCCCAAGGAGCCGAAGAGCAATCTCGCGCTCGTCGGGGTCTACATGTTCGACTCGCACATCTTCGAGTCGGTCCACCGCATAAAACCCTCGCCCCGCGGCGAGCTCGAAATCACCGACGCCATCCAGGACCTGATCGACCGCGGCCTCTCCGTCCATCCGCACATCGTGCGCGGCTGGTGGAAGGACACCGGGAAGCTCGAGGACATGCTGGAGGCCAACCGCATCGTGCTCGAAACCCTGCACGTGCCGCTCTCCTCGCGGATCGGCGATATCGGCGGCATCGGCGGCGTGGACGGCGACAGCCGGATCGAGGGACGGGTCGAGATCGGCCAGGGGGTCGAGATCATCGACTCGCTGGTCCGCGGGCCGGTCGTCATCGGCGACGGGGCTCGCCTCGCGCACGCCTTCGTCGGCCCCTACACCTCGATCGGCGAGCGCTGCAAGATCGAGCGCTGCGAGATCGAGAACTCGATCATCCTGGCCGACTCGGAGCTCAAGGACATCCCGCTCCGGGTCGACGGCTCGCTCATCGGCAGGAACGTCCGCATCGTCAAGACCGATCAGAAGCCGCGGGCCTATCGCTTCATGGTCGGCGACAACTCCGAGGTGGGGATCACCTAGCGTGCGTACCCTGGTCTTCGGCGGCACCGGAATGCTGGGCCAGGCGGTCACCGTCCTCGCCCGCGGGCGCGGTTTCCCCTGCCTTGCCCTGTCGCACGCCCAGGCCGACGTCACCGACCGCGAGCGCCTGCTCTACTGGGCGCGGGAGTTCCGGCCGGAGCTGGTGGTGAACGCCGCCGCCTTCACCCAGGTCGACGCCGCGGAGAGCGAGCGCGACCGGGCGTTTGCGGTCAACGGCGCCGCCGTCGAGGCGGTGACCGCGGCGGCGGCCGCGGCGATGCCCGGCGGCGCGGTCCTCCTCCACGTCTCGACCGATTACGTTTTCGACGGCGAGGGAAGCACCTTTTATAAAGAGGACGCTCCCACCGCGCCGCTCTCGGTCTACGGAGCGAGCAAGCTCGAAGGCGAGCGGCAGGCGCTCCAGTACGGCCGCGCCCTGGTGGTGCGGACGAGCTGGCTGTTCGGCCCTGGCGGTCCCAACTTCGTCGCCACCATCCGCCGCCTCCTCGCGGCGGGCAAACCGCTCAAGGTGGTCGACGACCAGCACGGCGCCCCCACCTACACCCCCTATCTGGCCAAAGCCCTCCTGGATCTCGCCGCGTTCGCCAAGGACGGGCTCCAGGGGGTGATCCACTACCGCAACCGCGAGCCGGTCACCTGGTATGGTTTCGCCCGCGAAATCGCCCGCCTGGGGGCCGCGACCTCGGACACCGTCGAGGTCCTGCCGGTCACCACGGCCGAGTTTCCGCGCCCGGCACCCCGTCCGGCCTGGTCGGTGCTCGACGTCTCCCGCTTCGAAGCCGTGGCGGGGAGGCGGGTCGAGCCCTGGGAACGGGGCCTTGCCGAGTACTTGACCTGGCTCGCCGAAGGAGAGAGTCGATGAAGGCTTTGATCACTGGCATCACCGGTTTCGCCGGGTCGCACCTGGCGGAGTACCTGCTCACCGAGCAACCCGGCGTGGGCGTCTTCGGCACCTACCGCTGGCGCAGCCGGATGGACAACGTGGAGCACCTGGACGGCAAGATCGAGCTCATCGAGTCCGACCTGCGCGACTACACCTCGGTCCAGGCCGTCCTCGACCGGGTCCGCCCGGACTACATCTTCCACCTCGCGGCGCAGAGCTTCGTACCCGCCTCGTGGACGGCGCCGGCCGAGACTCTGACCACCAACGTGGCGGGGCAGACCAATCTGTTCGAGGCGGTCCGCGCCCTGAAGCTCGACCCGGTGATCCAGATCGCCTGCTCCTCCGAGCAGTACGGCCTGGTGCACCCGGACGAGGTGCCGATCCGGGAGACCAACCCGCTGCGGCCGCTCTCCCCCTATGCCGTCTCCAAGGTGGCGCAGGACTTCTTGGGCTACCAGTACTTCCAGAGCTACGGGATGAAAGTCGTCCGCACCCGCGGCTTCAACCACACCGGCCCGCGCCGCGGCCACCCGTTCGTCACCTCGAACTTCTGCCGCCAGGTGGCGTCGATCGAGGCCGGGCTCCAGGAGCCGGTGATCCGGGTGGGCAACCTCGACGCCATCCGCGACTTCACCGACGTGCGCGACATGGTGCGCGCCTACTGGCTCGCCGTCACCAAGGGGCGGCCGGGGGAGGTCTACAACATCGCGACGGGAGAGGGGATCAGCATCCGCGCCCTGCTCGACAAGATCCTCGCCCTCTCGTCCGTCCACGTGCGGGTGGAGATCGATCCCTCCCGCCTGCGCCCCTCGGACGTCGAGATCCTGATCGGCGACAGCTCGAAGTTCCGCGCCGACACCGGCTGGGAGCCGCGCATCCCCTTCGACCAGACGGTCCAGGACCTCCTCGACTACTGGCGGGACGTGGTGGCGCGGCGGAAACGGCCGGCATCGCCGGCGTCGCCGGCATCCGTGACGGCCTAGGCCCGCGCCGGCACTCTTCGCCATGCGCATCCTCATCACCGGGATCAGCGGCTTCGTCGGGCCTCGCCTCGCCCGCCACCTCCTGGCGCGGGGCGACTTCGTCGCCGGCACCTACCTGATGGACGCCCGCCCCGAGCTGCCGGGGGTCGAGTTGCACGAGGCCGACCTCCTGGACACCCCGGCGCTCGCCAGGGTGATCGCGGCGGTCGATCCCGAGGCGGTGGTCGGTCTGGCCGGCCTGTCGCACGTCGGGGAGTCGTGGAAGCGGATGGGCGAGTACTTCCGGGTCAACGTCCAGGGGACCGAGAACCTCCTCCGCGCCGCCGCCGGCCGGCGGGTGGTGATCGCCTCCTCGGCGGAGGTCTACGGCCCGGTGCCCACCGAACGCCAGCCGATCCGCGAGGAGGAGCCGGTCGATCCGCGCACGCCGTACGCGATGACCAAGGCGGCGGCCGAGCTCCTCGGCTACGCCCATGGGGCGGTGGTGGTGCGGGCCTTCAACCTGGTGGGACCGGGGCAGGCGCCGAACTTCGCCCTCCCCGCCTTCGCCGCCCAGCTCGCCGCCATTGCCCGCGGTGAGCAGGAGCCGGTGCTCAAGGTGGGGAACCTCTCGGCCCGCCGCGATTTCCTGCACGTGGACGACGGCGCCGCCGCCCTCCGCCTGCTGGCCGAGAAGGGAGAGCCGGGCGGCACCTACAACCTGGCAAGCGGCGAGGACTGCTCGATCGGCGAGGCGCTGGAGCGGTTGAAGGCGGTCTCCCAGGTCGACGCCCGGGTCGAGACCGATCCCGAGCGCATCCGTCCCGTCGACCTGCCGCTGCTCGTAGGCGACAGCGGCCGGCTCCAGGCGCTCGGCTGGAAACCGGAGCGGACGCTCGATCAGGCCCTTGCGGACCTGTGGGATTCCGTCCGCGATGTCCGCGATTGAATGTAACCCTGTCCCCATGAGGTGAGCCATGGCTTCCAGTCCATCGACCCTCCCTGCCGCCACTACCGCCCCCAAGGCGGACCCCGACCACCACATGCGCTTCCACTCCCCGCACTTCCACCTGGCCCCGGTTTTCGGCTCCGGCTGGTTTGGCGAGAAGGCGGAGGCGTTCGCGCGCTTCTTCGGCACCCCCACCTTCCTCATCGCCCAGAGCATCATCGTCTTCGGCTGGATCGTCATCAACGCGGCCGGGTGGACGAAGTTCGACGTCTATCCCTTCATCCTCCTGAACCTCGCCTTCAGCCTGCAGGCGGCCTACGCGGCGCCGCTCATCCTCCTGGCCCAGACCCGGCAGGCGGACCGCGACAAGGCGCTGTCCGAGGCCGACGCCCAGCACCGCGAGGCGCTGGCCACGGCCAGCCTCGAGCGGCAACAGGTGGCGGCTCACCAGGCGGCGCAGCTGCTGGAGCTGCTGCAGCAGAACACCGAGCTCACCCGCCTCACCCAGCAGCTCACCGCGCGGATTGAAGAGCTGACGGCGGAGATCCACCACCGAACCTGCGAGCGGGAAAAATAGGAGAGCCCGGCAGGCTGCCGGGCTCTCGTCGAGATCGCGATCGGGAAGGGGCCTACTGTCCCGGCCCTCCCGGACCGTTCGGTGGCCGCTGCCGGTTCTGGCGGTTCGGGTTGCCCTGCGGGCGGCCCTGACCCCCGCCGCGGGGGCGGTTGTTCTGGGCGGCCTGCTGTTGGCGCGGCTGCGGTTGCGGCCGAGCCTGCTGCGGACGCTGCTGCCGGGCCTGCTGCGCCTGCTGGCGCTGGGCCATCTGCTGCTGGCGCTGGGCCTGTCGCTGATCCTGAGCCTGGCGCGCCTGCCGACCCTGCTGGGCCTGCTGCTGGCGGGCCTGACGCTGGACCATCTGCTGCTGGCGCTGGGCCTGTCGCTGATCCTGAGCCTGGCGCGCCTGCCGACCCTGCCGGGCCTGCTGCTGGCGATTCTGGCGCTGGGCCATCTGCTGCTGGCGTTGGTTCAGGCGCTGGTCCTGGGCCTGGCGGGCCTGCCGGCCCTGCTGCACCTGCTGTTGGCGCGCCTGGCGCTGCGTCAGCTGCTGCTGGCGTTGGGCCAGTCGCTGGTCCTGACCCTGGCGGGCCAGTCGGCCCTGCTGGACCTGCTGCTGGCGCGCCTGGCGCTGGGTCAACTGCTGCTGGCGTTGGGCCAGACGCTGGTCCTGGTTCTGTCGCGCCTGCCGGCCCTGCTGGACCTGCTGCTGCCGGGCCTGGCGCTCGGCATGGAATTCCCGGGTCCTGGCGGCGGCCGCGGCGGCGGTCATCACCGCGCGCCGCGCGATTGGGCGCTGGGGAGGCGCTGCCACCCTGGCCGCGCGCTGCACCTGCGGCCGGAACATGGCGACCCGGTTGGCCGCGACCCGTTCCTGATGCCGCTGGTTCCACCCCAGGTCGGCGACCTGGTAGCGCGGCACGCTACGGCCGATCACCCGTTGGATGTTGTCGACGGGCACGCCGCGGTTGATGAAGCGGTCGTTGATCCGCTGGTAGTTGGTGAAATTGCGGGTCCCGCGCCAGATTCCCGCTACCTGGACGTCCGGCACGACGTAGCTGGCCAGACGCGGCGCCAGGAACTGGCGCTCCGGCACGAAGACATAGGCCTCCGGCGTCAGGCTGGCGGCAAAGCTGACCCCGCCGTAGTCGACGCCGAAGTTGCCGCTGAACTCGACCGAAGGCGGCAGAGGAGCCCAGCCCACGTAGTCGCTCCCCGCCTGCCAGGAGACCCAGGCCGGACCCCACTCGTTACCGGGAATCCACTCCCAACCGTAGTCGGAGTCGAGATACCAGCGCCCGTAGTGGTAGGTCGCCCAGCCATAAGGCTCGTCCGAGACCCAGGTCCAGCCGTAGTCGGTCCACACCCAGTGTCCATACTCATAGGGACGCCAGTGGCGGTAGTGGGCGTGGCGCGGCACCCAGCACCAGCCTCGGCTCGGGCGTTCGACCCAGTTCCCGTAGGGAGCGAGGTCATCGTAGAAGAAGCCCACGTCCACCGCGGCGCGGCCCGAGGGGCCGATGTGGAGCCCCGCCGCGATGGAGGTCGAGGCGGAGGCTGACCCGGCGAGGGTGCCTGCGAGGACGAGGGCCAGGAGCATGATCCGTGTTGTTTTCATAGGTCACCTCGTTGTGTTTTGCGGTGCCGCGAGGGGTGGAACGTTCTCGATTCCGGGGCGGCGCCGCGGCGACTGCTCTCGCCAGAGATATAGGGCAAGAACTATGCCGGGTCGTTTCCCAAGGGCGCTGCCGGCGATAGACCGGTGGGGAGGACGGGGGTGCGGCCGGGAGCGGACGGCTTTCGGGCGTGCTACTGTGAAGCCCCACGCAGGTTCCGAGAGCTCGAAGAAGAGGACGCACGCCATGAGGCACCCGTTCCGCCGTCTTTCCGCCCCCCGCCTCGCCGCCTTCGCCCTGGCCGTCGGCCTGCTCCCCTTGCTGGAAGGCGCCCAATCCCGCCTCTCCTACCCGCCGACGCGGCGGGTGGAGCAGGTCGACGTTTTCCACGGCGTCTCCGTCGCCGACCCCTACCGCTGGCTGGAGGACGACATCCACCAGTCGGCGGAGGTCCAGAGCTGGGTCGAGGCCGAGAACCGGGTCTCCTCCGGCTATCTGAAGGCGCTCCCCCAACGGGCGGTGATCGAAGAGCGCCTGACCGCCCTCTGGAGCTACGAGCGGCACGGCGTCCCCTTCCGGGCGGGCCACCGCTACTTCTTCGTCCACAACGACGGGCACCAGAACCAGGGGGTTCTCTACAGTCAATCCTCGCTTCTGGAGGCGCCGCGGCCGCTCCTCGACCCCAACACCTGGTCGGCGGACGGCACCGTCGCCCTGGGCGACACCAAGGCGAGCCCCGACGGCCGCTACCTCGCCTACAGCGTGGCCGAGGCGGGCTCGGACTGGCACACCTACCACGTCCTGGACCTCGTCACCGGGCAGACCCTCCCCGAGGAGCTGCGCTGGAGCCGGGCCTGCTGCGCCGCCTGGACCGCGGACGGCAAGGGGTTCTTCTATACCCACTTCCCACCCCCCGCGAAAGGGGCCGAGCACCAGGCCGCCTCCCTGGACAACCGGGTCTACTACCACCGGGTGGGCACGCCGCAGGAGGCCGACACCCTGGTCTTCGAGCAGCCCGACCAGCCGACCTGGGGCGTCTTCGTCCAGCTCACCGAGGACGGCCGCTACCTGGTGATCACCCTGGCCAAGGAGACCGGGCAGCGCTTCCGCGTCCTGGTGCGCGACCTGGCCGACCCGTTCGCCGCTCCGCGGATCCTGGTGCGCGAGTTCACCAACGAGTACTTCCTCCTGGAAGGGAGCGAGGGCTCGGAGCTCTTCTTCCGCACCGACCTGGACGCCCCGCGCGGCCGGCTGATCGCCCTCGACGTCCTCCACCCCGAGCCCGAGCGTTGGCGCGAGATCCTGCCCCAGGGCAAGGGGACGCTGCGCGGCGTCCTCCGGGCCGGCAACCTCTTCCTGGCCCACCTGATGGAGGATGCCTCGTCCCACCTCCGCCTCTTCACCCTCGCCGGCCAGCCGCTGCGCGAGATCGAGCTGCCGGGAATCGGCACGGTCGGCGAGATGAGCAGCCGGCAGAGCGACGGCGAGGCCTTCTACGAATTCTCGAGCTTCAACACCCCGCCCTCGGTCTACCGCCTCGACCTGGGGAGCGGCACCAGCACCCTCCTCCATCGCGCCAAGGTCGACGTCCGGCCGGAGGACTACACCGTGGAGCGGGTGAGCTTCCCCTCGAAGGACGGCACCTCGATCCCCATGTTCCTGGCCTACAAGAAGGGGTTGCCACGGAAAGGCGACCGGCCGACCCTCCTCTTCGGCTACGGCGGCTTCGCCATCTCGACCACCCCGACCTTCCAGGTGGCGACCCTGGCCTGGCTCGAACGCGGCGGGATCTACGCCCTGCCCATCCTGCGCGGCGGCGGCGAGTACGGCGAGGCCTGGCACCAGGCCGGGATGACGGTCAAGAAGCAGAACGTCTTCGACGACTTCATCGGCGCCGCCGAGTGGTTGATCAAAGAACGCTACACGCGCCCCGGCCGCCTCGCCATCCAGGGCGGCAGCAACGGCGGCCTCCTGGTGGGGGCGGCCCTCACCCAGCGCCCCGAGCTCTTCGCCGCCGCCCTGCCCCACGCCGGAGTGCTCGACATGCTGCGCTTCCAGCGCTTCACCGTCGGCCGGCTCTGGGTCCACGAGTACGGCTCAGTCGAGGTGCCGGAGGAGTTCCGCGCCCTCTACGCCTACTCGCCCTATCACCAGGCGCACGAGGGAACCGCCTATCCGGCGACCCTTGTCGACACCGCCGACACCGACGACCGGGTGGTCCCTTCGCACAGCTTCAAGTTCGCCGCCGCCCTCCAGCGCGCCCAAACCGGCGACCGCCCCATCCTCCTCCGCGTCGAGACCCGCGCCGGCCACGGCGCCGGCATCCCGCGGGCCAAGGCGATCGAGCTGGCGGCGGATAGGCTGGCGTTTCTGGTGGAGAACGTGGAGCGGAAGTAGGGGAAGCGCCGCCGATTCCGTCGCCCCCCTCTCCAGCTCTCCAGCTCTTCAGCTCGGAGACCATCCGGCCGGAATCGAATTCACGTTGAAATCCGGCACGTCGTAATTGTTGGCGACCAGGTAGATCCAGAGCTGCAGCGCGAGGCGTTTGCCGGCCGACATGTCGCGCGTGATCGGCATCGCATAGGTGCTTGCCTCTGCGCTCTCCGCCGAGATGGCGCTCCAGATGCTGGCGAAGTTCTCCTCGACGGCGCTTTGGCTGCCGAGGTTCACGTACTTGAGCATCACGCTGAAAATCATGTCGTAAATGTAAAGGATGTTATGGTAGACGAACTGCCATACCCCCTCTTGACTCCCGGTGGTGTTCCAGAGCGCGACCAGCTCGGCGGGCGCCGCATCGTCGAAAGGCAAAACTCGCACGGTGGTGTAGAACGCATAGGTGACGAGCGGCCAGGGGCCACCGAGGAGCGTGACGGGAGGCTGCGGCAGCGTGGCACCCGTATAGGGAAAGAAGGCGAGCACCGGGAAGCCGGGGCTCTGCGCCGCGATGCCCACCGAGGCGATGCCGCTGGCGTCGGCCGTGACGATCGTCACCGCGGTCGTGATGCCGCCGACGGTGATCTCGGTCTGGCTGCCGTTGGTGAAATTGACCAGCTGCGACTGATTGGTGGGGATGAGGGAAAGCCCCCCTGAGTTGTACTTCGCGATCAACACGTTCGTGCCCGGCGCCGGCGTGCCCACCTGATAGACGGAGACGTCGAAGTCAGCCTGCCCGCCTTGGTCGAGATAGATGCCGCGCTGATCGGTCTGGGCCGAGTAGAGCTGCTCGAGGAGGGCGGTCTGGCCCTGCACCTGAATCGCCAGCGCGCCGTTCTGCAACAGCTCGCCGGTACCGGAATTGGGGAACGGAATGTCCACGATACCGGCGCTCGCCTCATAGGCGGTTTGCTGATATTGCGCGTACTCGATCGTCGCGATCGCCGTGAAGTTACCTTCGCTGTTGACGATGCCTAAGCCGAGCGGTCCGAAGTCGGTCTTGGTGAGATCGGAGGGCCACTCGCCCGGAGTGCCGTTTTCGGGCATGGTGCTGTTGAGGTCGAGCGAGATGAGCTCCGCTTCGAAGTCCACGTTGGCGACGAGAGGCCCCAGCGGGGTCGACAGTGGGACGTTCCCGGCGATCGCCGCCGGCGTCGCCGGCACCGCCTGGTAACTACGAACCGGCCGCCGGTGCTCGGTCGCCAAAGCGGCCGCGCCACTCACCCCCGCGGGCGTCACGGCATTCGCCGCCGACAGATAGCGGCCCACGGGCGCCGTCGCCAGCTCTCCCTGGTTCCAGACGCCCACCACGCCGACGACATGGCTGTAGCACGGCTGCGAGAAGAATTGCGACGGGTCGCCATTCTCGTTCCAGGCGGCCCACGCCGTGGCCAGGCACTCCGCCAGCTCCTCGTAGGAGCTCGGCTGGGCGGAGATGTCATTGAAGACGCCGTTTTTGAAATAGAGATTCACATAGGCCGTGAAGCGGACGCTGATCCCCAGCGCGGACGGCTGCGAGGCCGCCTGCTGCAGCGCGACGGCGAGGGGTGAATTGGCGTTCGCGGACGGCCATACGATCTGGTCGTAGGGGATGCCGGCCTGGAAACAGCAGGCGAAGCTCGCCGCCGGCTGGGTCAGCTCCTGGTCCTGGGTGTAGATGCGGGCCGGGTTCACCCATCGCGAATGCATCCGGGCGCTCGGCGTGCCCTGGAGGATGCAATTGCCGCTGCCGAACGAGAGCTGTCCGAAATAGACCTGGCTCGACCAGAAGGAGGCCGGGTTGATGTCGACCAATCGTCCGGGGCCGCTGCCGCCGTCGCCGTTGATGCCCACGGGGCCGCCGATGAGCGGATCGGCCGTCACCAGCCGGCCATACCCCAGCGCGCCGCTGGTGATGGTCGTCGTGTAGTTGTTATATTGAACGAAAGAAACGCCATGGCTCCCGAACATGTTCCACTCGGCAGGGACGCGCGCGCCTGCCGGGCTGTCGACGGCATCCGGTTGCAGCGCGATGGCCCAGGGGCGAAAGGTGGTGACGAAGTTCTCCGGCGTGATGCCGGGAGGCACCTCTGCCCCCTGGGTGGCGAGGAACGGCCAGTTGAGCGCCGCGTTGGCGGCGTCGTAGGTGGGGAACTCCTGCCAGTCATTGTTGTTGAACGTGCAGGGATCCCACTGCATGAACCCTTGGAAATAGAGGCGCGGAAACGAGAGTACGCTCATGGATTCTCCTGCCGCTGCTGGGGCGCTGGGTGGGCCGCCAATCTACCCCAGCGCAAAACTGGCGTCAACAGTGAAATACAGGAGAGAAGATGCGCGCCAGGATGGCGCAAATCCGGCGGCTCTTTTTCGGGGAGGGTCCTCTGCTCCTCCCTTCTGATACAGTCCCTGCCCCAGTATGAAAGTCCTCGTCACCGGTGGTACCGGGTTCCTCGGGCGGCGCGTGGTGGCCGAGCTGATCGCCAACCCGGCGGTCGAGCAGGTGCGGCTCTTGGTCCGCGGGGGGGCCTCGCGCGAGCGCTTCCCCAAGACGGTCGAGTTCGCCCCTGGCGACGTC
>Ga0137403_10000487_pt1 | contig 51225 bp, 38 predicted proteins | sample CZOMad2_1_16fung_FD_122057 | JGI IMG/M metagenome (GOLD analysis project Ga0137403, IMG submission 122057) | Vadose zone soil fungal communities from Angelo Coast Range Reserve, California, USA - CZOMad2_1_16fungal (Hybrid Assembly) | ecosystem: Environmental > Terrestrial > Soil > Vadose zone... | reverse complement strand
CCTTAAGGCTAGCCTTAAAGCCACATGCTTCCTCGGAAGCCGGTCATTCAACAAGGCGGCCTACCGCGGAGGGATACTGTTCTCTCCACGGAACACCTTCAGTTTGAAGCGTTCTGATTTTTGAAATTAGGCCACTGCGTAAATCGATACAGGCCGCTTGGCGTTGAAACAGGCCAGTGCCGGGACCGGTATAAGAAACGGCTCAATTCGAACGTCCGCTTCTCGAGTCGGTCGGCGAAAGCAATACTTATCGTCACACGATTATTGGCACAGACTACGCCATGCGCCACCTACTCCGACATGGAGCAGGCCGACCCGGCGCCATGGCGATACATTCGGTAAAGAGGTGAAGGAGCCGCTTCAGAAATCCGATGCGATCGGGCTCGAGATGCTGGGGATCCGCTAACGAGCACTGAAGGACTGGTCGCGCTACGTAACTATGCCCGCGAACAGGTTGAGCAAGGTTAATGGGCGAATTTAGGGACGCCCGCGGGCTCACGCCGGCGGTTTTGTCGGCGCTCCCGAGTTTACCCTAGCCCAGCCCGTCGATCGGTTGCGGCAGCCGATTCAGAAGGTCCGCTAAGGCCAAGGGCGGTTTCACGGTCGGTCGATTTCCGATGAGACCGGCGGATCGCACCGTTCCCATTCCGCCGTTTCGGTTGCGGCGATTTCCGGACTGATAGCAGCGCTTTCCTCAGCTGATCGCGTAGCCTGTCCAATTCGCGCAACTGAGCAATGAGATTAGCAGTCGTGTCGCTGACGCTGGCAATACGTCGCTGAAGAGAACTCATTTAAGCCCCCATTAAAAGTGGAAGCAACCATTACAAGCCCACAAACATCCTAGACCAAAGAAGGCCGGCGGCAATAGCCATTTTAGCGAATTGACGCTGCATTTCACAAAATCTCAATTTAAAACGCAGTGGTCAGGGATTTAATTCTATCAAGCTTTATTTTGGTATGGAGTTACCAATTTCGATCGCGGCTAAAGCGGTAACCTCGGGCGCAGTTTTTAAAATTAAAAAAAATAAACAAACGGGGCTTACGGCGTTTGAACCAAACTGATCAATCGTGCTCTAAATAGGAGAGCGTTGCGTGTCTCCCCCAAATGGGGGATTCGGTTAGCTGGGGGCTGAACATGGAGATCCATCGGGCCGAGCCGTTTAACGATGCGCTGTTGCACTCGCTGAGCACAATTCGGGCGGCAAAAGCACAATTCCATTTGTTGACGGCGAGCAGCTTGACCGCGGCCCTTTTGGTCTCGCAAATTAGACTATGCGATGTTTTATTGGGGGAAATTCGAGCAATTAGTTGCGGTCTGGAAAGGCTAACGAGGTGCCCCGGCATGATACGGCGGCGTTCCGTGGCTGCCAGGCGTAACCGTAGCGGCAGGCATCTGGCGGTCCCGCATCGCAATGCGGCAAATCGTTCAAAACAACAGAGATAGTGCCGACGGCTTGCGATGAGCATAAATACGCTGCGACGTACCTGCTCCTGATAAAAAGACGTAACGGCTCGCGAACGGCCTCCAGAACCATATCTGCTGTCAGGAAACGTCACGTTCTCGGCAGTTGTTCGAGCTGCGGAGCATCAGGTGTCGCGGGCTGCCCGTTTTTTTCGGTCCCCTTTTTCAACGTTATCGATCTCAAACTCGTCGAGTCTGTGGCCGGTCTCGAGGGCTGCAACGAGCCATCGCGGTCGTTTTCCCCTGCCGGACCATGTTTCCGAAGGAGCCAGCGGATTGCGGTATTTGGGCAGAACCTTTGGATACTTGCGACGCGGCGCGCGATCGATGATGGATAGTGGGTGAGTGCTTCGGGGCTCTCTGATTTCGACGCGATTTAACTTCGCCAAGCGGCTTTCCAACTCGCGCTTTTCCGAAATTATTTTATCTGACAGGATTTTCGTGAGCTCCTCATGGAGCATCCAAAGCTCTTCAAATTGCATTGCGGCCAGATTTGATTTGCGCATGGCGTTTCTCGTGACTGTTCGGCTGGAAACGATCAAGATATCTCTCGGCACACGTTCATGCCTTCGGCACTTTGAAGTGTGCCAGTCCCTATACCGCCGCTCGCCGGCAATCTTTCGTATCCGAAGACGATCAGCCGCAGTAAGGCTGGCTTCGTCCTCAAAGTCGCAGAATCATCTATGCGACCCAGGGTATCCCCAATATATATATCGATTAATGTTTAAATTAAAGCACTGTTAATTGCGAACGAATCTAATGTCGCCACGGGGCTGCTTCGTTTTGGATATAATATATTCATATTTTCAATGAGTTGGGCGGCATTTCGGGATGTAAGGAAGGGCGGCAAGCCCACCCCAGGGCTCCGGTTTGAGGTTGCGCGCGGAGCTGCAGGAGCGATGGAGGGCAGTTCGCAGGCCTGCCCTCGTTCGATATCGAAAGCTAGATCTTATGGGAAGCCGAATTAACGCTTCTTCTGCGTGTGCGTCATTCAATGGTCTTGATCGTATCCTCTGCAGCATCCATAAGACGCTGCAATTTGCGCCTACGATGGCCGCTGGGGTGTCGGATTGTCTTGGAGCACGAAAAAAGATGTCGTCGTGCTGATCGACACGCGGGACGAATGCAGAGCAATCCAAGCCTACAAGGCTGCTAAATGACGTATGGTCCGTGACGGCATCGAGGTGCCAAGATGTGGTCCTTAGGAATGTGAGGGTTAAATGGACAACTGCACGAAGTTTGGGCGCTTCGTCGGCGTGCTATCGGCTGGAATAAACGACCCGTGGTGGCAGAATTCATATTTCAAGCTGAGACATTACTCGGCATGTGGATTAACCAAAAGGCTACCGGGCCCGTGTGAGCCAAAAAGAAAGAGGCCAAATACTTCAATGGCTTATAGTTGCTATGAACCAGATCACACACATCGATAGGCGCTTCCTGGTATTCTTCGTACCTGCCGAAACAATCTTCCGTTGCGGAAAGGCGCATCTGGCCACTTGCGAAATAATCGACCGGGTAATATGACATTAAAACCTCAGAAGCCGGAAATGTAAGGTCGCAGTATGTCGATGAAGAAGATCGATCTGGAAACGATGTCTGTTGACGACCTCTGGTCGCTCCACGAAAAAATCAGTGAGATTCTGTCCGTAAGGATCACGTCGGAAAAGCGTGAACTTGAAAAGCGTTTGGCAGTTCTCAATCGTGGTGCGGGCGCCGTCGAGGGCGGGGAAGGTCCGCAGTCGTACAACGCTAATGGTAAGGCGCGACGTAAATACCCGAGGGTCTTCCCGAAATATCGCAATCCTCAGACACCGTCTGAAACATGGTCGGGCCGGGGGAAGCAACCGCGCTGGTTGGCCGCTGCCATAAAAACCGGTCGCAAGATAGAAGATTTTAGGATTGGCGAAGCGGGCGGGTCGAAGAGCCGGCGCCAGAGGGCTTAAAGTCGAATCTCGTCCAGTTTGTTTCTTTGTTTTGCAACAGCGGCCGCATGAGCTGCGATTTTTTTTTGACCGCAGCGCCGATTGATGGTCGGCGCTAGTGCTCTAACCTCCATAATCTAGCGCTCAATGCCGCGAGGACGCTATAAGGTTCTGAGTGCGCGAGCAGGGCAGTTCCTGTCTATGTCGCGCGTGGATGTCTGTTCAATCGCGCAACAATCGGAGATAGCAGGGTGGATCGTTATGGGGACATCTCAGAGAAAATTCGTCTTCGATTGGCGAAAGGCGCTGCCCTGCAATTTAATTCCCCGGTGCCATGGCCGCGAATATGATGACAGGATCTGACCGCACCTTCCGATATGTGGCGACCTGCCTGGAAGAAGCCAGGCAATGCGGTTCATTGCGTTATTTTCCAAAAGGCTGACGCTTCTTCGGCGGGATATTCGAGAAGTGGTTTTCAATGCGTTCTTGCTGACAAGGATTTTCGTCGCAAGCCGAAAGCATGGCGAGGAACGAAGCTGTACGCGATTGCCTCTGGATTTCGGCGGATTGGGTCGAACCGATTATTGATCCGCCAAACGAGCCCTTCGATCCGCTTGTGACACAGATGGGCCAATCGCAGGCCCCTTGATCTCATACCAGAATCTCGAGTCGGTGGCTGACTGTATCTTGAGCCAATGGTAGTCCGTGCTCTGCCAGTGGCGGATCACTTCAGTCAGATCGTCCAATACGATGTCGCCCTTTGTCGTCACAACGACAAGAACGAGATGCCCAACTCCTGATGCTGTCTTGACTACCGCCAGCCGCAAAGCTTTCGAGGGCAGGCCGTTCTCAAGGAGCTGGTGCCGCTTGGTGACGGCGTAATCGTTGCAGTCTCCCATCTCCGGGGCGATCGTCCAACCCTCCCCAAGATACGGGGCATAGCTCTTGGGTCTCGGATTAATGTACATGTTGACGCTGTGATTGACACGCTTCAACAATTCCGAGGTCTCTGCGTTGAGGTCGATACGTCCGTTTTCCCTCGGGTCCGATTTGCAATCGGAAGGATAGCGAAGGCAAAAACGAACGTGCTGGAATGGAGCCAATGTCGGCGAAGCAACCTCAATCGGCATCAGCAGGCTCGAATCCTGGGGAGATCGGCTGCCCGCGTCGGCGCTGCCTACGGAAAGCGCGCCGACAAACATCGCCAAGTATATCGACGGATAGCGGTGCGCCATGAAACAACCGGTGATCAAGGTTATGGCAATTTCCAGCAAAGTGGAATTCGGTTTGCCGCAGGAAAATGCCTTATTTGAGTGTCCGCGCGTATTCTGGCCATAGCAGCATCCATACTCACCGAACACCCGCTAGTAGGCATTGCGACCGAGTAATATCTCAAAAGGAGTCTGGAGCAGAATCGCAAAATCCAGCCTGAGACTCCAATTGTCGATATACCAAAGATCATGCTCGACGCGTCGTTCGATCGACGCGGCAGTGGGAGTTGGTCCCCTGCATCCGTTCACTTGCGCCCATCCTGTCAGTCCCGGCTTTACGCGGCGCCGGAACGCGTAATTCCCAACCATCTTGTCAAACTGATTGTCGTGGGCCACCGCATGAGGGCGTGGCCCCACCAGAGACATGTTGCCTTCCAGCACGTTGAGCAATTGTGGCAACTCATCGATGCTCGTCCTGCGCAGCCACGCGCCCAAGCGCGTCACTCTATCGTCGGCAAGCCGAGCCTGAATGATCGAAGGCCCGTCCTCGAGGACCGACATCGAGCGAAATTTGTAAATTTGGAAATATCTGCCGTTGAAGCCGCAGCGTTTCTGCCTGAACAGGATGGGTCCTGGCGAGTCAAGTTTGATGGCAACTGACACGATCGCGAGCATCGGCAGGAGGGCCGTCAAGGCGACCCCGGCGAACAGGACGTCAATGCATCGCTTTGCAGCACGCTCAAATGAAGTCAGTGGGCCGCGCTGCAACTCCACGCAAATGGCACTACCGAGCCCACGGGAAGGTTGCCTGAATATCTCCGAAGCGGTCCCGAGCGGTATGAAGCTGACCGGGAATGGTAGAACTCTCAACTCGGCGACAAAAGAACGTACCTCGGACCAACGGTTCGGATCGGCACCGACCACAACTTCCTCGACGTCAGAGCCGCGAATGTACTCGATCACTCTCGCGACGACTTTGTCCCGATGCCGGGATTCTGCACTTGGAGGTGGAATAAAAAAGTTCCTTTTCACACAGAAGCCGAGGCCTGTAAGAGTTTGAGTCAGGCTGGTATCGGCCTCTTTCGAATGGTCAGTAATCAAAACGATGTTGCGACCGGAGAATCGTCTTCGGGCAAGGCCTATTGCCAGTAGATTTCTCAGCACGCGCCGATGCACGATCAACGCTATGAGGCCAAACACGGCGAAGAGCATGCTGGTGCCGCGCGAGATTTCACTTCCAATCTTCAGCGCAAACACCGTGCCGGCGAGCAGAAGGAATACGCTCATCCAGGTCAGGCAAACCGCGCGTATCTGATTGCGCAGAACCAGCAGTTCGGCTGGTACGTACATTCCGCGGAGTTTCATTAACGAAATGAACAGCGCTGAGACGAGAATTGCCGAACCGAGAGACTTGCCGACATCGACTGGCGTCCCCGACTCCTGAAGAAGATGATATGAAAGGCCGGAAAACACGCTCGCCAAAACGATCGCTGCGAGGTCGGCCACGATCGCGAGTGGCTCCACCGAATCATAATGGATCGGCCATTTTCGCCCTCCGTACGGCTGTACGTCCAAACCAGGAACGGAAACGCCGTCCGATAGATCCACGCCTATGGGCTGTTTCACAAAATTCATAGGAGGTGCTTGGATGCGCGAAAAAACCAGAAAATATCAGTTAATATTTAATTAATGATACATATCTGGTTTAATTTGACAAGAGGCTTGGTGGTGAATTGTTTTAATTATATTTTCTGTCGATTTAAACCCTTCCTCCTAGCCTCCGGAACTGCAATTGAGGTGAGGAGTGCCTTGATATCCGTGGTCGCACTTCGCTTTCTTGCAGGAGCGGTTACGGGATCTATCTTTGCCGGGCGCACACTTTTGACCCTGGTGCGCTCGTTTTAATGGAGTGTGTTGGGGTGACGATCGCGTGGGGCAATTCAAGGAGCTTTGGTCACTGGGAAGCCTATTCGCGGTTCAGGTGGGCTAAGAGAGCTTCGAATGATCCGGTGCGTGATTCTCCCATTTCGCCTCAGACAGCATCCGCTCGATCGAGGAAACTTGACCTTGCGTCGACAAGTGTCGGATCTGCGTTCTTCTTTGCGGGTATTCCACGCGTCTGCGCGTTCAGCCAGGTGTTCGTAACCGGGCAAACGCAAATAATCCAAATCGTATGCGATCCGTTCGGCTGTAATCAGTGGGGCGATGGCGTCCAGTCCGCGCGCCGCGAACTCTTCGACGCAAAACGCGCGAGAAAAAACCAGGATCGCCGTGTGCCAAGCAAAACCAGGCAAGCGTCGCGGAGCTTTATCAAATGAAATTCCACGGAAATCCGGGGGGGTGCTTTCAATGTATAAAATATGTGGAAGTGCCTGCTGCTACTTCTATTTAGTCGTTTTCCGTCGTCCAATTCGTTGTGCTCATTAACGCAACCAAACGCAATCCCCGCGGAGCCCGCTGATTCGTCCTTTTCCACGGCCGGCTTAACCATTTAAAGCCAAAATCTTATAATCGAGAAAAATAACATTTAAAATTAATTAAAAAGGATGTATTGTGGTGGTGCGCCGTTTCTCTCCGGCCTGAATGTTGAGGTCAACGCTAGCAGCGGCGCTAAGTTTTAATGTTCAATGCCGATTAAGCGCGGTCAATGCAATTAGTCACTAACGAATCCTCGAAGGCGAGCGCTGATGTGTCTGCCCTCGGAATGTACGTTCCGATCTATCCGCTATGTGCCATCGGCGAAGCGCGATCGCGGCCGCATCTTCTGTTCCTGCCACGGAATTTGAAGAGCGAAATCGTCGAACAGATCTCCGACGCCGGCTCTTGCCGCAAGATGGCGATACCTATTCCCAATATAGAGGTTATGGATCCGGAGGACTTTGGGCCATGAAGGTTGTTCTGTTCTGTGGAGGACTTGGTACGCGGATACGCGAGTATTCCGAGAGCATCCCGAAGCCGATGATACCGATCGGCCATCAGCCCATCCTCTGGCATATCATGCAATATTACAGCCAATATGAGCATCGGGACTTTGTTCTGTGTCTTGGCTACAAGGCGAACGTCGTGAAGGATTACTTTCTGAACTACAAGCAGGCGGCAAACAGTGACTGCACAATCTCGCATTTTGGCAAGAAGGTCGAATTGCTGGGCGAACGACCTGCGGATTGGCGGGTTTCACTCGTGGATACGGGAATATGGCGCAACATCGGTCAGCGTCTGTTAGCGGTCCGTCATCTCGTCCAGGATCAGGAAATGTTTCTCGCCAACTACAGCGATGGCCTGACCGACGCTCCGCTACCGGATATGATTAACCGCTTCAAGAAAAGCGGCAAGATCGCTTGTTTCATGGCCATACACCCGCCGATCACCTTTCATCTGGCCGATTTCGACGAGAACGGCGTTGTGCGCCGAATGAGCGCGAGTCAGGATTCCGAGATATGGATCAATGGCGGGTATTTCATTTTCCGGAAGGAGATATTCGACTACATTCAAGAAGGGGACGAGTTGGTAGTGCAACCCTTCAAGCGCCTCATCGACCGTGGGGAGCTTATCGCGTACAGGTACGAAGGATTTTGGCGGGCGATGGACACGCTCAGGGACAGACAGGTGCTCGAGGAGATGATTGAACGTGGCGATACGCCATGGCAGCAGAGCTACAATGTTGCCGCCGCGGTGAACTTGTGAAGGTGCTTCCTGTCACTGGACGTGGAGATCGACTGTCGGTAGTATGAGCTCACGAGCACTATGCGGACGCGTTTTTCGCGCGTAAACTCTACCTGAGCTGCGGCTAATGGGCGCTGGTCACTCGACTTTGTGTCAGATCAGTTCACGGACAACCACCGCTTCCGCATCCTGACGATCGTCGATGATGCACCCGCGAATGCTTGGCGCTGGTGGTCGATACGTCGCTCTCCGCCGTCCGCGTGGCACGGGAACTGGACCGGCCGCTAATCGAGCGCGGCAAGCCAAAGCCGGTGTTCAGCGATAAATGGCAGCGAATTCATCAGCAACGCCATCCTAATATGGGCCGGCCGTGCCAGCCTTGAATGGCCCTACCCTACATTGCACCGGGCAGCGCATGCCAAATGCCTTCATCGAAAGCGTTAATGGCCGCCTACGGGACGAGCTTCTGAACGAGACGCTGTTCACGTCGTCCGTCCAGGTTCGTGTTGCCCCCGGATGCTGGCGGCCCGGTTACAACGGTGCCAGCCGCGCTCGCAGCTCGGACGGAAGACGCCCTTCGAATTTGCTTCCACCTTCCGCCCACGACGGGAGCTGGCGCTATGCGGAAAGCTCCGCGGCAGATCACGTCGCAAACACCGCCCGAAAGGCTAAATGCAACGCAAGGAGCGAACTCAGTGCTGGATAAAACATGGGGGCAACGTCAACAGGACGCCGCTATGTCGCACACTGCCGAATTTGCGGGAGACCACTCGTAATTAACTAGGACGCACGGTAGCTTGGCTCTTGCTCATCTATTCGGCTTTATGGATATAATTAATAGTGGTAGTGGTGCGAGATATGGGATAATTAATTTGTCCAAATTAATAGTTTGGTAATTATTTTAATTGTGCCAAGGTTGGTGTGTGTTCGGTTTAATGGGTGGGGTCATAGCGGCGATGCAATTTACGGAGACCCGAGTGACGGGCGCCTGGATCATCGATCCGAACCCGCATCACGATGAACGTGGCCGTTTTATGCGTGCGTGGTGCGGGCGGGAATTCGAAGAACAGGGAATCCACTTTTTGCCAGTCCAGGCCAACATGCAGTTCAGCCCACGCAAGGGGACGGTTCGCGGACTGCATCTGCAGATAGCGCCTGCGCTTGAGGCAAAACTGGTGCGCTGCACAAGGGGCGGGATCTTTGACGTGGCGGTCGACCTCCGACCGGCCTCTCCCTCCTTCGGCGAATGGTGCAGCGTGGAACTGACCGCGGAAAACGGGCGCATGTTGTACGTTCCCGAGCACTGTGCGCACGGATTTCAGAGCATCGAAGAGAACTCCGAAGTGATGTACCTGACCTCCGCGTTCTACGCCCCTGAATCGTGCCGGGGAGGGCGGTTTGACGATCCGGCTTTTAGCATTCAATGGCCGTTGCCAGTTTCGGCAATCTCAGAGCAGGACCGCAACTGGCCCTTGATGCAGGGTCAGGGCTACGCGCAGGGACAGAACATCTTCACGAAAGAGAGACCCTTATGAATGTTGATACCGCTCTTTTGCAACGCGAGTCTGGCGGCAACCCGATCCGGGTAGGAATGGTGGGAGCTGGGGTTACCGCCCGGGCCATTGCCCTGCAACTGGGAACGCCGGTGCCTGGCATGCGCCTGGTGGCCATCGCGAACCGGACTCCAGAGCATGGTGAACGGGCTTTCCGCGAGGGAGGCTTTCAGGAATGGCGCCGGGTCACGTCGGCGCGGGCGGCAGAAGCGGCGATCAACTGCGGCATTCCCGTATTAGCGGATGATCCATCGGTGCTCACGACTTGCCCAGCTATCGATATACTCCTCGAAGTAACGGGAACGGTCGAGGCTGCGGCGGGTGTGGTTCTGCAAGCCCTCGACCACGGTAAGCACGTCGTGCTGGTGAACGCGGAACTGGATTCATTGTTGGGACCGATTCTCAAGGCACGGGCGGACAGTGCCGGAGTGGTGGTCACGCACACGGACGGCGATGAGCCGGGGGTGGCCATGACTCTTCTGCGCTATCTGCGCCTCCTTGGGCTTCGCCCAGTGGCCGCCGGCAACATCAAGGGGATGGTGGATCACTACCGGACGCCGGAAACTCAGCGTGGGTTTGCCGAGAAATATGAGCAGGATGTGCGCAAGGTCACCTCCTTCGCCGATTCTACCAAGCTTTCCATGGAAACAACGGTTCTGGCCAACGCCACCGGGTTCCATGTTGGCCGCCGGGGCATGTACGGGCCGTCCTGCTCGTATGTGAGGGAACTGGCGCAACTGTTGCCGGCCGAACAGATGCTACAAACCGGCCTCGTGGATTATTCTGTGGGGGCGATGCCGATGACCGGCGCCTGGGTAATTGTTCACGAAGAGTCGCCTCTCAAGCGAGCGCAATTAAACTACTACAAGTTGGGTGACGGCCCGTTTTTCCTCTTCTACACCCCTTTTCATCTGCCCCATGTGCAGATCCCCTCAACGATCGGCCGAGCGGTGATTGATCAGGACCCGACGGTGGCGCCGCTCGGGGGGCCGGTCTGCGAGGTGCTTACGATTGCCAAGCGCGACCTCAAAACCGGCGAGCGTCTGGACGGTGTCGGCGGATTTTGTACCTACGGTTTGATTGATAATCGGGCGGCAGCCCGGGCCTTAGGCGCGTTGCCCATAGGCTTGTCCGAAGATTGCGTGCTGCGGCGGGATGTTGCGAAGGACGAAGTAATTTCATTCGAGGATGTAGAGTCGCCTCGTGGTCGATTGGCAGAGAAGCTTTGGCGGGAGCAGAACGAGCGCTGGCCATTGGATACGGCTTTCGCGCGCCCACAGTCCAGGCAAGCGCCTCTCGGGTCGGAACGGAAAGACTGGACGCAACTCTCCCCCATTTGAACCTAAGGCGACCCAAGAATTCAGGAAAGGGCTCGACTTATGCCAAACAGTAACATGATGGGGGATTCGGAGCAGCGTACTCGTTTCACGCCGAGGGTATAACGCCAGTGATGTACGAAATGAACGCCTAACACGGCGGTCACACGGCGTCTTTCCAGGAAGGTAACCAGCGACTTTGTAGAAGAGCGCCAGGCTCCCGAGCACGCCATCCACAACTACGCCGACTGGCTGCTGGCGAGCTTCGGCAACGGGATTGGTGGCGAGCGCATTGAATATTTTGCAAGGGATGAACTGGCGATGACAAGTATTGCGATTCTGGGCACGGGAATGGCGGGTTTCGGTGCTGCGCACGCCGCGGACGCGGCCGGCGCACGTCCGGTGATGTATGACATGCACGATTACATCGGCGGCCATACCGCGTCGCATGAATTTCCAGGCGGCTGGACCTTCGATGAGGGTCCGCACGTGTCGTTTACTGATAATTCCCGCATTCAGGATCTGCTTGCGGCCAATGTCGGCGGCAAATACGAAAGCTCCCCGACGCGGATCAACAACTATTGGAAGGGGCACTGGATCAAGCATCCAGCTCAGGTCAACCTGCACGGTTTGCCGGCCGACCTGGTAACCAAAATCCTGCTGGAATTCGTCGACGTGGCACAGCGCGCCGAAACGCCGCCCATTCACAACTACGAAGACTGGCTGCGAGCAAGCTACGGCAAGACCTTTTCGGAAACGTTTCCGATGGAATACACGATCAAGTATCACACCACGGCGGCGGCGAATTTGAACACAGAGTGGATCGGACCGCGAATGTATCGCCCCAAGCTCGAGGAAGTCTTCCGCGGCGCCCTGCAGACGAGCACGGACAATGTGAACTACAACAGCGGCTTTCGCTATCCAAGTCACGGCGGCTTTGTCAGCTACCTTGAGCCGCTCCGGAGAATTGCCGAGATCAAGCTCGGTCACAAGGTCGTGCGCATCGATCCGAAGGCACGCTTGCTGCACTTCAAGAACGGCGAGACGGCATCATACAAAGGCCTGGTCTCGTCGATCCCGCTCCCGGAGCTGATACCGATGATCGCCGGAACGCCGCCGGATATTCTCGAGGCGGCCGCACGGCTTGCCTGCAGCGAAGCCGTCATCGTGAACCTCGGCATCGATCGGCTGGACCTCGTCGATGCTCATTGGACCTACTTCTACGATCGCGACATCTTCTTCAGCCGTCTCAGCACGCCGCACCTGCAATCCCCGCACAACGTTCCCCCCGGATGCGGGAGCCTGCAGGCAGAGTGCTACTACTCCAAGAAGTACCGGCCCCTCGACCGGCGGCCCGAGGACTGCATCGAGCCCGTAATCGCCGATCTCAAGCGGTGCGGCGTCCTGCGCGAGAACGATCGCATCCTGTTCCGCGGCGCCATGCACATTCCCTATGCCAACGTGATCTTCGACTTGGAGTCGAGGCCGTCCACGGCAGCGGTCCACGGTTTCCTCGACGATATCGGTATCGCATACTGCGGTCGCTATGGGGATTGGGCCTACATCTGGACCGACCAATCCTTCGTCAGCGGCGAGAACGCCCTCAACAAGGTCCTGTCCAAAGCCAACTCATGATTCTCTCTGATATGCAGGCGGAGATCGACGATGCTGCGATTCAAGCCTGACTTGCCCGCGGACGGCACGATCCTGTGCCTGGGCGCCCACTGCGACGACATTGAGATCGGATGCGGCGGGACACTGGTCGAATTGCACGAGCGCTATCCTCGATTGCGGTTCGTTTGGGTGCTGTTCTCCGGAGATTCCGTGCGCGAGCGCGAGACGCGCGAGGCGGCCGAGGCGCTGCTGGGTGCAGACGGTGCCAATATCACCGTGCACGTCCACAAGTTTCGCGGCAGCTACCTCCCGTCTTGTGTGGCAGATGTCAAGGACGTGTTCGAGGAGATGCGCGCGCGCGTCAGGCCGGACTTGATAATGACTCACTACCTCACCGACCGGCATCAGGATCATCGCGTCATTTCGGAGCTGACGTGGAATACGTTCCGCAATCACGCTATCTTGGAATACGAGATCCCGAAATATGAGGGGGATCTGACACACCCGGGAGTGTTTTGTCCGCTATCGCAGGCGACAGTCGACAAGAAACTGGTGACGCTGCTGAAAAGCTTTCCCTCACAGCTCAGCCATCAGTGGTTTGACGCGGAGTTGTTCCGCGGTCACATGCGCCTTCGCGGTGTCGAGTGCAACTCGCCAACGCGCTACGCCGAAGCTTTCCATGCCCGAAAGCTCGTTCTCTAAGTCAGTGATGGAATTTTCGCATATGCAAAAGCACAGACGCCTGATTGGATTGCAACAGCTCCTGGACGAAGACCTGGATGCGATATGCACGGATTTGACAGCCGAGTTCGCCGCCATGTCCGGCGGCCGATTGCTGGTGACGGGCGGCGGCGGATTCCTGGGGTATTACCTCGTTCAATCCGTCCTATATTGGAACGACACGCGTGCGGCCTCCGGCAAGATCGATATCACGGTGTACGACAATTACGCGCGCGGCGTGCCCGAATGGCTCGAAGCATTGCGCGGACGCCCAGACCTGGAGCTGCGCCGTCATGACATGATCGAGCCGCTGCCGAAGGACATCGGGCATTTCGATTATGTCGTCCACGCTGCGGGTATCGCTTCGCCCATCTACTATCGCGCCCAGCCGCTCAAGTGTATCGACGCGAACGTCAACGGCCTGCGAAACCTGCTGGACTATGCCGTGGCCGAGCGAGAGAAGGGCCAGCCGCTGCGCGGGTTTCTGTTCTATTCGTCGAGCGAGATCTACGGCGATCCTGTATCGGCGTCGATACCGACGCCCGAGGACTACCGGGGCAACGTCTCCTGCACCGGCCCGCGGGCCTGCTACGACGAGACCAAGCGCTTCGGCGAGACGCTGTGCGTCGTTTATGCCAGGCAAGAGGGAATTCCGGTGCGCATGGCGCGGCCGTTCAACAACTACGGCCCAGGATTGAAGATTACCGACGGACGCGTGATATCGGACTTTGCCAAGGATATTTTCGCGGGGCGCGACATCGTCATGCTCTCCGACGGCAACCCGACGCGGACCTTCTGCTACGCGACCGATGCGATTACCGGCTACTTCAAGGTTCTGGTGCGCGGCAGCGCCGGAGAGCCTTACAACATCGGCATCGACCGCCCGGAGATATCCATGGCCAATCTGGCGGAACTCACTGTCAAGGCGGCCGGCGATATATGCGGGTACCGTGGCAAGGTGGTGTTGGGCAACAGCACCGAAGCGGACTATTTGATCGACAATCCGAACCGCCGTTGCCCTCTCATCGACAAGGCACGCAATGAGCTCGGCTTCGCCCCCAAGGTCTTGATCGAGGACGGCATCTATCGGTCGTTGATCTGGTACAGCCACAATCAGAATGCGGCGGCGCGATGAAAGTTTCAATCATAGGTACGGGCTACGTGGGTTTGGTGACGGGCGCTTGCCTCGCGGAGTGTGGGCACGATGTCATGTGCGTGGATGTCAACCCCAGTAAGGTCGAGATGATCAACTCGGCACGGCCGCCGATTCACGAGAAGGGCTTGCCGGAGCTCCTGGAGCGCCATGTCGGCCGGCGCTTGCGGGCATCCACGGATTTGGCCGCAGCGGTCGCGGCGACGGACGTGACGTTCATTGCGGTCGGGACGCCTGCCTCTGACGGCAAGATAGATCTCTCGTATGTCGAGGCGGCCGCTTCCGAGATCGGTGCCGCGCTTCGGCACAAGACGCGCTACGGCACCGTGGTCGTCAAAAGCACGGTGATACCCGGGACGACCGTCGGTGTCGTGCGAGCAGCGCTCGAACGTGCATCCGGCAAGGTTGCGGGGCAAGGGTTCGGACTGGGCATGAACCCGGAGTTTCTGACCGAGGGTACGGCGGTCGCTGATTTCTCCTATCCGGACCGGCTGGTGCTGGGGGGCATAGACGCGCGTACGCATGATGTCCTGCGCGAGCTCTACTCCAGTTTCGACGAGTCGGTGCCCCGCATCGTGACCAGTCCGACGACCGCGGAGATGATCAAGTACGCGTCGAACGCCGTGCTTGCCACCATGATCTCGTTCTCGAATGAGATTGCGCGCTTGTGCAGGGCGGTTGGCGATGTGGACGCGATCGACGTGATGCGCGCCGTGCATCAAGCCGCCTATTTCACGACGCGAATTGGCAACGAGAGAATCGCCGCGCCCATTGTCAGCTTCCTTGAGCCCGGCTGCGGCTTCGGCGGGAGCTGCCTGCCCAAGGACGTTACGGCATTGATAGGTCAGGGTCGCGAAAAGGGCTTGGCGCTGAATCTTCTGCAGAGCGTTCTCGACATAAATAGGGGACAGACCGACGAGATCATGTGTCTGATCCGCCGGCACTTCGCTTCGTTGCTGGATGTGCCGGTTACCATACTCGGAATCGCATTCAAGCCCGATACCGATGACGTGCGCGAATCCCCGGCTTTTTCTATCATTCGCAGGCTCAAAATAGAAGGCGCACATCTGACGGCGTATGACCCCGTCGCGCGCCCGAACGGACACGAGGATCTGGTCGGCGTAAATCTGGCGGGGTCCTTGCCGGAGGCGGTCGCCAACGCGAAAATACTCATTCTTGTCACGCGGTGGGCAGAATTCTCGCAGCTGGCCGGCTTGCTGAATGAGCTGGGCAAGCGCCCCCTCGTCGTCGATGGGCGCCGCGCACTCGATCCGGGGTCTTTCGCACACTACGAGGGTATCGGGCGTTAGTGGTTATCGACATTCTGGAAATGCGATGAGTTGGCCAGATGTCCGATCGATCTGCGAAGAAGGTATCTTATGAACGGATCCGGTAAGCCGCGTGCCCTCGTTTTCTCGCTTTGATATATCTTCGGGAAAGCTCTCGATGTGTCCTCACTTTGAGTTTGAAGACATTCGCCAGATGGATTCTGCCGAGCTTTTGGCGCCCGAGGTCGACCGGTGTAGTGCGCGCGTTGGCAATACGACTAGCTTGCCATGCCCCGGTAAGGTTGAATCCTAGTATTCGAAGAATAATCGCAAAGACACATTATGATTTTCTTTGACGATGCGCGGAGGGCGATTAGGCACCTTGATTGAGATCAGACGCGACAAAATCTAACGCAGCGAAGCGGCGTGGCCAAGCCTTGAAGCGACATGATTAGGTGTATCGATGGGAAACCATACTTTAGCATGCCGGTCTTGAACTGATGCAAGGTGTGTTCGAAAGGAAGGAATGTCTCAGGAAGCTTGAGGAGATGGTTGTGCAAAAGTCGAGGAACAGGTGGCCTGATACTTCAGGAAATGGATCGTTTTTTGACCAGAGTCCTTCAATTCCTGGGGCCTGCCAGGCGCTCGAAAAGCGACACTTCGACAAGGCCCGCGCCTGTCCGTGAGTGGTCTTCTGTCTGGTCAAAAGTCGGATGATCGTTCGAAGACTATGTGTGGAAGCAAGGATGGATCGCGTGAAGCAGACGGATACAAAGATTGGTCTTCTACATCATGTCGGCGGCGGCAATCTCGGGGACAGCGCGACGTTGGAGGCGGTCGCGGGCAACATAAGGCAGCGACAGCCGAATGCAGAACTGGTTGCGTTCTCAATGAACCCCGATGACACCGAAAGACGACACGGGATCGTGTCCTACCCTCTTCGGCGAACGGGCTGGAGCATCGGGTATGAGGCCGCCGGAACCGGTCGGACCTTTAAGGCGCGAGTTGAGGCGCTGACGCGCAACTACAGGCTCGTCTTTTATCTGCTCAAAGCTATAAGCGCGTTGGTTCGCCTCCCGATTGGGATGCTTCGCGAACTGTCATTTCTGGCGTCATCGCGACGTATTGTTAAGACCCTTGACGTCTTGATCATAAGTGGCGGAGGGCAGCTCACCGAAAAGGATGGACCGTGGGGATTTCCGTACACGATCTTCAAGTGGATAGTCCTGGCGAGATCTGCGAGGGTGAGTTGCATCTTCTTGAACGTTGGCGCCGGACCGTTGACTCAGCCGGTCAGCAAGTTTTTCGTGAGGCGAGCCTTGCTGGCCGCGAACTACGTGTCTTTGCGCGATGATGCATCCCGGGCGCTCGTTCATGCGATCGGGTTCAAGGGCGAGAGCCGGGTGTGTCCCGATAGCGTCTACGGCCTTGAGATCCCCACAGCGATTGGTATCCCGCGGGAGGGACGCCTTCGATCAATCGTCGGGTTTGCGCCGATGCCTTATCCAGATCCTGCCCCGGGAGGCGGGTACCTGGCGGGAAAGGATCAGGTCTTTTACGATGCCTATATCGGGAAGCTGGCGAGTTTCGCGTCGTGGCTCGTTTCGAAATCGTATGCGCTAGAGCTTTTTGGTACCGACATCGGCGTTGATCCGCTGGCGATTCAGGATCTTTCAAATCTGCTGAGCAACCACGGAATTTATTTACCACCGTGCGGCGCCGATCGTTCGGTCAAATGGGTGCGCGATCTGCTGGCAACGATGGCAGGGATGGACTATGTTGTGACGTGCCGGTTTCACGGGGTGATTTTTGCGCATTTGTTGAACAAACCGGTTCTCGCAATAGCGCATCATCCAAAGGTCGCCGAACTGATGGCAGACCTCGAACTGTCAAGTTACTGCGTAGATATCCGGAATTTTGATGAGAATTTGTTGGCGGACAGGTTTGCATCGATCGTCAATAACGCGGAGGAAATCAAGAGCAGCATGGCCGCGAGATTGACGAGAAACAGGCAGATGCTCAAAAGTCAATTTGACGAGTTGTTTTCAATATGAGGGGCCTTGAGCAAGGGTCTATGGGGCTTCCATATTGGTTTATGGAAGGTCAGCGCAAGGACCTGCAAGATGCGGGTCATTGACCGCGGACCAGCCATTTCACTCCACCCGTCTCGCAATCGTAGTACCGGTCGGAGTCTGTCCGTAACGCCTGCTTCGATCTGGCTTAGACATCGCTGGGGTGGCCCCGAGCCCGCCGCTCCGGCTCTGAAATGAATGGCTTTAGTGAGGACTGAAGAGGTACCGATGGACGCCCAGCCTGGTAAGCCGCGTGTGCTGATTTTTTCGCTTCGAAATATTTTCGGGAGAGCTCTCTTCAGGTGCCCTCTCTTTGAGTTCGAAGATGTCATTTGCGAGATTGATTCTGCCGAACTGCTGGCCCCCAAGATCGACCCTTCCAATTTGCGTGCCAGCTTTGCGACACGACTGGCCTTCCATGCCCCTTTGATGTTGAATCCTGGTATTCCCAGAATAACACCAAAGCAAAACTACGATATTCTTTTTATGGTCTGCGGATGGCCGCAGGATCTGATAATGTTTGACGCCGTCAGCAATCTGAGGGACGTCTGCAAGACATCGGTGTGTCTATTGGACGAGCTTTGGATAAACGAGATACCCAAGCACCGTCACTTTTTGCGCATTCTCGCAAAATTTGACGTCGTTATGGTGTACTATAGCCAGACGGCGAAACCGCTCAGCGAGGTGATTGAACGCAGATGTGTCTTTTTGCCGCCCGGCGTAGATGCCCTTGCATTCTGTCCCAATCCCGACCCGCCCGAGAGAGTCGTAGACGTTTATAGCATCGGGCGGAGATCGGAGATAACGCACCGGAAACTTCTCGATATGGTCCGGGAGAACCGTCTTTTCTATCTACACGACAGCATTGGAGGGGGTCAGGCCATCAACTCCAGGGAGCACAGGGCGCTCTTCGCGAACGTTGCCAAGCGGAGCCGGTACTTCATCGTGAATCCAGGGAAGATTGATGAGCCGGGACAAAGGGGGCGTCAGATCGAGATTGGCAACAGGTACTTTGAAGGAGCGGCATCCGGCTCAATTATGGTCGGAGAACGCCCGGACAATGAGGTGTTTGAGGAGCTATTTGACTGGCCCGACGCCGTGACGCACCTGCCTTACGATTCACGCGATATAGATGTAGTCATCAAGAACCTCGATGGAGATCCGGAACGCAAGGAAAGAATACGGCGAACGGGCGTTGTAAAAGCCCTGACGCGATATGACTGGGTGTATCGGTGGGAAAAGATACTCAAGACCGTCGGTCTGGAGCCGACCCAGGGTATGTTGGAAAGGAAAGATCGTCTTAGAAAGCGCGCGGAGATGGTGTCGCAAAACTAACTAAACTATGCAGGTGAAGCTGACCTTGTCCGGATCGCCGTAACCCGATGCTCGTTTCAGCGCAGCTCAGGAATGGGGTCCGTCACGACGCGACGAGTTTTCGGATGCGACCAAGATAGCGCCTCAGGCGCTTTCTTATGATCTTCACGACACCGTCTTCCCTCACGACGTCGGGGTTGTTCCGGGTCATCCGCTCGTTTCCCTCGAACCAGCGCGGGTGCGAAACCAACAAGATCTTCATTGATCCGGAATACGAATACTCGACACCTGGAGGCACCTCAACGATTAGACCCGGCGCTACATCGTATTTCTGATTATCGATCGTAAAGGCGCCGGTTCCTTCGATGATGTAATAGATACGGGTAAGAGCCTTGCTGATCATGAACGTGTCATGCCCCCTGTGTACCATGAGGAGATGGACAGCAAAGTCTTCATCTTTCAGCGGCCGAAATTCATATCCGGCCATGCCGGTCAGCGTGAAGGATGGCGCCGAAGAAACTGCTAGTACGTACGACACGTGATCTTCTCACAATTGGGAACCGGCGATTTGGGGGCATGGGACACAATGAGCCTGGCACAATTTTCAGCTCGCTGATCTTCGCCTCCAGCTTCCCGATTTCGCGTTCCCTCCATCGGTTACCAGAGCCCTTGTTCCACTTCCTATTGAGCCGGAATTTGGAAGAACGCCGCATACCGTAACTGCCAATCGGGTTTCCTGCGGTCGAGCGGCTCAAGACCCCACCAGCACCATGGCCAGCCCTCTCGCACACAGGGATCCCCATCATGAATTTGCTCGAGCAGTTCTGGAACCGGCCGCCAGCTAAGCTCGCGCGCGACATTTGTCCGAACCTCGAGATCAATGCCGGAAACAAACAGGTATCCCGCGCGATCCACCAGCCCTGCGATATTCCGCAAACAGCTTTCTGCAGCCAAGAGCTCCATATGGCATAGGAAGTTGTTGGCGACGACGATATCCTGACGCCCAAGACGCGAGACAAGCTCTGGCGAGGAGGCGTCACCGAACTGCCACGTTGTTCCCTCCCGCAGCCAGCGTTTAACGCTAGCCTCGTCACCTTCCAGATCGAACATGTGTTCCATCTCATGCGCGGTGAGACGCTCAAAAATTGAGGAGCCGATCATCCCACAGGTGCTGGGAGCGTAAACGCCCCTCTCGGCAAAATTCAGTATTTCCCTTGAAATATCGATTGCGCACACGCGGACGTTCAGGTCCGGTCGCGCGGAACGAATGGCCCAGAGGATTGAGTAGACCTCGGCGCCGGCGCTGCATGCGAGCACGGCAATTCTTAAAGTTGAGCCCTCCGCTTTCTTCTCGGCGAGCCGCCGAATCAGCTCGAGCGCCGGCCGGTTCCGGAGGAAGAAAGTTCCGAAATATTGCTGGCGGGCGGCATGCAGGCGCACCAGGCTATGCAACCACGTTCCATACGTTCTGATCGGATAGAAATTCCGCAGGTGAAGAGGAATAGTATCCCAGACACGCCTGTTCAGCCGCAAAAAAAACCCGACAGGAGACTTTCCAAACAATTTCAGTTTTGCCGCTTTCGCCAAGATCGCATGGGACGTCAGCCCAATGTCATGCCACGGCCTGCGACTACGGTGCGGGGAAAATCCCGGAGTACTCGAAGGCATCACGATGCGACTCCGTTCTGCTCAAGCTATAAATGACGTGTAATTTAATGTCATAATTAATGTTGCTCTTGGTTAATATGCTTGCCGAGCTTTTATCCTTTATCTCGGCCATAGAGTCGAGATAATAAAAACTGGCAGGGGTAGAGATTTTCGGAATGCCTGCCCGGTTTGGTGTGTTTGCGCTGACGGACGCAAATCCTGGTGCAATATCGGGCCTGCGTCATCCCGGTATATTTCATTGAGGACAAGATGGCTAAATGCTCATGGTTCAGGAGGCGGCGCTGGCAACCCCCGCAGCCACTTTGCGCTGAGCTTGCTCTTCCGCGATATGACACTCCCAGAAGGTGATTGACCAAGCATGGCCGAAGGGGTCGCAGTTTTTTTCGAGGAGCACAGGGAGTCGAAGGACCTGGGGCGTCGCGCCTTGCGCGGCGGTATCGTCTCCGTGGCGATGCAATACGGCAACGGTGCTTTCCAGATCGTCTCAGCCATCGTCCTGGCGCGGCTCCTGGCGCCGGAGGACTTTGGATTAGTCGCGATCGTCACGGTTTTGACGAGCTTCGCACCGTTGCTGATCGATTTTGGTCTCGGAGACGCAACAACACAAAGAAGCAAGATAACGCAGGGCCAGGTCAGCACCCTCTTTTGGCTCAGCAGCGGGATTGGATTGACGGTTGCGGTGGTCGTGGCTACCTGCAGCCCTCTGATTGCATCGGTTTACCGCGAGCCTCGGCTGGAGCCTATCGCCCTGTGTATTGCAGTCACCTTCGTATTGTCCGGCATATCAAATCAGCATCTGGCGCTTTTACGACGTGCCATGCGGTTTGGCACAATCGGCAAAATACAGCTTCTCAGCACTCTAACAGGAATTGCCATTGCGGTCATTTTCGCGGTCGGCGGATATGGTTATTGGGCGCTCGTGCTGCGTCCAATTGCGAACTCGCTCTGCGTTGCTCTCGGAGCCTGGTTTGCATGCCGGTGGAGACCCGGATTTCCTGCCCTTGACCATGAAGTGAAGTCGATGGTGCGTTTCGGGCTGCACGTGGTGGGCTTTTCGGTCACATATACTCTGGGCAGAACAGTGGATCGGATGGCGCTCGGCTTGTTTTATCCGCCCGAACAGGTGGGCTATTATCAAAACGCAACAACGCTGTATGAGAACTCCATCTTCTCGGCACTTGTTCAGCTGCACAACGTCGGAAGTGCGGCCCTCAGCAAACTTCAGTCCAGTCCAGCTGCGCTTCGGCAAAAATACGAAGCGGCGTTGTCAGCACTCGCGTTCTTCGTCATGCCCATGGCGGCGATTTTGTCGGTGACCGCTCAAGACCTGACTTTCATATTGTTGGGAGAGAAGTGGCGAGCGGCCGGTTCACTCCTGAGTATTATTGCCTTGCGCGGTATTTTCCAGGTCGTTGAAGGCTCGCAGGGCTGGCTGCATCTTTCCGCCGGGAGAGCCGACCGCTGGCGAAACTGGGGAATCGTTACGGCCGCCGTCCAGGTCGTGGCGGTTCTCGCAGGCCTCCACTTTGGCGCCCAGGGAGTTGCCGTGGCGGTCGTCGTGGCAGGCATGCTCATTGCCGTACCCTCGATAATCTATGCCGGGCGCCCGGTAGGCGTTGACGCTGCACTCGTAATCAGGGCCGTGCACGCGCAGTTGGTCGGCGCAATCAGCACCGTGGCTGGAGGCTGGTGGTTTCAAAGCGCGATTCTCACGGACTATTCTAGCGTTGTGCGTATCTTCTTGTCGGGCGGCTTCTGTGTCTGCCTTTACCTTTTGATAGTTGTGGCCATGTTTCGGCTCAGCGAGCCGATCAAGGTTGCCAGCTCGATCGTGCTGGATCTACTGAGGAAGCGATAGCTGGATCATGAGCCCACAACGCCTCAACATTCTCTGCGTTTCCCAGCTGCCAGCGAGTCCCCCGCGCTTTGGCGCCCAGGCGCGGATGCATGGGCTGATGACCGAACTCGCTCAGCACCACGACCTGACGGCGGTGGTGCTGGTCGACGAAGAGTTCGACATCGAGGAGTGCCGGCGAGCGATGCAGGTCTACTGCCACGAGGTCGTGCTGATTCCCAATCCCAGTCGAGGCGGTGCCTCCAAACGCCTTCAGCAACTCCGATCCCTGACCTCCACCCAAAGCTTCGAACGGCTGCGGGTCAGGGTGCCTGCGTTGCAGCAGGCACTCGATCGCGTCCTGCGCGCGAGGCCATTTGACGTCGTCAATCTCGAATTCACGTTCCTTGGGGGCTACAATCTGCGTCAAGCTCCGCCCGGGAACAGGCTGCCGGCGCTGGTTGTGGACTCTCACAACATCGACTACGACTTGGCCAGGCAGTACGCCCGCGCTGGCGGCGTCGTCCGCCGCTTGTACGCGGCGGCCAATTGGCGAAAGCTGCGGTGGGAGGAATTGACGACTTACCGCGACGCTGACGGAGTCTATTTGTGCAGCGTGGCAGACCAGCGGCGCCTCCTCGACGAGGTCCCCGGAGCCGGGACCCTCGTGATTCCCAACGCCGCGGACGTGCAGTACTATCAGCCGCGCACGACAGACCCGCCGTCCGACTCTCGCACCGTGGTCTTCTTCGGGCACCTTTCCTATTTCCCCAACATTGATGGCCTGACCTACTTCGTGCAGAAGATCTGGCCGCGTATCGCGGAGATGCAACCGAAAGCGCGCTTGAAGATCATCGGCGCCCAGGCACCACGATCAGTCCAGGCGTTGGTCCGGCCGGGAGTTGAACTGACCGGCTTCGTGTCGGATCTTCGGCCGCATCTCGCGGAAGCGGCGGTCGTGGTGGTGCCGTTGCGGCTGGGCGGTGGTACCCGCCTCAAGATCGTCGAGGCCATGGCGATGGGCAAGGCCATCGTGTCAAGCACGCTAGGAGCCGAGGGGATTGAGGCCGTCCCGGGGCGCGACCTTCTCGTTGAGGACCAGCCAGCGGCGTTCGCGGACGCCGTGAGCGGGCTGCTGGCCGAGCCGAGCCTCGCGGCACGGATCGGCCAGTCTGCAAGACAGCTGGCAGTGCAACGCTACGCCTGGAGTGGGGCCGCGAGGGCGCTTGAGGACTTCTATCGTGAGATCCTGGACGGGCCGTCGAGGGAACAGCCATCCGAACCGGATTGGCACGGCAGCACCTCGGTTGCCTGAAGGCCCTACTGTGCTTGGGTTGGGTGGCCGTCAACCGCTCTCACTTGCTCGGACGGAGCTGTAGGTACGGTCGTTGCTAGGCTCTGTGTAGCGACTGACTCAGACGATATGGAAATCCGTTGCGTGCAGGTTGGCAAGTTGCACATTGTGCAGCGTCACCACGTCCTGGGCGTCCTGGGTAATCACGACGTCTGTTCCAGCCTGCTCCGCATGGCCAAGCGCTGTGGTGGCGTCGGCAAAGACCGACTGGCTGAATTGGAGGGTATCGACCAGCGGTGTGAAATTGTTGACCGTGTTCGCACCGAAGTTCGGCAAGAACACAAATGTATCGGCACCGGGTCCACCGTTAAGGATATCATTCGGTCCGCCAATTAAGGTTGACGGTCCATTTGCCGTAAGCGTCTGACCGCCTGTGTGACCGTCCAGGACCGTCGGAGACACCAGCCCATAAAGCCCCGCTACGGCATCAGGCAGCCAACCGCCAGACCAGCTATGGGTATCGGCTGTCTGCGGCGAAAGGGTATGTAAGACGCCATCCGACGTGAGTAGACTGTCAAAGTCCGAGATATCATGCTGAAACGCAGAATACCCGGAAATCCAGATACGATCTTCGGTAGTGAACGGCGCTTTCCAAGTGTCGATGAAGTTATCGGTCAGTCGATAGTTGTTTTGGAAGTTAGCGTCGGTGCCGTAATTGCCGTTCCCTTCGAAAGCTATGTCCGCGGGGAAATCCCAAGCGGCGACAGCATCGAACACAGACGGGTGTTTGAACAGTAAATCAAGAGCGCCGTAACCGGACTTCGAGAAGCCAAGCAGCAAGTCATCCTCGGTGCCGGTGGTGGAGAAATGACTATCCACCCACGCAGGCAAGAATGTCGCCATGAATGTCTCGTAGTTCAGCGTCGCATCAGTGTCACTGTTCGCATACCACGGGTCCATGGGGAAAATCGGCTCGATGATCGTCGCGTTGTACTGGTCTTGCACGTCGAGTTTGTGGAGTTCGTCCAGACCACTGCCCCACGTTGACTGTGCAAGACCAGCCTCGACCGGCAACGCATAGAGGAAGCTATGTTGGAAATCGGTAGACGGATGGTCAGGGGTCAGCACTCGAACGGCGAACGGTTGCAAGCCCGCAGTATCCCACGTCACATCATAAAGTTGCGCGCCGCTGCTATCGATACTTTTAAAAACGAATTGCGGTGGCGACGGTGGCGGAGAACCGATCACGCCATCGGCGTTCAAGTCCTGATGGAAACTGGTCTCGATCGATTGCAACGCGGAGCTCGTTCCCGACACGGTGTTAAGAGCAATCGAGACGAAATCGCCGTTGCTATCGGTGTTCCAAACCGCATACTGATCGGCGCCCGTAACCTTCAAGGCCACCTCATAGCCGCTCGCGGTCTGCTCCGCGCCGATCGGCGCCCATGGGGCAAACGCACCCGCCGCAAAATCCACGCCCTGGTACTTCAGCGACGGACCCACCCCGGTGCTGTCGCCAAGATAAAAGTTGGTGCCGACCTCGGTCAGGGTGGTCGAGCCGAATGCCTCGATCACTGTCACTGTCGGGGGAGGCGATGGGGGAGAGCCGATCACGCCATCGCCGTTCAAGTCCTGACGGAAACTGGTCTCGATCGATTGCAACGCGGAGCTCGTTCCCGACACGGTGTTAAGAGCAATCGAGACGAAATTGCCGTTGCTGTCGGTGTTCCAAACCGCATACTGATCGGCGCCCGTTACCTTCAGAGCCACCTCATAGCCGCTCGCCGTCTGCTCCGCGCCGATCGGCGCCCATAGGCCAAATTGACCTGCCACAACGGCCGCCCCCGAATAACTTAGCTGAACCGCTGCCCCGCCATTCGGAGAAAGAAAATAGAAGTTCCCATCCTGAACGAGTTGGGTAGATCCGAATGTCTCGATCGTGCTGCTCATCGATGAATCTTCGATCTCGTGCAGTGTTTTCAGGACGAAAAGAGAGGAAAAATCATATATTTGCGGCAAGTGCTGTGAAGTTATAATCGCCCGTTTCGATTTGGGACCAGAGTAAAATAGCCATCATCATACACGAGGTTTCCAATCTATTTTATATTTAATTTGTACTCCAATTAAATTTTAAATAATATTTAAAATGGAGATGTTGTCATGTGGCGGCTTGTCGCGGCGACAATATCGCCCGGCGCAACGGGCGAAGGTCGATAACGGGCGACAGGACCGGTCAAACCAACCGTTCATGCCCGCCGACAACTCGTCCCACTGACCTCCGGCATCAGCGCCGCTCTGCGGATGGATGAACCAAGGCGTGCCGGACGCGCGGGTCGCCTCCATTCGATCAGGAGCTCGAAGTAGCGGACCGGCAGGTCAGAGGCCGCGAAACGTGTGGTGTTTCAGGTCGGTGCCACTCGCCGTCACCGCATTCCGGACACTCTGTGAAGGGGCCCAACAGAGACGCGGTCAAAGGGCGAGAAGCCAGGTTGCGAGTTCGCTGGGAAACTGCCCTGCGTCCTTTTGGGGTTCAGGCAGCATGAGATCGCGGTCCAAACCTTCTCGTTGAACGCGAGCTCCCGAGCCTTTGTCCGATTTCCAGCGACACCGCGGGAAAGTCGCACGCCATGACAATCGCTGCCGCCACGATTGTTAACGGTTCGATCTCCATTTACTGGCGACCCGGAATAAGATAAATCCATAAAAATAACGCGCAAATTATCAACAGGTTTAGAATAAAATCATTCGGACGATGTCGTCAGATCAAAAGAGTAAACTGACAAACGAGATGCGCCCACTTCTCCCCATTTTCGCCGTTCTTGGAATAGCGTTCCTCGCGCGGTTCTTGTGGGCGGCGGCTGTTCCCGTAATCCCAGTGTCTGACTCTTACGACTATCACACATTGGCTCTCAATCTAGTTCAGCACGGCGTGTACGGTTGGAACTCAAATGAACCAACTGCGTCCTGGCCGCCTGGCACATCTGCAGCGTACGCCCTCATCTATTCGGTCTTCGGATCCGGCCAATGGGCAATCAAATGCTTCAATCTCGCAATAAGCGTTCTGATCGTCGTCTTGACAATCGAACTTGGGAGCCGCTGGTTCAATCGAGCAGTTGGCATTGTCGCCGGTTTGCTTGTTGGCCTTTGGCCCGTCTTGATCGAATACACGACCATCGTAGCGAGCGAGATGCTTTTCGCGGTGGCACTTCTAGGAATCCTGTCTCTCTTTGACGAGATCTGCTCCAACGAAAGGCACTTCAAATTGCTGAGCGTCGTCCTTGGCGCCCTGATAGGATTTGCAACCCTGTTACGTCCGACGGCAATCCTTTTTCCCGCGCTTCTTGCTTTGGTGTTCTATGTGCAAAAACGAAAGATTATTCCATCGCTCAAACTTATTTCTATCACGACTGTTCTGATGCTCATCATTCTCATGCCATGGTCAGTGCGAAATTATGCACTGTTCGGTGAACTGGTGCTCACGTCTACGAGCGGAGGCGCTAACCTATGGATGGGCAACAATCCGACCACTACAGGCTTCTATCAGAGTCCGCCTGAACATGCGGGCATGAACGAGGTACAATTAAACCGACGCTTGGGTAACGAAGCAGTCGCCTATATCAAGCAGGCGCCCGCGGCCTTTGCGACCCGAACCGTGGTTAAGGCGCTTCGCTTGTACGAGCGCGAAACCATAGGTGTCTGGTGGAACGCGGAAGGAATCGAAAGTACATTTGGCAGCGTTGGGGTCACTGCAATTAAAGTGGCTTCGCAGGCCTTTTGGATAGGAGCGTTGTTGCTATTCGGGATTGGATGTTACTTTTCCTCTCGGCAGGGATTTGCATCTTTTGCATGTCATCCGGGAATTGCAATGCTGGCTTATTTCAGCCTCGTCTATGCAATTTTTGTAATCCAGGATCGATACCACGTCCCGACGGATCCCATAATGGCTATCTTTGCAGCTTACGCGATACTCCAGATCGCTCCGGCCGCCTCCTCCCGTTTCTGGCCGTTTGGAGCGATGCTTTCGCATCCCCACGTCGATTGGCAGGGCGTGGCGCTCTACAATCTCTATTTGGCGCGGTGGCGGGCCACTCGTGCCCCAGTGACGCATACCGCCTCAGACGCCCCTTCGGATGTGGGGCAATAAGGTGTCCCGGGCCGCCACTTGCTGACGGGTGGCTGTCCCTCGCGGCCGCAGAGTCTATCCGCTCCATCTATGCTTGATCGGGCCCCGGCCGGTGGCCGGGTAGCTGGCATGCCAGAGTTGGGCCCGCTCGCCATTGATCCGGGCTGTGGCGGCCCGCTTGCCCATGCGCAGGCAGGCGTGCTGGTAGGAGCGGAGGAAGCGCCTGAATTCGAGGTCATCATAGCGCGGCAGGCCCTCGAGCCAGCTCCTGAAATAGCCCCACAGCATGGCAACGCTCCCGACGAGCACCGGGTAAGCGGGAAGGTGATAGACAACCACCGCCAGGTGATAGATGGGCGATGTGCCCATGAAATATTGACCGAATCCTTTCCGAACCCGCCCAGTCCAGATGCCCTTCTGGCTAGCACCTTGCGGACGCAGATGGACAAAGCGGATGGGCTCAAGATCGCGGCTCTCGGCGATCCAGCCAAGCATGCGGGCTCGGTGGCAATCGATGCCGTCCCACATGACTTCGCGCACGAAGCCGCCGATCTCCTTGAAGCAGGCGACGCGGTAGAACTTGGTCATACCCACCGACATCTCGTCCCCACAGATCTCTGGGACAAGGGTGCCGCGCTGGGGGTGGACGAACCAAGGCTTGCCGGAGGTGGTCCCAATGCGAGGGTTGCGCTCCATTCGCTGCATCAGCAACTCGAAGTAGCGATCGGGGAGGTCGAGGTCCATGTCCAACTTGCAGAGGTAGTCAAAGTCCTCCAGGCGCACGGTTTCCAGACCGGCGTAGAAGGCCTCGACCACGCCGGGCCCGACCTTCCGATCGCCGCGATCGGTGCGCCGCACGACGCGCAGGCAGGGCAGGCGGCGGGCGTACTCCTCGAGAATGGCCGGGGTTTCGTCGGTCGATCCGTCGTCTACGACCACCCAGAGTGCCGGCAGAACTGATTGCGCTGCTACGCTATCGAGCGTGCGGCGGAGAAATTGGGCCTCGTCCCGGCAAGGCGAGATGAGCAGATAGCGTCGCGACGGGTTCATCTGGCGGAGCTCATCGAAGTAAGGTCAAATAATTTAGACCTTAATTTACGATTTTCCAATAATTAAATAGCAAATTAATATATTTTGGTCAATTATCCGTTTTATAGGTGCAGGGCACTTTAACGAAATCTGGTTTAAATTTAATATACACATATTCGTAACACTTCGGGGCAGGGACTGTGAGCACAGCGGTAATGCGATCTGATTCTACGGTAGTCATGCTGTCCGATTCCGAAGCGTTGAGCGTTCCATCGAAGCTGAAGCCGATCGTCGTGGATCTCGATGGAACGCTCATTCGCTCCGACCTTCTCGTCGAATCCGCCTTCGCCCATCTCGGAAGCGATCCGCGGCGCGCGGTCCGTCTTTTGTCGGCGATACGGCGTGGCAAGGCGGCTTTGAAAGCCGAGATCGCGGCCGAGACAGACATTGACGTCTCACGTTTGCCTTATGACGAAGACGTCGTGTCTCTCATCCAACAGAGACGTGCCGCGGGGAGCGAAGTCTACCTCGCTTCGGCGAGTAACGAACGTTACGTCCGGGCCGTGGCCGATCACCTCGGTCTCTTCGATGGCTGGTTCGCATCGGACGACAAGGAGAATTTGTCTTCCGGGTCGAAGGCACGCCGTCTGGTGGAGGCTTTTGGGGAGGGTGGCTTCGATTACGTCGGTAACGGACGCGCCGATCTCGCCGTGTGGAATGTCGCTCATCGACGCATCGCAGTGCGCCCATCACCTGGCGTGAGATCAAAGTTGAGAGAGATGGACCCCGACGCCATCGTGCTCGAAGATGCGACGCCTGGAACCCGCGCGTGGATCAAGTTGCTGCGCGTGCATCAGTGGACGAAGAACACCCTGGTCTTCGTTCCACTCGTGACGGCCCAACGTTTCGATCTTCCTGCGTTTGGCGAAGCAATCGGCGCTTTCTTCGCGTTCTCGCTCGCGGCCTCTGCCATTTACATTCTCAACGACTTGGTCGATCTCGATGCCGATCGGAAGCATCCGAGCAAAAAGCTTCGTCCGCTCGCGGCCGGTACCGTTGCCATCACAAGGGCGATGCTCCTTATACCTGCGCTGCTGGTCGTTGCCTTTGGTGGAGCTCTCGCCATCGCTCCCGCCCTCGCTGTCGTGCTGCTCGCCTATGTTTCGCTCACGACGGCCTACACGTTCGTGCTGAAGCGCAAGATGATGGTCGATGTCCTGGCACTGGCAGCGCTCTATACGATCCGCGTGGTCGGCGGCGCGGTGGCTATGCCGGTGCGTATGTCGGAGTGGCTGCTCGCGTTTTCGATGTTCATCTTCACGGCACTCGCGCTCATCAAGCGTTACATCGAACTGGCAGCCCGCATAGACAAGGACCTATCCGATCCGACCAATCGCAACTATCGTAAGTCCGATCTTGATATTGTGGCCGCGCTGGCGGCCGCTGCCGGTTTCAACGCGGTGACGGTGTTCGCACTCTACGTTTCTTCAGACGCGGTCCGCCCTCTCTATCGGCATTCGGAGGCGTTGTGGCTCATCTGTCCCATTTTGATGTATTGGCTCGGGCGAGCGCTCATGATGGCGCACCGCCGATTGATGGATGACGACCCTATCGTTTTCGCTCTACGGGACTGGAACAGCTATGTCGCACTCGGGCTCATTGGCCTCATTCTGATCGGAGCGAGGTAGCGGAGACATGAGAGTGGAAACTAGCAGAGCCGTTCTAGCTGTCGGTTTCTTTTCTTCGATTGTGGTCGCCATTTGGGCGATTTCGTCCGGGTCTCTTTGGGTAGATGAGTTCGGCACATGGCTTCTTACCCGCGCTGATTCCATTCCCGACTGGTGGAGACGCTTTCAGTTCTGGCCTGATTCCGATTCCCAAATACCGCTATACCATTTTTACATGTATGGATGGACGAAGGTCGCCGGCACGGATCCTGTTGCCATGCGGGCATCGAACGTCGGGATGTTTGTAATAGCGAATCTCGCGCTGCTCTGGCCGTTCAGGTCCCGGCCAAATATTGCACTTCTGGCAATTTTAACGTCATGCCTGAGCGCCCCTCTCTGGTACTATTTGAATGAAATACGCCCATACATCATGCTTTATTTGGGCACCTGCCTGATGGTTGGAGCATCGATAGAGATAGCTGGATCAAAACACAGGCCGAGCTCCTTCGCGATCACGGCCCTGTGCATTGGGGCGGTTATTTCAAGCGGCGCGACCGTTATCGGTATTGCCTGGGCGGGGTCCATTTCCCTTTTTATACTCATCCATTGGCTGGCAATAAGAAAAAATTCTTTGAGCGAACTTGTAAATAGAAATTACCTTACGTTGGCAATCGCAGTGGTTTGCATCGCTGCGCTTTTGGCCCATGCGATCAGGATGTTTGCACTCGGCAAGCGCCCGATGCTGCTGGGCGGGGACAATATTCTCGCGTTGCCTTTTTCATTCTACACCAATCTCGGTCTGCTCGGCATCGGACCTGGAATGCTTGATATGCGCGCAAACAGCGTCGGCGCACTGGTCCCGTTTGCACCTATCATCGCCTTTTCCGCCATCATGTTTGGCTTGGTCGGGATCGGAGGACTGCTCGAGATTGGACCGAAGCTTGGGGGTCGAACGCTTGGGCTACTGACTGTTTGTATCTTTCTACCAGTCCTATTCATTTTTTCCTTAGGCTTGGTGGTGCACTGGCGCGCCTTACCACGTCATTTCATACCGTTGGTTTCTCTATTTAACCTTCTCTATGCATTTGGACTTGCGTGGTGGTGGCGCGGGCGATTCCTTGGGAAGGCGGTTTTCCTGATTTCGGTCATTATAATGGGCTATTCATCGCTTAACGTGCGCTATGCGCCTCGGCATGCAAAGGACGACTACAAGCAGGCGGCTGAGTTAGCAGCAATCGAACTGGCGCGTGACGGGCGCGTCTGGTGGATCGCGGACATCCGCGGCGCGCTTTACTATGGCATCCCTGTGAGCGACGAACATGAGTCGCCAGCAGCGACACATATCCCGGGAGTGCAGATCAACCTTTCCGAGAAGACCTCTTCATTCTTGTCAACGGAGGTCCCTCCCACACTTGTGCTGCTCTCGAGACCAGATACATACGATCGACAAAACGTTGTGAAAGATTATCTTTCGGAAAATAAATATCATTTATTCGAGTCCTTCCCGGCATTTGCCGCCTGGAGGCGATGAAAAGCAGTTGCTGCTTGAGGCAAGAAGCGAGCGTGAAATCCGAACCGGGACTGAAACACATGAAGCCGACACGGATGACAGCCCTAGTCTACGTTGTCACCACTATCGGGATCGCAGGTTTGGGCCTGACAGCGGTGAGTGCTGCTGACCCGACCCAATCCGCAGTAGCGTCGCCGCGCGGCAGCATCGACACGAGCATCTTGCCGGCCGATCGGGCCACGACCTGGAAGCCGGGGATGATGGCAGTTGGCGGCATACCGGTCCGGTCAACGGTTTGCGCCACGTTGACCCCTCGCGGAGAAGGGCAAGATGACCAGGCCCAAATCCAGGCCGCGGTCGATGCCTGCCCAACCGGCCAGGTGGTGCAGCTCTCCGCCGGCACCTTCATCATCAACAGCGGCAACTTCGTGCTGATCAATAAGGGGATAACGTTGCGAGGCGCCGGGCCGGGCCAGACCACATTGGCGAAGACCAACGGCGCCAAGCCATTCCCCCAGCCTGGGGCAAACGTCAAACCCTCGCCGTTGATCGTCGTAGGCGCGGCCGTCTTCGGCAGTACTACGAATGACCCTGCTGGCGTAGTAAGCTCCGCGGACCTGACCACCGACGCCGTAAAAGGGGAGTACGCGGTGACGGTGAGCGCGGCTGGGTTTTCGCCCGGTCAGATCGTCTTGCTGGACGAAGCGTCCAATGCCGGCTGGCGGACCGACCCGCTGGGCCGCGGGCAGATTTGGGCCTCCTCTGACTGGCGGGTGGTCTGGCAGAAGCACAACCCACCACTCCTGGACGTCGACGACTTCCCGGCTGACGCTCTTCCAACGACGCCCAACAGCGCTGGATCCTGGTTCTCGCGGCTGAACCGCCCTACCGCCGAGATTAAGGAAATCGCCTCCGTCTCCGAGTCGACCATCACATTTACCACGCCCATTCACATCTCCTACCGGTCCAGTCACGCCGCCCAGCTCTCGCGCTACGAGTACCCCCACCTCAAGTACGCTGGGGTCGAGGACCTGAAGCTGATCGGCGGCGATGGTGGCAACCTCGCCTTCAAATGGGCGGCCATGTGTTGGGCTAAGAACGTAGAAAACACGGTGTGGATCGGCGAGGGGTTCTCTATCTACAGCTCCTTTCGTATCGAGCTCCGAGAGTTCTACGTGCACGATTCGGCCTGGGTCCAGCCAGGCGGAGGTAGCTACGCCATCGGCCTCTCGTTTGGAACATCCGAAGTGCTCATCGAGAACGGCATCTCGATCAGGGCCAACAAGATCATGGTTGCACGCTCCGCAGGGGCAGGCTCGGTGGTCGGCTACAACTACATGGACATGAGCTACATCAACTCCAATGGTGGCTGGATCGAGACGGGAATCAATGCCAGCCACATGGTGGGGCCTCACCACGTTCTGTTCGAGGGCAACTATGGCCAAAACGCCGACAGCGATGATACGCACGGCAACAGCATCTATCACACGTTCTTCCGCAACTATCTGCGCGGGATCCGGGCCGCGTTCGACAATCAGGCAGGCGGCAGGGTCGACGATGCCACTCAATCGCGTAACGGGCCTAAACGCTGCGCTGGCTTGATGGCCTATTCCTATTGGATGTCCTTCGTCGGCAACGTGCTTGGAGTCCCGGGGGAGATGAATGGATGGGTCTACGAAACCACGTGGACGACCAGCTACAAGCCGGCAATCTGGATGCTGGGGTGGGAAAAGGTGATGGACACCCAGGTATCCGCAACGGCGTTTCGCCATGGCAACTTCGATTACGTCACCAATACGGTGAAATGGGATCCGACCATCAACAACCAAATGTTGCCGAACTCGCTATACCTGACCCAGAAGCCGGCCTTTTTCGACGCCGGAAGAGGCTACACTTGGCCATGGGTGGACCCGGTGGGAGCGACCAAGCTCTACGTGCTGCCGGCCAAGGCGCGCTACGATGCCGGGACACCGTTCACGCCGCCCTGAACCGCCGAGGCTAAACCGATGTTCGCGAAGTCGCAAGTTAGGACCAGTGGTGCGGGCGTCGTCGCACGGACACCCGTCGAGTAGACGCCGATAGAGGACCAGAATGCGTACCGCCTCCACACATTCCTTCGAATTGCGTCAGACCGGATCGTCCGCTCCGATGATCGACAAATACGCAATCATTCCGATCTTGGCATGTGGTTACGCTGCCGTAATTGGGCCATTGCTGATTTTCGGTGTTACGCCCGCCCAACTGGCTAACATACAGAACGGGGAGGCAGGCCTGTCTAACCGGATCTTCTGGCCTGCGATGGCGGCAGTTTCCGTCGCTATCGCCATTCGAAATTATTCTCGCGTCCGTAGACTTACTTGGCCGCCCCACCTGATCTGGCTCCTCGCGTATGTCGCGTTTGCCGGAGCAAGTGTTCTGTGGGCTTTCAAACCGGAGGCCTCATCCGTCAGATTTGCTCAGCAAATGATGGTGCTTTTGTCCATTGTTTTGCCCGGGATGTTGGCAGCTCGAACAGCGGATCTGTTGCGCGGCATGTTTTTTTGTTTCGCAGTCGGTGCCATCCTGAATTTCTTTTTCGTATTCGACAGTCCCCCGTCGGTCGATGGCTATTCTGGATACCTATTGGGCAAGAATGCTCTTGGAGAATTTGCAGGAATGGCTCTTTTGCTGGCACTCCACGAAACGCTCCATCCCGGTCTCCGGCGGGTGTTTGGTGTCATCATTGCGGTCATCGCCACATCACTGCTCTTGTGGAGCAACTCCAAAACTGCCTTTGGCCTTGCACTTATTTGTCCGTTGCTCGCTGGCGTTGTCTTGATTGTCAGAAAAGCAACGCGAATTTCCTCGGCGATCGTTCTATTGTCCATACCGCTTTGCTACTTCGTAGTGTCCACCGTATCTGGCTTCGATATGGGGCGCGTGTCATACATGCTGTACGGCGATTCGACCTTCACGGGTCGGCTGGGTATATGGAATTTCGCGTTTCACGAGATCGCAAACAGGCCACTCTTGGGATGGGGATACCAATCCTTTTGGCTTGTAGGATCCGACGCGCCTAGCGTTGTTGAGGCTCCAGGCTGGGTAGCGCGCATGCCGAATGCCCACAACGGCTATTATGACACGATGCTGGAGTTGGGCTACGTTGGCTATGGTTTCCTCATAGCCTTCATCCTCGCAACCCTCCACGCTGCTGGGCGCGTGGCAGACCGCGACCGCGGTCGCGCTTGGTTCGTGCTGGCGACTGTTCTCTATGTAATTTGCTATAACTATCTTGAAAGCTTCTGGATGCGCGGCGTCGAAATTTTATGGGTGGCGTTTGTGATTCTCGCTGTTGACATCGGTCGATACTGCCAGCCTCTTCCACTGACAAAGGCGGCACACAGATCGAGGACTCCGAGCCTGGGAAGGTTCGGCCCCTTACGACGCGTGCCGAAGCCCAGGCCGCGGAATTCGAATGAAGCCGCCCGGTCGGCATGAGAACCATCGAAACTGGCTTTGAAAAACCGGCGCTAACCGGGCAGGCGGCGTTAGTCCATCCTTGCATCCTACCCGATCGGACGGATCGCAATTTTGATTTCGACATCGCCAGCTGCGGCGCTCAGCATCGTAGCGTTGGCCACAAACCTCGCGCCGACCGCAACAGCCACTCTAGTGCCGCCGATCTGAAGTCCCTGATTCACTCGCGACAAAATCTGTCCAGGGACTTCAGATCGAAAAGAGGCACCAGAATCAAATATTTGCTAGTTCCCATGCCTTTCCGAAGTCCGCGAAAAGATGTTGCGGCGACGGAGCGCGGACTTCGGAAAGTGGGCACTAGCTCTGCGCTTTCAGGAGGCTGTCCATCTGGTTTGAATCCAGAAGCTGAGGTTGCGAAGCTTCAGAACTCTCCGGAGAGGCCGGATGAACATCCGTAGCAATGCGCGTCTGACGCCAAAAGGTCGAGCAGGTTGTCTTCTAGCTCACGTAACGCAGCGGTCGCCCGTTCACTCGATGTCAGAATGACACTGGACGCAGAATGATGTCGAGCATGCGCTCCCGGCGGCAGAGATGGGACTCGGTGCTACTAATCGTGCTTGCATTGGTCGCGGCGGCCATCGTTGCCGTTCCCTCCGTCCGGAAGCCAGTTCTGCGAGCCGCAGGATGGGCACTCGTCGTCGACGAACCGGTTGCGCCTGCCGACATCATCGTCATATCGCTTGATTCCGGCGGTGCGGGGGCGCTCGAAGCGGCGGACCTCGTGCAAAGCGGCATCGCGACGCGAGTTGCGGTTTTTGCCGACCCTCCAAGTGGAGAGGACCTCGAGTTCATCCGCCGCGGACTCCCCTACGAGGATGCAAGCGCGAGGCAAATTCGCCAACTGAGGTCGCTTGGCGTAACGGATGTCGTGCAAATTCCCAGAACCGACTCTGGAACGGAAGGTGAAGGCCAAGTTCTTCCGCCATGGTGCGACCAGCACGAATTCCGGTCCATTATGTTCGTGGTGGCTAGGGACCACTCCCGGCGAATACGCCGAGTACTCAATCGAGTCATGAAAGGCCATTCGACGCGTGTCACGGTTCAACCTGCACGATACTCAGGTTTTGACCCGGATCGATGGTGGGAAACACGTGGCGGCATCCGGACAGAAATCGAAGAGTTCCAGAAGCTTGTCCTCAACCTCATTCTGCATCCAATTTCATTTTGACGTCGGGGGACTGTGTCGGAATCCATGTCGGTGGTCGGCAGAGTCATTCATCCATTCCTCGCCCGGGACGTTTGCCTGGCTTCAGAGAAGCGATGGCCGATTGCCAAATATCATCCATTTTTGCCATTAGCCTTGGATCGCGCGCGCCTACCGCGGGCCTGGCGCTCGCCTCCGCGCCAACCGTCATGATCGGCTAAGATAAATTAAATATGGTAATATTAAATATGGTCATATACCGCGCTCTAAGGACTTAGTTGATGTGTGGCATTGCAGGGATTATCGGTCGACTGGACGAACGCAACCGCGCCGCGCTGGAGCGGATGAATGACGCCATGGTCCATCGCGGCCCGGATGCGAGCGGAACATGGGTCTCGGCGCCGGACGCCCGCGGCTGGGGCACGCTGCTGACGCACCGCCGGCTCTCGATCCTGGACCTTTCGCCCGCCGGTGCTCAGCCGATGACGGACCCGGTGACCGGGCACGTGGTGACCTTCAACGGCGAGATCTACAATTTTGCCGACCTGCGGCGGCGCCTGGCGGCCGAGGGGCAGGAGTTCAACTCTACCGGCGACACCGCGGTGATGTTGCGCGCACTGGGCTTGCACGGGCCGGGCGCGGTGGGCTGGTTGCGTGGCATGTTCGCGTTCGCCTGCTGGGACCCGAAACAGCGCCGGCTCCTGCTCGCGAGGGACCCTCTGGGCATCAAGCCCCTCTATGTGGCACGAGCTTCGGATCCCGTCGCCGGCTGGTCAGTGGCCTTCGCCTCGGAGCTTCGTGCCTTGTTGGCATCGGACCTCTTGGGTACGCCTCGTCTCGACCCGCAAGCTGTTGCCAGCGGCGTGTGGAACGGCTTCGTGGTCGGCCCTGGCACGGCAGTCAAGGGCATCGAGCTTCTCTTGCCGGGTCGGCTGATCGAGTTCGATGGGGTCGGCAAGGAGATCCGCGAGGAGGACTTTTGGTCGATCCCCGATCGCGCCCCCGATCCGACGATGGATGAGGAGCACCTGGCCTCGATCCTCGAGGAGGGGCTGAGGTTGCACCTCGCCAGCGACGTGCCCCTGGCGGTCTTCCTTTCCGGTGGCGTTGATTCATCGGTCATGGCCAACCTGGCCCAGCGCGCAGCCGGGGGCCCGATCCACACTTTCACTCTCGCCTTTGAGGAGCAGGAGCTCAACGAGGGGCCGATCGCGAGGCGGATCGCCGCCGCCATCGGCACCGAACACCATGAGGTCGTGCTGACCGAGCGGCGCTTCGTCGAGAACCTGGAAGGGGCACTGGACAGCTTGGACCAGCCGACCTTTGACGGCCTGAACGCATACTATATGTCGCACGCCATCCGCGCTGCAGGGTTCACTGTGGCGTTGTCAGGCACGGGGGGCGACGAGCTCTTCGGGGGGTACACATCCTATCGCGATTTGCCGGTATTGCAGCGCTGGTGCCGGCGCACCGCCTGGGTGCCGGGCAGCCTGAATGTCACCGCGGCCGAACTTGTGTCCCGGTTCTTGTCTCGCTCCGGCAAGACAGTGCCGCCGCAGACCCGCTGGGCCAAGCTCGCCGAGATGGTCCGGCGCGGTGACGATCTCCTGGCGCTCTACCAGCTGGCCTACGCGCTCTTCCTTCCCGAATTCCAGCGTGAACTCCTGGCCCCCGACTTTGCCGGCGCGCTGGCCGACGGGCTTCCTTGCGCCATGCGCCAGCGGATCACCGCGGAGACCCGCGGCCGCACACCGCTATCGGCGATCAGTGTCATGGAGCAGCGGCTCTTCCTCGGCGAACGGCTGCTGCGCGACAACGACGTCGCGAGCATGGCGGCCTCCCTGGAGCAGCGGGTGCCGCTGGTGGATCAGGTGCTCTTCGAGAGCGTCGATCGGCTGCCGGATCAGGCGCGCTATCAGCCGCTGCGCCACAAAGCCATGCTGAGGCGCATCGGCTTGCGCGGCCTGGACCCTGCGCTGTTCGAGCGGCCGAAAAGCGGTTTCGTGCTGCCGTTGGATCGTTGGATTCGTCGCGGCCTGCAGAATGCCATGGACCAGACGTTACGGGATCCGCAGGCCGTCGCGCCGGTCGGCCTTGACCCCGTGGCGGTGGAGCGTCTCTGGCGAGCCTTCCTCGAAGGGGCACCCGGCATGTATTGGTCGCGGGTGTGGTCCGTCTACGTCTTCATCCGATGGTGTCACCGCAATCGCGTCTTTCGCTAGCGCCAACCGCGCGTCGCATTGATGAAGACCTCATGCAACGTGCCTACATTTGCGGCGTCGAACAGGTTGTGATGCTTTCCTGATATTTCGAAGATCTTGATATCTGGGCATCGACGTCGCCATGCTTCGTCGTCACCTGCCGCAAATCCGGTCCTCAGAAGGATGGCAGGCGCGTCTAGCGCGATCGGATTTCGATCAAGCGATGCTATCCAAGGGCCGGCGGTCCTGATCAGAAGACGCATGCTCAGCTCTCGCTCGAAGAGCGGATCAAGCGATGAAACCAAAGGCAGCCTGGCAGAGCATCGCCGAGCGATCCAAGGCAATCGATCACCAAGCGTTCTGGCCAAAGCGCGCCAAAATCTCGAACGGATGAAACGCACGAGATCGCTCAAGCGGCGCTCTCGCAGAAGTTCCAACGCCTGCTCTAGCGCGCGTTGCCTCCATCCTGCCGACGGTCCAGACGATTCAATCACCACTGAGTCTATGGCGCACAAACCCGCTATGTCACGGCCCTGGCCCCGAAGCCGAAGTCCGACGGCATAGCCAAAGTGTCCGCCGATCGAAACGCCGATGATACGAATGGGCCCCGCGGGGATGCGTCTGGCGATTTCGGCCGCCAGATCGTCGATCAACGCATCCGCTGAATATTCTTCGGCGACATAGCGTCTCCATCCGGGATAGCCGATGACCTCGATTTGGGTGAGATCACCGGCAGCGTCCCGAAATACATCGAGGTCGGGCGCGTCACCGCCCGCGCCAGACAGGAAGACAATCGGCTGACGTTGACTCATGCAGCTCATGCAGCCCGCAAGGCTCTCGGCGCAAGACAAACAGACAGGACTTGCACACTATATTCCGCGCCGACCACGAACCGGAAGAGCGGACCAAAACTCATGGCCGATGTGGGGCCGATGAAATGAAGTCCGGGCACTGACGACTCGAAAGAGGCATTGAGCCTGGGCGAACGCTCGAGGCGCGCGATCGCGCTGCGCAGCCTCTTTTCGATGAAGGCGAGGTGGTCGACGTCGACATCGAAGCCGGTCCCCGCAACGACGTGGTCCGCGACGAACTGCCGTTCACTGCGGTCCCTCGCGACACGCAGCTTGAGCACTGCCCGGCTGCCCGCCTCAAGCGCCTCGACCACAGTTACACCGAGATGAACCGGAAGCTTGTTTTCCACACGGTTGCGGAGCCACCATGCCCCCTCCGCCGGAAGATGGGTCTTCGTGAAGCGTGTGCGCCATGCGTCAGGCACATTGTGCACGGCGCCTGGGAAATGAGTTAGCGCCCAGGCCTTCGGCCCGGTCCCCAACCCAGCAATGGGCGAGCGCAAGCGCCGCCACAAGTTGCGTTCGCGAAGGACGCGGGTCTGCCAGAGGATCGTATCCTCGCGCACAAGGAGTTGCGGCCGCGCCCCGGCCTCGAAGAGCAGCGCAGCCGCTTCAAGCGCCGATTGCCCAGCCCCAATGACTGCGACGTCGCGCCCCTTGAATGCGGCGAACCTCGAGATCTCGGAGGTATGGGCGACAAGTGCTTCGGGCAGCGATCGGAGCGGCGGAGGAATACGGGCAAATCCCGACAACCCGGTCGCGATCACGACACGGTCTGCATCGCAGCGGCCACCATCAGCAAGGGTGAGAACAAAGCCACCAGTTTGCCGATCCAGGAACTTAACGTCGATGTCCTCGACCCAGGGGACCAGGCTTTGCTGGAACCAGCGTCCGTAAGCCGTGAAGTTCTCCATCGAGCATGGCTCAAACGTCTCGAGCCCGCGCGGCCGATTATAGTCGGCAAAGGTGTGGCCGGGCGTCGGCGCCGAGATGTTCGTTCCGAAGCAGTACGATTTCAGGTATCGCTCACCGCCGGCCTCAGCGATGCCCGACCAGAACTTCATCGGGCGCCCGAAAATGCGGTGTTCGATATTGCGAGCCGCCAGATGCGCGGCCAGTGAAAGGCCATAGGGTCCCGCTCCGATGATTGCGACTGCGACCTTGTTCACTATGGCCACCTGCTAAGTGCGTTCCTCGAGTGCGCTCCATATTGAAGGAGTTGTCCTCGGCGTTGTCCGCATGAAGCGCGCAATAGATTTCAGACCTAGATAGACTTCGGAGAGTACATGGACGACGCCGGGCCTCGGGTCGCTGCCATCGGCCGCAAAGTCGACGGCATGCGCGGAGTGCTGCTTCATCCAGCCGCGCCATGTCGAGAGTTCTCCAGTCGAGATACGTGCGGTCAGGACTTTCGCCAGAAGGATCGCGCGTAGGGTGAAGCGATCGCAAAATACCGCCTGTTCGTCATCCTCAGCCTGTGCTCTCGCGACTTCCTCGCGCAAGGCGTTGGCATCATTGACGGCGTCGAGACAGGCAAGCAGCGGGAGTGGCATGCCCCGACGAATGTCCAACCCAACCTGACTGAACATGCGCGGGTTGAAGTCGATGGCTGCCCAATGACCTTCGAAGCGCAGGAACTCTACTTCGAACAATCCGAAGTAGCCCAGTTCGCGGCAGAGACGGCGAACCAGGTCAGGTAACTCCTTGGGAGAAGGCTGGGCTTCGAAGCAAACGCCCACGCCGACGGGCTGCGAACGCAGAAACACCTTTCTAGCGGCTCGTGTCACGAATAGTTCGCCCGTCTGGTCGATGAAGCCGGTGATCGAGAGAACACCTTCGTCCCTTACGCGGACAAACTTCTGCAGGATAGGCCGTGTGGCATCAGGCAGCAAAGGATTGTCGGTTGCCTGTTCCTGCTCTCGATGAACAAACCTGCGATACTCACGGAACAATTCATGCGGCGAATCGACTACGACGCCCTTGTCATTCCGAACGCGGTGAACATGCGTCCGTGGTTTTATGAGGATTGGAAAGGGCAGGTTCGGCGCCAGCGCGGCAAGTTCCTCGAGACTCAACGGGTCCCAGCTCGGCAATACCGACAAACCCACGCTGATTGCCGCATCCGAGAAAAGCTTCTTGTCGAGGATACGTCGCAGGCTCGAAATCGGAGGATGATAGAGTCGGAAATGCCGCTCCAGCAGGAGCGCATTCTCGGCGTAGATCCACGCGGTCTCGTCAGACGTTGGCAGCAGGATTCGTCCGGGGTTGGCTTCGCCTATGGCAAGCAGTCGCTCGAGGAATTGTTGGCTGTCGCTCTCGGGTGGCGCGGAATAGGTACGCTTGGCATAGCGCGACCACGCTGCCGCCCCGAGTCGCTCGCTCGAGATGACCTCGACATCCACGCCCTTTGCCCCGAGATTGCGAACGGCTGCAATTGTGCCCCCAGCGCCGGCGGTCGCCAAAACCAACGAAAGCCCCCCATTCATGGCGCCACTTACTCTGGTGCTTCGAGCGACGACCGCGGAGCAATGGGCACGTGATGGCGAGTTGAAATACTGCCAGCGCCGAAAAGTCCCCTTGACACCTGATACGCTTTCCTACTCGGCGCCAATGCGCCCTTCGATTTGGACAGATTACACTCAAAGTTCATTTCTCTTGGATTCCAATCTATCTTTAGGATTAATGATGGCTCCGCCGACCACAATGGCTGGGCCGCTCACCAGTTTTCTGCGCTAGCACCTCCCGGACCGCTGTCGCTCCCCCTAGTCGCTCAATCATCTGCCGAATTATATAAAATTAATATGTTATAAATGGCTTGCTCCGGATTTAAAATTTAATATAAATAAAAATAGCTTTTGTCGGTGCGATGCTTGCCGGGCGACCACCTGAGCGGCCCATGGCCAGGCGGCTTTGGCTCGCGGTGGTCCGGAGCACGCAGAAAATTCTCGATTCTGTGGTCGGGAGACCGTGGTGGTACCGAGACGGGAGACGGTCCATGCTGACCACGTCTAAACGGCAGGGTCCCAGCCACTCCCTTCACAGAGCGGGGCGGGGCCCTGGCGCGTACGGCGAACGATCCGAGGTCGACGACGCGTCTGCGGTTGCAGACTCTGCAGTGCCTGACGATCTTTCACGTGACGTCTACTTGATCCTTGGGATACCGATTGACGCTATCGGGATGCTTGCAGTTTTGCGCCGCATAGAGGCGGCCGCCCGCCGCAAGATACGCTTCCTTATTTCGACTCCAAATCTCAACTTCTTCGTCACAAGCCAGTCTGACGAGAGCTTCAGGGAATCGCTCGTTCTGAGCGACCTTTGCACGGTCGACGGAATGCCGATCGTTTGGATCGCGCGGCTTGTTGGCGTTCCGATCAAGAGTCGGACCGCCGGATCCGATATCTTCGATGCGCTTAAGGCCGACGTGAGTCCCGCGCATTCGTTAAAGATATTTCTGTTCGGAGGTCCGGAGGGGGCCGCCGAAATGGCCGCAAGGAAGCTGAACAGCCAGCCGGGCGGAGTAAAATGCGTTGGGTGGTCCAATCCTGGGTTCTGCTCGACGGAGGAGATGAGCCGGGATGAGATCATCGACCAAATCAATTCGAGTGGTGCGGACTTCCTCGTCGCTTCGCTCGGCAGCCAGAAAGGACAATCGTGGTTACAGCGCAACCATCACCGCTTGCGGATTCCAGTCCGAGCTCACTTGGGTGCCACACTTAACTTTCAAGCCGGCACTGTCAGGCGAGCTCCTCCGATTATGCGAAGGTTCGGTCTCGAATGGTTGTGGCGTATCAAGGAGGAACCCTACCTTTGGAAACGCTATTGGAGCGATGGAAGGGTGATGCTCGGTCTGCTGTTTACCCGCGTGTTGCCGTTTGCATTTTGGACGCGGTGGCTGCAGCTCAGACATAAGCGAAGGGAAGATTTCATTATCACCCACGACCATGGCTCGGAAACCATCACTTTGAGCCTTTCCGGCGCCGCCAATGCTCAGCAAGTGGACAAGGCCATCCCCGCGTTTCGAGAGGCGGCCGCAACCAGGAAGCAGATCACGCTCGATTTCTCGAATGTTTGCGCCATCGATGCACGCTTCCTCGGACTACTATTGATGCTGAAAAAGAAACTGAAAGCTGATGGAGCCGTCCCCAACTTCATAGGCGTCTCCCCGCTGCTGGAGAAGATATTCTGTCTCAGCGGCTTGGATTCCAAGTGACTTAGCCCGGCCGAGAGGCGTATCATGAACATGTTGTGAGATCCCACCTCTCGATGAATAGGCTCAAGAGCCGCAACTTATCCATCAAAGCAAGTGTTGGAGGCAAACGCGTCTCGGTGACACCTCCCCGGGCGACCCCGAACTCGCTCGGTTGGGAATAATCTCCTCGCCCAGGAAACGGCGAGGCAGGGCTTTACCAACATCGTCCTGCATCCGTGGCTCGGCGATCTCCTTGAAGCGCGCGAGCCGCTTGTCGGCAACCCGAGCCTGAATGATAGAGGTACCATCCTCGCGCACCGACATCGCGCGGAATTTATGGACGTGGAATCATCTCGACCAAAACAATTGCCGCGACATCGGTCAGGATCGCAGCCAAGTCCACCGAAGCGTAAAGGGGGCGGCCGTTTGCGTCTTCGTCCACGTATGTGGCCGCACAGCCGTGTCCATTGCGGCAGGCACGCTGTCTGATTTTAAGGTGCAATCCCGCTTAGGGCGTCGGTAACCATTCTCCCTTAGCCTCTCGGCTGGGGGCCTGAGGAGACATGGCTTGATATCGGTGATTGCACTGCATTTTGTTGTCGGGTCGGTTGCGGGGTCCATGTTTACCGCGCGAACGCTCGTGACCCTGGTGGGGATCGTTTTGGTTGAGTGCGCTACCGCAACGATGGTGCTCAGTCTTACCGCCGGGCTTTATTCAATGGGAGGCCTCGTCGCAGTTCAGATAGGCTATCTCGGAGGTATTTATCTTCGCAGTGTGCTGGAGCGCGTGGGGATCGCGCAACCCTACGTTCGGCCCCATCATTCTCGCTAAGGCATGATCCGGACCCGGGGAGGGGCGCGTTGAGCCGCAAAGTGCGAAGCGGCTTTCCGAAAAACAACCCTTGGGCTTGACCAGCGGGATCATGCCTAAACAATAACTTAAAGTGCGATGGCGATTCGACTTAAAGCCATCGCGCAGGCACGGCCTGACAGATCCCCGTAGACGATCACCAGCGCAGTGTGAGCCAAGGCGGATCTTATTCCGCCGTAAGTTGGCCATAGCGGATGTAGTGATCGTCGTTGTAGTAGTCGTCATAATGGTCGGCGTATCGTTTCACCGCGTTCATGTCGGTTTTATTCAGCACGACACCGAGAAGGGCGTCGTATACGTTTGGCGCGGCATTGAGCGCATGTTCGACGACGTCGCTCGTCGTGCGCCCCCATTCCACGACCAGAATGAAGCAGTCAATCAGCGGCGTTGTTGCGCGGACGTCGACAATAGGTGCGAGCGGAGGTAGATCGACTATAACGTAGTCATAGGTCGTGCGTAGTTTATCGAACAGCTTCTTGGTCTGCTCCGTGCACAGGATTTCGCTGGTGTTAGAAAGCGGCGCTCCCTTCGCGACCGGCAGGAAAGCCAGGTTCGTTCGCGGGTCCGTCCAAACCGTGTCTTCCAAGGACCGGGCGTCTAACAGGACGTCGATGATCCCGGCGCCGGCATTCGGTGCAAGATTGGCAGAGAGCGACGGATTCCTTAGATCGCAGTCGACGATGATGACCCGTTTGCCCGAATTGGCAAGGAGCAGGGCGAGTGAAGCGGCGAGGGTGGATTTGCCCTCGTTGGGAAGAGTGGAGATAAGGCCGACAACCTTATTTGGGGTCTTTGTCGGATCCAGATCAATGGCAAATCTAATCAACCGAATCGATTCTGCGAACCGGGACGATGGCTTGGCCATGGCCGCCCAATAAGTGCCAGAGCTTCTGGAAAGCGTCCTTTGGCCGGACCCGTTGCCGGCCTGACCAGCGGCAAGAGCCGACTTCTTGATTACCTTTTTTGCCTTCCGATGTTTCAGCAGGGGGACCACTGACAAACAGGGTAAGCGCAGCTTCTCTTCGATCTGCGCGGTCGTTCGAAAGCCGCGGTCCTTCATTTCCCTTGCGAATCCGAAGGCTGAACCCAGCGCGATTCCGCCGAGCAGACCGAACGCCAATAGCAATTTGGAATTTGGCTTGCTCTTTTTTTGCGGAGGGGCGGCGGTCGAAATGACTCGCGCCTCCGCTATTGGAAATGACGCCTGCTGGAGAGAACCCATATAGCGTTGCAGGAAAATCTCGTGGAGGGAGCGGTATGTTTTCGCGCTGGTCTCCAGCTCTTTTATACTCAATTCGGCCGCACTTGTGTTTCTTGACTGGGATATGGCCCGCGCCAGCTGCTTTTCGATTTCTTGTTGCTGTTGCTTGGCCTCCTCGAAATCGCTCTTCGCGATCTCGGCGAGACGACGCACTTCGTCCAGTATCGTTTGACGAATGCTTTTCATCGTAGCGCGGAGATTGACGACCGCCATGTGGTCGCGGCCATACTTGGCGGAATATTCGTACTCTCGCCTCGCATATTCGAGATACTGCAGGCGCAGGTTATTAATGATTTGATTGTTCTGGGTGCCCGAAATAGACGAACTTTCGGACGCATTAATGTTGGCGCTCGGTGCATTGATGTTGCTGCCGGACGCATTGATATTGGCAACTGATGCATTGATGTTGCCGATTGAAACTGTATCAAGATTGCCGAGTGAAGCGGCGTCAAAATTATTCGAGGCGAGTATGGATTCGAACCGGTTCATCCGGGTCATTGCTTCGGATGTATGCGTGCGGGCAACTACGAGACGGCGATTAATATCAGTCACCTGCTGTTCATCGATAAGTTTTCCCTCAGCCGAAACGATGTTGCTTTGGGCCTTTAGCTCGTTCACCGATCGCTCGGCAGCCAGAGCGTCATGGCCTAGCTCCTGCAGGCGATCGCGCAGCCAGGCAGTCGCGATGCGGTGCCCTTCCGCCTTCGCCATCAGCTGGTCATCGATGTAGGCTCTGGCGATTGCATTTGCGATCTCCGCGGCCCGCTCCGGGTTGTTCGAGTTGAAGGTGACCTCAATGACGCTGCTCCCGCCGACCCTGCCAGCTGACAATCGCCTCTCAAATTCTTCAATGAGTTCGTCTTTTAGGTCGTTGACGCCTTGCGGCGCGATGCCCAACATTCTGCGAATGGCTTTTAACGCTGAATGCAACCGGCCGCCTTCACCGCTGAACTCCGGATCCTCAGCAAGTTTGAGCTGAGTGATAACGGAAGTTGCGACCGCTTTGGACTTCAATATCTCAATCTGCGACTCGAGATCGATTGGCGTTTCGTCCGGCATCGATTGTTGCTGAACGAACGGAGATTTCGAACTTCCGAACAGCACCTTTACGTGCGCCGTATAGGTCGGCGGTGCGATCCTCAGAAAGACGACACTGGTCGCAAGCGCCAGCACGGTGGTGATAATAATCACCAAATATTGCCTTCGCAGAAACCCCAGCACCAAATTGACCAGGTCGGGTCCGCTATTTCCCCCACCCTGCACCTGTAGGGAGCTGTCCACCAACTCGCTCGCACTTTGGTTGTGTAGCATGTTTATCTAAGCATCCCAGTTACACGGCGAATTTCCGAACCGCTCCGGTGACTTGCCAAGACCATGGCTTGATTTGCCAGGCCGGAAACGAGCGAAACTTTGAAGTTTTAACGCGACCGATCATTATTAAATTGCATTTAATACCAGTTTGCAAGCTTCGAATTAAATTGGTGGTCCTCTTAGGGTTAAGGTTCCAATGCGAAGCTCCTTGGAACTCATGGGCTTTTGCCGCGGCGGGAAGATTGCGTCAGCACTCGGATCGGCCGATGACTTAAAGTGGAACGGCGGGATGGTTGACCAAATGCTGGGAGAACGCGTGGCCGCAGCGTCGCGCTTCGTTATATCAAATGATTAACTTAGTCAAAATTAAATATTTGAAATTGAATTGGTGCGATGTATTCTGATTGACGGAGGCCGCTGATATGCCAGTCCGACTGCTCGACGATATCGTGTGGAACGGTGAAGTCCTTCTCGTGACGGGGGCGACCGAGAACGGCCGGGTCACCTGCCGAGTACCGCGCGACACCATCCATAGGCTGGATCCCTACTCCGATGCATCAGCCGGGAGATTAAGCTCAAGCGACAGGATATCGTCGAGGGACTTGCGCCATTTCTGATAGCACAGCTATCGAAGGCGACTGCTGGCGAAACGTTGGAGCCATTTCCTTGGGAGGTTTAGGGCCGGATCGTCAGACGTGCGGCCAGCACTTGCGGGCGTCCGGCCCTCCATCAAACGAGGCGGGCTGCAAGATCCCGATGGCCGCTAAAGACCTACATAAACCCTACAACGCCCGCCCCGATGGCCTCATCCTCATCAAGGCACCAAGACTTACGATCTTAGAGCCGGCCTGTTACGGGCTACCTTGAGCGGAAGGCTGCAGCCGGGGCGAGAGGAGGCATTCAGCGCAAATACTATTTAGCTTAACAAGCGAATTCGGCGACAACATTAGTTTGCACGGGCAAATTTCGATGCACGTTGTGAAGTTCGTCAAATCCGCGAATGGAAAGTCAGAAAGATTATGCGAATTGCCATGATTGGCGCGGGCTATGTGGGGCTGGTTTCCGGCGCCTGCTTTGCGGATTTCGGCCACCAGGTCACCTGTGTGGACAAGGACGGCGACAAGATCGCGAGCCTACGCCGCGGCGAGATCCCGATTTTCGAACCCGGCCTCGATGCGCTGGTGGCTTCCAATGTAAAGGCCGGTAGGCTGGATTTTACCGCCGATCTGACCGCGCCGGTTGCCGAGGCCGATGCGGTGTTCATCGCGGTCGGCACGCCATCGCGGCGCGGCGATGGCCACGCCGATCTCACTTACGTCTACGCCGTGGCGCGTGAGATCGCGGTGGCGCTTTCGGGCTTCACCGTGGTCATCACCAAATCGACCGTGCCGGTCGGCACCGGCGATGAAGTCGAGCGCCTGATCCGCGAGGCCAATCCGTCGGCCGATGTGGTGATTGCGTCCAATCCGGAATTCCTGCGCGAGGGCGCGGCGATCCGCGACTTCAAATTTCCGGACCGCATCGTCGTCGGCACGTCGGATGAACGCGCGCGGAGAGTGCTCAGCGACATCTACCGGCCGCTGTCGCTCAACCAGCCTCCGCTGATGTTCACCGCGCGGCGCACCGCTGAGCTGATCAAATATGCCGCCAACGCCTTCCTCGCCACCAAGATCACCTTCATTAACGAGATCGCCGATCTCTCGGAAAAGGTTGGCGCCGATGTGCAGGAAGTCGCGCGCGGCATCGGACTCGACAATCGCATCGGCCCCAAATTCCTGCATGCCGGGCCGGGCTTCGGGGGCTCGTGCTTCCCGAAGGACACCCGCGCGCTGCTGAAGATCGCGCTCGATCATGACGTGCCATTGCGGATCGTCGAGGCGGTGCTGGCGGTCAACGACAACCGCAAGCGCGCGATGGCGCGCAAGGTCGCAACCGCCGCCGGAGGCAGCCTGCGCGGCAAGACCATCGCCGTGCTCGGTCTCACTTTCAAGCCCGATACCGACGATATGCGCGAGGCGCCGTCAATTCCGCTGGTGACCGGGCTTCTCGACATGGGTGCCAGGGTGCGCGCGCACGATCCGGCCGGTATGGAGCAAGCGCGCCGCGAATTGCCCGACATCGAATATTGCGACGATCCCTACGAATGCGCGCGCGGTACTGATGTCATGGTCATCGTGACAGAGTGGGCGCAATTCCGGGCGCTTGATTTGGCTCGCCTAAAGAATGAAATGGCTGGATCGATCGTTATCGACCTCCGTAATATTTACAACCCGCAGGAGATGGAGGTTTGCGGCTTCATCTATGAGGGCGTTGGCCGCGGCGCTAATGCTCTTTGATTTCGCTTCGGGCGTGTGCCGAATAGAGACAACAAGCCCTTATCGGTAGTTAATAATATTTAAAATAGTTGAAAAAACACGATTGGAGATTTCAGCCGACGGTCGCGGCAGCGCTTCCTTAGTTGGCAATTTTTACTGAGCAAATTCAATGCTTTGTGGGAACTTGTCGAGTGCGGACCATTCTGCGCTCAACCAAGCATCGTTGGACTTTAATCGGCGTCCTGCGATATTTTAAATATTTAATTGAATAGTTTGACGAAACGTGTTGAACTAGTTGTTCGGTCGCTGCGGGTTCCGTGAATTGTCAAAGTTCAATGCGACCGCGCCGGTATTGCATATTGCAACGCGATGAAATTCCCAACGGTTGGGCAAGCATCGCCTGACCTAGCCGCGGCCCGTTTTCAAATGGCTCCAAGATCCACTCATTCCCCTCCGCATTTAGAGGTTGAGAGTGTCAACCCTGGTTCAAAGCTTGAGACTACCAACCCCAACAAGGTTATCCGCTTCTCGTCCCCCAGGCCGTGGATCTTGGCCATAGCGTTAAGCCTCCCGCTGTGGGGGATGGTGGGGTGGCTCATTTGGCGGTTTTTCCATTGAACACACCGCTGTGAAGAGCCGCCGCTGTTGTCTGTTGTGACACCGAGCGGGCGCCGTCATTTGGCAAACCGTTCAAAATTCCTGGCGATCCTGCGCCGTCGGTTCCCTGTCAGCATCAAAGTTACCAACCCAATCCGGCAAGAAGTCGAGTCATGGTATTTAATATAATTAAATTATTAATGTTCCGCAATACTGGTGGACGCTCTCCGACGGCGGCGGCCCGCCCCCTCTATATTGATGATATTGCAAAGTAAATTGAATTAGCTGGGAGCCTTATTGCGTGGTAGGGTTATTTGGGAGCCGGCCGGATGCCGTTAAATGTTAATATATTGCAGTGAGGATTTAAAATATTTAATTGAATAATGTGGCGAGGCGTGTTGGACTGCTTGTGGAGGTGGGGCGGGGGCAGGTGATGGCAGCGGAATTTTCGAACCAGATCAATTGGGATGGCCAGGCACTCTATATTGAGGCTGCGACGGACGTCGGCCCGGTGACCTGCAAGGTGCCGCGTGACACCGTTCATGTCATTCGGCTCTATAGTGATGCCATCGGACG
>Ga0137403_10000486_pt1 | contig 51230 bp, 38 predicted proteins | sample CZOMad2_1_16fung_FD_122057 | JGI IMG/M metagenome (GOLD analysis project Ga0137403, IMG submission 122057) | Vadose zone soil fungal communities from Angelo Coast Range Reserve, California, USA - CZOMad2_1_16fungal (Hybrid Assembly) | ecosystem: Environmental > Terrestrial > Soil > Vadose zone... | reverse complement strand
AGTTCGCGGATTGCCCGCAATCGCCCTGCCGGCGATGAGGCGCGCGGCTCCAACTTCTGCGCGAGGTCCGCATCCAGCGTCACCAGCGTGATCGTCACTCGTCCGGCGTTCATCCCGGCCAGACGCGACCACAAATCGGCATCACGCAGCACCAGCGCGCTCTTGGTCATCGTCGTCACCGGCTGCCCGCAGTCGGCCAGCACTTCCAGGCACTGGCGGGCGATGCGCATCTTGTGTTCGATCGGCTGGTAGATGTCCGTGATCGCCGACATCACGATCGGCTCTGGTTTCCACCTTGGCGACGCAAGTTCCTGCTTGAGCAGCCTGGGCGCATCGGGCTTGGCCATCAGCTTGGTCTCGAAATCCAACCCGGAACTGAAGCCGAGGTACTCATGGTACGGCCGCGCGAAGCAGTAGATGCATCCGTGCTCGCAACCCCGATACGGATTGAGCGTCCAGTCGAATGGCACGTCGGCCGTCGAGGAGACCCGATTGATGATGCGTTGGGTGCGATCAAAGAACACCTGCCGCTCGACGCGGCTTGTCGCGATCAAGCGGGCCGACTTCGAGAGATATTTGTTCTACCGCCGAGGCAAATGCCCAATCGAAGCACGTGCCCTCTCATCTCGCCAACTCTAGCGGCACGCCCGATCATGTCATTTCGAAGCCAAACCCCGGCCGTCCGCCGACGGCCTCGACATTTTTACCTGTTTAGTGGGCGCCGCGGCCACAGGCAAACCGCCGCCGATAATTTTTCCTAGAGTAGTGAGATCGGCTTCGACGCCAAAGAGACTTTGCACGGAGCCGTTTCTCAGGCGGAAGCCGGTGATGACTTCGTCGACGATGAGGAGCGCGCCGGTTTTGCGCGTGAGTTCGCGGAGGCCCTGCAAGAAGCCTGTTTGCGGAAGAACGACGCCCATGTTAGCGGCAATGGGTTCGACGATGACGGCGGCGATTTTGTCTTTATGTTGAGTGAAAAGATTTTCTACAGCCGCGAGATCGTTGTAGGGAACGTTTAGCGTAAGTTGCGCGAGAGCTTGCGGGACACCCGGACATTCCGCGATTCCGAGAGTGGCGAGGCCGGAGCCGGCTTGGGATAGAAAACTGTCGGCGTGCCCGTGGTAGCAGCCTTCGAATTTTATGACCAGGTCGCGACCAGTGAAACCGCGCGCAAGACGGAGAGCGCTCATGGTAGCTTCAGTACCGCTGGAAACGAAGCGGATTTTTCCCATGAACGGAATGGCACGGCGGATGCGTTGCGCGAGTTGGACTTCCAGTTCGGTAGTTACGCCGAAGCTGGTACCTTTTTGGGCTTGATCGGCGATGGCGGCTGAGACTGCAGGATTGGCGTGGCCGAGAAGCATGGCTCCCCAGGAGCAGACGAAGTCGAGGAGTCGGTTGCCGTCGGCATCGTAGAGATATTGGCCGTGGCCGCGTTCGATGATTAGAGGTTCGCCGCCGACGGAGCGGAAGGCGCGGACTGGGGAGTTGACTCCGCCGACGAGAACCTTTTCGGCTTCGGCGAAGATCTCGCGGGAGCGGCGATTGTTGCGGCGCGGAGATGGTTGGGTGACGCTCATTCTTCGTTCTTTGTTCCTTCTACGATTAGACTTGCTGCAAAGTTTCAGCGAACACAAAGCAAATGCATCGTGCTGCAAGACTGGAACTGGTTGCCAAGCTGGGGCGCAGCATGCTGCGCCTCGACATGGATTTCGCAGGAGCGGCGATTGTTGCGGCGCGGACATCGTTGGGTGGCGATCATGTTCGAACCTGAAATTCTGCTCAAACGCTCTTAGCGAGCTGTTTCTTTCTTCGGCGATGCTTACACTTCACACAGGCTGAAGCCTGTGCCACTAAAGAACCCTGTGCCCTGAAGAACTGGTGCGCGCTCAGTCTCCGAGCCAGCGGGCAGCGTCTTTTGCATGATACGTCAAAATGATGTCGGCACCGGCGCGCTGGATGCTTGTGAGGATTTCGAGGGCGGCGCGTTTTTCGTCGAGCCAGCCATTTTGTGAGGCAGCTTTTACCATCGAGTATTCGCCGCTGACGTTGTAGGCGGCGACGGGGACGGAGAATTCCTGCCGAACGCGCGTGATGATATCGAGATAAGGCAACGCGGGCTTGATCATTATCATATCAGCACCTTCTTCGAGATCGAGCGCGACTTCTTTCAAGGCTTCGCGGGCGTTGGCCGGATCCATCTGGTAGCTGCGGCGATCACCGAATTGCGGAGCGGAGTCTGCAGCTTCGCGGAATGGTCCGTAGAAGCTGGAACAATATTTTGCCGCGTACGAGAGAATCGGCAAATCCTGAAAATTGTTTGCATCGAGTTTCTTGCGGATGGCGGCAACGCGGCCATCCATCATATCGGACGGAGCGACGATGCTGGCACCTGCACGAGCGTGGGATAGAGATTGTTCGGCGATAATTTCGAGAGTGGTGTCGTTGGCGACTTCGCCACTTTCGATGACGCCGCAGTGACCGTGGTCGGTGTATTCGCAGAGGCAAACGTCGGTGATAACGATGAGATTCAGTTTTGCTTTGCGAATGGCTTCGATGGCGCGCTGCACGACACCGTCTTTTTGCAGTGAGCTTGCGCCACGAGGATCTTTTGTTTCCGGCAGGCCAAAAAGAATTACGCCGGGAATGCCGAGCGATTCGACTTCGCGGCAATCCTCGACAATTTTATCGGCGGATTGCTGGAAGACGCCGGGCATGGAAGTAACTTCCTGACGGACCTTGGTGGCGGGGCAGACGAACATTGGGTAGATGAAATTTGCGACGGAGAGACGCGTTTCGCGAACCAGGCCGCGAAGGAGCTCGGTTTTTCGCAAGCGGCGTGGGCGGTGAACGGGAAAACTCATCAGGAATTGGCTCCAGAAGCAGATTGTACTGAGATCTTTTCGAAGTGCACGGCTAACGTGGCGACGATTTCCTCGACGCTCGGCTCGGAAGCTTGAAAATCGCAGCGAAATCCTGCGTTGCGCAAGGCGATTGAGGTGACCGGACCAATGGCACCAATGACGGCGCTGTCCGCCAGCGAATTTAGAGCGGAAGATTTTTGTAATGCCGCGAACGAATGGACAGCGGAGGGGCTGAAGAAAAGAATAGCGCTGCAGGCTGCGACTGCTTCCCTGCCGACTGCGTCAACTTCTGTGGTGTTGGAAGTGCGATATGCGATGACTTCGATCACTTTGGCGTCGAATCTCTGGAGGCGCGGAACAAGCTCGACGGCGGCGCGATCGCTTCGCGGAAGAAGGACGCGTTTGTCACGCAATTTGGACGCGAGCTCGTGGGCGAGGGTTGCGGCGGTTCCGCCCTGGCCGACGTGAGTGACATTGAAACCGGCCAGCTGTGCCGCCTCGGCCGTGGCATCGCCAACGGCGGCGATGAGGAGGGATCCTGGGGTAGCGTGGCTCTCAGCCGAAGAGAGATTCCTCGCTGCGCTGGGAATGACGGACTCCTGACTAGGAGTGGTGACGGCAAGGCCTGCGAGACCGAGAACGGTGAGGCGTTCGGCGACGGCGGCGACGGCGTTTTGGCTGGTGAAGATGAGCCAGTCGAAATTTGCGAGGTCGTGGAGAGCAGAATCGAGTGGAGCGTAATCCAGAGGCGGAAGAATTTGAATCAGCGGAAGTGAAACGACCTCTGCGCCGTGGGCTTTTAGAGCTACAGCAAGTGTGGCGGATTGGGATTCCGCGCGGGTGATGACGACGCGCTTGCCCGCGAGCGGCGATGGAGGATGGTCAGCCACGCTGGCGGTAAACCTCTTCGAGAATTTCGCGCGCGCCCGAACCGATGAACATTTGCGCGACGCGTTGACCGAGTTCGCGGGCTTGATCTGGCGGCCCCGTCAAGCGCTGGCGAACGTGCTGCGCGCCATCCGGAGAGCAGACCACGGAGTCTATCGCGAGTTCGCCACGTTCGAACCGCGCCCATGCGCCGAGCGGAACCTGGCAGCCGCCTTCGAGAGCGGCGAGCAATGCGCGTTCGGCGACGATGCACTGGCGCGTTTCGAAATCGTCCAGCGGTGCGAGTGCGTCGGCGAGGTCGTGGTCCTTTAGCCGCCCCTGCACGCCTAGCGCTCCCTGCCCGACGGCGGGCATGCAGACCTCAGGCGAGAGAACTTCGCTGATGCGATTGCTCCAGCCGAGGCGATCGAGTCCGGCTTTGGCAAGAAGAATGGCGTCGTATTCGCCGCTTTCCACCTTGCGGAGGCGCGTGTCAACGTTGCCGCGCAAATCGCGCACATCGAGATCGGGGCGCACGTGGAGCACTTGCGACCTGCGGCGAAGACTACTGGTGCCGATACGCGCGCCTTTGCGAAGGCTGAAAAGCGATTCGCCTTTTGCGGCCACCAGGCAATCGCGGATGTCTTCGCGGCGGCAAATTACCGGGAAACACAGGCGCGATGGAACTTCGGTGGGAATATCTTTTACGCTATGGACGGCGAGGTCGATCTCCTCGCTGAGAAGAGCTTCTTCAAGTTCCTTGATGAACACTCCTTTGCCGCCGATTTGCGCGAAGGAAGCGGTTTGCAATTTGTCGCCAGTAGTCTTGATCACGACGATTTCGGCGTCGACTCCGGTGGCTTCGAGAATTTTTTTGCGAACGAATTCGGCTTGCCATTTGGCGAGCATGCTGCCGCGGGTGCCGATACGGATAGGTTTCACGGGTTAATGCCCCCGGTCCGGCAGAAAAAGGTCACGGATGGCTTCGACCTGTTGAATTTTGCGGCGAAGGTCTTTTTCGCCTTGCAAGCGGCGCGCGGGATCGAGCAGCATTTTTTCGAGGAGGTCGTCGATCAAAGCTTCGACCTGTTCGCGCTGTTCCGGCGTGAGGCTGGGAATGCGTTCAGCGCGTTCACGAACAAATTCGGCGCGATCCACTTTCAATTTGTGCCGAAGGGTTTCCACGACGCTGATGAGTTCGACGCTGGCCTGCCAGGTAAGAAACTTCGAAACGTGTTCGTCAACGATGACTTCGGCGCGCGGGACTTCGCCTTCGCGGGAACTGCGATTTTGCTGGACGATCTGCGTGAGGTCGCCGATGTTGTAGAGATAAAAATTGTAGAGGCTGGCGGCTGCGGGATCGATGTTGCGGGGAACGCCGAGATCCATCACAAAGAGCGGGCGATTGCCGCGCGCGGCCATGGCTTTTTCGAGATGGGCGCGCGTTAACACCGGCTCTTCGGCGGAAACGCTGGAGACGATAACGTCGGGAAGGGTGAGCGCGGATTCCCAGTCGTCCCAAGCGATAACTTTTCCCGCATACTGTCGAGCGACGTTGTCGGCGCGTTCGAGCGAACGATTCATGACGAAGAGGCGGGCGATGTTGCGGTCGCGCAATTGCGAAATGACTTGTTCGCTGATCACGCCGGCACCGAGAACCAAAGCGGCGCGTTCGTGTAATTTGCCGAAGATGCGTTCGGCAAGTTTGACACCAGCGGACGCGACGGACATCGGACGAGTGCCGAGTTCGGTTTCCGAGCGGACGCGTTTGCCGACTTCGAGTGCGCCTTGAAAAAGGCGGTTCAGAACGGGGCCGGTGGCGCCTTGTTCGTAAGCGCTGCGGTAGGCTTCGCGAACCTGCCCAAGAATTTCCGCTTCGCCAAGCATCATCGAATCGAGGCCGGACGCGACGCGGAAAAGATGGCGAACAGCGTACCGATCGTAATGGTGATAAAGCGATGGGCTGAGAAGTTCCAGCTGAACAGAATGGAAGCTGCTTAGGTAGTTCGAAAGAGCGGCGGCGGATTCGCGCGTGGTTTCGGGGGGGACGCCATAAACTTCGCTGCGATTGCAAGTGGAGAGGACTAGCGTTTCGTGCAGAATGCCGCGGGCACGAAGTTCTTCAGCGGCCTGGCGTGCCTGGTCGTTGGTGAAAGACACTTTCTCGCGCACCTCCACGGGCGCTGAGCGGTGATTCAATCCAACGAGCACAATTTCCATGGCCCTGATTGCATGCCTCCACTGCCTAGAAATAGCGGTGCGCGCGCGAGAAAAACAGGTTGACTATCGTGAAACTGAAAATGACGATAGCAAAATTAAAGATGCACAGCTGCGACGCGCGCGCTCCCCGCCAACTGGGATTGCGCGCCAGCCGCAGATAGAAAACGTAAGCCGCGAGAACGAGCAGCGTGACCGCGTATTTGGGATCGTAGTGCCAGACATTGCCCGTGAGCCGGTCGACCCAGACGAAGCCCAGCGCGGTGCCGATGGCGATGGAGATGAGCCCGACCAGGACACTGCTCTGGCTCATGCGATCGAGAAGGTCGAGGGATGGCAGGCGCCAGACCACGTCGCCGACGCGGTGCTCGTGCAGGAGGCGTTGTTCTCCGAGATAGATGAGGCTGAGCACACAAGAGAGGCCGAAGGCTGCGTAGGCAAGGATGCTGAGCGTAACGTGAAAGGCGAAAATGACGCCGGTTGCGGGCGGGGCGGCAAAACGGTCGGGCGGAGAGAGTTGCGCGAAGAGAAAAAATGCCAAGACAAATGGAAGCACGAACGCACCGACAGACCGTTGGCGGTGAAAAAGTTCCAAGCTGAGGTAAGTGAGCGCCAGGAGCCATCCGAAAAGCGACATCGATCCGGAAAGATCGTGGTACGGCACAGTGTGCAGGCCGCGAGCGCGGTCGAGCAATGCAAAATAATGGGTCACTAGACCGCCCGCCAGGAGTAGCGAGCCTAGACGCCCGGACCAATCGAGCCCGGCGACGAGGTAGCCTACATAGGCGGCGAAGCTGCCAAGGTACGCCGCAAGTGTAAGTAGGAAAAAGAGATGGTTCATTGGTCGACCGGACGCGCGCTCGTTGTGCAGAGCCTGAAATCCGGAATCCTTCTTCTCAGTATAGCGTAGCCACCGCGCCACAGCACTGTGCGCTGGTCACGCGCATCGGAGGGCGCAATTTGTTATCCTCAACGTTGAACAAGCTAACGTTGAACAAGCTCATGTCTACAACGTCTGTTTCGCTGAATCGCAAAGGACTGTTTCTGCGCGCGTGTCGCGGCGAGGCAGTGCCACGCGTACCAGTTTGGATGATGCGGCAGGCGGGGCGTTATTTACCGGAATATCGCGAGCTGCGAGCGAAGCATGCATTTTTGGAAGTTTGCAAGAGGCCGGATTTGGCGGCGGAAGTTTCGATGCAGCCGTTTCGACGGTTGGGCGTGGATGCGATCATTGTGTTTTCCGACATTTTGATTCCGGCGGAGGCAATGGGGCTGCCGCTGGAACTGGGCGATGCCGGGCCAAACTTGCCGGAGCCGGTGCGTTCGCTGGAAGCAGTGCGGAAATTGCGACAGTTCGATCCGGAAACAGAAACGGGGTTTTTGATGGAAGCAATCCGGCGGATCGTTCGAACGGCTGGGCCGGAGGTGCCGGTGTTAGGATTTGCGGCGGCACCGTGGACGCTGGCTTGTTACATGGTGGAAGGCAAGACGAAGGAAGGCTTCGCGAAGGTGAAAGAGTTTTTGTATGCGGAACCGGCGACATTTCGCGAATTGCTGAGCAGGCTCGCGCAGGCGACGATTGGTTATTTGAACGCGCAGATTGCGGCAGGCGCGGCTGCGGTGCAATTGTTTGATACCTGGTGCGGTGAGCTGGCCCTGCCGGAATATCGAGCGTTCGCGCTGCCTGCGGTGCAAGAGGTCATCTCGGCGCTGCGTGGAACGGTGCCGGTGATTTACTACACGAAGGCTTCGCATCACCTATTGTCCGCGGTAACAGAGTCGGGCGCGGATGTACTAAGCTGCGACTGGCGCGTGAATTTGGCGGAGTTACGGGCGACGGTCGGACCGAAGATTGCGCTGCAGGGCAATCTGGACCCGGCGGTCCTGTTTTCGCCGCAAGAACATATTCGAGAAACGACGCGCGGGATCCTGGCACAGCTCGGCGGAGTGGGGCACATTCTGAATTTGGGGCATGGAATTCTGCCCGCAACGCCGGTTGAGAATGCACAGGTGTTTATCACCACGGGGCAACAATTTTCGTTTACGGAAAAATTGGCAGCGAGTTAGCTGGATGAGTTTTTATCCAAACATGATTCCGCAACCTACACTCGAGCAGATGCGAGAAGAGCTTCGCGTGAGCGAAGAATTTCTGGCGCGGTACAACCGGCCTGGGCCGCGCTATACAAGCTATCCGACGGCGCCAGTATGGAATGGCGCGTTTGGCCCGGCTGATCTGCAGGCAGCGCATGAGATGGCGGATGCGGCGCGCACGCCCGTTTCGCTGTACATGCACCTGCCGTTCTGCGAGAGCCTGTGTTTATTCTGTGCGTGCAACGTAATTATTCAAAAAGATAAGCGCGTTTCAATTCCCTACTTCGATGTTTTGAAAAAAGAAATTGCCAGAGTGGGTGAATCCGTTTCGCGTGAGCGCGAAGTCGTTCAATTCCATTGGGGAGGCGGGACGCCGACGTATTCGACGCCCGCACAGCTGGAAGACCTGTTTGGCTACACAAGCGAACGATTTACATTTTCGGCGGAAGCGGAAATTGGCATTGAAGTCGATCCGCGCGTGACATCGCGGGACCACCTGGAAACGCTGCGGCGGCTGGGCTTCAACCGGCTGAGTATGGGCATTCAGGATTTTCATGAGCCGGTACAACGCGCGATTAATCGTGTTCAGCCTTATGAAATGACGCGCGACCTGATTCAGACCGCGCGTAGTCTCGGTTTCGACAGTATCAACGTGGATCTAATTTACGGGCTTCCCTATCAGACTGCGGAAACCTTTTCGCACACCATCGATCAAATCGTCGGGCTTGCGCCGGATCGCATCGCGCTGTTCAGCTATGCGCATGTTCCGTGGTTAAAGAAACAGCAGGGCTCTTTCGCGGCGCACTTACCGGAAGGCATGCAGAAGTTCGCGATCTTTCGTACCGGATTGCTGAAATTTGTCGAAGCGGGATATCTCTATATCGGTATGGATCACTTCGCGAAGCCCGGCGACGAACTTGCTAGCGCTCAAGCCAATCGCACGTTGCACAGAAATTTTCAGGGATACACGACCAAGGCCGGTGCCGATCTCTATGGAATGGGCGTAACCGCGATCAGCGGATTTCACGACGCATACGCACAGAATTTTCGCGAGCTTGCGGCGTGGGAAAAGGCAGTTGCTGAGCGCGGGATCGCGACGATGCGTGGTTATCATCTTTCCGCTGAAGACCGGCTGCGCCGCGAAGTAATTAGCCGGCTGCTCTGCCACACCGTGATTCCGAAGCGCGAAATCAGCGAGGCATTCGCAATCGATTTCGATGAACATTTTGCCCCAGAGTTGCAGCGGCTGGAACTCCCGCGCGAGGACGGCTTGCTGAGAATCGACCACGCCGAAATTCGCGCGACTTGGCTCGGCCGCATTTTCATTCGCAATTTGGCGATGCTTTTCGATCCCTACCTTGAGCAACAGCAACTGAACGGCAAGCCGCTCTTCTCGAAAACGCTCTGATCCGTGGCTTCCGCTCCACTTACGGCAGTGATTGGCGCGGGAATTTCCGGCCTGACCTGCGCCTACGCTCTGAAGAAATCCGGACAGAATGTTCTGTTATTGGAAGCCTCTCCGCGCCCGGGCGGTGTTATTCAGTCCGTCGAAGAAAATGGCTATCTGTTTGAACTTGGACCGCAAAGTTTCAGCGCTACGTCTGAGCTGGCGGAACTTTGCAAGGAATTGCTGCTGATAGAACAAGTACTGGAAGCACCGCACGGTGCGCCCCGATATATCTTAATCGACCGCAAGCTCGTGAAGGTGCCGCTCTCGCCGGCGTTGCTTACCTCGGGATTGTTGAGTTGGGGAACGAAGTTGACGTTTCTTCGCGATATCCTGGGGAAGACATCTCCGCCCGAAACGGACGAATCGATTGCCGCGTTTGTGCGGCGGAAATTTTCTGCGCAGTTCTTGGACCGCCTGGTCGGCCCATTCGTTTCTGGAATTTATGCGGGCGATCCCGAGCAATTGAGTTTGCGCGCGGCATTTCCGAAACTGTACGAAGCGGAAAAGGCGGCGGCCAGCGTGATTCGCGGGGGTTTGAAACTTGCCGCGAAAGCCGGTGAAACGGTAACCCGGCCGAGGACGCGCCAGCGATTGCTCTCGTTCCGTGGAGGTAACGAGACGCTGGTCGGCGCCCTCGCTGCTGCACTCGGCCCCGCACTGCGCTGCAATGTCGAAGTTAGCGAAGTTCGCAGCGCGGGAAATAAATTTCAAATAGCCACGCACAGCGCTGCCGGCTCTCAGGAAATGACTTGTGATCGGGTCGTACTGGCAACGCCCACCGACGCGAGCGCACAAATTCTGCGAGGCATGGTTCCAGCGGCCAGCGCAGCCCTGGAGAATATTTTGTATGCGCCCGTCGCTGTAGTTTCGCTGGCATACAAACGGCAGCAAGTAGCTCGGTCTCTAAGCGGTTTCGGTTTCCTTGCACCCCGTTCGTCGGAGCTGCGAACCCTGGGCTCGGTATGGAATTCGTCACTATTCCCCGCCCGCGCGCCGGAAGGCCATGTGCTATTGACAAACTTCGTGGGCGGGGCGACCGATCCATCAGCAACAGCGCTTTCGGAGGAGGAACTTGCGGCACTGGTGCACCGCGAAATTGCGCCAATTCTAAAAATCACAGGCGTTCCGGAAAAAGTGCGGACCACAAGGTATCGGCACGCAATTCCGCAATACAATCTCGGCCACCTCGAGCGGTTGCAAGAAATCCAAGACTCCATCGCGCGAGTTCCCGGCCTGCGGCTCATCGGCAATTACTGGAAGGGTCCGGCGATCGGGACGTGTGTGGAACAAGCGCTGGCGGTTGCGGAAGAGATTCGAATTAGTTAGAAGCATTGCCCGTTGGAGAATACCTATGCCGCGGGGGCGATTGATGCAGACAGCGCGCGCAAAACGGGCGGCCACCAAATCACAAGTTCCTACTCCAACCGGGCCGCCGGTTCCGGTCTGGATCTGGGCCGCAGTTGCTGCAGCGTTGCTGTTCGCGTTTTACAACGCACACGAAGCGCGAGTGACGAGCGCTACCATTCAGCAAACGCGGGATGCGCTGGAAAAGCAGATCCAGATGCAACAAGCAACGGCGCGTGAACTCGCCGTTGCCCGGCGCGAAGCGCTGATTTTGACCGATGCAAAATCGTTGAAGATTGCGATGCCTGCGGGGAATAAAGACTTGTCAGTGTTGCATGCGACGTGGAATTCAGAATTGGGCCTGGTGGTTTCCGGGCAGAAGTTACAAATGCCATCGAGAAATCGCACGCTGCAGTTGTGGTTGATTCCCAAAGCGTCTGGGGCGAAGCCGTTACCGTCGTCGACGTTGCGACCGACTGCTGATGGAAATTTTGATTTACTGGTTGCGAATCCGCCGGATTCGCCGGGTGCGACCAAGGCCTTGGCGATTACGGACGAGCCGGAGGGCGGGAGTCCTCAGCCTACCACCACGCCGATTTGGATGGGTGCGGTGGCAATTAAGTAGAGGACCGAAGAGTGGAAATTCGGAAGTAGAAAATTCAAAGGCCCGCGCCGCAGATGGCGGCCGCTACGAAAGCTAATCTTTTGCGCGTTTCCTATAGCGTAGGGCAAGGCGTGTTTTGCGGCGCACGCCCGCTTCGCGCCAACGGCGTTTTTCTTCGGCGGTCTTCAAGATTAGAGGCGGGACCGCTTTTGGCTGCTTCGTGGCGGCATCGATCGCCACAAAGGTTACGTACGCGGTGGTGGTGTGCTTGCGTTCGCCGGTTAGCACATTCTCCGAGAAGACTTTCACTCCAACTTCCATTGAAGTGTAGAAGACGCGGTTCACCTGGGATTTCAGAATAACGAATTCGCCGATGTTGATTGGATTACGAAAATCGATGTAGTCCACGGAAGCTGTGACCACGTAACTGTTCGAATGGCGGCTGGCCGCCATGGCCGCGGCGATATCCACCAGGTGCATCACATGGCCGCCGAGCAATTTGCCGAGAGGATTCGTGATGGCGGGCAGAACGACTTCCGCCATTTCCGACCGCGAGGCGCTGATGGGTTTCGGTTTTAATGCGCGATCGCTGGTTGGCGATTCTTTCTTACTGTTCGGCATGCTGTCCTCGGCTGAGTGCGATTTTGGTGTTCTGTGCTCAGCCGCTATACTACCTGCTCACGATGGCTGACCAAAAGAAAACGCGGCGAGAGTTGCTGGAAACCTTCGTGACACAAAGACCCGACGATGCCTTTTCGCGCTACGGCCTGGCTATGGAATGCCTGAACAGCGGCGATACCAGCGCAGCAGAAAGTAACTTTCGCGCGTTGCTGCTGCGCAACGCCGACTACGTCCCCGCTTATTTGATGTTCGCGCAAATGCTGGCCAAACAATCGAGACCTGATGATGCCCGCGAAGTTTTGCAAAAAGGCATCGCCGCCGCATCCCATGCTGGAAATACCCACGCGCTCTCGGAAATGGAATCGCTGCTAAGCGAACTCTAATCTCGTTTTCATTCGACCGATTTGCCTCTACTTGCTGCTCTGTTATGCTCTTGTCTGGAAGTCACCATGTCATCGGTCCGGCTACCGCTGTTTCCCCTGAACGTCGTTCTTCTACCCGGCGCCGATATGCCCCTGCACATTTTTGAACCGCGCTACCGGCAAATGGTCCGCGACTGCCTGGAGGCTAAGTCGCCCTTCGGCATGCTACTGGCCCTGCCTAACGGAATGGCGGGAACCGGCTGCACGGCGGAAATTCTGGAAGTAACCAGTCGCTACGACGACGGACGCTGCGACATTCTGACCGTAGGGCGCGAGCCTTTTCGGATTGTCGAACTCTTTCCTGAAGAGCCATTGATGCGCGGCGATGTAGATTTTTTGGAAGACCGGCCGGTACCAGCGAATCCGCGCATCTCGCGAGAGTTGATCGAGCTTTATGAGACCTGCCACACACTGATTTTTGATGATTATCCACGCGAGCCAGCTGAATCGACCGAAGACAGGATTTCCTACCGAATCGCAGCGAGACTTCCGATGGATCTGCTCTGGAAGCAGCGCGTTCTGGAATTGCGTTCCGAGGTTGAACGCCAGGAGCGCCTCGTCGCGTACCTCCGCGAGTGGGCGCCGCATCTACAGAAGGAAGACACCCTGCGCGCGCAAGCCGCGGGCAACGGCCACACGTTGAACTGAGCCGACGATTTTCGCAGCACCCGCATCTAACTGAGAATTACGCCGCATTCACAGCGGTGTTTGGGGGCTAAATGACTGCTTCTGCATCGTCGCATTCTGCCGGAGGCCGCGCACGACCCGCGACTTTAGGCGAGTTGCGCCGAATTCCAGATTTCGATGTGCCGTTCGCGTCTCGTTCGGTGAAAGACGAGATACGCGCGAACTTGTTGCGCGCGATCGAGCGGGACGAGCCACTTTTCCCGGGAGTGCACGGCTACGAAGATACGGTGATTCCGCAGATTGTGAACGCGCTGCTTTCGCGGCACAATTTTATTTTGTTGGGACTGCGTGGCCAGGCCAAGAGCCGCATTCTGCGCGGCTTGGCGAATCTGCTGGATGCAGAAGTTGCCGTAATCGCCGGCTGCGAAATTAATGACGATCCGCTGCGCCCGATTTGCCGCGCCTGCCGCGATCGTATTGCCGCCGAAGGCGACAACACACCGATTGCATGGATGCCGCGCGATCTTCGTTACGTGGAAAAACTCGCGACTCCCGATGTGACTATGGCCGACATCATCGGCGACGTCGATCCAATTCGCGCCGCACGCGGCGGCCGCGACCTCTCCGATGAGCTCACCATCCACTATGGATTACTGCCGCGGGCCAATCGCGGTATCTTTGCGATAAACGAATTGCCGGACCTGGCAGGCAAAATCCAGGTCGGTCTGTTCAATATCATGCAAGAAGGCGACATTCAGATTAAGGGCTATCCGCTGCGTCTGCCACTGGATGTGCTGCTGGTGTTTTCTGCGAATCCCGAGGATTACACGGCCCGCGGAAAAATCATTACTCCACTGAAGGACCGCATTGGTGCGGAAATTCGCACCCACTATCCTTTTACGATCGAAGAAGGCATTTCGATCACTAAGCAGGAAGCGTGGACCGGCCGCGATTCCGGTTATTGCGTGGAAGTGCCTGATTACCTGCGCGAACTGGTCGAGGAAATCGCGTTCCAGGCGCGCGATGACAAGCGCGTGGACAAACGCTCTGGCGTCAGCCAGCGGCTGCCGATTTCCGTACTGGAAAGCGTGGTAAGCAATGCGGAGCAGCGAGCCGCCCGCACTGCCGAAAAGACTTCAGTCGCTCGAGTCGCGGATATTTACGCCGCTCTGCCATCGATCACCGGGAAGTTGGAACTTGAGTACGAGGGCGAATTGAAAGGCGCGGATACCATTGCGCGGGAACTGATCCGCACGGCGATTGGTCGGGTATTTTCACGGCGATTTGCAGACGTCAATTTCCAGGCGGTAGTGCAGTGGTTCGAACTGGGCGGTGAATTGAAGTTCGCCGAACTGGCCTCCACTTCCGACCGCTATAAACAATTGGCAAATATCAAGGATCTGGTCGATCACGTCGAGCGGCTTGGCGTGAAGGACAAGAAGGATCATGCGCAGGCTGCTGCCGCCGCAGAGATGATTCTCGAGGGACTGTGGGCGCATCGCCGCATTGGACGCAGCGAGGAACGCGGCTTTTTTGCGGAAAAGCCGAAGCCTGCGGACCAGCGCGAGAATCCAAATCGTCCTCCGCGGCGAAGTTACAACTGACGCCCGACGAAGGGCGTCATCCCGAGGAGCCTGCCTGCCGCTGCGGGCATCGCGATGAGGGATGTCCAGAAATGCCGCCACCTATGTGGCATCGGAGGTTTGCGTTTTTGTCATCCGGAGCGCGATCTCAGCGTACGATTTGGCAGAGGCGTAAGATAGTGCTGGAACTAAAATGAAATTCACCAAGTTCTCCAAATACACCGGCGAACCAGCTGATAGCGTCGACCTCGAAGAACTGGTCAAGCGCCTGGGCGATTTTTTCCTGCGCAGCGGCTTCGAATCGCAATATTACGGCATCTCCGAATTCGATCCCGAGCGATCGATGGAAGCTTTGCGCGAGGCAATTCTGCGTGCGTTGCAGGAAGGCGACCTGCTTTCAGACGACAAACTTAGCGAGGAGTTACGAAAGCTTCTTAACCGCTCCGACGCTTCAAACAATCAGGAAATACAGGATCTCCTGGACAAATTGGTTGAGCGGCTGTCGAATGAGGGTTTCATTAACCCGCAGCAACAACCGCAGATCACTCCGCCCAATCAAATGTCGGCACGCGGAGCAGTTGGCGACCCACAGGAGCGCAAAACGGAAGCGCGCTTTGAAATCACCGACAAGACCATCGACTTTCTAGGTTTTAAGACGTTGCGCGATCTTCTCGGCTCGTTGGGACGAAGCAGCTTTGGCCGCCACGACACGCGCGATATGGCGACCGGAGTCGAGACCAGCGGCGCTTCGCGCGCCTACGAATTCGGTGACACGCTGAATCTGGATGTCAGCGAAACTCTGTTCAACGCGGTGCGGCGTGACGGGGCGAAAGTCCCGATTGAGATCGGCTATAAAGATTTGATGGTACATCAGTGTGAATACCAGTCGTCGTGCGCCACGGTGGTGATGCTCGATTGTTCGCACAGCATGATTCTTTACGGCGAGGACCGTTTCACGCCCGCAAAGCGCGTCGCGATGGCGCTATCGCACTTGATTCGAACGCAATTTCCCGGCGACACGCTGCATCTCGTCCTTTTTCACGATAGCGCCGAGGAAGTTCCGCTAAATGAATTAGCGCGCGTGCAAGTCGGCCCGTTTTACACCAACACCCGCGAAGGACTGCGCATGGCACAGCGCATCCTGCTTCGCCAGCGCAAGGACATGCGGCAAATCATCATGATCACCGACGGCAAGCCTTCGGCCCTGACTCTCGACGACGGTCGCATTTATAAAAATGCCTTCGGACTCGATCCATTCGTCGTCAGCGAAACGCTCGAAGAAGTCAACAAATGCAAGCGCGCCAACATCATGATCAACACCTTCATGCTCGCCACCGACTATTCGCTGGTCAACTTCGTTCAGAAAATCACGCAAATGTGCCGCGGCAAAGCCTATTTCACCACTCCACAGAATCTCGGCCAATACCTCCTAATGGACTTCATGCAGCGCAAAACCCGCCACATCCATTAATCGCCATGGGCATTCTCGGTCTGCGGGATCACTTGAACGCCCCTACTACGAGCGGCGCGGCGTTACCGCCGACACTGCCCTCCGTTTTGCCCGATATTTCAGGAATGCTGCGTCTTTCTGGATGAATCTGCAATCCCGCTACGACCTCGAGATCGCTGAGGATGAATTCTTCAAGAAGATGTGGCAAGACGTGCGCCCTCGCGACCCCGCGACTAGCTCTCGATCGTGAACCTACAAAGCCGCGACGCTATACCGTAGTCCGTTCAAGTCGCATCCAATTTGTAGGCGCCTACGCACGTAAGATAGGTTTTCGCCATGTCCATCTATCGCCGGCTTCGCCGCTGGCTCGGAGCAGAAGACGGAATGTCAAAAATCGTTCTTGGGAACGTTGCACCCGGTTTTTCTCTCAAATCGGTCGATGGCAAGGAATTCGCGCTTGGTTCCGCGTTACCACGCGGCCCCGTTGTACTCGCATTCTTCAAAGTCTCCTGCCCGGTCTGCAAGTTCACCTTCCCTTTTCTCGAACGGGTCTTCAAGCAGTACGGCGGCGGTGATGTCAGTTTCGTCGGCGTTTCGCAGGACAACGCCAGCGCGTCGCGCGATTTTGTACATGAGTTTGGCGTCACGTTTCCAATTTTGATTGACGAACCTGGTTACCCGGTTTCGAATGCCTACAGCCTCACCAGTGTTCCCACCTTTTTTCTGATTAATCCAGACGGCAAGGTGCAGGTTGCGAGCGAAGGCTTCGGCAAGGCGGAAATGGAAGCGATCGCGGACGCCCTCGCCGACCGCAGAAACATTACCCGCTCACCCGTGTTTCGAACTGACGAATCCATCCCCGCATACAAACCCGGCTGAGGATCCAAAAACTAGGTCCGGTCCGGACCTCACATTTGTCCAACGCGCTAGCCCAAATCGAAAGATGCGCGAACCGCAGCACTCCATCGCGACGCCTGGGATCGTCATCGAGTCGCCGACTATCCGGGGTTATCGTGTGGCCCTAGTCGAAATGTGGTTTAACTCCTCCAACAACTATGGAGGAGGGTGCTCTATTGTGACGGGATGCCGGCGGAAGGTTGGACCCTAAAGAAGGGAGCCTACAACACCTGGTCAAAGCGAGCCTCGGACCCCGCGGTTCAATAGCCAACAGTCGAATTCGCCTTTCATTTAATGGGAAGTGCAAGCTCCTCCGTGCTCGCTGCCGGCTGCGAGCAGATGAGGGACTACTCGCAAACACGCCAATCGGAAACTGACGCAGCCCTCCGCCCGCCCGAACACTCTCGTTCAAGCGGCGCCTATTCCCCCTCTTCCCTCCACTTCTTCCTATGCTTCTCTGGCTTCTTGCGCTTATCCGGAACTACTTTAGTCGCGGCAGGCACCGCTGCGGCGCTACGCGCCAGTCGCCGGGCCTCTGTGCCCTTGTCGAGCCGCTTTTTCGTTTTTCGCATTCCATTCATTCCCCTACCGTCTTGGCATCCTACAGCAGTCGGGACGCCGCTGGCATCAGCGAGCGGCGAAACAAAATGAACCAGGTTTTACGTCTGACCGTACTCGATCCCGGTTTTGCATGCCGCTTCCTCTGCGTCGGTTCGAACCAGTACCCACATGGTTACTTAACTGTTGTTTTATTCTTACTCAACTCATGCAATCATGTGGTGTCGTGCACGAGCTAGCCGGACGAGCTCTTTGGGTTTTTGAAAACTAGAAGTGTTCGTCCCGCCGATCCCTACGCTCTTTATTTTCTGCACTTAAACAAGGGCGGGGGGCGGTCAACCCGACCGCGCAGCACCGTTCACCGTTCTTTCACGCCAACCGTTGTAGACTTTGTCTCTATGTTCAAGAACCATTGCCTGAAACTATGGTCCCTCGTTTTCGCATTTTCTATCGTCTTCCCGTTTCGGCTCGCGGCTCAGGACTCCGCCACCTCGGTGCAGTTGCCGAATGGCCGTCTACTTTTACAAGTTCCCGGTAGCCCGCGCGAGATCAACGACCTGCCCACGGCTGCAGCGATCTCTCCCGATGGCCGCTTCGTGGTATTTCTCCACAGCGGATTTGGAGCCCACTCCGAAGACGGCAAGCAGTCGCTCTCGGTTCTGAATCTCGAGAGCAACGTGCTTACGGAGTTTCCAGACCAGCGCCTCGGTCATAATGCCCGGCAAACTTATTTTCTGGGACTCGTTTTTTCGCTCGATGGAAAACATTTGTACGCTTCGATCGCCTCCTACACCGATCCGCTCGGAAAAGAGCAAGGTAGTACCGGCAATGGCATCGCAATATACAGCTTCGCAAACGGACAAATTGCCCCGGAGCGATTTCTAAAACTTCCGCCGCGCACTTCCCTGCCACCCGGCAAAAAGCGTCGCGAGCAATTCAAGGACGTTACCTATCCGGCTGGACTGAGCGTCGGAAATGTTGAAGGTGAAGAAAGAATTCTCGTGGCGTGCAACAACTCCGACGAAGCTGTACTCCTGAATGCTTCCGACGGAAAAATAATTCACCGTTTCGATCTCTCAACATATAAGCGCATCCCCGCTTCCCTGCCCTACACCACGGTAATCACCAATGATGGCAAAAGGGCTTTTGTATCTTTGTGGAATGCCTCCACAGTTGCGGAACTCGATCTCGCTCGCGGAAGAGTAATGCGCAAGATCGAACTCGGCAAGCCGGGCATTCCTCTCGCTGGCGGTTCCCACCCGACTGCCCTCTTGCTGAACCGTGATAATTCGGTGTTGTTTGTTGCGCTCACCAACCGCGATCAAATCGTCGCCTTAGATCCACACGGTGGAAAAACGCTTTATACCCTGTCCACGAAGCCTGCAGGTCAGTCTTACGGTGGCAGCGATCCGCAATCACTGGCACTTTCGCTCGACGAAAAGACTCTTTTTTCGGCGAATGCAATTTCCGATTCGGTCTCGGTGTTCGATCTCGTCGCACGGAGAGCTTCGGGTCTCATCCCCACCGAGTGGTACCCGACCGTGGTTGTCGCCACCTCCAAAGACCTTCTGATCGCCAGCGCCAAAGGACGCGGCGCAGGTCCGAACAACAAATCCAGCGACAGCAAGCAGGATGGGCGTCCCGAATATCCGTACGTTCTTGGACTAATTCGCGGCTCGTTGGCGCGCTTGCCCCTGCCGGATCTTCCAGCGAATTTGCCTGCTTTTACGAAGGACACTGCAGATCGCAACGCGATCCGCGGCAATATGGACCATGTTCCGTTCGCTTCCGGCGAAAACAGAATCCGCCACGTGATTTACATCATCAAGGAAAACCGCACGTTCGATCAGGTCTTTGGCGATCTCGGTGTCGGCGACGGCGATCCCGCTATCACCATGTACGGAGCAGAAATCACTCCGAACCAGCATGCCCTCGCGAAACAGTTCGGAGTGCTCGATAATTTCTACGACAGCGGCGATGTTTCCGGCGATGGACACCTGTGGTCCACCTCCGCTTCCGTTTCAGACTACATCGCAAAGACCATTCCCATCGCTTATCGCGGCCGTGAACATACTTATGATTCGGAAGGCGAATTCCTGGAAGGAATTTCGGTGGAAGACGAATTGCCAGACGCGGCGGAGCCAACCGGAGGCTATCTCTGGAAGAATTTCGCGACGCACGGAGTCAGCTATCGCCATTATGGAGAATTCATCGTGTCGCGGTGGTGCAACGCCAAGAGCGAAGATGGCATGTCGTCGTCCGGACCGCCGAAAATAGCGGGCGTGCAATGCACCCGCACAGTCATCAAGAAAGGCGCGCCGCTCGATAAAAATGTCGGCGATCCGCGGGGCGGTCCAAGTCCCTATCCGTGGGAAATTCCGGTGCTGGCAAAAAACATCGCGGCGGAATCGGAATTGCGCGGACATTTCGATCCGCTGTTTCCGGATTTTGAAGTTTCCTATCCGGATCAACTTCGCGTCGATGAATTTCTAAATGAGTTCAGCAAATTTGCGGAGTCGAGGAAAGCTGGCAAGGACGAAATGCCGCAATTTATTCTGCTGCGGCTGCCCGACGATCACACTGCTGGGCTTACCAGGGGAAAACCGACACCGTCGGCTTCCGTTGCGGACAATGACCTGGCGGTTGGTCGGGCAGTAGACGCGATTTCGCACAGCCCCTACTGGGATGACACCGCGTTTCTAATTCTGGAAGATGACGCGCAGGATGGTCCGGATCACGTCGACGCCCACCGCAGCATCGCTTTGGTAATCAGCAAATACGCTCCGATCGCTAAAACCGGCGCTGGCGAAACCACGCCGGTTGTTGATCACAACTTTTACACCACCATCAACGTAGTGCGGACCATTGAAGCACTGCTTGGCGTCCCTCCAATGAATTCCAACGATGCGCGCGCGGCAGTGATGGCTCCGCTCTTTGCTGGAGACGGAACGCAACCACCATTCTCTGCCGATTATCGCAATCGCGAAAATGGACTCATTTTTCGTATGAATGAAAAGGAATGGAAAGCCGGCAAGAATATGGACTTCAGCCACGCGGATGCTGTGGACACTGCTGTGCTGAATCAGGTTTTATGGCAGGACCGCATGGGCGCTACGCCCATGCCCGCACCACAGCACAATATTTTTGCCAGTTCGCCAGGAGCAAGATCCGGGCGCAAGGCGAAAGCAAGAGACCTGGACTGAAAACTGGCCGAAACTAGAAGCTGAAAGCGACTTGCAAATCCAGGCGGCGGTTGGAGGCCTGGTTGCCAAAAGGGCCGCCGGCAAGAGAATTGGCCTGTGCAAAAATTGGCGAGCTGAGCACGCCGACCGGCGTTCCTTCGTTGACATTATTAAAAATATTGCGGGCAGAAATACCCAACGTAAGACTGTAGCGCTGCCCGGACGAGTCGCCGCCGCCAAACATTCCCCCGCCGCCCCGATTGCCTCTGCCTCCACCGCCCGGGCCACCCGGCCCACGGCCGAATGTGCCACCCGACATCGGCCCGCCACCATTGCTGGCGGCCGAGCCGGCTTTTTTCCCGAATCCAAAAGTTTTGCTTAGCCGGACGTTCAAGGAGAAACGCGGCGGACCAAATCCGCAGTTAATGGGAATCTCCGGCGCTGCTGGAGCGGTTTGGCAGTGAAAACTGATGTTTCCTGGAATCGCGCCGTTCGCAACTGCGCTCGCGAGTGCGGATTGGAAGTCTGCATTACTGGGGCGATCGGTAAAAAGCGAATCATTGTTGGAGTCAACACCGGAGGTGACGTTGAAGGGAACACCGGAACTTGCAATTAAGAACGGACTGATGCGGAACCGGTACGGAAGAGCGATCGAGCCTCCAAAAAAGAGACGCTGACGTATATCGTAACTGGCCCGGCCGTAATCGAGAGCCAGATCGTACTGGTTGGACGGAAAGCCAATCACGGCCTGATTCGAAAAGCCGCCGGAAACGCCAGTGGTATCACTGTTCGCATAATTCAGAGTGTAGTAGCCGAAAAGCGAAAGCCGGGCGCCGGCGCGCACGGTGCCATTTACGATGAACTGATTCTGCTTGAAGTCGCCGCCGGATTCGTACTGATAAATATTCCTGTCGCCGCCTAGCGGGCGATCCGCCAGATCATAATTGGGAGGCAAAGGTGCGTTGATATTACGCAGGAGCAGCGCGTGCACGCCGCGTGAGTTAAGGTAAGTAAAGGCCACATTCGCGATTTTCCCAAGCTGCTTTTCCAGCGTGACACCAGACTGAATGGTGTAGGGATTTTTTAGATTGGGATCCACCTGATAAACGGTGGGAGAAGTTTGCGCCGCGGCGAGCTGCGCCGGCGTAGGCAGATTCGGATAGAAATCAGGATTGGTAACGATGAAGCTCTGTTGCGTGATGCCATTCAACAGCTGCGCTTGCTCCAGATATTGTTGCTTGAAGCGGTCGTAAAAAACACCAAATCCGGCGCGCAGCACGACCTTGGGCGAGCCCTGCTTGGTTTTTCCGATCCCCCAAGCCACTCCCAGTCGCGGCGCAAGGCCACCTTTGTCGTTCAGCTGATTCTGCCATTCGTAACGAAGACCGTAATTCACGGTGATGTTTGGACGGAGACGCCATTCGTCCTGCGCGTAGAAGCCGAGATCGGCATAGTTATTTTGCACCAACGAATTTCCCGTGATGAGGGCAAACTGGCTGGCGCCACCGCAAACCGGCGGAGATAGGGGTTTCCCGGTGATGTCCGTGCTCCTGCAATCCGCGCGAATCTGAGCGGTCGTGAAGCCCGCCTGCAGGTCCTGCTGAGTGATTTGATAATTCGTGAGGGAATTAAAAGTGAATGACCCATTGAACCCAGTCGACTTCTCGGCCGAATCAGCATCAATGCGCGCGCGAACTCCGAACTTGACGAAGTGCTTGTTGGCAGCGATGGAGGTGTAGTTCTGAATTTCGTATCCGTTGGTCGTCTGCAGCAAATTTCCCTGATAATTTCCGCCGCCTGTGAAAGCGCCGCCCACGTTTACAGTAGGAGCGGTGTTAAGGACAGCTTCGGAGCTGCTGGAGCGAACGTACTGAAAGCGGGTTTCATTGATGGTGCGTTCGTTAAGCGTCTTGGTGTCGCTGATTTGTAACGTGTGCTCGGTGTTCAGCTCGTTGAAGCCCTGCGTGGGCAGGCTAAACTGGCTGACACCGTTGTTGATTTCATTCTCACGGAAGTATTGATAGCGGGCAGTGAGCGTGTTGCTGGAAGAAAGCTGATAGTCGACGCGAGGCGTCAGATTGGTGCGGGTTCGCGGATTGGGAACAGATTCAGCAAACTGAATGGGGTTAAAGTTTGCGTCAAGCGCGGGAGTATTGACGACGGAAATTTCGTCGAGATTGCGGCGGTCGAGATTGAAAAAGAAAGAAGCTTTCTTGCTGATTGGACCGCCGATGTTGCCACTATACAAAACGGAATGATAGCCGGGCTGGACGGCATCGCCTTCGAACGGGTTTCGCGAGTTAAACGCGGAGTCGTTGCCATTAATCAGTAATTGGCCGTGGAACTTATCGGTGCCGGGCTTGGTAAGGATTTCAATTCGGCCGTAACCTAGCTTGTCGTATTCAGCTGAGAAGGGGTTCTGGTTGATGCGGATTTCGCGAATGGAAGATTTCGGAGGCAGCTGCCCGGCCGTAAAACCATCGATGTAAATTTGCCCGCCGTTGGGGCCGGCAGACGGGCCAGCAAGAGCGGTAAGCTCGTCCTGCAATTCGTCCGGATCATCAGACAGAGCTTCCAGATCCTTGCCCTTCAAAGTGAGAGAATTGGCGTTGCTGCCGCCGCTGGTATCGAGTTGCGTTGTAGAGTCCGAGACAATGACTTTTTCCTGTTGTTCCTGGATTGCCAGATGAACATTCAAAACCATCGGCGGGCCGGCGGTAATTGCTACGTCTTTCACGGCAAATTGAGCGAAACCTGGCGCGAACACTTGCACCGTGTATTTCCCGGGAGCGAGCGGCTTGACTTCAAAGATTCCCTCGCGATTCGTGGTCGCGGTACTTGACGCTCCTTCTGCGGGAAGTGCCACAACCGTTGCGCCAGCAACCGCCGCGCCGGAAGGGTCGGTGACCTGACCGTGCAAACTGCCGACCGGTACTTGTGCGCAGACACCACCGAGAAAAATCAGCAGAGACGCGAACGAGGACACAATTTTCAATGGGCTGAGCCTGAACTTCAAATTCATTCGATCTCCTCAAACGATTCAGACAACAACATTTTCAATTACCGGTGGGCTCCCCGCCACCCAAGCTCCACGGAGAGAGGATCATGTCCTGACTGCCTTTTGGCGAGGCGCGAAGAATGGATTCGACGCCCCCGAGAAGAGTTATGACGGTGAGTGGATCGGTGCCGTTGCCTTGGGTGGTCACAACCATGACGGCTTCACCTTTTTGTAAGTCAGAAAGAGCGGCGGCGGGCATGCGAGCAATCATTTGTTGAAAATCGCCGCCCGCGCCGCGCTGGCCGTGCTGGGGTGGCTGACCGGCCGGTTGTGTTGCGGAAGCTTGCGCCGGAGTTTGCGACTGTCCAGTGCCAGCCGATTGGTTCCTGAGGCGTGCCGCAAGGCCTTCGGCAAACTGCGGCGGCAGCTTGCGCATTTGCGATTCGGGATTGGTCCTAAGTGTCACAGCCGTTTTGGAAGTAAGATCCTGGACCACCAGAATGTTGGTCGAAACGTCGCTACTGACCACCGTGCCGGCGATGTTGCGGAAAGTGCCAGACACAATTTCAGAAGCATTAAAGTCGGCTGTGCCTTCGCTGCGTGTGCCCCTGGCGCGGAGTTGATCGCCAACTTGAATGTCCGCAAGTACAGCAAGTTTTGCCGCGTCAAAGCGTGTTGAATCGGATGCATAACGCCGAAAAATAGTGTCCCTCGTGAAATGCACGACGACTTCTTTTTTCCCGGCCAGCGCGTTGGTGGTAACGGAAATTGTTGATGCCGACGGATCAACCGACTTGACCAGGCCGCCCACTCCGCGTTGCCATTCGGCACGATCTTTCGCCTGTTTTTCGGCAAGCGCCGCTTTCTTGACCGCAATTAGCGAAGCGGCGTGAATGGTCTTTCCGTCATCCGCCAGAACGCCGCGGACAAGCACACGATCGCCCTGCTGCAGATCCGCAAAAATAAAAGTAGTAGCTTCCTTCAGATCGGTTTTGCCCGGCTCGATTTGCAGGAATTTGGTAGCATCTTCGACCAGAACAATGGAAGGCGAACCGCTGTCGGAAATAACAGTAAGGGATTTGCCGGAAATGGATTGGACAGTGCCCACCACCCGAGCCGCGCCCGGCGCGGCCTGCTGAGCGCTGGCGAGTTCATTGCCAGCAAGCGATGAAATCGACGCCAGGGAGTAGCAAATCAGGTGAATCCAATTGCTGCGAAAACGCATGGTAATCCTTACTTTATGGTAGGTTGGCGCTGCTGGGGAAGCCTATTGCGGCTCTATGCGCACACTACCCCCTGGCCTCCCAAATAGGACGTTTCCGCCGCAACAATTGGTACAACCCTGGCGCGCTGGCCAGCGAAGCCAACCTGTTAGTTTTGACAGTTACTATGGCTAACGCTGGCGTCTAGTCTCCGTGGTATATATATACTTTCGAACCGAAGTCGATTGGGGTACGGAATGGGAAAGCCGCGAATCCTTCTGGCCGACGATCACACTTTAGTTGCTGAGGCCTTCAGCAGACTGCTGGAGCCGCAATTTGAAGTTGTCGGCACCGCGTCTGATGGACGTGCGCTGCTGGAAAAAGCCCAACAATTGAAACCCGACGTAATCTTGCTGGACCTGAGCATGCCAGTGCTAAACGGATTTGAAGCCGGGGCACGCTTAAAGAAAATGCTGCCGCAGTCAAAATTGATCGTTTTGACAATGAGCGAGGACACAGAAATCGCGGCGGATGTGCTGCGAAGGTGGGCTTCGGGATTCCTGTTAAAGAAATCCGCGAGTGCGGAATTGGTGAAAGCCATTCAACAGGTGTTGAAGGGCAAGACGTTCGTTACTTCGCACATGACGCAAAACCTCCTGGATAGATTCGTCCGCGCTGCGGATGCGCAGAAAAGCAAAGCGCTGACGCCGCGTCAGCGGGAAGTGCTGCAACTGCTCGCGGAAGGCCGCACCATGAAGGAGGCTGCCAACGTCCTGCAGGTTACCGCGCGCACGGTGGCGTTCCATAAATACAAGATCATGGAGGAATTCGAGTTGAAAACCAACTCAGATTTGTTGCGATTTGCGATTAGAGAAAGGATTGTCAGTTGAGAGGTCAGAAAGAAAGACGGGGGACTATGTACGGCGGAGAACTAAGCACATAACGAGATTGTATTTACAAAGGCACTGGCTGTAGACTCCGTGCCTCAAGAAAAACAGCAGCATAATGCAGCCAACTTGCCCAGGGCTGCCGCCGAGTGAAGACTGCCGGATGAAGGTGGCGAATGTCACGCTCAGTCGATCCTAGATTCGCGTTGCGCTCGCGTCCATTCCTGTGGATCGAGCAGTTTGATTGGTTCGTGCTGTACGTTGCCACGGCCGCCGTACTATTTTTCGCGTTCTATCCGCTGCTGTTCCTCGGCCCCTCTCCGAATCGTTGGTCTCTCGGGACTACCAGATCCATTCCGCTTGGCGACGCGCTGACGATCATTCTGTCGCTGGAAGCATTTTTGCTGATATGGCTGTGGCTGGAAATGCCGAGAAGGCGCAAAGCCGAGAGCGCGCTCAAAAAGATGCATTCGGTGCAGCGGGCAATTTCCAGGGCTTCTGGAAGAATCGTAAGCTTGAAGAGTGAGGAACTTGAGCAGGGGCTGCGGAACGAGCTCTACGCGATCGGCGAAATGCTGGAAGTCGATCAAATATCCTGGTTTCAGCAATGCAAGGATGGCGCACCTTATGCGCGCATGCAGACATCGAAAGTCAGCGAAGAAATACTGTCTGCCGTTGAATCTCCGCTAAGCCAGCTTCCATGGATTTCTGACGCGCTTCTGGGCGGCGCGCCAGTGCGGCTGCGGCGGCTGCAGGATTTGCCGCCGGAGGCCGAGGCGGACCGCAAGCTGTTGAAGGCGTCTGGCGTTAAATCGCTGGCAATGATTCCTTCGAGCGGCGGTGAAGGAGTCAACGCACTGGTGCTGACATCATTCACGAAAGAGATGGACTGGGATGAGGAAGTGGTCGCGCAGATGTCCGTGGTGGCTTCCGTATTCGCGAGTGCCTATGCGAAAAAAGCGGCTTCCGAGGCGGTGCACGCAAGCGAGTTGAAGTTCCGGCATTTGTTCGAAGACTCGCCCATTGGAATCGCGCTGTTGGATTCCGGCGGACAAATGCGCATGTCTAATGAGAGGCTGGCGAACCTATTAGGCTACAGCCGAGCAGAACTCAAACTGAAGAGTATCTTGGACGTGGCGCACCCCGGAGACGTACCCCAGATCTGGCTGCAAATTCAGGAAGTGGTCGCCGGAGTCCGGGAAACAGCGCAGACCGAAAAGAGATTTTTACGGAGCGATGGGTCTGTCATCTGGGGACGAATGACGCTCTCGCTTGCGGGCACGGAATCTCACGATGGCCCGTACCTGCTAGGCATGATCGAGGATGTGACCGAAACAAATCTAGCCAGGGAACAATTGCAACGAATCACGCAGCTGTTGACGCTGGCGCTGGAATCTTCAAGGACGATCGCATGGGAATATGATTCGCTTACCGGCACGATCTCGTGGCTGGACAGAAATAGGTTGCGCGAAAAGATCCCGGCGACAGACTTGGTCAATAACGTGCTTTTGCATGTAGTCGCGGCCGACCGCGATAAGCTACGCAGCTATGCCGACAACATATTGCAAACCGGCGGAGCATTCTCGGCAGAATTTAGAATGATTGCCAAAGACGGTACAATCCGCTGGATGCTGGGAAAAGGAGAATTGCTGAACAAGACCGGAGAGAGTGTTCCGAGAATCCTGGGAGTAACAGTTGACGTTTCGGACGTGAAACGCGCGCAGTTTCAACTCGAGCAACTTGCAAAACGACTGATGGAAGCGCAAGAAGAAGAGCGGAAGCGAATCAGCCGCGAATTGCACGACGACATTGGACAACGAGTGGCGCTGCTGGCTATTGAATTGGATATTCTGAGGCAGCAATTCGCTGGTGAAGACAGAGAGACGCTAGGCGAACGCCTGGAACAGCTACAAGCCTCGACCAGTGAATTAGGAACCGACCTGCACCTTCTTTCGCACGCTCTGCATAGCTCCAAATTGAAACATTTAGGACTCGAGGCAGCCTTGCGAGAGCTTTGCAATCGGATGAGTGACAAGCGGGGCCTGCTGGTTGAGCTGATTTGTGGGAAAGCGTCGAACTTCGTTACGGAAGATGAGGCACTGGTCCTGTACCGAGTAGCGCAAGAAGCATTGAACAACGTGTTGCGGCATAGCTCGGCGACAAAGGCAACTATTGCGCTGCAATATTCGGAGACGAACGCGATACTGGTAATTTCTGACAACGGACAGGGATTTGATCCCGCAGCGAATTCAGACGGCATCGGATTAGTGGGGATGCGGGAGCGTTTGCGGGCAGTGGGCGGCGAACTTAAGATTTCTTCAGCGCCGGGCGTTGGCACAAACATTCATGCGAGTGTGCCTCTGGCAAAATCCATCCACGATCTCAACATGGCGCGTCGGGCGGCGGCAGGCTCCCCTTCATAAGAAAGCGCGATCAAGGAGGCTATCTGTCAATTTTGACAGTTACGCCAGTCGAACGTCTCTGCCATAAATTGTGAGTCGGATGGTTGGAGTTGCGGCGCGGCGCTCAATTGAACAAATTGAGAAGACTTCAACCATCCGTCCTCTCAAAGCTTGCTCTAGCTTCAACTGCAAATAACAATCACACCTCCTCAAGCTGTGCGCGCACGGTCTCCACGGCTTCATAGCGCGTGCCGGCATCGACCTGTTTCATAATGCGGTACAAATGATTCTTAACGGTGAATTCGGAAAGATTAAGTTGCGAAGCGATTTCTTTGTTCGTCAGGCCTTGCGCTACAAGAGTGACCAGTTGCATTTGACGCAAAGTTAGATTCGGCTTGCTATCAACACGAGGCGCCAATTCCTCGCGTGCCTTTACGGAGACCCACTTGATCAGGCGCATGCACAGCTGTGGAGGGCACACCGCTTCTCCGCGCGAGGTGGCACGGACGGCGGAGATGACATCTCCGGCCGAAGCATCCTTCAACAAATACCCGGTAGCGCCGGCGCGCACCGCCGCCAGGAATAACTCCTGATCTTCTTCCATGCCCAGCAACAATATTTCCCCTTGCAAATTCGCCCATTGGTCGCGGAAAAGAAAACTCTCCGTCGAAGTTTTGGCCGAAAACTGATCGGTCAGCAGGACGTCGCACTGAGAGTTTTCCACTTCCGCCGCCTCGGAACTGGCAGGAGAACCCGAACCCACAACGCTCAAGTCCGGGCGTTTGCGAAAAAGCCTCAGCAATGATTCGCGCAGTAGACGATTTCGAATCAACAGGAACACTCGAATGCTTTCGCGGCGAAATTCAGTTTGCGAAAGACCACCCATTGAGCCGCATACCTCCCAAACCAAGTATGAGAGTCGTCCCTAGCTCAGGGCCGACTGAAAACACAAACGCCCCCGGCTAAAGGCCTGGGGCGTTGGGGACGACCTTGCTTCTTCCATTTCCAACCTAAGCTGTGTAGATGCGCGATGTCAACCGAAGTTTTCCCAATGGCATAGCGAATCGCAAAATAATTTGTCTGAAAAACAGAAACTCGCATTACAAATCATTTTCACCGGAAATGTACCGACAAACGGGTACCTTCCTGAACGGCCCTACAAAGGATGCGGTAAGACCTGGCGAGGGATGCTTCTGAAAATAGTATCGACTTCACAAAACTGAATCTGCGGCCTACTCACGCTCAATACCCCGGAGCTAGTGCTCGACTAGTCCGACATGACTACTCACGGATGTTACTCGGCACCGGAGGCACATTCTGGTTTTCCCTGAGTTCACTTTTGAGCCTTACAAGTGCGACGCGCGACGCGCGATACTCGCGCTGATGGAGCACGCAATGGAGAGAACAATTCGAGTCTTGGTCGCCAATCGCCCCCGACTGATGCGGGAACTGATCGTCGCCACTTTTGCGGACCAGCCGGATATCGAAATTGTCGGCGAGATCGAGAACGAGGAAGAAATTCCCAGCACCGTGGAGAAAACCTCACCTCATCTGATCGTGATTGCGTTGGATGACACAGGTCGGCGGCCGCGCATATGCGATACGGTTCTGCGCCGGCATCCCGAAATCAAAATTATTGGCATCGCCGCGAAAAACAATTACAGCGTTTTCTACTGGGCCACGCTTGAGATTCATTGCAGCGACATTGAGGCATCGGAAGAAGGTCTGCTCAGCGCAGCTCGCGGCCGCAGGGATCTGGTGCAGTGATGCGCGTTCATGGGCCTGAAACGGAGTTCATCTGTATGTTGAAGTTGGTTAGGACGGCGGCGGCGCTCCTGAGCTTCGCAATTTCCAGCGCGGCCCTTAGTAGTTCGGGATTCGCGCAACAGACCGAGACTTCACGCAGCGACCGAAACGAGAGCCAGCAGAGATCGAAGCGTCAACCTGAAGTTTCCGAATTGACAAAAGAAAATTTGAAGCGTGTGGCGGCTTCGGCAGGCCAGATTCGCGAAATACTTTTGAAAGATGCCGGACTATTCGTGGAGTTGAAGCGCTGGGTCGCGAAAGATGCGGCGGATAACGGTCAGGTGGTGGAAGACGCGAGCCTACTGGATGAAGCGATATTCGACCGCCTGGAGCACGACGTCGAGTTCCGGTCGATCGCCACCATGCTGTTGCAACGTTACGGCTATCTGACGCCTGCGCTGAATCCCGAGTCGGATCAGGGCAGACAGCAGATGCTTTTGACTCAGGCGCGCGCCCGGCAAATGGCGCAACTGGAAGCGCAACAAGAAATGACCTCCATGCAAGCCGACAGCGCTTTAGCTGGCAAAGCAGCCGCGGCCTGCGGCACTCAGCAGGATGACAACTGCAATGAACAGCCCGAGCAGACCGCGCCTCGCAAAAGTAGCGCCCCAGCTCCGCAGCGGCCCGCCCCCGAACCCACACCGCCTGACACTCCCTTTGCACCAGATCAATTCTTGATGCCGTCGAGTCCCCAGACACTGCGCGCAAGCGGCGGTTCCACGCAGCCGGGATTTGCGGATGGACTGAATACGTCTGCTGCTCTCGGCGGCTCTGCGACGAATGCAAGCCTGGCGGGAATCGCCGGCCCGGGAGGCACTGCCGGCCTTTCGCCCGCGGCAATCGACAGCATTCTAAGCGGCCGAAGCGGTATTCCACCCGAGCTGATTGCCGCAGGCCTGGCAAAGAACAATGCCAATCCCAGCGATCAGGTTCTCCCCAAACAGACGTTTGACAATGGCCCACGGCGGCCGGCTTCCGACAATGAAACCGCAGAAATGCCTTCGGTGCGCATGGTGCACCGCGCAAATCCGTACTCCGATATTCCATCGCTCTACGACATGTATGTACAGGCCGCAGTACGCCAGAGGCCATTGGAGCGGTTTGGATTGGAAGTGTTTCGCAACAGCAGCAACCAGCCGGATGTCGTTCCCATGGATTTACCGGTAGGGCCGGACTACGTAGTTGGTCCCGGCGACGGACTGGCTATCGATTTGTGGGGTGGCATGTCGCAACGCATGGTCCGCACCGTCGATCGACAAGGGCGCGTGTCGCTGCCCGAAGCCGGGCCGCTGCTGGTCAGCGGACGCACTCTCGGCGAAGTCCAAGCGGCGGTACAGCAGGCGTTGCGCACGCAGTTCCGCGACATTTCCGCGGATGTTTCCCTCTCGAAATTGCGGACGGTTCGTGTGTACGTGGTCGGAGAAGTGGGCAGCCCCGGCGCGTACGACGTCAGCTCCCTCTCGACGCCGTTGAACGCGCTGTTCGCAGCTGGTGGCGTTACGCCGAAAGGCTCGCTGCGTTCTCTGAAACACTATCGCGGAAACAAACTGATCGAAGCAGTTGACGCGTACGACCTTTTGCTTCACGGAGTGAACGGCGATCTACAGCGCCTTGAAAACGGCGACACGTTGCTGGTGCCACCCATCGGTCCGCAAATCACCGTGGACGGTATGGTTCGCCGTCCGGCAATTTATGAATTACACGGAGACACCTCTCTTGCCGACGCGCTTGAACTGGCGGGCGGAATTTTACCGACAGCGACATTGCGCCACGTGGAAGTGCAACGTGTTGACGCGCACGAAAAGCGCACCATGCTGAGCCTGAATCTTTCCGCGGACAATAATTCCGGTTCGGATGAAAAGCGGCTGAATTCGTTTTCGATCCACGATGGCGACGAGGTGCACATTTTCCCCATCGCGCCTTACAACCAGGACGCGATTTATCTGCAGGGCCACGTTTTGCGGCCCGGTCGATATTCCTACTCCTCCGGGATGAAGCTTACCGACGTTGTTGGCTCTTATGGCGATCTACTGCCTGAGCCCGCACCGCATTACGCGGAAATTATTCGGCTGAAAGCTCCAGATTTCCGGCCAATGGTAGAGAGCTTCGATCTCTCGGCTGCACTCGCCAATCCAGCGTCCGCGCCGAAACTCGATCCGCTCGACACCATACGGGTCTTCAGCCGCTACGATTTCGAACCGGCGCCAGCGGTGTTCATCGGCGGACAAGTGCGAGCGCCTGGCCAATACCCGACATCGGGACAAGTACATCTGCGTGACGCGGTTTTTCTGGCCAGCGGTCTTACTCCCGATGCTTCGCTTGATTCGGCGCAGATCTTCAGAACCCAGGCGAGCGGCACCATGAAGATTTTCAGCGTAAATTTGCGCGACGCGCTGGGCGGAAATCCCACCGACAACATTTTGCTGCAGCCTCGCGACCGGCTCTTGATTCACAAGAACACGGCGCAAGTTGACCCGCCAACCGTGTACATCAAAGGCGAAGTGGCTCGGCCAGGGCGCTATCCGCTGACAGAAAACATGCAGGTAGCGGATCTGGTGCGCGCGGCCGGCGGATTGAAGCGCAGCGCGTATGCAGAAACAGCCGATCTCACGAGATTCGCCGCCAGCGATCCGGAGAAAGGCGCCGAGCAGCTCAAGGTAAATCTCGTGGCAGCGACCGCGGGCGATGGCAAAGCGGATGTGTCGCTGCGAGACGGCGATGTGCTCGCGATCAGACAAGTCCCTGGATGGAATGACCTGGGAGCCTCAGTCATTTTGCGCGGTGAGGTCGAGCACCCGGGAACCTATGGGGTCCGGCCAGGCGAACGCCTCAGCTCCCTGCTGCAGCGGGCAGGCGGCTACACGTCCGCGGCCTATCCCTACGGCGCAGTGTTGATGCGCCGCGATGTGAAAGTTCAAGAGGAGAAGGATCACGAGGATCTGGTGCGTCGCGTTCAAGCCGAACAGGTCAACATGAAGTTCTTGCCGGAGAACGATCCCGAGCAAAAGGTCGCGAAGCTGAACGCGCTGGCACAGATTCATGCAACGTTGACGCATTTGGAGGCCAACCCGCCGGTTGGACGTATGGTGATTCACATTCAGGATCCGATCGAAAAATGGCGCAACACATCGGCGGACGTGGAGATGCGCGAAGGCGATGTGCTGGTGATGCCAAAGAAATCCAGCTACATCACGGTGAACGGTCAGGTCTTTCATCCCACTGCGGTCAGTTATCACCCCGGCCGCAGCGCGAACTGGTATTTGACCCAAGCCGGCGGACTTACGCAACTTGCCGATCGTAAAGCGACATTCGTCGTGCGTGCGGACGGTTCGGTGATCTCAGCCAAGAATAACTCCGGGTGGTTTACCGGCGATCCCCTCAGCTCCGTATTGCGCCCAGGCGACACCGTGGTTGTGCCGGAAAAAGCGTTGAACGTGGGAAACAGAAATTGGACCGCCATCTTGCAGTTCGCGCAAATCGCGTCCTCGGCGGCCGTCACTGCCGCGTACCTAGCGGCGCAGTGAAAGAGGATTGGAATGCGGGTATGGCTGCGAATTCTCGCAACCGGTGTCGCAACGGCTGCCGTATGGATAGTGGCTTTTCCGGTATTTGCGCAGGAATCGTCGTCGAGTTCGCCGTCAACCAGGGATGAAAGTGAGTCGAAACAACAAGCAATGACGCCGAAGAAAAAAATCGACCCACAGCCCGGCTCCGACGAGAAGAAACGACAGTTCCCGGACTTGTTGGCCGATTTTGCCGAAGACCAAAAAGATTTGTGGACCAGCCCGGCGCGCCTGCGATTCTCCGATACGACCTGGCTGGTACCGACGGCCGGGCTAACCGCCGGATTATTTCTTACCGATTCCACATATTCCAAGCGTCTGTCGACAAATCCCAAAACGCTGCAGCACTACAACACCCTTTCGAACGCTGGAATCGCTGGCCTGGCCGGCGGTGCAGCCGCCATGTGGTTGTTAAGCAAACACACGCACAACGAGCATTGGCGTGAAACCGGCCTTCTGGCAGCGGACGCAGCCGTGCATAGCCTGGTGATGTCAGAAAGCCTGAAATATTCTCTCGGACGTCAGCGGCCATTCCAAGGCGATAACAGCGGGCCGTTTTTTCAAGGCGGAACATCATTCCCTTCTGAGCACGCAGCAGCCGCGTGGTCAATCGCAGGCGTAATTGCCCACGAGTATCCCGGTCCGCTCACCAAAGTCTTAGTTTATGGCGCGGCAACGATGATCAGTTTTTCGCGCGTGCGAGCCAAAGACCACTTTCCGTCGGATGTGGTAGTCGGCGCGCTGATCGGCCAACTCTCTGCGCATCAGATTTACACGCGGCATCACGATCCAGAGCTCGGCGGGGAAGCGTGGGAAAGCTGGAGCGATCGCGCGCGCTGGCGCTCCGAACAAGCAAACACAGCGAATCTCGGGTCTCCCTACGTGCCGCTGGATAGTTGGATCTATCCGGCGCTCGAACGCCTCATGGGAATGGGCATGATCGATAGCGGCTTTCTTGGTTTACGGCCGTGGACGAGACGCGAGTGTGCACGGTTGCTGAGCGAGGCTGGCGAACGCGTCGCGAATAATTCGAGCGCCAGCGCCATCTACAACAAGCTGGAAGAAGAATTCCGGCCTGAACTTGAACCGCCGACGAGCCAGCCCCGTGCGCAACTCGAATCTATCTACACTCGCGTCACAAATATTTCCGGGCCACCTCTGCAAGGATACGATTTTGGCCAGACGCTGATTAATGATTATGGGAGACCGTACGCACAGGGCTTGAACACCGCGAGCGGTTTCTCTTTCTGGACCACCGCGGGATCGTGGATCGGCTACGTTCGCGGCGAATACGAGTCCGCGCCCTCGACGCCGCCGCTGCCATTAGCCGCGCGGCAATTCATGGCGACTTCGCAATTCTTGCAAGCAGCTGGGCCATTTCCGGACATACCAACTCCAGCCACCAGTCAATTTACGCTGCTCGATGCCTACGTAGGACTGAACCTTTCGAATTGGCAAATCACTTTTGGCCAACAGAGTTTGTGGTGGGGGCCTGGTGAAGGCGGATCCATGCTGATGAGCACGAACTCCGCGCCGATTCCCATGATTCGAGCAAGCCGCGTTACGCCGTTTACGCTGCCCTTGATTTCGAAGTTCCTTGGACCGATGCGTGTCGAGGCCTTCTTTGGAAGGCTCTCTGGACAAAATTTTGTCAACGGTCCGACGGGCGTCAACGGTGCGACGGGGGTTATCGGCTCCTACACCACGCCTCTCGCAGACCAACCGTTCCTCCATGGAGAAAAAATCAGTTTCAAGCCGACTTCCAACTTCGAATTTTCCTTCTCGGTAACGGCAATCATTGGAGGGGCCGGAGTGCCAGTCACGCTCGGCACATTTCGCCATAGTTTGTTGACCTTCGGTAGTGGATTGCCCGGAACACCGAGCGATCCCGGCGACCGGCGTTCCGCCATCGATTGGACGTATCGGCTTCCGAAATTGCGGCGCTGGGTCACATTTTATGGAGACGCATTTACCGACGATCAACCCACGCCAATCACCTATGCGGACCGTTCCGCAATCAGCGCAGGCCTTTACTTGTCACAAGTTCCAAAAGTGCCGAAACTCGATTTTCGTGTGGAAGGTGTATACACCGACGTTCCTGCCGGCGGTGCGCTGAGCCACGGGTTTTTCTATTTCAACTCACGCTTCACGAGCGGCTACACGAATGATGGATATCTGATTGGCAGTTGGATCGGTCGCGAAGGCCAAGGCGCGCAAGCCTGGACAAATTATTGGTTCACACCACGAACTCGTCTGCAGTTGAATTTTCGCCACCAGAAGGTGAGTCAGCAGTTTGTTCCTGGCGGCGGTTCACTCACGGATTTCGGTGCGCGCAGCGACTTTTCGTTGCGCCCCGGCGTGAACCTTACCGTGGCTCTTCAGCATGAACGTTGGCTGTTTCCCATACTAAGACCCGGCGTAACGCACGATTTTTCGTCCTCGATTGGCATCGTCTTTGAACCTCACAGATTTTTCCGGTCAGCTAAGTCCGATGACAACGACCTGAAAAGCCCGAGCGGAGGCCGGCCGTGAATGAAAGAACGCCAAGACAATCGGCCAGTTATGGCCTTTCGGACGATCAATATCTGGAGATCCCTGAACGGGAGGTAAAGTCGAAAAAAGATAAGCGGACAGTCGCCAATTTGCAATTGCTTTGGAACCACCGGCGACTGATTGGAAAGTTCGTGCGGTATGGCCTGATAGCCAGTTTCCTTCTGGCTTTCCTAATTCCGACGCGCTACGAGTCCTCCGCCCGCTTGATGCCGCCCGATAGCCAAGCTGGTTCTGGCCTGGCGGCAGTGGCGGCTATGGTCACCGGCGGTATGGGAGGCGGCGGAGGATCGAGTGGCAGCGGCGGCATCGGTGGATTAGCGAGCGATCTGCTCGGGCTCAAGAGCACTAGCGAAACCTTCGCTGGAATTTTATCGAGCAGGACTGTTCAGGACGAACTGATTTACAAATTTGATCTCAAGAAAGTGTACTGGGACCGGCGCATAGAAGACGCACGCAAGGATCTGACCAAGCGCACGGAAATAACCGTCGATCGCAAAAGCCAAATCGTGACTATCACCGTAACCGATCACAGCCCTAAGCGTGCAGCGGCCATGGCGCAGGACTACGTGCAGCAGTTGAACGGACTGGTGGCTACGCTCAGCACATCATCGGCACGACGCGAGCGAATTTTTCTCGAAGGGCGACTAAAAGGTGTCAACGAAGAGCTGGAGAACGCGGAAAAGGAATTCAGCCAGTACGCGAGCAAGAACACTGCGATTGACCTTAAGGAACAAGGCAAAGCGATGGTGGAAGCCGCGGCCACTCTGCAAGGCCAATTGATCGCTGCGCAGTCGGAACTCGAGGGAATGAGGCAGATTTACACCGATAGTAATTTCCGTGTGCGTTCCGTGCGTGCCCGAATTGGGGAACTGCAACGTCAACTGGAAAAAATCGGCGGCAAAGGAGAAGACGTCAACAATACCTCGAACCAGGAAAATGAGCTGTATCCCTCGATTCGCAAATTGCCGGTGCTTGGCGTGACTTGGGCAGACCTGTATAGGCAGACCAAGGTCCAGGAAGCCGTTTTTGAAACGTTGACTAAACAATACGAGCTCGCAAAGGTTCAGGAAGCCAAGGAAATTCCCACCGTGAAGGTTCTGGACGTACCGACTGTGGCTGAGAAGAAGTCTTTCCCGCCGCGCATTTTGATCATTTCGTTGGGCACTACGTTTGCCCTGTTTTGCGGAACGTTTTGGGTCTTCGGAATGAGACGTTGGGACGAAACGGAGCGCGACGACCCGAGAAAAATATTGGCAGCGAGTGCCCTGACCGAAGTGAAGGCGCGCCTGCCGCATTTTTCACAAAATGGCAACGGAACTGGTTCGCAGCGGCATTCTTTCTGGCGCAGATTGCTCGGTGGCCGAGGAGGAGCGGAGGATCCCCCAGAAAAAGAACAGTGAATCGAGAATGACTGGAGATATTTGAGGATCGCAGAACGTCAAATCTGACGAAGTCTGCGTTTGGAATTCCGCCGGGCGAAGTTTTTGTGGACAGAAACGAATCCAACCGAAGCAAGGAGAAATGAATGCGCGCTCTGATTACTGGCATTACCGGACAAGACGGTTCTTATATGGCCGAATTGCTTCTGAAAAAAGGATACGAAGTGTTTGGTTTAATTCGCCGCAGCAGCGTAAAGCGCTATGAGCGCATTGAATCGTTCATGGACCAGATCCAGCTGATGGAAGGAGATCTAACTGACCAATCATCACTCGACAGCGTGATTCACAGTGTTCAACCGGACGAAGTTTACAATCTCGCCGCGCAAAGCTTCGTGCCTGTCTCTTGGAACCAGCCCGTGCTCACCGGAGACGTCACCGGCCTTGGAGTGATCCGCGTTCTCGAAGCGATTCGCAAGCACTGCCCCAAAACGCGCTTCTTGCAGGCATCGAGTTCCGAAATGTTCGGCAAGGTACGAGAGATGCCGCAGAACGAAATGACGCCCTTTTATCCTCGTAGCCCTTACGGAGTCGCCAAAACATTTGGCCACTACATCACTGTGAATTACCGCGAAAGCTATGGTCTTTATGCCTGCGCGGCCATCGGGTTCAACCATGAATCACCGCGGCGAGGATTGGAGTTCGTGACGCGCAAAGTCACTCACCAAGTCGCGCGAATCAAATGCGGACTGGCCGACAAATTATCCATGGGAAATCTCGAGGCCAAGCGCGACTGGGGATTTGCTGCGGACTATGTCTATGCCATGTGGCTGATTTTGCAGCAGCCCGAACCCGACGACTTCGTTCTGGCGACCGGAGAAACTCACAGCATTCGCGAACTTTTGCAGGCCGCATTCGACGCGGCCGGATTGGATTGGAAACAGCACGTCGAGTGCGACCCGAAATTAATGCGGCCGGCTGAAGTGGAATATCTTTGCGGCGACGCGAGCAAGGCGCGACAGAAACTTGGCTGGCGACCGCGCTTGGGATTCGCCGAACTCATACAGTTGATGGTTCAGGCAGATCTGGAAGCGTTGCAAATTTCTGAAGCAGCAGCACTGTCACACCACAACGGTAACGGACGTCTTTCAGCCCTACGCAGGTAGTTGGCGATATTGAGGTTTCAAGGGCGGTGGCCTACTCACCAGCCGAGACGCCTGACGGAACGGAAGGTTTGTAGGGCAGAAAAAGGAACTCATCAAGGGTGAATACGAATTCAGTGGCGACTTCAATCGATGCGAGCTTGCCGAAACAGGTCAACTCTTCACGGCCGTGGCTTCTAGCGCGCGCATCCGAAGCCATGTTTGCCCAAGTCATCCGCCGTACCGTCCGGTTTATTTTCTTGTTCCTCGCTGCCAGAAAATTGGGGCCTGCATCGTTTGGAAGCTACGCGTTGCTGCTTGCGATGCTGGAAACTCTTTCGCTAATGACCGGAGAGGGGCTCGCCGATTACGTGGCCCGCGAATTGTCGAAGGCTCCGGGCCTGGCCAAGGAATTATATAAACGGGTCACACTCTTGCGCTGCTTATTGGCTCTGTTGGCCGCGCCAATCGCAATCGTACTTCTTGGTTTTCTGAAATATCCAAATGAAATTCTGCGTGACGCAGCGTTGCTGTTCTCGATTCTCATTGCGCGTGGACCTTTGGCATCCAGCCAAGGCCTTTTTCGCGCCGCGCATCGCATGAGTCTGATGATTTGGATCGAAGCGATACAAGGGTGCGCGCTGCTCGGTGTTGGTTATTTCTTGCTAGCTCACGGCATCAGCCTGCGAGCTGTGCTCTGGGCCGAGGTCGCAGCGGGTTTCCTGGGAGCTTTGGCTGCGATTATTTTGGCTGGTAAATTCTGGAAGAACATTCCTGCTCTGCATGTACCCTGGCGCACAGTTTGGAGCGCCACAGCAACTTTCAACATTTTCCCTCTGATCACCAATATCTACGATCGGGTGGACATCATTATTCTTTCCGTGATTGCTGGCAATGCGGCTGCGGGCCTGTATGCTTTGCCGTATCGCGCGCTGGCCACTCTGCAGATCATTCCTTTTGGATTGATGGCCGCCATCTTGCCCGTTCTCGCGTCCCGCTCGCCTTCGAAAGACGACAAGCAAATCTGCTGGCGGATGGCCACCATACTGTGCGTGCTGTCCATGTTTGCTGCGTTAACTCTGACGTTGCTCGCTAAACCGTTGGTGCTGCTGGTACTGGGAAACAGCTATGCGGATTCCATTCCTGTCTTGCGACTGCTCGTTTGGGCTTCGATCCCAATGTTTATCAACTACGGATTGAACACTTTCCTGCTCGCAAGGAATCGCGAGCGAGCATTTCTGTGGACCAGCTCGATCTGCGCCGTTGCCAATGTCGCATTGAATTTAATCCTGATTCCCCGTTTCTCTTATTACGCGGCGGCTGCCGTCACGATCGTGACGGAACTCCTCTTGCTGCTGCAAAATCTGGTCATCATCCGCAGAACATTTGACTTCATTGCGCTGCCGCGCCGCTTGCTACCCACGGCATTGATTTTGTTGCTCCTGTTGGGTGCCGCGCTCGCCGGCGGCGCGCACGCACCGCCGGTGATTGTGGCGGCGACGGCCTGTTTCGCTTTTGCTCTTTATTTGTATCTCGATGGATCGCTTAAAACGATCATCGATGCAGTGATGCCCGGTACTTGAAGCTTGCGCAAGTGTTGCAGCGAGTTAGCGGAGAACTTTGTGATCCTTGCATTTGACACATGGATTTTCAGGAGCACGCACCGCAACAGCGGCATCTACAACTACGCCAAAAACCTGCTGCAAACGCTTCGCACATCTGCCTGCCGCACAGGCGACCTGTTCATGCGGCTCCCCTTCGCTCACGGCTATTCCGACAACGCAGTTGATTTCACTCCCTCGCCGGGAACCAGGATTGTCAAGACCAGGCTCTTGCACTTTCATCGTCTTTGGCAGTTGGGTGGAATTACTGCCGTGGCCGCACGCGCCGGCGCTGACCTGATTTTCTCGCCCACCACACACACTTGTCCGTTCGGTCCCATCCCGGTGGTTACCACTATCCACGACGTCACTCCCGTGGTGTCGCCATCCTTTGGCTCGGTGCCAAACCTGCTTGAGCGCATCAGGTTAAGGAATGCCGCAAAATATTCCCTTAAATGCGTAACCGATTCTCAGTGTTCCAAGAAGGATTTGGTCGAAATCTACGGAATTCCTCCGGAAAAAGTTACTGTCGTCTATCTCGGATACGATCAGGATATATTCAACACTTCTAAAATTGACGCGGACAGGCAACAACAGCTTTTCGCTCGGTACGGGATTCGGGGGCCTTACATTTTTCACCACGGTGTCGTTCAGCCCCGCAAAAATCTCCTTCGCTTGATCCAGGCCTGCCGTATTTTGTGGAAAAACCAAACTGGCAGTGATTTCCAACTCGTTCTGGCCGGGCCTCATGGCTGGAAATGTCAGCCCATTCTCGAAGCCGCCGCTAAAGTCAGCATCCAGGGAAAAGTAATTCTGACGGGCGCGCTGCCCGACGAAGATCTGGCCTCACTCCTAAAAGGATCAACGTTGTGTGTGATTCCCTCTCTTTACGAAGGATTTTGTCTTCCCATGGTTGAGGCCATGGCTTGCGGCACTCCGACCATTGCGTCCAACAAATCTTGCTTGCCAGAGGTCTCCGGAGGAGTGCTTCGCTATTTCGATCCCTATTCGATTGAAGAAATGGCCAGCACCATCGCTGCTGCATTGGAAGACACCGCCTTGCGAAGCCAGTTGAGTACAGAAGGAATCAAACGCGCTTCGCAATTCAGCTGGGACCGCTGCGCCAAAGAAACGATGGCAGTCCTATCCTCAATCCAGCAACGGCCGAATGGCAATGGAAAGGGGCGAATCGCGGCCCGATGAGTAAAGATCTCTTAACAAACCGGCTCGGCACTGCAACAGACGATGCATCGCCGAAGAACCCTGATCTCGCTTTGCGAGTAACCGGTTATGCCGCGACTATCTTTTCGTTTCTGCTGCTCTTGGTTCTCTTCGGCCAGACCCAGTTCTCGATTTTTTTGGCGCCAGTGTTAGTCGCCGCCGCCGCATTCGTTGTTTGGCGCTCCAACCGCGGCCGGCAATCTTCGAAACTCATCACTCTTTTTTTTGCGTTGGCCGCGGCACACGCCATATTTGGGTACTGGGCGGCATCAAACTCGACAGCCGTCATCTGGATCGGCAGCAACGCGGAACAGATGTTTCGCCAGTCGCTGCTCGTTATTGCGACCACACTTTTGGTGGCGGCATTCAGCTACGATATCGCGATTCGTTTTCCCGCGACGAAAGCACAACGTTTTTGTTCGAGCCTGCAAATTTCTGAACAGCGGTTGATCGTCATGGGGCGTGTTGTCTTGCTGCTTGGCTGTGTGCTTGAGATTTACGTCATTGTGGCAGCGGGCTTCATGCCCGTACTGACCTCCGATCCGGGCGTCTCCCGCTACCTGAGCCCTGATCTAACCAGCAAATATAAACTTTACGAATGGGTGCTGTACCTGGCCTTGGATCTACTCGCCTGTTCGCTACCCATTGCTCTTTTTTCCGGCATGATTCGCCGACGCAATCTCGATCGGCTCATCGCGCTGGCGGGAATTCTCGGCATCGTCGTTAGTTTGCGCCGCAGCTATCTGGTTTCCCTTGTTGCCGTGCTATTGCTCACCATTTCTTTTGTGAAGGGAAAATTCCCACGTAGATACATCGCTTACCTCGCGCTCCTGGTTCTCGCCTACTTCTCTTCTCAGCTGATTCTTTTGAATACTCTGGGCCAATCCGTCGACGACAAGGCGGCCACCAATGCCGTTCTCTCTGGTCTGCCTGAAGTTCGCGACTTGGGTTGGGTGATGTCGCTGGTCGGAGAAAAACGACTTTACGGTACCACCTTCCTGTCGCTCATACCTCTGCTCGGTCGCGTGAGCGAAGTCAAGTCAGAGTACGGCTTGGTCGAGACAACCACACAACTGATCGGCCTCGAAGGCATGGCCATGACCGGCGGACTTCGGCTCACGGTTGGCGGCGAGGGATTTCTGAATTTCGGCGCGATAGGCTGCCTGGTCATGGGGACCATTTTCGGCGCTCTATGCGGATTTCTGTCGCACTTGAATACCGTGCTACTACAAAAACGCGACCTCGCCTCCAGTTACCTGGCGGCTTCTTTGTTTCTGTGGATATGCTTTTGGTTTTATCTGGCTGGTACGGAGGCCACGGGAGCAGTTAGAAACGGCCTGACCATTTTGATCGTGATGTTTTTTGTGGCCCGCGTCCGAGTTCCGTCACGGCAACTCTCCGGCGATTTTTCCGCGGAGTTTTCGTCATGAAAAAGTCCGTAACCATTGACGCGCGCTGGCTGCTGGGCGGGATTGGAACGTATACCCGGCATCTCTTGGCCGGCTTGTCTAAACTCCGCAATAGCTTTGACATTTTGGCAATCACGCGCGAACAGCATGCCGAATCCGTTTCCAACTGGTGCGAAAACATAAAAATTGTTGACGTTCCCATTTACACCATTAAAGAGCAGCTCGCCGTTCCCTGGGCCGCCAAAGGTACTGACCTGCTGCACGTGCCGCACTACAACGTGCCGGTGTTTCACCGCGGCCCGCTGATCGTTTCCATTCTCGATCTCATTCATGTGACTGACCCTGCCTATCAGGGCAGGTTTAATTCACGCATGTATGCCAAACCGATGTTGAATCTTGCCGCGCGCAAGGCCGATCACATCATCACCATCTCGGACTTTTCCAAAGCACAAATCGTCGAACATCTCGGCGTCCCGCCGGAAAAAATAACCACCATCCACTGCGGTGTGAACGGCCAATTCCACTGTATTGATCGTGACGAAGCTTTCGCGGCGGTCTCAGAGCAACTTCAGCTTCGCGGACCGTACATTCTTTACGTCGGCAATCTTAAGCCGCACAAGAATGTTTCTGTCCTGCTGAAAGCATTCGCTTCGCTGCGCAAGCGCAACGCACTTCCCCATAGTCTCTTGATAATTGGTGACGACAAGCATTGGAAGCGCTCGCTGATGGAGGAAGCGCAGCGGCTTGCAATCGCCGACGCTACTTATTTCGTTCCGCATGTATCCAACCCACTGCTGTCGAACGTTTACGCCGCTGCTGATCTTCTGGTCATGCCATCTCGGATCGAGGGTTTTGGTTTGCCCGTTCTCGAAGCCATGGCCTCGGGAACTCCAGTGATCTGTTCACGGGCGGCGTCACTTCCCGAAGTAGCCGCGGATGCCGCGTTATATTTTGACCCCGCCTCACATGAAGAACTGGCCTGCGAGATCGAACGCGTCCTGGCGTCGGGTCCGCTGCAGAGAAGTCTTCGCAAAAATGGCTTGGAACGCGCCAAACAGCTTACCTGGCAAAGTTCCGTGCAAAAACACGTGGACCTGTATCACCGTCTGCTGGACAAGGACTAAATCCTTTGAACCAAGTGAACTACATCTGGAATCGCGATTCATCGTCGCACACACTGCCCCGCAATCCGCGCGTTGCCTTGGTCCACTATTGGTATCTGCGGCGCCGCGGCGGCGAACGAGTATTGGACGTGATGGCGGAGATGTTCCCACAGGCGGATATCTTCACGATCTTTCATTCGCCCGTAGCACTTTCCGAGTCCGTAAAGCGTCACAAAATATCTTCCTCTTTCCTCAATCGGCTCCCGGGCGTACATCGCTACTACAAAATGTTGATGCCACTCTTTCCAATGGCCCTCGAGCAACTCTCCCTCAAGGACTACGACCTCGTTATCAGCCATGAAGCGGGTCCCTCGAAAGGTGTGCTCACACGCTCCGATGCCTGCCATATCTGCTACTGCCATTCGCCTATGCGCTATCTCTGGGACATGTATCAGGAATATCTCGCCACCGCTCCGCTGGGCGCGGTTGGCAAAGCGTTCTACGCGCTGAGCTGTCACTATATGCGCGCATGGGATTGCGCAGCCGCTGCTCGCGTAGACCATTTCGCCGCCAGTTCACACAATTCCGCCAGACGAATTCGCAAGTATTATGGCCGCGATGCACAGGTCGTCTATCCTCCCGTCAACACCAATGACTTTTCAATTGGCGATGTGCAGGAAGATTTCTATCTCGTTGTCAGTCCGCTGGTTCAATACAAGAGAATTGACCTCGCGATTCGAGCCTGCAATCAGCTTCACGCGCGGCTGATCGTCATAGGTGCCGGAGAGCAAAGTGCGGCACTTCGCAAAATTGCCGGGCCAACCGTTTCATTCCTCGGCTTTCAATCCGACCAGGTCGTGCGTTCGCACTATTGCCGCTGCAAAGCGCTCCTCTTCCCCGGCGAAGAAGACATCGGCCTCACACCGATCGAAGCTCAGGCCTGTGGCCGGCCAGTGATCGCTTACGCGCGTGGCGGCGCTTTGGAAAGTGTGCTCGGCATATTTCCTGGCGAACTGGCATCAGGTGACGCGCACACCGGCGTATTCTTCGAACAGCAGTCAGTCGAGTCCTTGGTGGACGCCATTCGCTCGTTCGAATCGATGAAACAGTTCTTTTCGCCGCCCGTCATTCGCGCCCATGCCCTGCAATTCGACCAGGCACATTTCAAAAGAAATTTCGCTCAGTTTGTCGCAGCAAAGTGGCAGGCCTTTAACTCGAATCTGGCTACACCGTCCGTTTCGCGAAGCCACAACCACAATGCTTACGAAACGGTCCGTGTAAGCCATCAGTCCAAAGAGCGCAGCCGCGAGAAATCTCTTTTTTTGTTATGAGTATGTTGCCGCCCGGCCCTAAGCCCAGCCCGTAACCATTTGCTTTTAAGTTTTGATCAACCTTCTGGCAGGAAAAGGGTACGAGGATGCTTCGCCTTCGGTTAAATCTCGTTAAATTCATTTTGCAGTGCGTGATCTTTCTTCTGCCTGCGTGCGCTTTCGCCATCGCTGCCTATCTCCGCTTCTTCACCACAATTTTTCCGCATGCGCCGGCTTCGCCCAATTGGCGAGCCTACGTAGTCCTGCTGTTCTTCGCCAGCATCACGTGGGCTTTCATTTCCACCAGGTACGGGCTGGCCACGCCGCAAAGACTCTTCGCCAGTGCCAGAAAGTCCCGCCGAATTTTTGTAGCTTGCGCAACAACCTACGTCGTCACCCTCGTCGCCATGTTCTTTTACCGCGACGAACAGTTTTCCCGCCTGTTCATCGTCCTGAGTTGCATTTGCCTTTTCTTTCTGACCGTCGCCTGTCAGATCCTTCTCAGGCTGGTTCTCGAAGCCATGCGACGCGACGGAAAATACTGTTTGCATGCGCTGATTATTGGAGCCGACGATTTTGCAGTCGAGACCGCCGACCGCATTCTTCACGGCCAGATCACTCCGTGTCAGATCGCCGGATATGTCGCGCTTCCCGGTCAGCAAATTGCCGCTCACAATGCCCCGGTTTACGATTTGCAAGACTTGCCGCGCCTCGCCATCGGCAATGGCCTCGATGAAGCGATCCTGGCCGTTCGCCATCCGCTATTCGCGGAAATTCCTGCCATCCTGCAAAGGCTTGATCCGTTGTGTGTACCAATTCGCGCGGTTCTGAATTGGGGCGATGGAGTGAAGATCAGCGATCAGCTTTTTGACTTTGGCGGCATTCCCATGCTGGACCTTAAACCCACCGCCGCCGAGTCAATCTCCTATGTCGTGATGAAACGGACCTTTGACTTGGTGTTTTCCTCCCTGGTAATCCTTTTGACGATTCCGGTGCTGCTGGTTATTGCCATCGCCACCCGGCTTTCGTCGGCCGGTCCCATCTTTTTTGCCCAGGAACGCGTCGGGCTCAAGGGCCAGATTTTTCGCATGTATAAATTCCGCACCATGCGCGTTACTAATTCAGAAGAAGCCGGAACGCGTTGGACCATTCGTCATGATCCTCGTTGCACAAGAATTGGCGCTTTCTTGCGCCGCACCAGTCTTGACGAACTTCCGCAGTTCTTCAACGTCCTCAAAGGTGACATGAGTGTGGTCGGCCCACGTCCTGAGCGGCCATTCTTTGTGCGCAAATTTTCCAAAGAACTTCAAACCTACAATTCACGACACTATGTCAAAGCCGGAATCACCGGATGGGCCCAGGTCAACGGCTTCCGCGGCGACACTTCCATCTCCAAACGCGTTCAATACGATCTTTACTACCTCCGCCACTGGAGCATCGGCTTCGACCTGCAGATCATTCTTCTTACCATGCTTCACGGCATGTCCGACAGAAACGCATACTGACTACGTGGCTGCACAACGCGGTCCTCATCGGCCTACATCTCTCTATAGCAGGTAGTTCCAGCCTGGTCTCCGGCAGTCTGACCCCACGCCTGGATCAGCACGTCCTCCAGCGACTTCATCGCACATTTCTTTTCTTAATTTCTGTGAGTAGCGCCATCGTTCGCAGTTCTTCGTCCATTTGCCGGAAGCACGCCATGCACTGCTCGCAACGCTGCTCCTTCAGATGCTGCACAAAAGCAAAAATGTTTGCGTCACGAAATTCCTCGCAGCACTCCAATTTCGGGCAGTCTTGTACGACCGCCCGCACTTCCTCCGGCAACTCGTAATATGGAAGATCGCGGCGCATACCAGAACCCGGCACAAATTTAGCAACAGCGGACGCTGCCGCTAACGAAAGAACGGACTGCGACGTGGGAACGAACTTCATGGAAAAATAGGAAATCGCGTGGGCTAGTCCGCTGCTTCTTTGATCCAATCGTGCGCCGCTTGCCATTCAATGTGATGCGCTCGCATCAATGTGCTGACCGCTTTTTCCACCAGGCCCCTGGCTGTTTTTAGCATCAAATCATCCCGCTTGCAGTCTGCCATTCCCTGTCGCGCTTCGGCCTCTGTCTTGTACACACCAACCGTTCCACCCGCGCCATGATTGAGTACGAACTCGGAGCCATGGGGCATCATTCGGTAAGTTCCGGCCATACGGTACCTCGAAGTGCCAATATAGTCCTCCACAACCGAAAATCGTACTGCAAAAATGCTGTATGGCGTACCGTACGGTAGCGCTCTTCTCGAGGCAATTGCCGACTGAACTTCGCAAAAGCATGACCCACGGCGGGCTCGAAACCTCCTCCCGTTGCGTAAGTCCCGCTTTTCCGTCACTATCCTTACGTAGCCAGAGGCCGCCGCTGCGCGCACTTCCTTCTTATTCACTACAATTTATTGTGCGGCGTGCACGTCGGCGAGCGCACAGCCACTACGTTTTTCACCGCAACCGAGGAGCACCAAAAGTATGGAGCAAGATGACCTGATTTTTCTCGGCGCAGCAGTCCTGTTGGGACAGATGACAAGTCGCCGCCCGCCCGATCCTACCGACATTAAGGCTGCCGTGCAGACCGCCCGAGACTTGCGCGATGAAGTAAACCAACAGCACGAAGACGCGCGGGCCAAAAAAGAACCTAAAAAACTCTGAAGCGTTGCGCCCCGGCTGCCTCATTCACCAGGGACTCTCGCGGTCATCGGGACTCTAAAAAAACGCGCACGGTGCCCCACCCTCGGTTGTGAGGGTGGGTCTTGGGTTTTAACCTTGTCCACCTATTTTTCAAGGATCAGTTCGACGACCCGGGACAGCTCCACGCCCATCGAACAGCATAAAAACGCCACTCGCTACTCACCACCTACGGCTCATACCAGAACTGCAAACTCACCTGCACATGCGCCGGAACCGCTTTCCCGTTTTTTTTCGCCGGCTCGTATAGGTACTGCTTCATATCCTCAATCGCCGTGTCCCGCAATTTTGCCGGACCAGAAATCACGGTCACGGACTTGACGTGTCCCGCCGCGTCCACCAGCGCATCCAGGTTCACGTTTCCGGTTACATAATTCTTCAGAGCTTCCGCAGGGGCCACCGGTTTTACTCCGTGTACCAATTTCGGCCCAACATACCCGTCCCCATCCGGAATTACTCCAACTCCAGCGCTTGTATCCAAATTCGTTTTAGCGCTCGAAACCGCCCCCGCATTGCTCGCAGCTCTCGCCGGCTTACTATTTATTCCGGAAGCGGGCTGAACCTTGCGCCGCTTGGCCTCCGCAGCGGCCACAGCGTCTCTCCCATTAAACGAGTTTCCTGAAGCCGATCGCATCGGACCTGGAACGGTCGCATTTAATGGCAAACCAAGCACGCCGACGGATGATTTCTTCTCCGCCGCAACAATCGAAACTGAATTCGCAATGGTATCTGTCGGCACGCTTTCCGGCGGCGCACCGGAAATCTTTACGCTGTCATTGTCGGGACTCGGCGCAACCGATGCGATGGGCGTTTTCTGTGCACTCGGAACAGGCGCCGGCAACGTCGCATGACTTGGCGTAGCTTTTGCCGCAGGCGCTTTCTTCGAAAACCTGTCAAATGCGCCAAACCAGTTCGCACCGGCAGCAGCCAACGCCACTACCAGCGCTGCGACTAGCGATTTGCTGATGCTTTTTTTAAGCGCCGCCCGTCTCGCGGATTTTTGCGGATAAGCAACCAGCCTCTTCGGCAAGTTCGATTCTTCCTGCTTGGCTTCCAGAGCAAACAGCTCTTCCAGCCGCTTTTCTTCTTCTTTTCTCGCCGCCTCGGCGCTGATTTGCACCGCGGTTTTCACATCGGATTGCGCTGCTGCTTTTCCCGCAACGGCATTCTCGTCTGGCGGCAGCGATTTCAGCTGCGTCTGCAGTCCGGCAACTTCCGTCTTCAAGCGTTCCACTTCCTGCGCGCCTGGAGGCACTGCGGCCTTGTCGACGCCGCTTACGGAATCTTCATCGCTTGAAAGCTTCTCGGTGACGCTGTTCGGAGTGGATACCTTGGCCGGCTTTCCGGACTTGGGGAATTCGATTCCCCAGAAACCTGGGCACGATTCGGTGAATTCCAGGTCGATATAACAATTCGTCGGACGGAAGCTGCGCTTGCGCAACACTTGCGTGACCACTTCTTTGCCCGTCGCCTTGTTCGTGAGGAACAGCAACTGCCCGTCGGCAACCGCAGCGGAAAGCCGAATTACCGCGCCATTCTCGAACACCAAAACCGTCTGCGTCTCTTCGGTAAAGAGCTCGCGCTTCGTCCCCGTATCACCAGGGCGGGCTCCGGTAGCAATCACCGTGGTTTCCAGGGCCAGTGGGTCCTGGGGGGCGCCTTCTTCCGGGCGCAATGCGCCCACAGCAACAAGACCGGACCGTAAGTTCACCGAAGATGCCAAGTCGTTTTCCTCGTCCAGAGGAGGGAGATATGTTTGGTGCTCCGCCAATCAGCGAGCAACACCCGCACGCGGCGAGGCGGCGCTCGCGTGACGATGGTTACAATCCGCTGGGTCGGTGGCTATAGTACCTGCGTACTGTCAGTAAACAGCTTGGCGGTCGGATGCGCTTGCCTTGCCCGGACAGATACTCTTGGCAGCAGCGCCAGGACTAGCGCAACTTTGTTGCTCGGTTCCAGTTCACTGTAGCTGCCGTGGTTGGTGTTGTCCGGCTCGTTCCAAACATCCCATCCCGATACCCGCGGATCTTTGGCGAAAGCGCCGACAACGCCTTTTACATAAGCTTCGAGGCCTGGATATTGCAGCGGGTCCTTGAGCGCTTTTGCGCCGGGGCTTTGCACCCAGCCGGCATTGTGTATGCCGGGCCACGGTTCATGCTGCTTTCCCACATGCGGATTGGGATCCCAGCAGGAATCGAACAAAACGAAAAGCGGTTTGATGTGGTGCTTTTCGGCAATCCGCAGAAAAACATCTATGCGCTTCTTGAAACCTTCCGGGTCTTGCTGCCACAGGAGGTCGTGAAGAAAAACGCGCATGGTATTCAGGCCGATGGACTCGGCCCAACCTAGTTCCAGGTCGATGCGCTTCGGATCGAAGGTGTCGGCTTGCCACATTTCGAGTTCATTGATGGCGTATGCGGGAATGTGATTGCTGCCGACAAGCCAGGGCTGTTTGGAATACAATTCGTTTGCGAATTCTTTCGTCCAGCGTTGCGATTCAGTTGACGACGCGAAAGTGCAAGTGCTGCATGCGAGAGCGAGCATGCAAGCAATCCAGATGATTCTGAAGTTTTCATTCGCCATCAAAAAGTAGTAATGAGATTTTTTGAAATTCTGGAGAGCTATCAAGGAAGACTTGACCGTTCAAGCTGTTTGCCATCGCTTGCAGCGGCGTGAGCGCTGAATGCCCTCTGGATGCATGGGCGAATCTGGCGTTAGTAATCCCGCCACGGCTTCCACACCGGAACACTGGTGTAACTTACGTGGTAGATCGGGCTGTCGGCGAGCGGCTTCCATTTTCTGGCCTTATTGAATAATTCTCTAGTCTTATTGAGAATGTGTTTCAACACAGTGCGCCTCACGATTGGCCGGGACTTTAGCAACCAATCCAAACATGAGCGCTCGTGACTTGGGCAGTATTGACACGTGCTAGCTAGCGCACTGTCAACAACCAACACTATTGACCCAAAAAAAACTAACTCCCAGCAGTTCGAAGGTGAGGGTTACCTCCTCGATCTTGTGCAAACGGAAGCGCGACATCAGTATAATCAATAACCTGTAACCAATGCGGGAGTGGCGGAACTGGCAGACGCGCAAGACTTAGGATCTTGTGGCCTAAAAACCGTGGAGGTTCAAATCCTCTCTCCCGCACCA
>Ga0137403_10000485_pt1 | contig 51278 bp, 52 predicted proteins | sample CZOMad2_1_16fung_FD_122057 | JGI IMG/M metagenome (GOLD analysis project Ga0137403, IMG submission 122057) | Vadose zone soil fungal communities from Angelo Coast Range Reserve, California, USA - CZOMad2_1_16fungal (Hybrid Assembly) | ecosystem: Environmental > Terrestrial > Soil > Vadose zone... | reverse complement strand
ACGTCCGGCGCACGCGATGCGGATGCCGTCGGCGCCCAGCCGCAGCGCGGAGGTCACGGCCTTCTTCATGGCCCGCCGGAAGGCGACGCGCTTCTGGAGCTGGAGCGCGACGTTCTCGGCCACCAGCTGCGCGTCGAGCTCGGGATGGATGACCTCCTCGATGTTGAGGTAGATCTCCTTGCCGGTGCGCACCTGCAGCTCGTTCTTCAGCTTCTCGACCTCCGAGCCCTTGCGGCCGATGATGATGCCCGGGCGGGCCGTCGCGATGGTGATCCGCGCGCGGTTGGCCGAGCGCTCGATGTCGATCTTCGCGATGCCCGCGTGATAGAGCTGATCCTTGATGAAGCGACGGATCTTCACGTCCTCGTGCAGGAGCGCGGCGTAGGTCTTCGTCGCGAACCAGCGAGAGCTCCAGGTCCGCGTGACGCCGATTCGGAAACCGATCGGATGCGTTTTCTGGCCCATCGTCTATTCCTTCCCCTTCGGCTTCCGGCGCGCTCTCGCCCGCGGCTGTCGACGGCCCGTCGCGGCGCCCCGTCGCGGCGCCCGACGCGACGCGGCCGGCTCCTCCGCGCGCGGCGGCGCGCTCGGGCGCGGCGCCGGCGCCGCCGGCCGGGGTGCTCCGCCATTCGTCTCGTCGCTCACGCCGATCGTGAGGTGGCTCGTCCGATGTTTGATCGCAAAGGCGCGCCCCATCGCCCGCGGCTGGATCCGCTTCAGCATCGGCCCGCCGTCGGCGATCGCCCGGACGACGCGCAGGTCGTCGAGGTTGCGGACCTGATGGTTATGCTCGGCGTTCGCGACGGCCGAGCGCAGCACCTTCTCGACGAGCCGCGCCGCCGCCCGCGGCGTGTACTCGAGGGTGGCCAGCGCCTCGCCCACGGACTTGCCGCGGATCTGGTCCAGCACCAGCCGGGCCTTGCGGGCCGACACGCGGACGAACCGGGCGCGCGCCATCGTCTGCATCGCGCTCAGGACTTCCCGGTCGGCGAGGTCGCCGCCTTTTCGGCCGTGCCGTGCGCCCGGAAGGTCCGGGTCATGGCGAACTCGCCGAGGCGATGGCCGACCATGTTCTCGGTGACGTAGACGGGAATGAACTTCTTGCCGTTGTGAACCGCCACCGTGTGCCCCACGAACTCGGGCGGAATCGTCGAGCGGCGCGACCAGGTCTTCAGCACCTTCTTCTGCCGGGTCCGATTCAGCTCCTCGATGCGCTCGAGCAGCGTCGGATCGATGTACGGCCCCTTCTTCAGCGAACGCCCCATCTCGCGCTCCTATTTCGTCCGACGCGTCACGATGGCGCTGTCCGAGGGCCTGGCGCCGCGACGGGTCTTGTATCCCTTCGTCGGCTTCCCCCACGGCGTCATCGGGTGATTGCCCTTGCCCTTCCCCTCGCCGCCGCCCATCGGATGATCGACCGGGTTCATCACGGTCCCGCGGACCGTCGGACGGAAGCCGCGCCAGCGGACGCGGCCCGCCTTGCCGATCGACACGTTCTCGTGATCGAGATTGCCCACCTGGCCGATCGTCGCCATGCACGCCAGGGAGACCAGCCGCACCTCGCCGGAGGGCAGCTTCAAGGTCGCGCGGTCGCCCTCCTTGGCGAGCAGCTGCGCCTGCGTGCCGGCGCTCCGGCAGAGCTGCGCGCCGCGGCCGGCCTGGAGCTCGACGTTGTGCACGAGCGTGCCGACCGGGATGTTCCGCACCGGCAGGGCGTTGCCCGGCAGGATGTCCGCCTGCGGGCCGGACATCACGCTGTCGCCCACTCGAAGCCCGTGCGGCGCGATGATATAGCGCTTCTCGCCGTCCCGGTAGTAGAGCAGGGCCAGCCGCGCCGAGCGATTCGGGTCGTACTCGATCGCGGCGACCCGCGCCGGAATACCGTACTTCTCGCGACGGAAATCGACCACCCGCACCATCTGCTTGGCCCCGCCGCCGCGATGGCGAACGGTGATACGCCCGTAGACGTTCCGGCCGTTCGTCCGCCGCTTGGGACGCAAGAGGCTCTTCTCGGGCTCCTGCTTCGTGATGTCGTCGTACGTGACGTACGTGAGGTAGCGCCGCGCGGGCGACGTCGGCTTGACGGTCCGGATGGCCATTGCGCTACGCCCCCTCGACGAGTTCGATCTTGTGGCCGGGGGCGAGCGTCACGACCGCCTTCTTCCAGTCGGCGCGCCGCCCTTCCGAGCGACCCATCCGCTTCATCTTTCCCTCGAACGAGGCCGTCCGGACCGAGGTCACCTTGACGTTGAACACGGCTTCGACCGCCGACCGGATCTCGACCTTGTTGGCGTCCGGCCGGACGCGGAAGGTCACGGTGTTCAGCTCTTCCTTCTGCTGCATGCTCTTTTCCGTCATCAGCGGCCGGATCAGGATCTCGCGCGGTGTCCGGGTCATTGGAGCGAGCTCCTCGAGGCCGCCTCGGACCGCGGGTGGCCAGCCGTGGGTACTCGGGGCTTCATCGGGCCAGCGCCTCCTCGAGCGCCACGAGGCCGGCGCGCTCGAACACCACGCGATGGGCGTGCAGGAGCTGATAGACGGACACGTGCAGCGGCGTCTCGACGGTCAGCCATGGCACGTTGCGCGCGGCGCGCGTCAGGCCCTCGGCCAGCTCGCGGACGACGAGCAGCGTCGGCGCCTTCGCGATCCCGAGCGCGGCGAGGGCCGTGACCAGCGACTTGGTCTTGCCGTCGCGGGCGTCGATCGCCTCGACCGCGGAGAGCTGGCCGGCCGCGATCTTGGCCGAGACCGCGGCGCGCAGGGACGCCCGCCGCATCTCTCGCGGCATGTCCTTGGCGTAGCTCCGCGGCGTCGGGCCGAACGGCTTGCCGCCGCCCTTCCACTGCACGGCCCGGCTCGAGCCCTGGCGGGCGCGGCCGGTCCCCTTTTGCTTCCACGGCTTGCGGCCGCCTCCCGACACCTCGCTCCGTCCCCGGGTGTCGTGAGTGCCGGCCCGGCGGTCGGCGAGCTCGCGCGTCACCGCCTGATGGAGCAACGGCGCGCGCACCTCGGAGCCGAAGACGTCCGCCTTCAGCTCGAGCGAGCCGGCCTGCTTTCCCTTCGCGTCCAGAACCTGCACGCTGGGCATCGCTATTTCTTTTCCGCGACCTTCTGCTGGGCCGGCTGCGCCTTCTTCGTCTTCACGGACTTACGCAGCATGACCAGCGACCCGTTGGCGCCGGGCACCGCGCCCCGCACCAGGACGATGTTCTGCTCCGCCATCACGCGGACCACGCTCAGGTTCAGCACGGTCCGCCGGTCGCCGCCCATGCGCCCGGGCATGTGGTGACCCGGCCACACGCGCGAGGGATCCGACGATGCGCCGATCGAGCCGGGGGCGCGGTGGAACATCGAGCCGTGCGTGGCGTCACCGCCGTACCAGCCATAACGCTTGACGCCGCCCTGGAACCCCTTGCCCTTCGTCACCCCGACGACGTCGACCAGCTCGCCGGGCGCGAACATCTCGACCGTCAGCGCCTGCCCGAGCTGGTAGCCCTCGAGCTTCTCGGTCTTCTCGAGCCGGACCTCTCGGACCACTCGCATCGGCGTCACGTTCACCTTCTTGAACAGCCCCGCGGCGGGTTTCGACACGTTCTTCTTCTTCACGCCGAATCCGATCTGGAGCGCGTCGTACCCGTGCGATTCGGTCGTCCGGATCCCGATGACCGTGCAGGGCCCCGCCTCGATGACGGTCACCGGCACGTGGCTGCCGTCATCGGCGAACACCTGCGTCATCCCGACCTTCCGCCCGATCAATCCCTCTTTGCGCGCCATCGCTAGCCCCTGACCTTCTGCCTCACAACTTGATTTCGACGTCGACGCCGGCCGGCAGATCGAGCTTCATGAGCGAGTCGACCGTCTGCGGCGTTGGATCCACGATGTCCAGCAGACGCTTGTGCGTCCGCATCTCGAACTGCTCGCGGGATGTCTTGTCGACGTGCGGGCTTCGCAGCACCGTCCAGCGGTTGATCACGGTGGGCAGCAGGACCGGGCCGGCCACGCGCGCGCCCGTCCGGCGCACGGTCTCCACGATCTCCTTGACCGACCGATCGAGCAGCTGGTGGTCGTAAGCCTTCAGGCGGATCCGGATTTTTTGATCAGCGGCCAAGGTTGCCATGCGCTACTCCACGATCTCCGTGACCACGCCCGCCCCCACCGTCCGCCCACCCTCCCGGATCGCGAACCGCAGCTCCTTCTCCATCGCGATCGGCACGATCAGCTCGATCGCCATCGTCACGTTGTCCCCCGGCATCACCATCTCCACCCCGCTGGGCAACGTGCACACCCCCGTCACGTCCGTCGTCCGAAAGTAAAACTGCGGCCGGTACCCGTTGAAGTACGGCGTGTGCCGCCCCCCCTCTTCCTTCGTCAGCACGTACACTTCCGCCTTGAACTTCTTGTGGGGTTTGATCGAGCCCGGCTTGGCCAGCACCTGCCCGCGTTCCACTTCTTCCTTGTCGATCCCGCGCAGCAGCGCCCCGACATTGTCCCCCGCCTGCCCCTCGTCCAGGAGCTTGCGGAACATCTCCACCCCCGTCACCACCGTCTTGCGCGTGTCGTGCACCCCCACGATCTCCACTTCCTCGCCCACCTTCACGATCCCCCGCTCCACCCGGCCGGTCACCACCGTCCCCCGCCCCGTGATCGAGAAAATGTCCTCGATCGGCATCAAAAACGGCTTGTCCACCGGCCGCGGCGGCGTCGGAATATAATTATCCACCGCGTCCATCAGCTTGAAGATCGCCGCGTTCGCCTTCGGATCCTCCGGCTTCTCGTTCGCCTGCAAGGCCGACCCCCGGATCACCGGTACCTCGTCCCCCGGAAACTGGTACTTCTTCAGCAACTCCCGCACCTCCAGCTCCACCAGGTCCAAAATCTCCGGGTCGTCCACCATGTCCACCTTGTTCATGAACACCACCAGAAACGGCACGTTCACCTGCCGCGCCAGCAGCACGTGCTCCCGCGTCTGCGGCATCGGCCCGTCGTTGGCCGCCACCACCAAAATGGCCCCGTCCATCTGCGCCGCCCCCGTGATCATGTTCTTGATGTAGTCCGCGTGCCCCGGACAGTCGATGTGCGCGTAGTGCCGCTTGTCCGTCTCGTACTCCACGTGCGCCACCGCGATCGTGATCCCCCGCTCCCGCTCTTCCGGCGCGTTGTCGATCGACCCGTACTCCCGCACCGCAATCGTCTTGTTCTTCGTGTGCAGCACCTTCGTGATCGCCGCCGTCAGCGTCGTCTTGCCGTGATCGATGTGCCCGATCGTCCCCACGTTCACGTGCGGCTTCGTCCGCTCGTACTTCGCCTTCGCCATTCCTCACACCCTCCCGTTGGCGGTAGCGATTCTTATCGAGATGGAGCCCATGTCCGGGATTGAACCGGAGACCTCGTCCTTACCAAGGACGCGCTCTACCGACTGAGCTACATGGGCGCATGCGCGAGACTTGGAGCGGGAAACGGGATTCGAACCCGCGACCCCCAGCTTGGAAGGCTGGCGCTCTACCGCTGAGCTATTCCCGCTCAACGCGGAGCCCTTCTCAACCTTGGAACCGCGCGTGCCCCTCGTGGCCGCGCCCTTCTCAGCCCACCCTCGGCCTGAGCCGGGCTCATGGCACCCGCTACAATGGTGGGGAGGGGAGGATTTGAACCCCCGAAGGCGTACGCCAGCAGATTTACAGTCTGCCCCCTTTGGCCACTTGGGTACCTCCCCGAATCCGCCGGCACGCACCTGGCAACTCCTCGGAAAAGCTGGCGCTGGCGGGAGGATTTGAACCCCCGACCCACTGCTTACAAGGCAGTTGCTCTGCCCCTGAGCTACGCCAGCACAGACAAAAGGTCACATTAGGCTTGACTTTTCGATAAGTCAAGCTCTTTACCTCCGGCGGCTCGCTGCCGAGCCACTTCGTAGCAGAGCGCGGCGCCGGCCGCGGCGACATTCAGCGAGCCGACCCTCCCTCGCATGGGGATCGTGAGGAGGACGTCGCACGCCTTGGCCACATGAGGTCTGAGCCCCTCGCCCTCGCTCCCGAGCACTAGGCAGAGCGGGCCCGTCAGGTCCGCTCCCCACGCCGGCACACCCGATCCCGTCACGCCGCCGAAGACCCAGACCCCAGATTTCTTCAGGGCTTCCAGCGCGTTCACCAGATTGGTCTCACGGGCGACGGACAGGTACTCGACCGCCCCCATGGCCGCTCGAGCCGCAGCGTCCGTGAGCCCGACCTGATGGTGCTTCGGGACGATGACGCCGTGGGCGCCGAAGGCTTCGGCCGTCCTGAGGAGCGCCCCGAAGTTCCGCGGATCCTGCACCTGATCGAGGGCCACGAAGAAGGCCGCCTCCCGGCGCGCCGCGGGGATCGCCAGGAGCGCCGCGAGATCCGCGTACTCCGCGGATGCCACGCGCGCGACCACACCCTGGTGTCGATCGGAGCCCGCGATCGCCGTGAGCTGCTCGCGCGTGCGATACGAGACCTTGACCCCCGCGCGGCGCGCCAGCGCCACCACCTCGGCCAGCGGGCCGCGCCCGCCGGCGAGGACCGCGATCTCGTCGGCGCGCCGCCCATGCGCGCGGAGCAGCTCGAGCACCGGGTTGCGGCCGTAGACGCGGCCTTCCGCCACTACCGCCCCTTCGGCGTGAGCCGCGGGCCGGCCGGCGTATCCTCGACGAGCCAGCCGAGCCGTCCGATCTCGTCGCGCAGCTCGTCGCCTCGCCTGAAGTCGCGCCGCGCCCGCGCCTCGCCCCGCGCGGCGAGCAGGCCCTGGACCTCGGCCGGCGGGCCGTCCGTCGTCGTGGCTCGGCCGAAGAGCCCGAGCACGCGCGCGAGCCGCACCAGCTCGTCGACGCCGGCGACGAATTCGCCTGGGCCTCCGGCCCCCCGGTCGCGCGCGTCGGCCAGCGCCCGCCCGAAATCGAAGAGGACGCCGAGCACCTGCGGGGTGTTGAAGTCGTCGTCCATCGCCCGCTCGAAGCGCGGCCGGAACTCGGCGAAGGTCGGGGGCAGCGGCGCCGGACCGCCTCCGTCGCGCGCCGCCGCCGCGTCGTGGAACAGACGCGCCAGGCGCTCGAGCGCCCGCGCGCTCTCCTCGACCCGCTCCTCGGACCACTCGATCATGTTCCGGTAGTGGGTGCCGAGCATCCAGAGCCTCAGCGCGTCCGGGTCGTGGCGCTTGACGATCTCGCGGATGTTCAGCGTGTTGCCGAGCGACTTCGACATCTTCTCCTTGCCCATGTTGACCATGCCGTTGTGCACCCAGTAGCGCGCGAACGGCTTGCCGGTGCAGGCCTCGGTCTGGGCGATCTCGCACTCGTGGTGGGGGAAGATGAGATCCTCGCCGCCGCCGTGAAGATCGAAGGTCGCTCCGAGGTACTTCATCGCCATCGCGGAGCACTCGATGTGCCACCCGGGCCGGCCCCGCCCCCACGGGCTGTCCCACGCCGGCTCGCCGGGCTTCGCGCCCTTCCAGAGCGCGAAATCGCGCGGGTCGCGCTTGCGCTCGTCCACCTCGACGCGGGCGCCGGCCAGGAGCTCGTCGAGATTCTTACCGGACAGTCGCCCGTACGGAGGAAAGCTGCGAATCGCGAAGTAGACGTCGCCCTCGATCGGGTAGGCGTGCCCCGAGGCGACCAGCTGCTCGATGAGCCGGATCATCTCGCCCACGTGCTCGGTCGCCTTCGGGTCGACGTCGGGCGCCAGCACGCCGAGGGAGGCCATGTCCTCGCGCTCCGCCTGAATGAAGCGCTCGGCGAATTCGTGCGCGGTCACGCCCGAGTCGTTGGCGCGCTTGATGATGCGGTCGTCGACGTCGGTGTAGTTCTTCACGAACGTCACGCGATAGCCCTTGAAGGTGAAGTAGCGGCGGATCACGTCGAAGACCATGGCGCTGCGGGCGTGGCCGATGTGCGAGTAGTCGTAGACGGTCACCCCGCACACGTACATACGGACTTCGCCCGATGCGAGGGGAGTGAATTCCTCCTTGGTGCGTGTCATCGTGTTGGAGATCCGGATCATCCCGTCACCTCGACGCTCACCACGGCCATCGCCGCCATTCCCTCCTGCCGGCCGAGCAAGCCGAGCCCCTCGGGGCTCTTGGCTTTCACGCTCACCCGGTCGATCTCGAGTCCCAGCACATCGGCCAGCCGCTTGGCCATCTCCGGCAGCAGCGGCGCCAGGCGCGGCGCCTGAGCCAGCACGGTCGCATCCACGTTGACCAGGCGCCCGCCGCGCGCGCTGACCAGATCCAGCACATTCCGCAGCAGCGTGAGGCTCGAGATGCCGCGGTAGCGCGCGTCGGTGTCGGGGAAGTGCCGACCCAGATCGCCCAGCGCCAGCGCCCCGAGCAGCGCCTCGCCGACCGCGTGCGACAGCACGTCCGCGTCGGAGTGGCCGGCGAGGCCGCGGTCGAACTCGACGGTGACTCCGCCGAGCACGAGCGGCCGCCCCGCCGCAAACGGGTGCAGGTCGAATCCGAAGCCGACGCGCGTCAAGGCCTCCGGGCTCCGCGCGCCCGGCGAAGGTCCTCCGGCGTGGTGATCTTCACGTTCTCGGCGAGCCCGCGCACGACGCGGACCGCATGGCCGAGCCGCTCCACCAGCATGGCGTCGTCGGTGCCCACCACTCCGTCCCGGCGCGCCTTCTCGTGCGCCTCGCGGAGCAGCGCGGCGCGGAACGCCTGCGGCGTCTGAACTGCCCACAGCTCCGAGCGATCGAGCGTCGCTTCCACCACGTCGTTGCGGACACGCTTCACCGTCTCCGCGATCGGCAGGGCGCAGATCGCCGCGCCGTGCTCCGCGGCGGCGCGCACCACGCTCGCGATGAGGTCGCGTGTGATCAGCGGGCGCACGGCGTCGTGCACGACGATGATCTCGGCGTCGTCGGGTACGGCCTGCATCGCGAGCCACACCGAATCCTGGCGCGTCGGGCCGCCGGCCACGACCACCAGTGGCGCGCGCCCGGCGAGCGCCGACAGCGCCCGCCGGGTCCGCGCGACGTGCGCCTCCGGCGCGGACACCGCGATCGCCGTCACGGCCGGATACCGGGCGAACCAGCTCACCGTCTTCGTCAAGACCGGAACGCGCTGGATCGTGAGGAACTGCTTCGGGATGCGGCTTCCGAAGCGCGCGCCGACACCCCCGGCCGGGATGACCACCGCGATCCGCGCCGCCGCGTTCTTCTCCGTCATCGGGCGCATCCCTCAGCCGAGAAGCGCGGTCAAGGCGTCGCCGACCGTGGCCACGCCGCGGACGTCGAGCGATGTCTTCGGCGGCTCGAGAATGTTGCTCTGGGGCACGATCGCGCGGCGGAAGCCGAGGGCAGCCGCCTCGCGGAGGCGGAGCTCCAGCCCGGCGACCGCGCGGACCTCTCCGGTGAGCCCGACCTCTCCGACGACGATGACGTCGCTCGGCACCGGCCGATCCATGTAGCTCGAGGCCGCCGCGACGACGATGCCGAGATCCGCGGCGGGCTCCGTCACGCGGCCGCCCCCGGCCACGTTGACGAACACGTCCTGGCTCCCGAGCGGAACGCCCGCGCGCTTCTCGAGCACCGCCAGCAGCAGGCACACACGGTTGTAGTCCGCGCCGAGCACGGTCCGCCGGGGCGTCCCGACCGGCGCCGGCGCGACGAGAGCCTGCAGCTCGAGCAGCACCGGCCGCGTGCCCTCGAGGCTCGAGACGACCACCGAGCCGGGCGCCTTCTCGGGGCGCTCGGCCAGGAAGAATCCCGAGGGGTTCTTCACCTCCACCAGTCCGCCCTCGGCCATCTCGAAGACGCCGATCTCGTTCGTCGACCCGAACCGGTTCTTGACCGCGCGCAGGACGCGATACGAATGATGGCGCTCGCCCTCGAAGTACAGCACGGTGTCGACGAGGTGCTCGAGCACGCGCGGTCCGGCAAGCGCGCCCTCCTTCGTGACGTGGCCGACCAGGAACGTCGCGATGCCGCGGCTCTTGGCCAGCGTCATGAGGCGCGCCCCGCACTCGCGCACCTGAGTGACGCTGCCGGGCGCCGACTCCAGCTCGGGCAGAAAGACGGTCTGGATCGAGTCGATGACCAGGCTGCGCGGCTTCACGTCGTCGAGCTGGGCCTGCACGATCGACAGGTCGTTCTCCGGCCACAGGAGCAGGCCATCGCTCGTGATGCCGAGGCGGTCGGCCCGCATCTTCACCTGCGCCGCCGACTCCTCGGCCGTCACGTAGAGCACGGGCGGCGCGACCTGCGCGAGCGCGCGCGCCGCCTGCAGCAGGAGGGTGCTCTTGCCGATGCCCGGATCGCCACCGATCAGGACCAGCGAGCCCCGCACCACGCCCCCGCCGAGCACCCGGTCGAGCTCGTCGATCCCGGTGCGGACGCGGTCGTCCCGGTCCAGCGAGATGTCCTTCAGCGGGCGCGGCTGGGCCGCCGGCGTTCCGGCGCGGCGCGCCGTGCGTGACGCGGTCGGCCGCTCCTCGACGAGCTGCACCCAGGCGCCGCCGGCGCGCCGGCAGTCGGGGCACGTCCCCGGCTTGGGGCTCGCGAATCCGCACTCCTGACAGCGGTAGACGCTAGCGTCGCGTGGCGTCATCCCGGGAGCTTCCCTTGTTGGTGTTGTTGTCCAGGCTGCGGATCATCGATCTCAGCAGGAAGCTCCGCTGGGCGCCGTCGAGGATCGCGACCAGGCGCTCGTAGATCGTCGGATCGACGATCAGCGCGCCCACGGTGCCCTCGCCGGTGTTGATCTTCTCGCTGATCGCCCTGAGGTTCGCGACGGCGGCTCGCAGGTCGTGAAGGGTGAGCTGGAGCTCGCTCTGGTCACCCGAGTCCGCGACCAGGCTTCCGAGCGTGCCGCGGCCGCCGGCCACCCGGTCGGAGACCTCGCGCAGATTGTGCGCCACGGTCTTCAGGTCGTCGAGGATCGCCCGGTACTTCGGGTCGAAGAGAAGGCCGGGCAGGAGCCCTTGCTCGCCCTCGGGATGCTCGACCATCGCGCTGATTCGGTCCATCGCGGCGACGAACCGCTTCGCGGAGGCCGTCCCCTCGGGCGAGACGAGCACCCCGACCGCGCCCTGGCCCTTCTCGACCCGGTCGATCAGCCTCTGCGTCGTCGCGATCAGGTCGTTGACTCGACGCAGCGCCACCGGTTCCTCGTAGAGGAGCGCGTGGGCCCAGCCTCGACCGTGCTCGACCTGATCGACCACGTTGCCGAGCTTGCCCACCGTCGCGGCGGCGTTCTCGATGATCTTCGACTGGTTCACCTTGTCCACCGTCTCCCGCAGCGCGGTGGCGAGCTCCGCGACGTTCTTCGCGGTCTCGGCGCCCGAGGAGATGATCCGGCTGAAGTCGGCCGGATCGCGGGAGACCAGCACCTCGCCGGGAGCGAGCGGCGGCGCCGTCGTGTCCCCGACGGTGATTTCCACGATCTTGTCGCCGAGCAAGCCCTGGGTCTCGATGCGCGCGACGGAGTTCTTGCGGATCCGGTCAGAGAAGCGCCGGGCAATCGTCAGGTCGACCCGGACCTTGCCCCCGGGCTGGCCGGGCAGGGTCACGGCCGTCACCCGACCGATCTGAACCCCGGCGAGCCGGACCGTCGCGCCCTCCACCAGGCCCCCGACCTCGGTGAAATCGGCGTGGACCGTGTAACGGGACTCGAAGAGCCGCGCCCGGGCCCCGAGAGCGTAGATGAGGCCGAGGAAGGTCGCGAGCGCCAGCAGGACGAAGACGCCGACGCGGAGCTTCAGGGCGTTCTCGCGCCGATCACTCATCTCGCCGCTCCGGCCAGGAACGCCCGGACCGCCGGGTCGTCTCCCGAAAGGACCCGCTCGACAGGGCCGAGGGCGGCGAACCGGCCCTCGATGAGGACGGCCACGCGGTCCGCGACGGTCCGGGCCAGCTCGACGTCGTGGGTGACGACCATGGCCGTGTCGCACACGCCGCCGCGCAGGTCCAGCATCAGGTCGGCGACCAGCTTGGAGTTCGTCGGATCGAGTCCGGCCGTCGGCTCGTCGAACAACAGCATCTCCGGCTCGACCGACAGCGCGCGGGCGATCCCGACGCGCTTGCGCATGCCGCCGGACAGCTCGGACGGCAAGAGGTCCAGCACGTCGCTCGAGAGGCCCACGACCGACAGGTTCCGGATCACGCGCTCCTCGATCTCCGCCTCCTCGAGGCTGGTGTGCTCGCGCAGAGGATACGCGACGTTCTCGCGCACCGACAACGAATCGAACAGCGCGGCGCCCTGGAAGACGTAGCCCATCCGGCGCCGGAGCGGGAGCAGCTCCTCCTCGGACAGGCGCTCGATGGAACGCCCGAAGACCCGGACCCGGCCGGCGTCGGGCGGGATCAGACCGGCCACCAGGCGAAGGAGGACCGTCTTGCCGGTGCCGCTGCCCCCCATGACGACCAGTGTCTCGCCTTTCGCGAGCACGAACGACACGCCGCGCAGGACGTGATTCGCATCGAAGCTCTTGTTCAGATCGACGGCCTCGACGATCGGCTCCGCCATGGCCATCAATAGAAGAGCGTGAGGAACAGCTTGGTGATGAAGAAGTCGCACACGATGACCCCCATGGTCACGTGGACGACCGTGGCGGTCGTCGCCCGACCGAGACCCTCCGTCCCACCCTCGGTACTGAGCCCGTTGTAGCAACCGATCAGCGTCACGATCGCGCCGAAGAACACCGACTTGCCGATGCCCGTGACAAAGTCCTTCGGTACGACCCAGTAGGTGGTGATGTTCCAGTAGGCGTACATGTCGGCGCCGCGCTCGAGGGACATGATGGCCATTCCGCCCAGGATGCCGATCGCGTCGGCGAGCACCGTCAGCAGCGGAAACACGATCAGCGCCGCCAGGACCCGCGGGACCACCAGGCGCTTGATGTAGTTCACGCCCAGGGTCCGGAGGGCGTCGATCTGCTCGGTCACCTTCATCGAGCCCAGCTCGGCGGTGATCCCGGACGCGACCTTTCCACCCACGAGGATAGCGGTCAAGACGGGCCCGAGCTCGCGCAGGATGGCCAGGGCGGTCAGCGGGCCAACGTACATCTCGGCGCCGAAGCGGGCCATGTTGACGGCGCTCTGGATGGTGAAGACCATGCCGGTGAAGATCGCGGCCGTGAGCGCGACGCCGAGCGACTGCACGCCCATCACCTCGATCTCGTGGATCACCAGGCGAAAGTACTTCGGCGGCAGCGCGAGGCTGCGGGCGACCTGGCCGGTCAGCAGGCCGACGCCGCCGTACCAGATCGCGGTGCGCCTGAGGTAGGCTTCCACTACTCGGCCCGCTCCATCGCGAAGCTCTCGACGAAGGCTCGAAACTGGCCACGCCACGTATCGAACGAAGCTGGCGGCGCCACGTACACGAAGTCGTAGACGCAGTGCCCTTCACTCAGGACGTACGCCTCGATCCGCGTGGGAGCGCCGTCACCGCTCACCCGACCGTCGAGCACCCGGCGAACCGCCCGCTGCCCGTTCAACGAGACCTCCTCCTGCTCGATCGTCGCGCGGTCACGGATCCCGATCAACAGCTGCCGCAGCAACAGGCCCGCGCCGCGGCTCTCCGTCCCCTCGCCGCACTGCGCGTTCGCCAGCATTGCCGCCGTCCCGTCGCGGCGCCGCAGCTCCAGATCGGCGCGACTGGCGTCGGCCACGACCCAGTCGGCGCCCGGCACGGTGACCCGGTAGCCCTTCGTCGAATGATAGACGCCGTTCTCGATGCGCCGGCCGGCGCCGCATCCGGCCAGCGCGACGATCACGCCCAGCACGAGCGCCAGCGGCGCCCGGGGCACGCGGCCGCTACCGATCCGTCGTGGCCCGTCCCGCGTGGCGTCGCGCCAACTCCTTCAGCACGTCGCGGAGCGGAATCCCCCGCGCGCCGAGCAGGACGAGGGTGTGGAACCACAGGTCGGCGACTTCCTCGGTGACGCGCCGGTCACCCTCGCCGCCGAGCGCCGCCGTGATCACCTCCGTCGCCTCCTCGCCGATCTTCCGGCACACGGTCGCCTCGCCGGACGCGAGGAGCCCGGCGACGTACGATCCGGCCGGGCGCTTCGCCTTCCGCTCCTCGATCGTGCGCTCGAGCCGCTCGAGCATGCCTGTCGGGGCCGGGCGCGAGTCGTCACCCGCGCCCGCCTTGAGCGTCGTGAAAAAGCACGATCGCTGGCCCGTGTGACAGGCCACGCCCTCCTGGTGCACCTGGACGAGCAGGGTGTCCCCGTCGCAGTCGGCGAAGACGGACTGGACGTGCTGCACGTGCCCGGACGTCTCGCCCTTCGTCCACGGCTTGCCGCGCGAGCGCGACCAGAAGTGGGTCAGGCCGCTCGAGAGGGTCGCCTCCACGGCGGCGCGATCCATCCAGGCGACCATCAGGAGCTCGCCGGTGTCCGCCTCCTGGACGACCGCGGCAATCAGGCCCTGAGCGTCGAACCGGAGCTCGTCGAGCGTCACGCCTCGCTCCGCACTTCCACGCCGCGCCCGCTCAGGTAGGCCTTCGCTTCGGCGATCGTATGGGTTCCGAAGTGAAAGATCGAGGCGGCCAGCGCCGCGTCGGCACATCCTTCCACGAGCCCCTCGTAGAGATGCTCGAGCGAGCCCGCGCCGCCCGAGGCGATGACGGGCACCGACACGGCCTCCGAGACGGCACGGGTCAACTCGAGGTCGTAGCCGTCCTTGGTGCCGTCACGGTCCATGCTCGTTAGCAAGATCTCGCCGGCGCCGAGCCCCACCGCCTCACGCGCCCAGTCGAGGGCGTCACGCCCGGCCGGGCGGCGCCCGCCGTGCGTGTACACGCCCCATCGGAGCGCGTCGCCGGGCGACCCCGGCGCGCGCCGGGCGTCGATCGCGACGACGATGCACTGACTTCCGAACCGCTCCACGGCCTCACGGATCAGCGCGGGCCGCTCGAGCGCCGCCGTGTTCAGGGAAACCTTGTCGGCCCCGGCGCGCAGGAGGCGCCGCACGTCGTCGACCGAGCGGAGCCCGCCGCCCACCGTCAGGGGCATGTAGATACCGTCCGCCGTACGGCGGACGACGTCGAGCATGATGTCGCGCGCCTCGTGCGAGGCCGTGATGTCGAGGAACACGAGCTCGTCGGCGCCCTGAGCGTCGTAGGCGAGCGCGGCCTCGACCGGATCGCCGGCGTCGCGCAGGTCGACGAACTGCACGCCCTTGACGACGCGGCCGTCCTTCACGTCGAGGCACGGGATGATGCGCTTGGCGAGCATGGCTATCTCGCGCCGGCCCCGGCGGCGGCCGAGGCCTCGCGGAGATCGATCGCGCCGGTGTACAGCGCGCGCCCGACGATCGCGCCGACGACCCCGGGAATGGCCGCGAGGCGTCTCAGATCCTCGACCCGGCCGACGCCCCCCGAGGCGAGGATCGGCATGGCGACCTGGCGCGCGAGGTTGTCGGTCTCCTCCAGGTTGGGGCCCGTCTCGGTCCCGTCACGGCTCACGTCGGTGTAGAGAAGCGCCGCGGCGCCGGCATCGCGCGCCCGCGCTCCGACCTCCGCCACCGTCTCTTCCACCACCTCGGTCCAGCCCTTGATGGCGACGCGCGCGCCGCGGGCGTCGACGGCGACGACGATCCGTCCGGGGTGTCGGCGGCAGACCTCGCGCAGGAACACGCGGTCGAGCGCCGCGCGCGTGCCGACCACCGCCCAGTGCACGCCGGTCTCGAGGGCCGCCTCGACGGCGCGAAGATCGCGCAGGCCGCCGCCGAGCTCGACCGGGACGGGCGCCACGGCCGCGACGATCTTCGTCACGAGGGCGCTCTGCTTCGGCTCCCCGGCGAACGCTCCGTCGAGGTCGACGACGTGGAGCCGTGGGGCGCCGAGGTCTTTCCACCCGCGCGCCACTGCGACCGGGTCATCGGAGAACACCGTCTCGCGATCGCTCCGGCCCTGGTGCAGGCGAACGCACCGCCCCTCGCGCAGGTCGATGGCCGGAATGACGATCACCGGCCGTCCTTCACGATGGCGGCGAAGTTCTCCAGCATGCGAATGCCCCGCCCCTGGCTCTTCTCCGGATGAAACTGCGTCGCGTGAATCCGGCCGACCTCGATCGCCGCCGCGAACCGCACGCCGTACTCACACCACGCCACGCGCAGCGGACCCAATAGACGCGCGTCCGAAGCCTCAGAACGGGCGTCCGGAGCCACCCGCGCCTGTGTCAGGCCACCCTCGGTCAAAGCCGGCCTCACGGACCCCGCTACAACAGTCCCCGCTAAAACCGGATAATACGAGTGGACGAAGTAGAAGCGCGCGCCCGAGGCGATGCCGTCGAACAGCGCGAGGTCGCCCGCATGCTCCACGCGATTCCATCCCATGTGGGGAATCTTCTGGCCGTCCGGCAGACGGCGCACCGCCCCGGGGACGACGTCGAGCCCGCGCCCCTCGCCGAATTCCTCGCTCGTCGAGAACAGCAGCTGGTAGCCGAGACAGATCCCGAGAAACGGCCGGCGGCCATCGAGCGCCCGGCGAAGCGCCGGCAGCAGGCCCAGGCGGTCAAGGTTCGACATCGCATCGTGGAACGCGCCGTCGCCCGGCAGGACCACGGCCTGCGCGTCGTCGACGATGCGCGGATCCTGCGTGATCACCGCGGGGCTCCCGACACGGCGGAACGCCTTCTCGACGGAGCCGAGATTGCCCCGGCCGTAATCGACGATGGCGATCACAGCTTTCCTTTCGTCGAGGGCAGGACTCCGGCGATCCGTGGATTGAGCCGGGTCGCCTCGGCGAGCGCCCGACCGACCGCCTTGAACACGGCCTCGGTAACGTGGTGGAGATTGTGGCCGTAGTGCATGGTCACGTGCAGCGTCATCTCGGCGTTGAACGCGAACGCGCGGAAGAATTCCTGGAGCAGATCGAGGTCGAAGTTGGACACGCGCGCCCGCGCGACCGGAACGCTGAAGACCAGAAAGGGTCGCCCCGACAGATCGACCGCGGCCGAGATGAGCGCCTCGTCCATCGGAATGGACGCCGTCCCGTAGCGCACGATCCCCTTCTTCTCACCGAGGGCCTGCCGGAGGGCCTGACCGAGGACGATGCCCACGTCCTCCACGGTGTGATGCTGGTCGACCTCGACGTCGCCCTGCGCGTCGACCGTGAGGTCCATCAAGCCGTGCTTCGACCACGCCTCCAGCATGTGGCTAAAGAACGGGATCGGCGTCTGCACCTTCGAGGCGCCGGTACCGTCGAGGTTGAGGTGAAGCGTGATCTCGGTCTCCTTCGTCTTGCGCTCGACGCGCGCTTGCCGGCCCGTCGTCTCGGCGCTCATGCCGTTCCTCCTCCGTCCGTACGCAGTCGCAGATCGGCGGCGTTACCGTGTCCGGCCAGGCCCTCGACGCGCGTCAGGGTCCTGAGGTGCGGCGCGGCGGCGCGCAGCCCGCCCGGCGAGTACTCGATGACGCTCGACCGCTTCACGAAGTCCTCCGTCCCGAGCGGCGACGCGAACCGCGCGGTCCCGGCCGTCGGCAGCACATGGTTCGGGCCGGCCACGTAGTCTCCCACGACCTCGGGAGTGTGGCGGCCGAGGAAGACGGCGCCGGCGTGGCGCACCCGCGGCAGCACCGCGGCCGGGACGGCGACCAGCAGCTCCAGGTGCTCGGGGGCGAGCCGGTTGGCGAGCGCCACCGCGTCGTCGAGGCTCGCCACCCGGATCAGCGCGCCGTTCGCCCGGAGCGAATCGGCGGCGATCGCGCGACGCGGCAGCACGGCCAGTTGGCGCTCGAGGGCCGCGGCCACCTTCGGGATCAGCTCACCGGCATCCGTGACGAGGAGCGCGCGCGCCATCGGGTCGTGCTCGGCCTGGGCCAGCATGTCGCTGGCGACCCAGTCCGGGTCCGCGGTCGCGTCGGCGACGACGACGACCTCGCTGGGCCCGGCGACCATGTCGATCCCCACCTCGCCGAAGACCCGGGCCTTCGCGAGGGCGACGTAGATGTTGCCCGGCCCGACGATCTTGTCGACGCGTCCGATCCGGGCGGTGCCGTACGCGAGCGCGGCGATCGCCTGCGCCCCCCCGATGCGGTAGCCCTCGGTCACACCGGCCAGGCGCGCCGCGGCGAGCACCACCGGCTCGACGCGGCCGCCGGGCGCAGGCGTGACCAGCACGATCTCCCGCACGCCCGCGACGCGCGCCGGAACGACCGTCATCAGGACGGTCGAGGGGTACGCGGCCCGGCCGCCCGGGACGTAGACACCGACGCGGTCGAGCGGGCGGATCTCCTGGCCCAGCACGGATCCGTGCTCGTCGGTCATGCGCCACGACTTGGGCATCGCGGCAGCGTGATACCGCTCGATGCGGTCGGCGGCGTACTCGAGCGCCGTCCGAACGTCGGCGGGGATCGCCCGCTCGGCGGCCTCGAAATCGGCGGCGGTAAGCGCGAGGTCTCCGGCGGAGGCGGGGCTCCACCCGTCGAACCGCGTCGTGTATTCGCAGAGCGCCGCGTCGCCCCGGGCGCGCACGGCGGCGAGGATCTCGTCTACAGCTCGATGGATCTCGGGGGCGACCGCCTCCGGCGCCCGAGCCAGCATCGCCACGACGTCGTCGATCCCGCGCCGCGCGTCGAGGGTACGGATCATGGCCGGGGCACCGGCGGCGCCGACTGCGCCCGGATCGCACCCTTCATGTCCTGGATCAGCTCGCTGACCGCCGCGTGCTCCGTCCTCATCGAGGCGCGGTTCACGATCAGGCGCGCGGTGGACCGCGCGATCTCCGCCACCTCGACCAGCCCGTTGGCCCTCAGGGTCTCGCCAGACTGGACGAGGTCGACGATGCGCTCGGCGAGACCGACGAGCGGCGCCAGCTCGATCGAGCCGTCGAGGCGCACGAGCTCCACCTGAATGCCTCGATCGGTGAAGTACTGCTCGGCCAGGCGCGGATACTTCGTGGCGACGCGCACCCACGACCACTTCGCCGGATCGTCGCGCTCCCACAGCTCGCGCAGCTCGGCGACGACCAGCCGGCAGAATCCAAAGCCGAGGTCGAGAGGCTCGTACACGTCCGGCTCCTGCTCCAGCAGAATGTCCTTGCCGACGATCCCCAGGTCGGCCGCGCCGTAGAGGACATACGCCGGGATGTCGACCGGCTTCAGGAAGAGCAGCCGAAGCCCGCGCCGCGGGTCGCTAAAGATGAGTCTCCGCGAGTCCTGGTCGATGCCTTCGACGCCGAGCGTGCTCAGGATCTCGAGCGCGCCGTCGAGCAGGCGTCCCTTCGGCAGGGCGAGGGTCAGCCGCTCCTTCATGCGCGCCGCTCGATGCGGGCGCCCAGCGCCGCCAGCTTGACCTCGAGCCGCTCGTAGCCGCGATCGAGGTGGTAGACACGCGAGACCGTCGTGCGACCCTGCGCGGCGAGGCCCGCCAGGACCAGCGCCGCCGAGGCCCGCAGATCGGACGCCATCACCGGAGCGCCCTGGTAACGCGCCACGCCTCGGATGACCGCGATCGCGCCGTCGGTCTCGATGCGGGCGCCCATCCGGGCCAGCTCGGCGACGTGCATGAACCGGTTTTCGAAGATCGTCTCGGTGACGCGCGCCTGGCCGTCGGCAAGCCCGAGCAGTGCCATCAGCTGCGCTTGCATGTCGGTCGGAAATCCCGGGAACGGGCTCGTGGTGACGTCGGCGGCCAGGGGCCGCTCGGGGCCTCTCACGCGGACGGACGTGGCCCCGACCTCGAGGGAGACGCCGCACTCCTCGAGCTTGGCGATGAGCGCCGAGAGGTGATCGGGTACGAGGTCAGCGACCGTGACGTCGCCGGCGGTGATCGCGCCCGCGACGATCAGTGTGCCCGCCTCGATCCGGTCCGGAATGATCCGATGCGTGGCGCCGCCCAGATCGGGAACACCCTCGATCTCCACCCGGGCCGTCCCCGCGCCGCGGATGCGCGCCCCCATCGACGTCAGCAGCGCGGCGAGATCGACGATTTCGGGCTCGCGCGCCGCGTTCTCGATCACCGTCGTTCCCTCGGCCAGGGCGGCGGCCATCATGAGGTTCTCGGTGCCCGTCACGGTGACCAGATCGGTCGCGATCCGCGCGCCTTTCAGACGACTCGCGCGCGCCACGACATACCCGTTCTCGATGGCGATCTCGGCGCCGAGGCGGGCGAGGCCCTTGAGGTGCTGGTCGATCGGCCGGACGCCGATGGCGCAGCCGCCGGGCAGGGCGACCCGCGCCGTGCCGTGACGCGCCACGAGGGGACCGAGGACCAGCACGGAGGCGCGCATGGTGGAGACGAGGTCGTACGGCGCGACGTCGCTGGTGATGCGGGCGGCCCGCGCCGTCAGCTCGCCGCCCTCGCGCCGAACCGTAGCGCCGAGCGTCTCGAGGAGCCGCCCCATCGTGCGTACGTCGACGAGGCCCGGAACGTTCGTGAGGCGCACCGGCTCCTCGGTCAGGAGCGCGGCCGCCAGCGCCGGGAGCGCCGCGTTCTTGGCCCCGCTCACCCCGACCGAGCCCCGGAGCGGTACCCCGCCGTCGATCTCGAGCCGCGCCGGCATCAGGCTCTCCCCGCGACGAACCGCGTGACGCCGGCGAGGTCGGCGCGTACCTCGACCTGAACGAAGTCCTCGGCGCGCAGGAGCGTCGCCGCGGCGGTCGCCTGGCCACCACCGGCGGTCTCGACGACGAGCACGCCAGACGGACGCAGGACGCGGCGCGCCTGGGCGGCGATCCTCCTGATCAGCGCGAGACCGTCGACGCCGCCGTCCAGCGCCAGGGTCGGCTCGTGGCTCCGCACCTCCGGGAGAAGCTCGGGCACGAGCGCGGTCGGCAGGTACGGCGGATTGCTCACGACGAGATCCGCGCCGGGACCGCCGATGCCGTGGAGCAGGTCCGCGACGACGACGCTGATCTGCGACGCGAGGCCGAGGGCCTGCGCGTTCTGCCGCGCCACCGCCGCGGCGGCCGGGCACAGGTCGATGGCGAGCACGTCGAGGTCGGCCCGCTCGGCGGCGAGCGCGCAGGCGATGCACCCCGACCCCGTGCCCAGATCGATCGCCCGCAGCCGGCGACCGGCCGACGGCGGCAGGAGCTCGAGCGCCCACGCGACGAGCGCCTCGGTCTCCGGCCGCGGCACGAGGACCGCGTCGGTGAGTCGCACGCGCAGGCCGCGAAATTCCTCCCAGCCGAGGATTCGCTGGAGCGGCTCGCGCCGCGCGCGCCGGCGCACGGCCTCCGCGTAGCGCTCCGCGAGCGCCGCGGGGACCGCGCGCGCCAGGTCCATCCGGAGGCGGGCGCGGCCCAGGTCGAGGAGCCCGGCCATGAGCCACTCGGCGTCGACCCGCGCGCCCGGGACACCGGCCGCTTCCAGCGCCGTCGTCGCGGCGTCGAGCTCGTCGCGAAGCGTTGCCGCGGCGCTCATCAGTGCTCCACCCGCTGGAGGCGCTCGGCTTCTTCGGCGGCCACGAGCGCCTCGATCAGCTCGTCGAGGTCGCCCTCGAGCACGGTCGGGAGGCGGTGCAGAGTGAGCCCGATGCGATGGTCGGTGACGCGAGTCTGCGGGAAGTTGTAGGTGCGGATCCGCTCGCTGCGCTCGCCGGTCCCGACCTGGCTGCGCCGGTCCGCGGCGATCGCCGCCTGTTGCTCTTCCTGGGCGCGCTCGAGGAGCCTTGCCTTGAGCACGCGCATGGCCTTCGCGCGGTTCTTGATCTGCGAGCGCTCGTCCTGGCACGTCACGACGAGGCCGCTCGGCAGGTGGGTGATCCGTACCGCCGAGTCGGTCGTGTTGACGCCCTGGCCGCCGGGGCCGGAGGACCGGTAGACGTCGACCCGGAGATCCTTCTCCTCGATCTTCACGTCGACGTCCTCGGCCTCCGGAAGCACCGCGACCGTGACGGTCGAGGTGTGGATGCGCCCGGAGGCTTCGGTGACAGGCACGCGCTGCACCCGATGGACGCCGCGCTCGAACTTCAGCCGGCTCCAGGCGCCGCGGCCGTGGACGAACAGGATCACGTCCTTGAACCCGCCGACACCGGTCGGGCTGGCGTCCATCACCTCGACCCGCCAGCGCTGGCGCTCGGCGTATTTCGTGTACATGCGGGCCAGATCCGCCGCGAACAGCGCCGCCTCGTCGCCGCCGGCGCCGGCGCGAATCTCCACGAAGACGTTCCTCTCGTCGTTCGGATCGCGCGGCAGCAGGAGCCGCTTCAGCTCCTCCTCGAGCGCCGTCTGCCGGGCGGTGAGGTCGTCGATCTCCGCCTGCGCCAGCTCGGCGAGCTCGCGGTCGCCGCCCTCGGCCAGGATGTGGCGGGCCTCGCCGATGCGGCGGAGCACCTCGCGGTAGGTCGTGAAGCGCTCGACGACCTCCGCGGTGTCGGCGTGCTCCTTCCGGAGGCGGGCGTACTCGGCCGGCTGGCTGAAGATCGCCGGGTCCGACAAGAGGCGGGTGATCTCGTTCGACCGCTCTTCGATCTGGCGGAGCTTGTCAAACAGCATCGTGCCTCACCGCCCCTTCGGCGGGGTTGGCCTCGCTGGACAAACAAAAACCGGCGGGAATCGCGACACCGCCGGCTTCCGAGCGCGAGCTACGAGGTCGTCGTGGTCTGGCGCTTGTATTTTCGCTGGAAGCGCTCGACCCGGCCCGCGGTGTCCATGAGCTTGTGCTTGCCGGTGTAGAACGGATGGCACTTCGAGCAGACCTCCACGTGGATGTTGGGCCGGGTGGAGCGGGTGTGCACCACCTCTCCGCACGCGCACGTGATGGTCGTGTCCACATAGTCCGGATGAATACCCACCTTCACAGTCGCCACCCCCTCAGGACCACCAAGGATACCAGCACCGCCCGCCTCAAGCTAGCCCATCGAGTGCATCGAGGCGAGGAATTCCTTGTTGGTCCGGGTGAGCTTGAGCTTGTCGAGCAGGAGCTCCATCCCCTCCACCGGGTTGAGCTGGGAGAGCGCCTTGCGGAGGAGCCAGACCTTCTGGAGCTCGTCCTTCTCGAGGAGCAGCTCTTCCTTCCGGGTTCCCGACTGCTCGATGTTGATGGTCGGGAAGATCCGCTTGTCCATCAGCCTCCGGTCGAGGTGGACTTCCATGTTGCCGGTGCCCTTGAACTCCTCGAAGATCACGTCGTCCATCCGGCTTCCGGTATCGACGATGGCCGTGGCCATGATCGTCAGCGAGCCGCCTTCCTCGATGTTCCGGGCCGTCGCGAAGAAGCGCCGCGGCCGCTGCAGCGCGTTGGCGTCGAGACCGCCCGACAGCACCTTCCCCGACGAGGGGATGACCGCGTTGTGAGCACGCGCGAAGCGCGTCAGCGAGTCCAGCAGGATGACGACGTCCCGCTTGTGCTCGACCAGCCGCTTGGCCTTCTCGATCACCATGTCGGCGACCTGGATGTGCCGCTGCGGCGGCTCGTCGAAGGTGGACGAGATCACCTCGCCCTTCACGGACCGCTGCATGTCCGTAACTTCCTCGGGCCGCTCGTCGATGAGGAGCACGATCAGGTAGACCTCGGGATGGTTCGTCGCGATCGCATGGGCGATGGACTGCAGCATCATCGTCTTGCCCGTGCGCGGCGCGGCCACGATCATGCCCCGCTGGCCCTTTCCGATCGGGCACAGGAGATCCATCACGCGGGTGGTCAGGTTCTCGGTGTCGTGCTCGAGGCGGAGCCGCTCCATCGGATAGAGCGGCGTGAGGTTGTCGAAGAAGATCTTCTCGCGCGCCTGCTCCGGCGTCTCGAAGTTGATCGCCTCGACCTTGAGCAGCGCGAAGTACCGCTCCGTGTCCTTCGGGGGCCGCACCTGGCCTGAGATGGTGTCGCCCGTCCGGAGGTCGAATCGCCGGATCTGGGACGGAGAGACATAGATGTCGTCCGGCCCGGGCAGGTAGTTATAGTCCGGCGCCCGCAGGAAACCGAACCCGTCGGGAAGAACTTCCAGAACGCCCTCGGCGAAGATGAGGCCGTCCTTCTCCGCCTGCGACTGGAGGATCTTGAAGATCAGCTCCTGCTTGCGCAGGCCGCCCATGTTCTGGACGTTCAAATCACGGGCGATTACGTTGAGGTCCGAGATGCTCTTTTCCTTCAATTCGGAAAGATTCATCCCGTTCACTTCGGGGTTCTGCTGGGTCGGGTTTCCCTGACCTCTTTCTCGGCGGGCACTCATCAAAGGGCTCCGGGCGGCTGGCGCCGCAAGCAAGTGAGTCGGTTAGCGTTTGCCTAGGTTTTCTGAGGGGTTGGAAAGCTAACGCCGGGGATTATCTTGCCATCCGGGCGCGGTATTGTCAACGATTTTTCACAGCTGCCCGTCGAGGCGCACGTCGATGATCGCGCGCTGCTTGATCTCCTTGATCCAGGCGTCGAACCGCGCGTCGAACTTCTCGCGGAAGAGGATCTCGCGAATCTGCGCCTTGACCCGGGTGAGCCCTTCGCCCTCGAGGCTGTCCTTCGACTCGAGCCGGAAGATGTGATACCCGAGCGCGGAGCGGTAGGGCAGCGAGACCTCCCCGGGCGCCAGGCTGAGAATCTGCGCCTCGATGTCCTGGGCGAGCTCGCCACGCTTGAGCGTTCCGAGATCGCCGCCGTCCCGGGCGGTCGCGTCTTGCGAGTTCTGCTGCGCGAGCTCGGCGAAGTCTCCGCCCTGCAGGAGATGGCCGCGGACGAGGTCGGCCCGGATGCGGGCGTTCTCCCAGGCCGCGTCAGAGGCGCCCGCCTCGGGCAGGATCAGGATGTGCCGCGCGTGGTAGGTCAATCCGGTCTCGAGCTTCGCGCGGTTGGCTTCGAGATACTGCGTGACCTCCGCCTCCGTCACCGAGATCCGGAGCCGCACCTTCCGCCCCACGACCCGGTTTCGACGGATCTCGTCGCTGATCCGGCGCTTCACCGCCTCCATCGAGAGCCCCTGCGCCTTGAGCATGGCGTCGAACTCGTCGCGGCTCTTCACGTTCATCTTCTTGAGCCGGTCCGCCAGCTCCTCCTCGATCTCGGCGTCCTCGATGAGGATCTTCTCGCGCTCGGCCTCCTGGATCTGCAGGCGGTTATCGATCATCCGGGTGAGGAACTGCGGGGCGAGCTCGTTCGCCGGCGCCGGCCCACGATCGCGATTCTCGTACTGGTAGATCGCGATGGCCTCCTGGAGGTCCGAGAGCGTGATCGCGTCGTTGTTGACGACGGCCAGCACGCGGTCGGTCACGCTCTCGTCCGGGGCCGCCGGCTTTCCGGCGGCGGGCCGCAGGGGCACGATCGAGGTCGCCGCCGCCACCGGCTTCGCTGGCTCGGGCTCCTTGCTCGACCCGCCGCCGGAGAACGGCATCCAGCTGGGCATCGTGCAGCCGCCCAGGGCCAGCGTCATGATCGCCGCGAGGGCGAGCGCGCGTCTCACGTGCGGGTCAGTTCGTCGAGCAGGCCGAGCAAGGAGTCGCGGACGCGCGGCCACTCGCCGCGCGCGATCGCCGCCTCGAGCATGAAGTCGCGCTTCATCTTGAGCCGGCCGCGACTGCGCGCGATGGTCCGCACGAGTCGCTCGGGATCGACCGTCGTCGCGGGAGAGAACGTGACGAGGGCCTTGCCGGCGCCGGCCTCGATCTTCTCGACTCCCACCAGGCGCGCGGCGACGCGGATGCGCACGATGTCGAGGAGCTGCCCGGCGGGGGCGGGCAAGGGGCCGAACCGGTCGGCCAGCTCGGCGCGGAGATCAGCCACGTCCGCCTCGCCGGCGGCACCGGCAAGGCGCTTGTAGAGCGCGAGCCGCTGATTGACCTCGGGCACATAGTCGTCGGGTAAGAACCCTTCTACGTTGACGCTGATTACCGGATCGACCGTGGTGGCGGTCGGACCGCCCGCCAATTCTCGCACGGCCTCGGCGAGGAGCTTCGAATAAAGATCGTAGCCCACCGCGGCGATATGCCCGTGCTGCTGGGCGCCCAGGATGTTGCCGGCCCCTCGGATCTCGAGGTCCCGCATGGCGAGCTTGAACCCCGAGCCCAGCTCCGTCAGCTCCTGGAGGGCCCGGAGCCGGCGCTGCGCCGGCTCGTCGACACGGCCGTCAGCCGGCACGAGCAGGTACGCGTACGCCTGCTGGCGCTCGCGCCCGACCCGGCCCCGCAGCTGGTAGAGCTGGGCGAGCCCGAAGCGATCGGCGCGGTTGATGATGATTGTGTTCGATGCCGGAATGTCCAGCCCCGACTCGACGATGGCGGTGGAGACCAGAATGTCGGCCTGACCGGTGACGAACTTCACCATGGTCGCCTCGAGCTCGCGCTCCTTCATCTGGCCGTGGCCCATGATGACGCGCGCCTGGGGGACCAGCTCCTGGACCAGCTTCGCCATCGAGGGAAGAGACTGGATGCGGTTGTGGACGAAGAATACCTGCCCGCCGCGCTCCATCTCGCGCTCGAGCGCCTCCTTGATGACGCCGCGGCTGAAGCGTCGAATGACCGTCTCGACGGGCAGCCGGTCGAGCGGGGCCGTCTCGATCACCGACATGTCCCGCACGCCCGAGAGCGACATGTAGAGCGTCCGCGGAATCGGGGTGGCGGTGAGCGAGAGCACGTCCACCGCCGCGCGCAGCTGCTTCATCCGCTCCTTGTGGGCGACGCCGAACCGGTGCTCCTCGTCGACGACCAGGAGGCCCAGCTTCTTGAACGCGACGTCCTTCGACAGGAGCCGGTGCGTGCCGATGACGACGTCGACAGTGCCCTGGCGCAGCCCCTCGATGACCGCGCGCTGCTCCTTCGGCGAGCGGAACCGAGACAGCAGCTCGACCTTGGCCGGGAACGGCCCGAACCGGTCGGCGAACGTGGACCAGTGCTGCTGGGCCAGGACCGTCGTCGGCACCAGCACGGCGACCTGCAGGCCGTCGGCCACCGCCTTGAAGGCGGCGCGGAGCGCCACTTCTGTCTTGCCGTATCCCACGTCACCGGCCACCAGCCGGTCCATCGGACGATCGGATTCCATGTCCCGCTTGGCTTCCTCGATCGCCCGGAGCTGATCCGGTGTCTCCTCGAACCGGAACGCCGTCTCGAACTCGCGCTGCCAGGGCGAGTCCGCCGCGAACGCGTGCCCATCGGCCACCGCCCGCTCCGCGTACAGTCGCAACAGCCCCTCGGCCATCTCGCGCAGCGCCGCGCGGACGGACTCTTTCACGCGCTGCCAGGACGCGCCGCCCAGACGGTCGAGGCGTGCGGCGGCGGCCTCCCCGCCGAGATATTTGGAGATGCGATCCAGACGCTCGACCGGCAGATAGAGCTGGTTGCCCTCCGCGTACTCGAGGAGCAGAAAATCGCCCTCGCGGTCGCCGATCTTCATCGTCCGGAGACCGAGGTAGCGTCCGAGGCCGTGGTCCTCGTGGACGACGATGTCGTCGATCGCGAGATCGCTGAACGCCGTCAGCGCCGCGCCGCGCTGGTACTTCGGCCGGCGCAGCGACCGCCGGCGGGATCCGAAGACTTCCCCCTCGGTGAGCACGATGACGCCGAGCGCGGGAATCGCGAACCCGGTCGAGCACTCGCCGACCACCACCGCCAGCGACTCCGGCCCGTCGAGCGACACCGCGACCAGCGACTCGATGCCGTGCTCGCGCAGAATCTGGCGCAGGTGCTCGGCCTGGCGGTCGTCGGCGGCGGTCAGGCGGACGCGGAATCCCTCGACGCGCCAGCGTCCGATCTCGACGGCGAGCTGGTTGAACCGCCCGGTGAAGCGCGCGACTTCCTGGGTCTCCAGGACGAACTCGGCCGCGCCGGAAACCCCGGCCGCCCCGCTGGACGTGCCGGCCACCAGGCTCAGCTCGACGAGCTGGCGGCCGGCGAGCCGCTCGCGGAGCGGAGGCTCGGCCGGCGCCTCCTCGTTCGGCCCGTCTAGGAGCTTCGGCGCATCGACGATGACCGGCGCCGCCGCCGGCAGATAGTCGAGCAGTCGCGCGCCGCCGGCCGGCTCACCGTCCTCGGGGACGAGCGGGAGCACGAGCAGCTCGTCGAGCGTCGCCACCGAGCGCTGCGACGAGGGATCGAAGAGCCGGATCGACTCGACGTCGTCGCCGAAGAACTCGAGCCGAGCCGGGCTCGCCTGGCTCGGCGAGAATACGTCGACGATTCCGCCGCGCAGGCTCCACTGCCCCACCGCCACGACCGTATCGACGCGCTCATAGCCGGATCGCTCGAGCGCCTCGAGCAGAAGCTCGCGGTCGAGGCGGTCTCCCGGTGCGATCCGGAGCGTTCGGTCGGTGAATTCCGCGCGGCTCAGGAGCGGTGCGCCGAGAGCCGCGGGCGTGGTGACGACGGTGATCGGCTCGGCCACCGTGAGCCGCCGCGCGATCATCGCGCGCTCGGCGTCCGCCTCTCGGTGATGGCCGCCTCGCCAGAGCCGGGGCTCCGGCGAGGAGAACTCGAGCGCCGGCGTTCCGAAGAGCTTCAGGTCCTGGGTCCAGCGGTGCGCGTCGGCCATGCCGGCCACGACGACGAGCGCCGGGCGCGGATGGGTCTGGAGGAGCTCGGCGACGGCCAGAGCGCGGGCCGCCCCGGTGAGGCCGGCGACGCGCAGACAGACTTCTCCCTCGGCGAAAGATTTCGCCAGCGCTTCGAAGGCCGGCCACTCTCTCAACATTCCCGAACGCTCTACGGTATCACGGCGCTATCCGGCGGGCCGGCGGGGGCGTCGGGGGAGGCGTGGGGGTCGCGCCCGCTGCCGCCCAACCCCCCGCCGCCGAGCTACCGGGACGACTTGGCGAGATAGAACGAAAGAGTCTCGAGCTCGATCGAGAGGTCGACGTTCTTGAAGCGGACGTCTTTGGGAACCTTGATCCGGGCCGGCGCGAAATTCAGGATGGCCTTGATGCCCGCGGCCACCAGCTGATCGGCAACGGACTGGGCCGACTCCGCCGGCACCGCCACGATGGCGATCTGAATCCCTCGCGCCTTCACCTCGCGGCCGAGGTCACGGCTCGGAAAGACAGGCGTCGAGTCGATCTCGCGCGCAACCTTTCGCGGGTCTTCGTCGAAGATCGCGGCGATCCGGAACCCCTGGCGCGCGAATCCCTTGTAGTGAACCAGCGCCGAGCCGAGATTCCCGAACCCGACCAGCGCGACCGGCCACTCGCGGTCGAGGCCGAGGATGCGCTGGAGCTCGGCCTTCAGCCCCGAGACGTAGTAGCCGATCCCGCGAACGCCGAACTCGCCGAAGTACGCCAGGTCCTTCCGGACCTGCGCCGAGTTCAGGTCGAAGCGCTCCGCTAGCTCCTGTGAGGACACGGTCTTGACGCCGTCTTCCTCGAGCTGCAGCAGGCATCGGGTATAGACCGAGAGACGGCGGATCGTCATCTCGGGGATCCGCGGGAGGCGGGCGTTGGAGCGTGGCGCCATCGTGCGGCGCGCCGCGCGCAGTCGCCGCGCGGCGCGCCGGTCCCATTGTGGGCCCGGCTACTCGCCGGACCTCACTAGAACTGGATGCCCTTGACGAACAGCAGGATCAACGCGATGACGAGCGTGTAGATCGCGAGGGACTCGATCAACGCCAGACCGATGATCATCGCGGTCTGGATCCGCGCCGCAGCCCCGGGCTGTCGCGCCATGGCATCGACGGCCGAAGCCACCGCCCTGCCCTGACCGAGGCCACACAGACCCGCCGCGATCGCCATACCGATCCCCGCCGCGATGACGGCGAACGGACCGATCCAGCTGCCGGTCGCGCCTTCGGCCGCCAGCGCCGCCGTCGGGAACGCCAGAACCGCAAAACCGCTCAGAATCAGTGAACGTCGCACGACTCCCTCCTCTATGCGTGTGATCCGGCTAGTGGTGCTCGGAATGGTGCTCGGCCTCTTCGATCGCTCCCGAGATGTAGAGCATCGTCAGCATCACGAAGATGAACGCCTGCAGAAACGCCACCAGGATTTTCAGGGGGTAGAGGAACCCGACGGTGAAGACGATGGTCACCACGCTGCCGATACCGCCGACGACAGCGCCCGCCACGCTGCCCGACAGCGCCCAGCCGAGCAAGCCGTCCAGGCCCATCAGGAGGAAGATGACCGCCAGCAGGATGTGGCCACCGACCATGTTGCCGAAGAGTCGAAGCGTCAGCGAGAGGGGCCGGGCCAGGTGGCTGATCACTTCGATCACGAACATCAGCGGCTTGAGCACAAGCGGGACGGGCCCCGCGAAATGCTTGAGGTACGCCACGAGCCCCTGCTTGCGCGCGCCGATCCAGTGGTAGGCGACGAACACGACGAGCGCGCAGGCGCCGGTGGTGTTGAGGTTGCCGGTCGGACCCGCCAGCCCCGGCACCAGGCTCATGAGGTTCCCGGTGAGGATGAACAGCCCGAGCGTCGCCAGGAGCGGCAGGTAGCGCCGGCCCTCGTGGCCCATGACGTCGTCGATCATCTGGTTGAATTGCTCGAGCACGACCTCCAGGAAGTTCTGAGCGCCGCGTGGAACGAGCTGCAGGTTGCGCGAGGCGACGAAGGCGACGGTCGCCAGGATGATCATCACGAGCCACGTGTATGTCACGTGGTCGGGGATGCCGGGCAGGCGGAAGATCGGCGGGTGCTCGATCGCTTCCACGACTCAGCCTTCCACGCGCGCCGCCGCGAGCCCGCGCACGATCAGGTCGCACGGCAAGACGGTGAACCCGGCCAGCAGCCCGATCGGGTGCGCCCACCCGGTGGCGAGCAGGAGCGTGCACGCGGCGAGACTCGCGGCGAAGCGCAGCCCCGAGCCGACGAGCCACGCGCTCGCGGCGCCGCTACCGGTGCCGGCCGTCGCGCTCGGCGCGGCGGTCACTGCCGCGGCGCGCGCCACCAGCCATCTGAAGTTGACGATCGCCAGGGCGCCGCCGGTCAGCACGCCGAGGCCCGCGGGCGCGCCGCCGATCCACGCCGCCGGCGCCGCGAGAGCAGCGGCGGCCGCCCAGGTGTCGAGCGTCACCCGCCTTCTCAGCTCACTTGGAGTCATCAAGCTCCCGCTCGGCGCGCTTCACCGATCGAAAGAGGTTCACGAATCCTGCGGCGATGCCGAACCCGAGCCCGATCAGCATGAGCCAGGGTGCCGTCCCCAGCCACCGGTCCAGCCAGTAGCCGCCAGCGAGCCCGACGACCGTCGCCACCACCAGCGCAAAGCCGATCGAGGATAGTTCCCCGAGCGCTTTCCAGGTCCCCTGCTCCCCGGCCGGCGCCATGTGAACAGGGACACTAGCACATTGCTCCGGAGCCGACAAGCAGTCGCAAGCTCGTGATTTCACTGTTCTGTCGCAATGTCGCGCAGAGCGAGAGCGGCACAACCTAGCCGAACATGCCGCCCATCCGTGTGCCCGCGATCCGGTTGATGACGGCGACGCTCAGGGCCGCCACCACGATGAGAATGACCCCCAGTGCCGCCGCCTCGTTGGCGCTGCCCGCGATGTAGAAAGAGAAGATTCCGACCGTGATGGTCTCCCAGCCGCCGAGCGACAGGAACAGCACCGCCGAGGCCTCCTGCAGCGACGTCATGAACGAGAAGAGCGAGCCGACGAGGACGCCGCGCCAGATGAGCGGCAGCGTCACGTCGCTGAAGGAGCGCCACCCCCGCGCGCCGACGGACTCGGCCGCCTCCTCCATGGATCGGTGCACCAGCAGGAGCGACGCGTACGAGCCGCGCACCGTGTAGGGCAGACGCCGGATCGCGAGGACGAGCGGCAGGATGATCCAGAGGCTCGTGAGCCCGCGGCCCACCAGCGGCAGGTCGAAGTGGAACGCCCGGATGTAGGCGATGCCGATGGCGGTCCCGGGGATGGCCAGGATCAGCGTGTTGAGGCCGTCGAGCGTGTCCCGGCCGGGCAGGCGCGTGCGCGCGAGAATCCACGCGATCGGCACGCCGATGGCGATGCACACGAGGACGGCGAGCCCCGAGTAGAGGAAGGTGTTCACGATGTACTTCGGCGTCTCCACGATGACGCGCTCGAAATAGCCGAGGGTGTAGCGCAGCGGAAACGGCGTCAGCGACCAGCCCCTGCCGACCGACGCCAGGCCCACCCCGAGGTAGGGGATGAACGACAGGAGCATCACGAAGGAGAGGAACCCGATCGCCCCCGTCTGCTGGAGCGGCGAGAGGCGCCGCCGCGCGATCTTCGAGTACGACAGCGACGAGTAGTCCTTGATGGCGACGTACCGGCGCGCCGCCACCAGGAACAGGAGGGCAAGCGCCACCATGAGCGCCGAGATGACGATGCCCATCCGGAACAGGCGCCGGTCGACGAACTGCACGATGTTGAGGTACGCCTGCGACGCGAGGAGGTCGTGAACGCCGAGCACCAGCGGGGTGGCGAAGTCGGAGAAGGTCCAGATGAAGACCAGGAGCGCGCCGGCGACGTAGCCGGGCGTCGTGAGCGGCAGCGTGATCGTGACGAGCTTCTTCCAGCCGCGCGCGCCGACGGACTCGGCCGCCTCCTCGAGCGCCGGATCGATCTTGGCGAGCGCGTCCACGACGTTCAGCGTGATCATCGGGAAGAGGTGAAGGGTCTCCACCAGCAGCACGCCGTGCAGCCCGTACACGAAGTTCACGGGCCGGGCGAGCCCGAACCAGTCCTCCAGGAGCACGTTCACGGTTCCGGCGCGCCCCATGATGAACGTGAATCCGAGCACGCCCACGAGGGGCGGCGAGATGATCGGAATCAGGGTCAGATAGCTGAACAGATTGCGGCCGGCGAAGTCGCAGCGCACGAGCAGGAACGCCACCGCGAACCCCAGCACCGAGGTCGTCACCACCGTGGCGAAGCCGAGCAGCAGCGAGTTCCCGAGCGAGCGCAGATAGTACGCGTCACCGAAGAACGCGACGAAGTTCGCGAGCGTCAATCGCCCCCCGTCGTCGCTGAACGCGTCGTAGAGGATCCGCAGCAGGGGATAGACCAGGAAGACCAGCAGGAAGAGCCAGATGACCGCGACGCCCAGCGCCGGCAGGAGACGGCTCACGCGCGGCGCCGTCGGCTGCCGGACGGCGGACAGGGCTCCCGGGCGGCTCATTCGTCGGGAAGCGTCAGCGCCGCCGACGCCGGGAATGTCACGCGCACCGCCGCGCCCATCGGCAGCACCTCGTGGTGCCACGGGTCGCCCACGTCCACCTTGAGCACGACTCCCTCCCGGACCTCGACGTCGTACCGGAGGGTGCTCCCGAGATACGATGCCAGCACGACCCGTCCCGCGAAGGTGTTCTCGGGGCCGGCACCGAGCGCGATGTTCTCGGGACGGACCGCCACGACGCAGCGGTCGCCCGGCCCGACCCGTGGATTCGGCGCGCCGCGCACGGCGCCGATGGCGGTCTCGGCCACGCGGCCGGACGCGGTCTCGCGACAGGTGCCGGGAAGGAAATTGTTGGTGCCCACGAAGTCGGCGACGAACCGGCCGGCGGGCCGCTCGTACAGTTCCTTGGGCGGCGCCACCTGGAGCACGCGCCCGTCGCGCATGACGGCGACGCGATCCGACAGCGAGAGCGCCTCTTCCTGATCGTGCGTGACGTACACCGTCGTGATGCCCAGCTCCTTTTGCAGCTTGCGGATCTCGGCGCGCACCTGGATGCGGATCTTCGCGTCGAGGTTCGACAGGGGCTCGTCGAGCAGCAGGATATCCGGATTCAGCACGAGGGCGCGGGCGAGGGCGACCCGCTGCTGCTGGCCGCCCGAGAGCTGCCCCGGGTAGCGCTGCTCGAGGCCCGCCAGGTTGACCTTGGCGAGGCCGGCGGCGACGCGCGCGGCGATCGAGGCGCCGTCGAGCCGCCGGAGCTTGAGCCCGTAGGCGACGTTGGCCTGCACCGTCATGTGCGGCCACAACGCGTAGTTCTGGAACACCATGCCGATGTTGCGCGCGTACGGCCTGAGCCCGTCGACGCGGCGGTCGCCGAACCAGACCTCGCCGCCGTCGGGCGCCCCGAAGCCGGCGATCAGCCGCAGGAGCGTCGTCTTGCCGCACCCGGAGGGGCCGAGCAGCGTGAACAGCTCGCCGTCGCCGATCTCGAGGCTCGCGCCGTCGACGGCGGTCACGCCCCCGAACCGCTTGAGGATCCCGAGCAGCCGGATCTTCACTTCATGGGGCTACGGCTTCTTCCAGGTCGTTTCGATGTCCGAGCGGAACTTCAGCTTGAGCGCGTCGGACCGTTTCTGCGCGACGGCCTCGTCGTAGACGTTCGACACCGGGCGTTCGAAGTACGACCGCATGCCTCCCATGAACTCCACGGCCATCTCGGCGGGCGAGCCCGGTGGGCCCTGGACCTTGTACTTCGGCGTGATCGAAAAGAGGCCGCGCTCCATGAAAACCTTCTGCCCGCGCTCGGTCAGGAGGAACTCGACGAAGGCCCGGGCCGCCTTCGGATTGCGCGCGCCCGCCAGGATCGCCATGGGCTCCGGCGTGACGAACGCGTTCTTCGGCGCCACGAACTTGATCTCGAACCCGGCGAGCCTCTCCTCGAAGGCCATGTAGGACGGCACCGCGAAGCCGGCGCTGTACTCGCCCTTGGCCACGACGGTCGGCACGTCGCGACTGCGCGCGGTGAAGTGTCCGGTGTTGGCCGCCAGCTTCGTGAGCCACTCCCAGCCTTTGTCCTCGCCGTACATGGACAGGATGACCTCGTAGGTCGCGTTGGACGACGAGGAGCGCGTGGGCGCGCACTGGGCAACCTCGCCGCGGAGCTTCGGGTTGAGGAGGTCGTCCCACTCCCTGGGCTCGGCGATGCCGAGGCGCTGGATCTTCTTCGGATGGTAGACGAGCCCGTACGGCTCGAGCGCGGTGCCGACCCAGAAGCCGTCCTTGTCCTTGAGCGGAATCGGCTTCGGCGTGCCCACCGACGTCGGGATCGCGTCCCACGCATCGCGGGAGATCTCCAGCTTCTGCAGGAGCTTCTGCTCGGCGAGCTTCTCGAAGAGCGCCGACTCACCGCCCCAGAATATGTCGACCTCGGGCTTGCCCTTCCACTCGACGATGCGGCCGTAGGCCACCGGCGTCCCCGCTGGGATCGCGCTCACCTTCACCGTGACGTTCCACTTCTCCTTCGCGTAGTCGGCGAACGCCTTGAGCGCCGCGTCGTGGATGAACTTCGACACGGGCGTGATCAGCGCCAGCTCGCTCTCGATCGGCGCCTGCCCGAGCACCGGGCCGGGCGCGCCGCCCGTCGCGAGAATGATCGCAGCAACCAACATGATGAGCCGCTTCATCGATCATCTCCTCTCACGAGACCGACCACCCTTTGGACTTCTCCACCGCTCGACGCCAGCCATCGTACCGCGTCACCCGCGCCGATTCGTCCAATCGCGGCTCGAAGCGCCGCTCGAGGGCCCAGCGCCCTCCGACGTCGTCGGCCGAGCGCCAGACGCCGGCGCCCAGTCCGGCCAGGTACGCGGCGCCGAGCGCGGTCGTCTCGATGACGCGAGGCCTCAGCACCGCCACGTTCAGGACATCGGCCTGGAACTGGCAGAGGAAGTCATTGGCGGCGGCGCCCCCGTCGACCCGGAGCCCTTCGACCGCCATCCCGGCGTCGGCGGCCATCGCCTCCAGAACGTCGCGGCTCTGGAACGCGATCGATTCGAGCGCCGCCCGCGCGAGGTGCGCCCTGGTGGTTCCGCGCGTGAGCCCGACGATGGTCCCGCGCGCGTACATGTCCCAGTGGGGAGCGCCCAGGCCGACGAACGCGGGGACGAAGTAGACGCCACCGGTGTCGGGCACCGACTCCGCCAGCGCCTGGCTCTCGGCCGCGTTGCGCAAGATTCCGAGACCGTCGCGCAGCCACTGGATCGCCGCGCCCGCGATGAACACGCCGCCCTCGAGCGCGTAGGTCGTCCGCCCGCCGATCCGCCACGCGATCGTCGTCAGGAGCCCGTGCGACGAGGCGATCGGAGCGGGCCCGGTGTTAAGCAGCATGAAGCATCCCGTCCCGTACGTGTTCTTCGCCGCGCCGGGTGTCAGGCACGCCTGCCCGAACAGCGCGGCTTGCTGGTCGCCGGCGACGCCGGCGATCGGAACGCCGCGCGGCAGCCAGCCGAGGTCCACCGTCTCGCCGAGCACGCCGGCCGACGGCCTCACGGCCGGCAGCACCGGGCGCGGCACGCCGAGGATCTCGAGCATCCGGGCGTCCCAGTCGCCGGTCCGCAGATCGAGGCAGAGCGTGCGCGACGCGTTCGTGGCGTCGGTGGCATGCACGCGCCCGCCCGTGAGCCTCCAGATGAGCCACGTGTCGACGGTGCCGAAGGCCAGGTCGCCGCGCTCGGCGCGAGCGCGGGCGCCTGGAATCTCGTCGAGGAGCCAGCGGATCTTCGTGCCCGAGAAGTACGCGTCGAGGACCAGCCCCGTCTTCGCGCGCACCAGCTCCTCGACGCCGTCGGCCCGGAGCCGGTCGCACAGGGGCGCCGTCCGGCGGCACTGCCAGACGATCGCACGATGAATCGGCCGGCCCGTCGCGCGCTCCCACACGATGGTGGTCTCGCGCTGGTTGGTGATCCCGACGGCGGCGATCTCGCTCCCGCTCACCCGCGCCTCGGCCAGCGCCGCGCGCGCCGAGCGCTCGACCGTGGACCAGATCTCCTCGGGATCGTGCTCCACCCAGCCGGGCTGCGGGAAGTATTGAGGAAGCTCCGCGTAGCCGCGGGCGAGCACCCGGCCGTCGGGATCGACGACCAGCGCCGTCGATCCGGTCGTTCCCTGGTCGAGCGCGAGGATGTGCCGGCGCGCGCTCATCGTCCGACGAGCCGCCTGGCCAGGTCGGGCCGGTCGGTCGTGAGGACGTCGACGCCGAGCGCGAGCATCCGGCGCATCGCCGCCTCGTCGTTCACCGTCCAGACGCCGAGCACGAGCGCCGCCGCGCGCGCCGCCGCGACGACCCGCTCGTCGAGCAGCGTGAACTCCAGTCCCACGTCGGTGGCCCCGGCGGCGCTCGCCCAGTCGACGCTGACCTCCGGACGCACCCCGGCGCGCTCGACGGCGGCGCGATCGACGAGGAAAGTCGTTCGCACGCGTGGAGCCAGCTCTCGGACGCGCACGATCACGCGTGGATCGAACGCCATGATCGTGGCGCGCGCCTGGAGCCCGGCCGCGGCGATCGCCGCGAGAACTCGTTCTTCCAGCCCGTCGTAGCGGACCGCCGGCGCCGGCTCCTTCACTTCGATCAGGAGCCCCACGCTCGACGGCGCGGCCGCGGCCAGCACTTCGTCGAGCATCGGCACGCGCTCGGAGGTCGCGGCGCCGTCAGGACCGCGGAGCCGAAGGCGCCGCAGATCGGCCGCCGTCATCGCCGCGACCGCGCCTGTTCCGTCGGTCGTGCGCTCGAGGGTCGCGTCGTGAATCACGGCGACGACGCCGTCGCGGCTCTGGTGCACGTCGAGCTCGAGCAGATCGCTGCCGAGCGCGATGGCGCTCTGGAACGCCCGGAGGCTGTTCTCCGGCCAGAGGGCGGAGCCGCCGCGGTGCGCCGCGATCCGCGTCACTTCTCGGTCTCGATCAGGCCCTTCACGAACCACCGCTGCATGGCGACGATGACCGCCACCGGCGGCAGCAGGACCATCATCGCGGCGGCCATCGCGACGTTCCATTCCGGCAGCTGCGAGGTCCGCGGAATCAAGGAGTCGATCCCGATCACGGCCGTCCGCATCTCCTGGCTGTTCGTCACCATGAGCGGCCAGAGATAGTCGTTCCAGCCGTAGACGAAGAGGATCACGAAGAGCGCGGCGATGTTCGCCGTCGACAGCGGCAGGAGTATCGACCACAGAAACCGCAGCGGACCGGCGCCGTCGAGCTGCGCCGCCTCGGCGAGCGAATCGGGGATGGTCCGGTAGTACTGCCGGAAGAGGAAGGTCCCGGTGGCCGACGCCATGAGCGGAACGGTGAGCCCCCAGTAGGTGTCGACCCAGCCGAGGACGCTGACGACCTGGTAGGTCGACACGATCCGCACCGGTACCGGCAGCATCAGCGTGACGAAGATCATCCAGAAGACGAGCCGCTTGCCCCGGAAGTCAAAGTACACGATCGCGAAAGCAGAGAGGAGCGAGATGACGATCTTCCCGAGCGCGACCGCGAGGGCGACGATCGCGCTGTTGAGGAGGAGCCGGCCCATTCCCACCCGCGACCACGCGTCGGCGTAGTTCTGGACCAGGTGGGTCGACGGCGCGAGCTTCGGCGGCAGGCTCGTGACCTCGTCGAGGGACTGCGTGCTGATGACGAACGCGTAGTAGAGCGGGAACGCGAGCACGACGACCGCGGCGACGAGAATGACGTGGGTGATCGCGCTGCTCCGGTCCATCAGTACGTGACCTTCTTCTCGGCGTACCGGAACTGTACGGCGGTCAGCGCGATCACCAGCAGCATCAGGATCACCGACTGCGCCGCCGAGTAGCCGAGCTGGAGGCCGTCGAAGCCGTCCTTCCACGCGCGATACACCAGGATGGACGTTGCGTCGCCCGGGCCGCCCTGCGTCACCGCGTGGATGAGGCCGAACGTCTCGAAGAACGCGAAGGTCATGTTGAGCGTAAACAGGAAGAAGGTGACCGGCGACAGGAGGGGAAACGTGATCGCGAAGAATCGTCGGACGGGACCGGCGCCGTCGACGCTGGCCGCCTCGAGCACCGAGCCGGGGATGGCCTGGAGGCCGGCCAGGTAGAAGGCGAGGTTATAGCCGAACTGCTTCCAGACCGCCGCGATGACGATGAGCGTCAGCGCCACCCAGCCCTTCAAGAACCAGTTGAACTGATAGTCCGTCACGAACGACAAGAGGTACGGCAGGACGCCGAACGACGGGTGAAAGACGAAGAGCCAGATGACCCCGGCCACCGCCGGCGCGATTCCGTAGGGCCAGAGAAGCAGCGTCCGGTACACCGCCAGCCCGCGAATCCTGGCGTTGGCGAGCGAGGCGAGCAGGAGCGCCACCGCCAGGCCCGCGACCGTCACCACCAGCGAGAAGCCGAGGCTCGTCGCCACGCTCCGGAAGTAGGCGGGATCGCCGAGGAGCCGGGTGAAGTTGCCGCCGCCGATGAAGATGAGCCGATCGCCGAAGGGCGACGCGCGGTACAGCGACAGGCGCAGCGAGTCGAACGCCGGCCAGAAGAAGAAGACGATCGTGATGGCGATCTGCGGAGCGACCAGCGCGTACGGCAGCCAGGGATTGCGAAAGACCGCGCGGCTCATGGGCGCGAGCCGCCGACTACCGGTAGAGCGCGGCGAATTCCTTCAGGATGTCGTTGCTCTTCGCCACCGCGTCGTCGAGCCCCTGCTTCGCCGTCTTGTTCCCGCTGAAGATGTTCTCCATCTGCTCCTCGATGGCGTCGCGGACGGAGTTGAAGTTCCCCAGCCGGATTCCCTGGCTGTTGGGCGTCGTCTTCCCGGCGTTCATCTGGACGACGGCGGTCTTCTGGTGGGGGTTCTTCACGTAATGGCCCGAGGCCTCCAGCGCCTTGGCCGTGCTGTTGGTCAGCGGCAGGTATCCGGTCACCCCGGCCCACCACGCCTGGTTCTCGGTGGAGGCGAGATACTTGAAGAACTGCGCGACGCCCTTGTACTCCTCGGGCTTGCCGCCCCGCATGACCCAGAGCGTGGCCCCGCCGATGATCGAGTTCCCCTGCGGGAACCCCGCGAGCCGCGGCAGCGGGCCGGTGCCCCACGCGAACTTGCCCTCGGAGGCCCGGGCGAGGTTCCCGATGTAGGCCGACGAGGTCGTGAAGATTCCGCACTCGCCGGCGGTCATCAGCGCCTCGGCCTTGTTCAGCCGCCCGCCGTACGTGAACCAGCCGTCCTTGGCGCCCCGCGCGAGCCGCTCCATCATCTTCACGCCGAAGGGGCCGTTGATCTTGAGCGTGGTGGCGAGGCCGTCGAATCCGTTCCGGTTGTCGGCGAACGGCTGATCGTGGTAGGCGTGCATGTTCTCGACCAGCACCCACGACGGCCACGCCGAGCTGAACGGGCACTTGACGCCGGCGGTCTTGAGCTTCCTGGCCATCGACTCGACGGCGTCCCAGGTCGCCGGCGGCTTGTCGGGGAGACCAGCCTTCTTGAAGTGGTCCTTGTGGTAGTAGAGGATTGGCGTCGACGAGTTGAACGGCATCGAGTAGAGATTGCCGCCCGTCGACGAGTAGTAGCCCTTCACCGGGCTGATCAGGTCGTTCCAGTCGATCGCCACGCCGTGGTCCTTCATGAGCTGATACACCGGGTACACAGCGCCCGACGAGAGCATCGTCTGCGTGCCGACCTCGAAGACCTGCACGATGTGCAGCGGCTGCTTCGCGCGATACGCCGCGATCGCGGCGTTCAGGGTCTCGGGGTAGGACCCCTTGTGCACCGCCTTCACCACGTACTCGCTCTGCGAGGCGTTGAACTTGTTGGCGATGTCGTTGACCCGCTCGCCCAGGACCGCGGTCATCGCGTGCCAGAACTGGATCTCGGTCGCCGCCCGGGAGGTCGAGGGAACACCGGTCAGGACTACCGCCGCCGCGACGAGAACGCTCAGGGCCGAGCGCGTCATGAAAAACCTCCCGGAGGGTCTGCGGATTCGGTGGGGCACTATAGCACACGCGTGCGACGCGCCGATGACGCCGGGGCGACGCGCGAGCTACGTGCGGAACTTGTGCGAGCGGTCGACGTGCGCCTGGTAGGCCTCGAGCTCGGCATCGAGCCGGCGGGGCGTCCAGCCGAGGAGCTGCGCCATGCGGCGCCCGATCGACTGCGCGCAGTCTTGCCCCTGGCAGCGGCTCGTGCCGATGCCGGTCCTCCGCAGCAGCACGTCCTGGAGCGAGACCGCCATCTCGTCCTGCACCGCCCGGTGCAGCTCGGCGACCACGTCGGGGTTCGAGGGGCAGAGCGGCTCGGTGCCCCCTGCCACCTTGCCGGCGAGATCGATCACGCGACTCCAGCCGCGGCCGTACGTGGTCACCAGCGTCTCCAGCGTCTCCGGGCGGAGCCCGGTAGCCGCCGTTTCGCCGGAGACGTCGAGCCACGCCCGAGCCTCGACGCGGGACACGTCGTCGTCGGTGCCGTCCAGCGCGACCCGGTCGCTGCGCCCGGGCCCGGAGCGGCCGAGCGTGCGCATGACCTGGTCGCCCAGCTGGGCGGCCAGGCTCCTGAAGCAAGTGAGCTTCGTGCCCGTGATCGACAGGAAGCGCCCCCGCTCCTCTGCGACGACCCGGTGGGCCCGCGAGACGTCGGACGCGCGCTTGCCCTTCTCGAACGAGAGCGGGCGGACACCGGCGTAGGTGTAGACAACCTCCTTCGGCGACACGCGCGCGTCGGGCAGAACCTTGTACACCTCGTCCAGGAGGTAGTTCACCTCCTCGCCGGTGGCGTGCAGGCGGTCCGGGTCGCCGTCGAACTCGCTGTCGGTCGCCCCGATCAGCGAGAACTCGCGCCACGGGATGACGAAGATCATGCGGTCGTCGCCGGTCGAGTGGTAGATGGCGCGCTCGGTAAGCTTCGGCAACAGGCAGTGAATGCCCTTGGTCCGCCGCAGGATGCGGGGGCCCCGCTCCGACACGCGCGCGAGATCGCGGAGCTGGTCCACCCACGGGCCGGTCGCGTTGACGACGATCCGCGCCCCGAGGGTCGCGACGCGCCCGGTCAGGAGGTCGCGCGCGCGGACGCCGGTGATCCGGCCCTTCGCGTCGCGGACGATCTCGGCGACCTGGGCGTAGTTGAAGGCCCGCGCGCCCAGCCGGCACGCCGAGAGAATGTTCTCGAGGCAGAGCCGCTCGGGATAGACGAGCAGATCGTCGAAGTAGTAGCCGGCGCCGCGGAGGTCGCGCGCCCGGAGCGTCGGCTCGAGCGAGAGCGCGTCGACCGCGGGCAGCACGCGGTAGCGCTCCCGGTCCCGGCCCGGCGCCAGCCAGTCGTAGAGCTTCAATCCGATGCGCACCTTGATGAGGCTGCGCGACGAATCCCGGTAGATCGGCACCAGGAACGGCAGCGGCCGCACCAGGTGAGGCGCCAGACCGCGTAGCGTCTCGCGCTCGCGGAGCGATTCGCGCACCAGCGAGAAGTCGAACAGCTCGAGATAGCGCAGGCCGCCGTGGATCAGCTTCGACGACTGGGACGTCGTCGCCGACGCGAAGTCGCCCTGCTCGATCAGCGCCGTCGACACGCCGCGCAGGGCGAGATCGCGCGCGACCCCGGCGCCGGCCATGCCGCCGCCGATGACGACCACGTCGTACACGGCATCCTCGAGCGGCCAGGGACGATTGTTCATCGGATCAAGCACTCTCTCGAAGGTCCGGGACGGAGCGCCCGGTGGCCACCAGTCACCCGCGCAGGGCGTCGAGCATCACGCGCGTGGCGAGGCGCAGGGCGACCGGCAGCCCGTCCTCGTTCATCTCGAATTCCGGCGCGTGATGCGGGCGCGTCGGTCCCGTCGCCGGCGCGATCCCGACCTGGAAATAGCAGCCCGGCCGGGCCTGGAGGAACAGGCTCATGTCGTCACTGGCCATCACGAGGCTCTCGCCCGCCACGGCCTCGCCGCCCAGCTCGTCCACCGCGCTCGCGCGCACGAGCGCGGACTCGCGCTCGTGGTTGACGACGGTCGGGCATCCGTCACCCATGAACCCCAGGGTCGCCTCGGCGCGGTAGGCGCGGGCGATGTCGCGCGCGAACGCGCCCAGCCGCTCCTTGACCTGCTCGCGCACGGCCGGGCTGAAGGTGCGCAGCGAGCCCCGCATGACCGCGGTCGCCGGGATGATGTTGTGCTTGGTCCCGGCCACGATCTGCCCCACGGTGAGGACAGCCGTCTCCTGCGCCGAGACCTCGCGCGAGACCAGGTTCTGCATGCCGAGCAGGATGTTGGCGGCGACGGTGACGGGATCGATCGACAGGTGCGGATACGCGCCGTGTCCGCCGCGGCCCGTGATCTGGACGTCGAAGAAGTCGGCCGACGCCATCGCCGGGCCGGGACGGACGCTGACCCGGCCCACCGGCGTCTGCGTCGTCAGGTGAAGCCCGTACACCTCGCTGACCCGGGGATTGTCGAGCGCGCCGTCCTCGATCATGGGCTTGGCGCCGCTGAAGATCTCCTCGGCGGGCTGGAACAGAAAGACTGCCGTGCCCGGCACCTCGCGGCGTCGCGCCGACAGCATCTCGGCCAGCGTGATGCCGATCGCCGTGTGCCCGTCGTGCCCGCACGCATGCATGACGCCCGGCGTCGCCGACCTGAACGGCAGATCGAGCGTCTCGGTGAGGGGCAAGGCGTCGATGTCGGCGCGCCACGCGATGGTGCGACCGGGCCGATCGCCGCGCAGCACCGCGACAACGCCGGTGCGCCCGATGCCCGTGCGCACCTCGAGCTTGGCGGCGGAGAGACGCTCGGCGACGATCTCCGCGGTCCGGCGCTCCTCGAACGACAGCTCCGGATGGCGATGGAAGTCCCGTCTCAGCGCCACCATGCCGTCCAGACGACGGCCGATCTCTTCCGCCCACTCCGGTGTGGTCTTGCCCATGGCTCGCTCCCCGGCCGCCCGCGGCCTCGTCACACCGTACTGCCCGCCCATGGGCCAGTCAACTTTCGGCCGCGCTTCTGCGCTCGGCGGCGGTGCGGGCGGCCGGGGGTTCGCAGGGGTCGAGACGACCACGCGGCACGCGTTCGCTGCTCCGAAGCGGCTGGGCTCCATCCCGGCGCGGCTCGTCCGCTGCCGCATGGAGGGAACGGGTCCCTTCGCCCCCTGCGAGCCCCCGGCCGCCCACACCGTCAGCGGTCCTTGCCGCACCCGTCGTCAGTCGTCTGTTGCGTCCGCTTCTGGTGCTTCCACGTCATCGCATCGCGTCTGCGACGTCCGCGTCGGCAGCGCCCGGGCGGCGTGTTGGCGTCCGCTTCAGCGGACGAGGTCGCGGAGGGAGGCGAGGATGAGGTCGGGGGCGATTTCGGCGATGCGAGGGTCGCCGGCGGGGGTGATTCCGGTGAGGACCAAAACGGTGGCCAGTCCGAGCCGCTTGCCCATCACGATGTCCGTCTCGAGCCGGTCGCCGACGATCGCGCATTCACTCGCGGTCATGCCGAGATGCGCCAGCGCCACCTCGAGGATGATCGGCGACGGCTTTCCGACGACGACCTCGACCGTGTGCCCGGTCACCGCCTCGACGGCGGCCGTCATGCCGGCGCAATCCGGAATCTCGCCGGACTCGGTCGGACATGTCCGGTCGGGGTTGGTGGCGATCAGCCGCGCGCCCTGCCGCACCGCCTGCAGGGCGGTGTTCAGCTTCGCATAGTCGAAGGTGCGATCGAAGGCGATCACCACCCAGCGAACGCGGTGGTCCGCGCGCACCTCGAACCCGTGGGCGCGCAGCTCGCCGATCAGGGGCGGCTCGCCGATGACGAAGACCGGGGCGCCGCGATCGAGGCGCGCCAGATGGCGCGCGAGCACCAGGGACGAATTGACCACGTCGTCCACCGACGTCGGGATTCCCAGGCGCGTCAGCTTGCGAGCGTACTCGTCACGCGTCTGGATCGGCTTGTTGGAGAGAAAGGCGACCCGCCGGCCGGCCGCCCGCAGGGCGGCGATCGCGGCGTCGGCGCCGGGAACCAGCGACTCACCGCGGTAGACCGTCCCGTCCAGATCGAAGAGCCAGCCGCGATGCGGCAGGGCGAAGGTCGGCGGCACCTAGCGAACGAGGGGCGCGACGGCGGCCTGGGCGAGATCGGCGAAGGGCGCCGGCATGACGCCGAGGAGCACGATGCCGACCAGCGCCACCGCCAGCGCCAGCCCGCCGGCCAGCGAGGGCGCGTAGGCGGTCGCCGCGCCCTCCGGCTCGCGCATGTACATGTAGACGACCACGCGCAGATAGTAGTAGGCCGCCACTGCGGAGTTCAGTACGCCGATGACCGCGAGCCAGACGTAGCCGGCGCGCACCGCCGCGCCGAACACGTAGAACTTGCCGACGAAGCCGGCCAGCGGCGGAATTCCGACCAGCGAAAGCAGGAAGAGGCCGAGGGCCGCCGCCAGGAGGGGATGGCGCCGGGCGAGTCCCGCGTAATCCGCGACCTCGACCGCTTCGTCACGCGCGCGCTCGCACAGCGTGATGACGCCGAACGCGCCGGCGGTCGTGAACGCGTAGACCAGGAGGTAGAAGAGCACGGCGCCCGTCCCGGCGGCTCCGCCGGCCACGAGACCGACGAGCATGTAGCCGACGTGGGCGATCGACGAGTAAGCGAGCATTCGCTTGAGGTTCGACTGCGCGATCGCCACCACGTTGCCGATGGTCATCGTGACCGCCGCGCCGGCCCAGAGCAGTGCCGCCCCGTCGGGCGCGAGGCCCCGCGGCACCACCGCCAGCACCCGGATCAGCGCTGCGAAGGCTCCGGCCTTGGAGCCCGTGGCGATCAGCGCCGTCACGCTCGTGGGCGCCCCCTGATAGACGTCGGGCACCCACATGTGAAAGGGGACCGACGAGATCTTGAAGCCGAAGCCGACCAGCACGAGCCCGAGGCCCATGACGAACAGGGGGTCGCGCGGGCGCGCGGTCATCGCCGCGGCGATACGGTCGAGGCTCGTCGTTCCGGTGGCCCCGTAGATCAGCGCGATGCCGTAGAGGAGAAACGACGAGGCGAACGCGCCGAGGAGGAAGTACTTCATCGAGGCCTCGCCCGAGGCCAGCTCCCGCTTGAACAGCCCCGCCAGCACGTAGAGCGAGAGCGACATCAGCTCGAGGGCCAGGAATACCACCACCAGGTCGCCGGCCGCGGCCAGGAGCATCATGCCGGCGGTCGCGAAGAGCACGAGCACGTAGTACTCGCCGGAGTCGCTCCCGCGGCGCCGCAGGTAGTCCATCGACAGCAGCACGACCAGGGCGCCCGAGTAGCAGATGACCACGTTGAAGAAGAGCGCAAAATTATCCTGCACGACCATGTCGCGAAACGCGCGTTGCGAGGTGCCCCACTGCGCGAGCGTCGCGAGGAGCGCGCCGATCATGCCGGCCAGCGCGGCCACCGCCGAGAGCTCGCGCGGGATCGCGCGCGGGCCGAGCTCCAGCGCCATCACCAGCACCGCCGCGCCCAGCACGATCAGGGTCGGCAGCAGCGGCAGCAGGGCGATGGGCGGAAAGACGATCGCGTCCATCAGCGGTTCATCCCGGTCTTCGCCTCCACCTGGGCGATCAGGGCCTCGACCGTCGTCTCGGTCTTGCCGGTGAAGGCCGCCGGGTACACGCCGATCCACACGATGAGCGTGACCACCGGCACCAGCACCGCCCACTCGCGGGTGGTGAGGTCGCGGAGCCCGCGGTTCGCCTCGTGGGTGACGTCGCCGAAGATCACGCGCTGGTACATCCAGAGCAGATAGACCGCCGCGAAGATGATCCCGCTGGTCGCGACCGCGGCGAGCCACGGGCTCCGCTGGAAGGCGCCGACCAGGATCAGGAACTCGCCGACGAATCCGTTCAGCCCGGGGAGCCCCAGCGACGACAGCACGACGACGAGGAACACGGCCGAGAAGGCGGGCACCACGCGCCACAGGCCGCCGAAGTCGGCGATGAGCCGCGAGTGGCGGCGCTCGTAGATCATGCCCACCATCAGGAAGAGGGCGCCCGTCGACAGGCCGTGGTTCACCATCTGGATGAGGGCGCCCACCAGCCCCTGCTGGTTGAGCGTGAAGATGCCGAGCATCACGAAGCCGAGGTGGCTCACGCTCGAGTACGCGACGAGCTTCTTCATGTCCGGCTGCACCGTCGACACCCAGGCGCCGTAGATCACGCCGATCACCGCGAGGGTCCACACCAGGGGCCCGAACGCGAGGCTCGCGTCCGGGAAGAACGGCAGGCAGAAGCGCAGGAACCCGTACGTCCCCATCTTGAGCAGGACGCCGGCGAGGACCACACTCCCGGCCGTGGGCGCCTCGACGTGGGCATCGGGCAGCCAGGTGTGGAAGGGAAACAGCGGCACCTTGATGGCGAAGGCCAGCGCGAAGGCGAGGAACATGAGGTTCTGCGCGAGGCCGGGCGCCATCACGTACTGCGCCAGCACCGGCACGTCGAACGTGTACCGGCCCGTGGCCGCGCCGTACTGATAGTAGAGGCCGAGGATGGCGACCAGCATGAGGAGAGAGCCCACCATCGTGTACAGGATGAACTTGACCGCGGCGTAGACGCGGTTGGGGCCGCCCCAGATCCCGATGATGAAGTACATCGGGATCAGCATCGCTTCCCAGAAGACGTAGAAGAGGAAGAGGTCGAGGCTCACGAAGACGCCCAGCATGCCCGTCTCGAGCAGGAGCATCGTCGCGGTGAACTCCTTGAACCGGTCCTCGATCGAGCCCCACGCCGAGACGAGCGCCAGCGGCATGAGGAAGGTGGTGAGCAGGACGAGCAGCAGGCTGATGCCGTCGATGCCGACATGATAGGCGACACCGAGCGTCGGCATCCACCGCCGGTTCTCCTCGAACTGGTAGCCGATCGCGTCGCCGTCGAATCCGAAGTAGAGCGGCAGCGAGCACGCGAACGTCAGGACCGTGACCACGAGCGAGACCAGGCGCAGGACGCCGACCGACCGCCGCGGGACGAACAGGAGGGCGAGCCCAGCGGCGCCCGGGAGAAACGTGACCAGCGTCAGGAGCGGAATCATGGCACGCGCGCGGGCCGGGGCGTCGCGCGGGTCATCGGCTCAGGAGGAACGCGACGATGGCGACCGCACCGGCCAGCATCGTGAGGGCATAGTTCACCGTGTAGCCGGTCTGGAGCCGGCGCATCCCCGCCGCCCACGCCACCACCGTGCGGCCGAGCGCGTTGACGAGCCCGTCGATCACGCGGAGGTCGAACACGCGCGCCAGGAACTCGGACAGCGCCAGGAGCGGCCGCACGATCACCCGGTCGTAGAGCGCGTCGACGTAGTACGCGTTGAGCAGGAGCGCATGGACCGCCGTCTTCGGCCGCCCGATCTCCGCGGGGCGGACGGGGGCGGCCATGTACATGAACCAGGCCAGCGCGAAGCCGGCGGCGAACACGAGCACCGCCAGGATGAGGATCAGCAGCGCCGCGACGCCCCCGTGGCCGCCCTCGTGCAGGGGGAACACCGGCGCCAGGAAGCGCGCGAATCGTGTCCCGTGCTCCGACGGGATGCCGACGGCCACGCCCGTCACCACGGTGAGCAGCGCCAGGACGATCAGCGGCAGCGTCATGACCCCCGGCGACTCGTGGACGTGATGGGCGGCCTCCTTGGTCATCCGGGGCCCGCTGTAGAAGGCGAGGAAGAGCATCCGTGCGGTGTAGAACGCCGTCAGGAATGCGCCCAGCAGGAGGAACGCCCACATCCATCGATGCCCGCTCGCGAACGCGGCGGCGAGGATCTCGTCCTTCGAGAAGAACCCGGCCAGCCCGGGCAGGCCCGCGAGGCCGAGCGCGCCGATCGTGGTCGTGATCGTCGTCCGCACCATCCGCGAGGACAGTCCCCCCATCTTCCGGAGATCCTGCTCGCCCCCGAGGCCGTGGATGACGCTGCCGGCGCCGAGGAACAGGAGCGCCTTGAAGAAGGCGTGCGTCACCAGATGGAAGATCCCGGCGGCGTACGCGCCGAGGCCGACCGCGGCGAACATGTACCCGAGCTGGCTCACCGTGGAATAGGCGAGCACGCGCTTGATGTCGGTCTGGACGAGACCGATGGTGGCGGCGAAGAGCGCCGTGGCCACGCCGACCCACGCGACCACCTCGAGCGCGGCCGGCGAGCGCTCGAAGAGCACGTGGCTGCGCGCCACCATGTACACCCCCGCGGTGACCATCGTCGCCGCGTGAATGAGCGCCGAGACCGGCGTGGGCCCTTCCATCGCGTCCGGCAGCCACGTGTGCAGGGGCAGCTGGGCCGACTTGCCGCACGCGCCCATGAAGAGGAGCAGCGCGATGCCGGTCGCCGTCCGGCCGTCCAGGTCGGCGGCCGCCGCGAACACACCGTCGTAGTCGAGCGTGCCCACCGTGGTCCAGAGCCACATGATGCCGAGGCCGAAGCCGAAGTCGCCGACGCGGTTGACGATGAACGCCTTCTTGCCGGCCTGCGCCGCGGCCGGCCGCGTGTACCAGAAGCCGATCAGCAGATACGAGCAGAGGCCGACCGCCTCCCAGAAGACGTAGAGGAGCAGGAAGTTCCCGGCGAGCACCAGCATCGTCATCGAGAAGACGAAGAGGTTCAGATAGGCGAAGTAGCGCGCGTAGTCCGGGTCGTCGTGCATGTAGCCGATCGAGTAGAGGTGGATCAGCGCGCCCACGCCCGTCACCACCAGCAGCATGACGACGGTGAGCGGATCGACGTGCGCGGTCACCGCGGTCTCGAAGTCGCCCGCGACGATCCAGCTGAAGAGCGTCGCGGTGAACGATCCGCCGGACGCGACGGTCGAGAAGAGCGAGCAGGACGCGACGAACGAGCCGGCCAGCGCCGACACCGCGACCCAGTGCGCACGACGGCCGATGACGCCGCCGAAGAACATGTTGAGGAGCGCGCCGACGAGAGGAAAGGCCGGGATCAGCCAGACGGTGGACGACACCGGGTCATGCTACGGGGCGGTCACGGCGGGTGTCAAGGTTGGCACCGCGACGCCGGCGTCAGACGCGCGGCGAGTACATGATCACCGCGACGCCGGCGAGGCACAGGAGACCGCCGAGCAGGTCGAAGCGATCGGGGCTCTCGCGCGCGACGACGGCGCCCCACGCGAGCGAGAGGACGACGAACACGCCACCGTACGCCGCGTAGGCGCGGGCGAACGGCGCGGGCTGGAGGGTCGGAACGACGCCGTACAGGACCAGCACCGCGGCGCCGACGGCGCCGAGCAGCGCGCTCTGCCCCTCGCGGAGCCAGCGCCACATCAGATAGCCGCCGCCGATCTCGCAGAGCCCGGCGGCGACGAACAGCGCCAGCGAAACGAACACAAGCTCTCCCCTCATGACGCGATCTCCTTCGCCGGCCGGCGGCGCCCGGCATGGTATCATCCGGCTCGTGCCCCAGCGGTCTCGCACGAAAGTCTGGGTGCTCTTCGTCCTGTTCCTGCTCCTCGCCGTGGTCGGCTCGGCCTCGTATCTCGGCTGGCGTCAGACGGTTCCCGGAGTCCAGGCCGTGTCGACGCCGCCGCGCTTCCTCGGCCAGAAGACGCCGTTCACGCTCTCCCTCGAGGCCCGGCGCGGCAACGTGACGCGGGTCGAGGTCCGGGTCGTGCAATCGGGCACGTCGACGACGGTGGCCAAGCAGGAGGGCCCCCTCGGCCGGCGCGTGGAGATTCCCCTCGTGGTGGAGAGCGGCGCGCTCGGGCTCCGCGAGGGCAACGCCACCCTCGAGGTGTGGGCGCGCGACGACTTCTGGCGGCCGCTCCGGCGCGCGGATCGCGCGATCGCCGGCTACCCGATCACGATCGATCTCACGCCACCGAAGATCGAGCTGCTCGCCGCCACCCGCTATCTGTCGCCCGGCGGCACCGGGCTCGTCGCGTTCCGGGTGACCGGCGCCGCGCGCACCGACCTCAGCGCGGGGCCGCTGGTGTTCCCGTCGTTCGCCTACGGCCCGGAAGATCGCGGCGCGCGCGTCGCGCTGATCGCGCTCCCGTGGGACTTCGACCCGGCGGTCCCGCTGGCGATCCGCTCGTCCGACGAAGCCGGCAACGCCGCGGCGCGCGGCGTTCCGGCCGAGATCCGCCCGCGCAAGTTTCCCCGCGACACGATCGAGATCAAGGACGCGTTCCTCCAGGCCAAGGTCCCGGAGCTCCTGCCCCAGCGCCCGGCGAGCGAGCCGCTCCCCGACGGCTTCCTGATCATCAACCGCGACCTTCGGCGCCAGGCCGAGGAGACGAAACGGAAGGTCGGCGCCTCCACGGCCAACAAGCCGCTCTGGCAGGGGCCGTTCATCCAGCCGCGGAACTCCAAGGTGTTCGCGAACTTCGCCGAGCTGCGCACCTACGTCTATGCCGGCCGCGAGATCGATCGCCAGGTGCACTTCGGCTACGATCTCGCGTCCACGCGGCAGTCGCCGGTCCCGGCCGCCAACAAGGGCGTCGTCGTCTTCGCCGAGCCCCTCACGATCTACGGCAACACGGTCGTGATCGACCACGGCCTGGGCCTGCAGACGCTGTACGCGCATCTCTCGAGCACGGCCGTGAAGGTCGGCGACGCCGTCGAGAAGGGTCAGGAGATCGCGCGAACCGGATCGACCGGGCTCGCGATCGGCGACCACCTCCACTACGAGGTGCTCGTCAACGGCGTGTCGGTCACGCCGCTCGAGTGGTGGGACGGCAAGTGGATCCGCGACCACATCGGCAAGCCGTTGAAAGAGGCGGGGCTGCCCGAGATCGCCGGCGCCGAGGCGCGCGACGAGGAGCCGGCACCCGTCACGCCCGCGCGCCCCCCGCGCAGCCGCCGGGCGCGGTAGGCTTCCGTTACCCCTCAGAACGCGCCGAACTTCTCGTAGGCGGCCAGCGGCGTCATGCCGCGCCGGACCGCGGAGCGCACCCGGTCCTCC
>Ga0137403_10000484_pt1 | contig 51296 bp, 51 predicted proteins | sample CZOMad2_1_16fung_FD_122057 | JGI IMG/M metagenome (GOLD analysis project Ga0137403, IMG submission 122057) | Vadose zone soil fungal communities from Angelo Coast Range Reserve, California, USA - CZOMad2_1_16fungal (Hybrid Assembly) | ecosystem: Environmental > Terrestrial > Soil > Vadose zone... | reverse complement strand
CCAGGTCGGCCGCGACCGCCCAGAGCGTCCGATCTACCAGCGCCGGGTGGCCGGGAACATCCGGCTCACCGGCATAGCGGGGTCGAACGTAGCGTGCGCCGCCGCCCCAGGCGGCAATCAGCGCCGGCACAACGTCGCCCGGCACGGCAGGCTGGTCTCCCAGAAAGACGATCGCGGCGACCGCCTGGCCGCCGCGAGGCGGAACGCGCTCGAGCCAGTCAACCGCGCGCCGCAGGGAGCCGGCGATCCCACTCTCGGGCTCGGGATTCACCACCGGGTCGATGTCGCCGGCTCGCGCCAGCTCCGCCAACTGGGGCTGGTCCGCCGGTATCACGGCGCAGGCCCCGGAGATCAGGCCGGCGCCGCGGGCAGCCCGCACCGGATCGAGGGCGTGGTCGAACAACGAACGGCCGTGGAACGAGGCGAGCAGCTTGTTCCCGCCGAAGCGCTCGCCCCGGCCCGCGGCGAGCACGACGGCGTATACCGTGCCCAACTACTTGGCCCGTTCCAGGGCGCGGGTGAGGGCCTCGCGAGTGGCCACGGTGACGAGATGGCGGCGATACGGCGCCGGCGCATGGATGTCGCCCTGAATCTCGAGTCCCTCGGGCGCGGCGGCCGCGACCCGCGCGATTGCGTCGGGCTCGCCCTTGCTGCCGACCAGCTGCTCCGCCGCTTGCACTCGCCGCGCGACGTCGCCCAGACCGCTCAGCGCGACGACGGCATGGCTCACCGTCTTGCGGCTGCGGGCGATCACGGCAGCGGCGGCTGCCAGCGGGTAGCCCGATGCGGCCTGATTGAAGCTCACATACGCCGTCCCCGCACCGCGGGGAAGCGGCGGCAGGGTGATTTCGACCAGGAGCTCGTCTTCCGCCAGCGCGGTGGAGAACGGGGCCAGGAAGAACTCCCGGGCGGGAACGGTGCGCTTGCCTCGCTTGGAGCGAAGCGCGAAGCCGGCATCGAGCGCGACCATGATGGCCGGCGTGTCGGAGGCCGGGTCCGCGTGGGCCAGGCTGCCGCCGATGGTGCCGCGGTTCCGGACTTGCACGTCGCCGATTCCCTGGGTCGCCTCCGCCAGGAGCGGATATCGTTCGCGCAGCAGATCGGACTCGAGGATCTCGCGGTAGGTCGTGAGCGCCCCGATGCGGGCGCCGCGCCGGTGCTCCGCAACCCCCTTGAGCTCACTGAGCCGGCCGATATCGATCAAGCGGCCCGGCTGAGCCAGCCGGAACTTCATCATCGGAATGAGGCTGTGGCCCCCCGCCAGAACCTTGGCCCCGTCGCCCTTGGCCAGGGCGGCGAGCGCATCGCGCAGCGAGCTGGCCCGGGTGTACTCGAAGCTGGCCGGGATCACTGGCTGCCTCCCTTCGCCTGCTGAATCGCGGCCCAGACCCGGGCGGGCGTGAGCGGCTTGTCGATGTGGCGGATGCCGAGGGGCTCGAGCGCGTCGCACACGGCGCTCACCAGCGCGGCAGCCGAAGGAATTGTCCCGGCCTCGCCGATGCCCTTGACGCCGAGCGGGTTCACCGGCGACGGGGTCACGGTGTACGAGCTCTCCACGTGTGGCATCTGACTCGCCTTCGGCACGGCATAGTCCATCATGGTGCCGCTGATCAGCTGTCCGTCGTTGTCGTACACCATGATCTCCTGCAGCGCCTCGCCCAACCCCTGGATCACGCCGCCGTGGATCTGTCCCTCCACAATCATGGGATTGATGTGGGGCCCGCAGTCGTCCACGCAGACGTAGCGCAGGATCTTTACCTCGCCCGTGTTCGGGTTGACATCCACCGTACAGATGTGGGTCCCGAAGGGGTATACGAAGTTGGTGGGGTCGAAGAATGCGACGGCCTCGAGCCCGGGCTCGACATCCGCCGGCATGTTCCATCCGACGTTGGCCATCAAAGCCACTTCGGCGAACGCCTTGCCCGAGCCGGGCGAGCCGCGCACGGCGAACTGGTTGTCCCGCCATTCGAGGTCGGCCTCGTTGGCCTCCATCAGGTGGGCCGCGATTTTCTTGGCTTTTGCCTTGACCCGCTGGGCCGCGATCTTGACCGCGGAACCGCACACGGCGGTCGTGCGGCTGCCGTAGGTGCCCCATCCCTGTGGGGTCGACTCGGTGTCGCCCGCCACGATCTCCACGTTCTCGACCGGGATGCCAAACTCGTCGGCAACGATCTGGGCAAACGTGGTCTCCTCACCCTGTCCGTGCGGCTTGCCGCCGATGTAGACCCGAACCACCCCGGTGGGATAGACCCGCACGATGGCGGAGTCGTACTGTCCGCCGCCGAACCCGATGGCGCCCGCCACCTGGGAGGGCCCCGATCCGCAGATCTCGACGAACGAGACCAGCCCCACGCCCAGATAACGGCCCCGCTTCCGTCCCTCCGCCTGATCCTGCCGGAACTGCTTCAGGTCGAACATCGAGAGAGCCTTGTCCAGGGCTCCCTCGTAGTCGCCCGAGTCGTAGGTAACGCCGGTGGCGGTGGGGTAGGGAAACTTGTCCTTCGGGATGAAGTTCTTGCGTCGAATCGTGGCCGGATCCAGCCCGACTTCGCGGGCAAAAAGATCCATCAGCCGCTCGATCAGGTACGTCGCTTCGGGACGGCCCGCACCTCGGTAGGCGTCGACCGGCGTGGTGCTGGTGTACACGCCGTATACGGTTCCGTGAATGTTCGGGATTACGTAGGGTCCCGAGTAAATCAGCCCGTGCAGAATCGTGGGGATCCCGGGCCCGGCGGTGGAGGCATACGCGCCGAGGCCGGCGTAGACCGTGGTGCGCAGCCCGGTGATGTGCCCGTCCCGGGTGCCGCACATCTCCACGTACTCGACGTGGTCGCGCCCGTGGATCGTGACCTTGTAGTTCTCCGACCGGTCCTCGGTCCACTTCACCGGCCGGCCAAGGTCCATGGAGGCCAGCCCAACCAGCGCCTCGTCGGCGTACACCGGGATCTTGCTGCCGAACCCGCCGCCCACTTCCGGGGCAATGACCCGCACCCGGTGTTCCGGGAGCTTGAGCATTACCGAGCAGAGAAACCGGTGGATGTGCGGATTCTGGCTGGTGCACCAGAGCGTCAGCTGGCCCGTGCCCTTGTTGTAACTGGCGACCGCCGCCCTCGCCTCCATCGCCGTCGGCGCGAGCCGCTGCTGCACGATCCGCTGCTTGACCTTGACCGGTGCCTCGGCGAACGCTTTGTCGGCGTCGCCGCCGGCCACGATCCACTTGAACGCGATGTTCTTCGGAACGTCGGCATGAAGCTGCGGCGCGCCGGCCTGGGTCATCTTCTCGGGATCGACTCCCGCCGGAAGCGGGTCATAGTCCACCTCGATGAGGTCGATCGCGTCCCGCGCCTGCGCTCGGGACTCCGCCACCACCAGCGCTACGCCGTCGCCGACGTAACGGACGGTGTCGTAGGCCAGGAGCGGGTGAGGTGGGGTCTTGAGATCGCAGTTGGGCGGGTTCCAGGCGCAGGGGACCGGAACGACCCGGTCCTTGATCTCGGCGCCGGTGTAGACCGCCAGCACGCCGGGGGCTTTGCGCGCGGCCGACACGTCGATCCGGGTCAGCTTGGCGTGCGCGTATGGGCTTCGGAGGACGGCGGCGTAGGTGAGCCCGGGAAGCTTCACGTCGTCGGTGTAGGTCGCGGAGCCGGTGATGAGCCGGGGATCCTCGCGCCGCTTGATGCCGGAGCCGAACAGGGTGGCCATGGGCTCTCCTTAGACGCCGACGCCGGCCGGCTGGCCGGTGGGGCTGGGGGCGGTGGCCGGCTCGATCGGATGGGCCTGGCTCCTGGGCTCGCGCAGGGCGGTCGCGGCGGTCTGAATCGCCTCGACGACGTTCTGATACCCGGTACAGCGACAGAGATTGCCCTCGAGTGCGTGACGGATCTCGGCCTCTGTGGGATTCGGGTTGGTCCGGAGCAGGTCGGCCGCCATCATGATGATGCCCGGCGTGCAGAAGCCGCATTGGAGTCCGTGCTTTTCCCAGAAGGCGGCTTGAAGCGGGTGCAGCTGATCGGGTGAGCCGATGCCCTCGATGGTGGTGATCGCAACGCCATCCGCCTGCACCGCGAGCACCGTGCAGCTCTTCACCGCCTGGCCCTCGATCAGCACCGTACACGCGCCGCACTGACTGGTATCACAGCCGATGTGGGTGCCGGTGAGATTGAGGTCGTCCCGCAGGACGTGCACCAGCAGCGCGCGCGGCTCGACCTCCACCGTGTGCGCCGCGCCGTTGATCGTCAAAGTGACGGGATGCTTCATGAGTCCGATCTCCTTGCGGCTGCGAGGGCGGGGCGCAGAATGGAAGGCATAGGCTAGTCCTCAACGGCAGCACGGTCAAGATTGGCCCGTTCCACGTCGATAATCCGACCGCGCGGTCCACTTGACCGGACTGCCGCTCGTTTGTAACCTGCTTACCCCGTTCACGTTCCGTCGTTTCCTTGGGGTGTAGCTCAATCGGCAGAGCGCCCGGCTGTTAACCGGGAGGTTGCTGGTTCGACCCCAGCCGCCCCAGTCTGGCTATTGGCCTCGATCCTCCGGTATCGCCGGTCAATAGCCTCACTCCACCTTCTCATATGCCCTCAGCGTCAGAAACTCGGGAAATTCCTCCGCGCTGATCAGCTGATCCAGCAGCTCTGCCGCCTCACGCCAGCGGCCCGGCATCGCCCGTTGCTCCAGACCTGCGCGCTCTTCCGCCAGCACCGCGCGGCAGCGATCGAGCGTGATCGGGGCGCCATCCTCGGTCCGTGCCCGATGCCGGATCCACTGCCAGAGCTGTGACCGGGCGATCTCCGCCGTCGCCGTGTCCTCCATGAGGTTGTTGATCGCGACTGCGCCGGCTCCGTCCAGCCAGGCCGCCAGATACTGGAGCGCGACGCTCACGTTGCCACGCACGCCGGCCTCGGTCACTCGGCCGCCCGGGACCCGCACGTCGAGCAGGTCCCGTTGCCCGATCCGAAGGTCCTGGGGCAGCTGGTCCTTCTGGTTGGCACGACTCCCCAGCACCGCGTCGAACACGTCGCCTACCACCGGCACCAGATCGGGATGGGCCACCCAGGCGCCATCGAACCCGTCCGTCGCCTCACGCCCCTTGTCCTCGCGAACCCTGGCAAACGCCTCCGCATTGATCTCGGGGTGCTTCCGGCTTGGAATGAAGGCCGCCATGCCGCCGATGGCATGCGCGCCGCGACGATGGCAGGTCTGGACCAGGAGCCTGGCGTAGGCACGCATGAAGGGGACGGTCATGGTGAGCTGCGCCCGATCGGGCAGCACGAACTCCGGCCGCGACCGGAGCTTCTTGATCACGCTGAACAGGTAGTCCCAGCGCCCCGCGTTGAGTCCGGCCGCATGGTCCTTGAGCTCGTAGAGAATCTCATGCATCTGAAACGCGGCCAGGATCGTCTCGATGAGTACAGTGGCTCGGATGGTTCCCTGGGGGATGCCGAGCTCGGCTTGGGCGAAGACGAACACCTCGTTCCAAAGGCGGGCTTCGAGGTAATGCTCGAGCTTGGCCAGATAGAAGTACGGCCCGCTGCCGCGGGCGCTGAGCTCAACCGCGTTGTGAAAGAGGTACAGGCCGAAGTCGAACAGGCTCGCCGGGACGGGGGCGCCGTCGACCAGCATGTGGCGCTCGACCAGGTGCCAACCGCGGGGCCTGACCACCAGTGTCGCGGTCTTCTCGCCGAGGCGATACGCCTTGCCTTCGGCGCTGGTGAGACTCAGCCGGCGTCGGACCGCGTCAATGCAGTTGCGATGGCCGTCGATGACATTGTGCCAGGGCGGGGACAGCGCGTCCTCGAAGTCCGCCATGAAGATCCGGGCGCCCGAGTTGAGCGCATTTATCATCATCTTGACGTCGGTCGGCCCGGTGATCTCGACCCGGCGGTCGTTCAGATCGGGTGGCGCCGCCGCCACGCTCCAGGCGCCCTCGCGCACGGCGGCGGTTTCCGGCTCGAAGTCGGGCAACGCCCCGGCGTCGAGCCGCTGCTGGACGTCGGCCCTCCGCGCCAGCAGCTCCCCCAGGGCCGGACGAAACCGGCGCGTGAGCGCCGCCACGAAAGCGAGCGCTGGAAGGGTGAGAGCCCGCTCGGCCCCCGGCACATCGGGGCCGCGGAGCTCTACTCCCGAAACGGAATGACCACGCATGCCGGTCATGGAGCCTCCGAGCGAACGTGGGCCATGCCGCAGCGGACGTCAAGCGATGGGCGGTACTTTGGGCCGCCGGCCCAGCTACCACTAACCACCAGCCACCAGCCAATCATGACCAACTCGACATCAGTAGCCTTCCTCGGCCTCGGCGCCATGGGCCTCGCCATGGCCCGCAATCTGGTCCAGGCCGGTTTCGAGGTCCGGGTCTGGAACCGCACCGCGGCTCGGACCCGGGAGGCGCCCGGGGCGCGGGCTGCCGCGAGTCCGCGGGCCGCGTGCGAGGGCGCCGAGTTCGCCGTGTCGATGCTGGCCGATGACGCAGCGGTGCAGGCCAGCGTGCTCGGTCCGGACGGCGCGCTCGCCGGCCTTCGCGCGGGCGCGATTCACATCAGCTCCAGCACCATCTCGGTCGCGCTCTGCCGTCAGCTGCTCGAGGCTCACGCCGCCGCAGGCGTCGGGTTCGTTGCGGCGCCGGTGTTCGGCCGGCCGGAGGCGGCCGCCGCCAAACAGCTCTGGATCGTGCCCGGGGGCACGCCGGAGGAGGTGGCGCGGTGCGCGCCGCTGTTCGCAGCCCTGGGGCAAGGCACCTTTCCCCTTGGCTCCGCGCCGCACGCGAGCCTGACGAAGCTGCTGGGCAACTTCCTGATCGCATCGACCATCGAGATGCTGGGCGAGTCATTGGCGGCGGCGGAGAAGGCGGGGCTGGACCCGACCCAGTTCCTCGGCGTGATGACCGGGACGCTCTTCGGCAGCCCGGTCGTTCGGCGCTACGGCCAGCTGGTCGCCGAAACGACGTTCGAGCCGGCCGGCTTCCAGATGGCGCTCGGGCTCAAGGACGTGGGCCTGGCCCTACGCGCCGGCGAGGAGCTGCGGGTGCCGCTGCCGCTGGCGAACCTGGTGCGCGAGCGAATGCTGACCGCGCTGGCGCTGGGGCGGGAACACTTCGACTGGTCGGGGTTCACCTCGGTGATCCGCGAATCGGCCGGGCTCTCGCCGGTGCGAAGTCGGTGATGCGAGATCGGCCAGGGGCTCCGGTGTTGTGTTTTTCACCACAGAGGCACAGAGGGCACAGAGGGTTCCGCAAGCAAACGATTCTCCGCTTCCGCACCCACCAAAGAGTTTTTGTGGGTGCACCGGCGGAACTCCAGTTAGCCAAGGAACCCTCTGTGCCCTCTGCGGTGAAAACAAAAAGCACCGAAGCCCCGTGGTGCGCCTGCCGGCTAATCCAGCAGCCGGAGCAGCTCGCTCGGGTGTTCCAGCCAGAAATCGGGTTCACCCGGCTCCAGTTGCTGCCGGGTGAACGGCCCCCAGAGCACGGCCGCCGTGCGCACGCCGGCGCCCCGACCGGAGTGCAGGTCGTGAATGCTGTCTCCCACGTACACGGTGCTCAGGGGGTCGGCTCCGAGGAGTCGTACCGCGGTGGCCACCGGCTCCGGGTGTGGCTTGGCATTGGTGACCTCGTCGGCGCAGACCAGCACGTCCATCGCCGCCTCCAGGCCCACCAGCCGTAATCCGCGCAGCGCCCCCTGGCGCGCCTTGCTGGTGACCAGTCCCATCGGCACGCCGCGTTCCCGGAGCGCGCGCACCGCGTCCACCACGCCGGGAAACACCCGCACCATCCGATCGTGGTTCGCGAGGTTGTAGTCCCGGTACGTGGCGATGAGGGCTTCCATCATGCCGGGGTCTTCCCGCCAATCCGCAAACTGGGCCTTGAGGGGCGTGCCTACGCCACTGAGCCACTCTTCGTCGCTCCGGGGCGGCAGTCCATGCGTCGCCAGTGTGTGCCGGTAGCTCTCGAGAATGAGCTGCACCGAGTCGATCAGGGTGCCGTCAAGGTCGAAGAGCACGGTCCGGATGCTCGGCATGGGCGGGAACGTAGTGGGGAGCCTGCCACAGCGCCTGGGGCGCGAAGACGATCAGACCGGTGAGCCGACAGTGAATCGCCTCCCAGGTTGGTGAGGGTGCGGGAAGCCGGGCAACGGCAACCTCGAGCTCGCGGTCGGACGCCTGCGCCAGGCCCGCAAGCAGCGCACGCTCGCCCGCCGTGTGGCCGCCCGCGACGAGCTGCATGGCGCTCTGGAGCCGATCGAGCCGATCCGCGTCGCGCCGTCGGGCGGCCAGCCGGGCCAGCGCCTGGAGCCGAGTGATCAGTCCTCGACCCCCCGCGGCCGGTGCCACCTCCAGCCAACGACGCTGTCGCAGGTCGCGCATGCGGTCTCGGACCAGCGGCGCTAGCCCGACGAGCGCAGAGGCGACGAGCGCCGCCGGAGGAGCGCCGTAGTCGCCGCTGCTGCTCGCCGCCGCCGATCCGAGCCGCTCGCCGACTACCCGGTGATCGTCGGTCCAGCCGCCAGCTGCATCCCACCACACCACCCAGCTTGCCAGCGGTGCGGCTCCGGGCGCGTCCGGCCAGGCGTGGAGCGCGAATCCGGCGAGGACGCCCTCAGGCTCGGCGCGAACCAGCGCCACTCCGTTTGCCGGCGCTAAATCGCGAAACCGCTCTGCCAGGTCCACCCGCCAGCGCCAGAGTGCGCGGCTCGAGTCGGCCAGCCCAACGGTGACCGGCAGCCGGCGTTTTCCTGCGAGGCACGCGAGCTGTCTGAGCCTGGCTTCGACCACGGGCGGCGGCTCGAACTGAACCGCCTCGATCTCGGCGTGAGTTGCCCCGGCCCGCCTGGCCCGTCCCTCCCGCTGCTCCAGCCGAGCGGGCGTCCAGGGCAGATCGTAGTGAATCACCCGCTCCGCTCGCTGGAGATCGAGCCCCTCGGCCGCGACGTCCGTCGCGACCAGCAGCCGGGGAACGAGGCCGTTGAGTGAGCCGTTGGCTCGGTCCGGACCCGGCCCGGGGCGGAACCAGTCGAGCACCGTGCGCCGTGACGCCGTCTGGCGTCCCACCCCCGCGCGCTCCCCCGTACACCAGGCGACCGGTCCGCCGTCCAGCCGGTCGCGGAGATAGCGCACCGTCTCCCGCGCGGAGGTGAACACCAGCGTGCACCGCCCGTCGGCGAGCAACTCGGCGAGCCGCACGAGCTTGGCATCGGGCTGCCGAGCCGCCACCCCGACCTCGTTCCGCACTGCGTCCAGCGCCGGCAGGTCCTCGATCGCCAGCTCCGAGCCGGTGTCCGGGACGCCGAGCAACTCCCAGAGCAGAAGCTGATCGTCCAGATCGCAAGTGAGAGCGCGGAGCGTTCGCCGGTCGAGCACCTGGCCGGCGCTGGCAGCGTCGCGCGCATGAAGCAGCAGGCGGCGGTAGCGATCGAGCGAGGCGAGCAGCGCGGCCGGACTCGAGGCTGCGGCCCTCCAGAACGCCGCGCGGACCAGCGCCGCGACCGGCCGGCTGGTGGACAGCCGAAGCCGGTCCAGTGCGCCAAGGGCCCCGGCCAATGGGGCGAGCGTCCCGTCGTCGAGCGGAACCACTCGCTCGCGTGCCGCGGGTCGCCGTGCCATCGCCGAGGCGCGTACCACGACGACGTGACCGAGCGCTGGGTGTCCCTCGGCGCCCCGCACCAGGGCGGCGAGGGATGGGAGCCCGTGCCGCGCCAGCGCGTCGTCGCGGATCGTAAGGACGAGCTGGTGCTGGAGGTCCGGAAGCCGGTTCACCATCGGCGAGGCGCTTATCAGAAGAGCCTGTCGGCCAACCATCCAGCGCGCGAGATGGCCGTAGCGGTGGGTGGCCGGATTGCGGAAGTGGTGGCTCTCATCGACCAGGACTAGTCGGCCGCACCCGTCAGGCAACGCTCCCCGGCTCACTCGCTCCTGGGACCACACCAGCGCCGGCACGGCGACCCGCTGCGCGACCTCGCGCCACTGGTCCACCAATGCAGCGGGAACGACGCAGGCCGTCTGGCTCCGGCGGTTGACCGCCGCTGCTACCGCGAGAGCGACGTAGGTCTTGCCGGTGCCGACCGGGTCGGCCAGCAGGGCACCGCCGTAGCAACGGACCGCCGCGAGCGCGCGGCGGAACGAGCCGATCTGCTCGGGCCAGAGCCAGCCGGGTGCGTCATCGCTCGCCTCGAGCGGGCCCAGGCTCCCGGCCAGTGCGCCGGCGACCCGTGCAACCGGTGCCGGCGGTCCGGGGTGGAGGGCCGTGAGCAGCGGCTCGCGCACGGCCACCAGCGCCTCAGCGACGAGGGTCGGCGGGTCGATCCACGCGGGCGAGCGCCTCGGCCGCCGCCGGCGCAAGCCCGAGGTGGCGGGCAGTGATGGCATCGAGGTCCGGCTGGATATCGCGCCCGATTGCGCCCGCGACGGCCAGCTCTTCCAGGGCGGGGTCGGTGAGGACCGCGTCGGGCAGCGGCAGTCCGCCGATAACGTGTGCGCCGAACCGCGCGAAGCCGCTCGCGGCTGGAGGCGCGGCGAGTCGGGCGACGGCCCGCACCCAGGTCGAGTTGAGCCAGGCCGCGAGTCGGAGCGCCGTGGGCGCATCCGGCGAGGTGACGAGGTAGCAGGTGTTGAGCGGGATCTGGTCGCGCGTGGTGCGGTCGGCGAGGGCAACCGCGGTCAATCGGCGCGCGAGGTCGGCCCAGACCACCCGATAGGGCGCCGCGGCCGCCGTAGTCCGAAACAACGACCAGGGCGGCCCGCCCGCGTCATCCGCCCGCGCGCGCAGCCGCTCGACGTGGGGCGCGAGATGCGCCCGCGCGCCGGGCGGCAGCTGCGGCAAGGAACGTCCGGCCTCGTCGCAAGGCCAGAGGAGCCGCCGCGCTCGCGCGGCATGGAACGGTGCCAGGTCGCGCCCGCGAACCGCCCAGCGGACCACCTCCGCCTCGACTGTATCGGGCGGATCCAGGAACAATTGATTCGCCCCGGTCTTCACGCCGAGGTGGCAGGTGACGCGGTCGCCGAAGCGGGGATGGTGGGCCAGGCTTTCGAGCGCGGCGAGCGCGGGGCCGGCGACGAGCGGCCATGGGCGGCCGCCCACCAGCTCGGACTGCGGCACTCCGTGAGCGAGGGGGCTCTTTGGTGGGGGGAGCACGGTCCGGACCCGATGGCCGTCCGGTGGCGGCTCCTTGGCGACGACCAGCGCCATCGGGTACACCGTCGCGTCGAACGCAGCTTCGGGAGCCGTCGTGAGATCGGCGGCCGCGCGGATAGTTCCCTGTGTGGCGAGCGCGTGCCGCGCTCTCGCGCCGTAAGCGGCGGTCGCGAGCTTGGCCGGAACCAGCAACGCGACCACGCCGCCGGGCCGGGTGAGCTCCCATGCCCGCTCGAAAAAAGCGAGCGCCAGGTCGGGGCGATGAGCAAAGCCCGTTGAGTTGCCGCTTCGCCACCACCGATAGCGCGCGGCGAGCTCCTCGCGGCGCTGGGCTGGCAGCTCTTCCGCCCGCACCCAGGGCGGATTTCCCACCACCAGATCGAAACCGCCACGGGCGAACACGTCGGCAAACTGGCTCTGGTAGTGAAACCAGGGGAGCTCGCCGTCGCGGCGGAACCGCCGGCGCGCGGTCCGTACATCGCGGCGTGCCCCGCGGAGCCTCCGGAGCTCCTTCGTCAGGGTCCTGTCGAGACCGCGCGCATCGCCGAACAGGGTCGGGGCTCGGGCGTCGGCCAGGCGCTCGGCAATCTCCGAGTCCAGCGCCGCCTCGGCCGCGCTCAGTCCGTCCGCGAACGCCCGCCCTTCCGCTCTCCGCAGGTCTCGGGCGAGCACCCGCTTGTCGGCCCCGGCTGCGGCCACCAGCGCCCGGCGTAGCCGAGCCAGGGCGACCGCGTCGGCCCGTGCTGAACCGTGCCCGCCGGGCCAGTGGCCGCTCGGATCGAGCAGGCTGTCTCCCTGGCGCACCAGGCAGTCCAGATTGGGGAGCGGCTCCACTGCCTCCGGCTCGGCCGCCCGATCTTCCGCGATCACCGCGAGCCAGAGCCTCAGCTCGGTGAGCCGTACCGCCGCCGGGTTCAAGTCCACGCCGAACAGATGTCGGCGCAGCACCCGCCGCCGGGCGGCGGCAGTCGGCCGCTCACCTCCGGTGATCTCGCTCAAGAGCTCGAGCCCGCCGAGGAGAAACGCGCCGGAGCCCACGGCGGGGTCGAGCACCGTGACGTCGCGGAGCGCGCGCCGCGCCGGTGCGGCGCGCTCGGTGAGATAGCGCTCCGCCCGCGACTCGGGACACCCCAGACGCTCGGCCAGAAGCGCCACCAGCCCGGCCCGGATCAGATGCCGCACCAGAGCGGCCGGCGTGTAGAACGTGCCGCTCCGGCGCCGAGCGCCCGGCTCCATGACGCCCTCGAACACGCGGCCCAACATGTCGGGTGCGACCAGACCGGGGCGGCCGGTTTCATCGGCCGTGAAATCGAAGCGCTCGAACAGCGAATCGAACGCCTCCCGCCACACGCTGTTGGGGAGATCGGCCGGCCAGCGGCGCTCGAGCGGGTGGGGCTCGAACAGGCCGCCGTTCAGAAACGGGATTCGCCCCAGCGCGCGGGTGACCCGGCTCCGCTCCAGGGCGGGGCGGTTGAGCGTGCCGAAGAAGAGCGGGCGCAGCAGGTCGCGCTGCAGATGCCGGCCGCGACCGAGACACCGGTCCACCTCGCGGGCCAGAAAGTCGGAGCAGCCGTCCAACCACCCCTTGCTCTGGATGAAGTAGAGGAAGAGCACTCGCGTGAGCTGAAGCAGCGCCCAGCCATGCCGCTCCTGGGCCGGGCACGTGCGGGGCAGCGCCGCGCTCATGCTCTCGAGTACCGCTTGGAAGCGCCGGAAGAACCGCCGGCCGACCGCTTCGGCGCCGAGCGCATCGGCGGCGCGGGCCGCGAAGGCGAGCGCTCCGCCGGGCGACGCGGATCGAATGCGATCGAGTCGGGTGAGGCTCAAGCGATCGGGCCGGTCGAGCGCGCATTCCACACAGGGCGCGTCGCCGAAACCGACCGCGACAGCAAGACAGCGGGCGAGCGGCCCTAAGGCGAGCACCCCGCCGACCCGACCCCGCACTACCAGCCGCCGCGCGACCGCCCGAGCGCCGGCGACAGGATCGGCGGCCTCTACGCCGAACCAGGCGAACTCTCCAACTCGGCCCACCACCGCCGCGCGGGTTACCGGTCCGTCAGGCGCAAGATCGAGCCAGCCCGGAACCGGCAGCTCCTCCCAGGCGGACTCGTGACCCAGCGCCGACACCAGCTCGGGCAGATCTTCCAGGCGATGGAGGGAGGACAGCGCGGCTGCCGTGATCACGCGAGCGGGGCTCCCGGGAAGGGACAGCCCACATTCGCGCTGCGCGGCCCATCGCTCGGCACCATTCGCGCGCGGGCGGTGCCGGGAACTTGCCTGCGGCCCGGAGGACCGCTACGATGCTCGTCCCATGCCTACATCACTGCTGTTGGCGCTGCTCCTGCTGGCCGCGCCCGGGTTGGTAGCCGCCCAGACCGGTGCCAAGAGCCGGTTCGTGATCCGCCGCGGCGCGGACACCGTCGCTACGGAGGAGCTCGACCGTACCGACACCGAGCTCCACGGCACTTTGGCCATCCGCGGCGTGAAAGGATCGGAGAGCTATCGCGCGGTCGTAGCACCAGACGCGACCATTGCCCTGATCGAGGTCACGGTCCGCGAAGGCGCCGACACCGGCGGGGTCAAGGCACACGTCGCCCAGACGACTCGCATCATCTTCCGCAACGACAGCGTCGCGGTGGACGATGTGACTGGCCATGGACTCGATACCCGCATTCTCCCCACTCAGCAGGGCGCGGTTCCCTACCTCAACCTGTCGTTCGGGCTGCTGGAGCAGGCGATCCGCCGGGCGGCGGTGCTGGGGAAGGATTCGGCCCGGGTGGCCTTCTTCAATCTGAGCGGGAGCCGCTCACAGGGCGGCGGGGCCACGGTGGTCGGCACCGTCACCCGGGTGGCCGCCGATTCGGTGACGCTCGATCTCGGCTCGGTGGAGTTTCGTCTCCAGATCGATCTCCAGGGCCGCCTGATCTCCGGCGGGATCCCGGCTCAGCGGCTCTCGATCGAGCGTCAATGAGCGCTCAGGGCAGCCCCGGCCGCACGTCATACACCCGACCCTTCCACTCCACCTTACGCGCGCCCCGGCTGGCCGACCGGAGCACGATGTAGAGGCCCACCAGCGCACCGAGCGGATAAGCCAGGCCGTAGAGCGGGGGGATGCCCATTCCCAACGAGACCAGCATCCAGAACGTCGCAGAAAGCGCGATCGCCCCGAACACCCAGCCGCCCACCTGCACCAACCCCCCCAGTCCGGCCAGCGCGAGCATCGGCGGCACCAGCCAGAACAGCATCACTCCGCCGATCATGACCGGCACCAGGGCCCGGCGCACGGGCTCGTCCGGAAAAGTTCGCCGCCCGCCCAGATACACGTTCTTCGACCAGCCCTCGACCAGGTGCCCGAGACTGTGGTACATGCGGGTCGTGATGAGCGGCTCCGCGTGTGCCATCACCATCCGGCCGCCGCTTCGCACCACCTGCTGCGCCAGTGCGAGATCCTCCGCCACTTCGCCGCGGACGGCTTCGTGGGTGCCGATCGCCTCGTAGCCGGTACGGGGGAAGAGAATGAACTGCCCGTTGGCGATGACGTCGCGCGGCCGCCGGGCCCGGCTCACCGTTCGGGGGTGATACCGGAAGCCGAGCAGGATCCAGATCTGCGGCATCACCACCCGCTCCCAGAAGGTGGCGCAATGCTGTCGGGTGGCGACCGTCAGAAGCTGGACGCCGGTCGCCTCGAGCGCTCCCACCGCGCGGCCCAGCAGCTCGGGCCCGTGAGTGGTGTCGGCATCGGTGAAGACCAGCAGCTCGCCTTGGGCAACCCGGTACCCCTGCAGGCAGGCCCATTGCTTTCCGAACCACCCTGCTGGGAGCTCGGCCCCCTCCACCAGCCGAACCCGCGCATCCTCGCGGGCGAGTCGTTCGACGATCGCGGGCGTGTCGTCGCTGGAGCGATCGTCCACCACGAGCAGCTCGAGCGGCTGGTAGGCGCTGGCCAGCACGGAGCGCATCACCGTCTCGATCGTGGCCCCCTCGTTGCGAGCGGGCACGATAACGCTGACCAGACGTCCGGAGGCGAGGGGGAACTTGCAGAGATCAGGACCGCGGCGAGCGAAGCTGGTGAGGCCGAGGAGCGGGCTCAGCCAGGGCAGGGCCGGCCACAGGGAGGCGAGGCTCATGGTGAAGGCGAGGACAGGCGCGTTAGCGCTTCCGGGCCTTGATCAAGCCGGCGAGCTCGGAGTCGAGAGCGTGCAGCTGGCGCTCCACCTCCGTGCTGTCGTACTCGCTGCTGGGCGTCGGCACGCCGTTCTGGGCGAAGAGCGTTGCGACCAGGGCGTCGGTGTAGCCCACCACGGCGACGGCGATGCCCCGGTCGAGCACCCGGTTGAGCCGGAGCACGATCGCGAGCGCCTGGCGCGGACGCATGGAGACGAAGGCGTGGGCCAGGTTGCGGATGAGGAGCTCCCGGAGGTACTGGAGCTCCTCCACCACTTCGCCGGCCGCCAGGCCTCGCGCGGCGGCGACGCGTCCGTAATGCTCGCACACCCGGATCCAGATCGCCGTCGCTTCGCGCCGAAGCGGGCCGACCATGGCGATCATGGTGTTGACGATGAGCCGAAACTCCCGCTCGACTGTCGCTCGCGGTATCGTGGAGACGGCGGTGATGCGGTCACCCACCCAATCGGCCCATTGGGTGACCATAGCATCCCGCATTTCAGAGATCACGCGACCGGCGGCGAGCAACGCAGGTTGCGAAGCGCGCACTGCCGTTCTCCCGTGCGTAAGAGGTTGGTTCCAGCTACGGCTGGTGAATCTAAGGAGGTGGTGACGATGGGGTCAAAAGCGGTGAGGCATCCGCCACGGCTCGCGCCGGGAAGTCGCATCGCCCTGGTCGCCCCGTCGGGACCGCTGCTCGAGCGGGACGAGCTCACCCGCGCGGCCGAGCTCTGCGGTGTGCTCGGTCACCAGGCGGTGCTGGGCGCCCATGCTGCGCGACGCCATGGCTACCTCGGCGGCACCGACACCGAGCGGCTGGCCGACCTGAACGCTGCGCTCCAGGATCCATCGATCGACGGGGTCTGGTGCCTGCGGGGCGGCTACGGTCTCACCCGGATCCTCGACCGGGTGGACTACGCGGCACTCGAGCGGCGGCCGAAGCCCATCATCGGCTTTTCCGACATCACTGCGCTCCTGCTCGCCGTGGTCCGCGCTACCGGCGTGGCCTGCTTTCATGGTCCCACCGCGCGCCAGCCGATGACGGCCTTCTCCCGGCGCCACTTTGCCAAGGTGCTCTGGTGCGCGGAACCTGCGGGCGTGCTGGAACGGCTCGAGCCCGTCCCCGACGTGCTCGTGCCCCGCGCTCCCCGCATCGTGGCGATCAGGGAGGGCCGGGCCGAAGGACGGTTGATCGGGGGCAACTTGTCGCTGATTCAGTGCCTGGTCGGCACGCCGTGGCTTCCCGAGCTGGACGGCGCGCTCCTGTTTCTCGAGGACGTCGGCGAGGACCTCTATCGGGTGGACCGGGCCCTCTCGCATCTGCGGCTCGCCGGCGTGCTCGATCGCCTTGCCGGGATCATCGTCGGCCAGTTCACCGAGATGCGCAAAGGCACTGCCGACGGTGCGCTTGGCTTCGACGAGGTGCTGGAGCACTACGTCGGACCGCTCGGCATCCCGGCCGCCTACGGATTTCCCATCGGCCACGTGGACGACCAGTGGACCCTGCCGCTCGGGGTGCGGGCCCGGCTCGATGCCGGAACCGGCGAGGTCGAGATCCTGGAGGCAGCCGTCGCCTAGAGGCCGGTGAGCCGGGCGCTCTCGTCCCACAGTCTCAGCGCCGCGAGATAGTCGTAGGTGGCGGCGCTCGACGGCACTGCTTTCCGCTTCACGAAATACTTTCCCGAGACGTCCTCCAGCTCCGGTGCCGCCGCGAGATAGACCGGGGTGTCCGCTCCCTGCGCCGGCGTCCCGGCGAAGCGGTACATGAGCGGGGTGGAGATGGCAGGGAAGGGTAGCGCGCTCGCGAGCAATTTGGTCGCGACGCCGCCCGGGTGCGCGCAATTCACGGTGACGCCGGTTCCACCGAGTCGGCGGGCTAGCTCGTAGGCGAACAGTACGTTTGCCAGCTTGGCTCGCGCATACGCTCGTACCGGCCGCCACCCCCGCACGAGCTGCAGATCGTCGAAGTCGAGCCGATGAGTCCAGTGGGCGTCCGACGCCACGATGATGATCCGCGCGGGCGCGGACATCTTCAGCCGCGGAAGCAGGAGATTGGTGAGCAGGAAATAGGCGAGGTGGTTGACGGCAAACTGGGTCTCGATCCCGTCCACTGTGACCGTCCGATGGCGGGTAATTACCCCCGCGTTGTTCACCAGCACGTGGAGCCGGTGATAGCGGTCAAGCACCTCGGCGGCGAGGGCGCGAATCGACGCCTGGGAGGAGAGATCGGCGACGAGGAGATCAACTGCTTCGCTGCTTGTTGCCCGTTGGATATGGGCGATCGCTGCCTCGCCCGCGGCCGGGTCACGCGCCACGATGACCACCCGCGCACCCCTTGTCGCCAGGGCCTGAGCCGTGGCGAGCCCGATCCCCCGGTTGCCCCCCGTAATCAGGCAGGTCTTGCCCGCGAGGCTCAGAGGAGGTGTCGCGAGAGCCACCCGACCGTCTCCTTCATGACCAGATCGAGGGCTGGAGTGGATCCCTGCCAGGGGTGAACCGCGCCGAACGTGTGGGCCGCGCCTTCGACCCGAAGGAATCGGGACGTTGCGGGTGGCGCGGCGCGGGCCAGCCGCTCGCCCTCGGCGATGCTCACGCTCGAGTCGGCGCTGCCGTGGACGATGAGCCAGGGCGCCGGCGCGTTCTCCGCTGCCGCCAGGATGTCGAGCCCGGCCGCTGCCGCGCGCTCGATGTCGTACAGCACGTCGATATAGAGCGGAAGCACCTGGCCGGTGCGGGCGTTCACGACGTCGAGCCTGCCCGTTTTCCGCCAGCGGGCTCGTTCCTCCTCGTCCGGCCAGCGTTCGACCGTGGAGATCGCGGACCAGGTGACGAGCGCAGTCACCCGCGGGTCGCGCGCCGCGTGCAGGATGGCCACCCCGCCGCCGCGGGAGTGGCCCACCAGTCCGATCCGGGTCGGAGCGGCAGTGCCGAGCTTGCCCGCCGCCAGGGCGTCGAGCGTCGTCGCGATGTCGGCCAGCTCGATCGAAAACGTGTTGTGTCCGAACCGCTCAGGCCACACGAAGTCGCCGGCGTCGTCCACCCCGCTGCCGCTCAGGTTGAGCGTCGCCGCGGTGAACCCCGCCTGCGCCAGGCGAGTGGCCAGCGGCGGGAACATCCCCCAGTCCTTGAACCCCTTGAAGCCGGGGATGACGAGCACTGCCGGGCGGGGCGTGTTGCGCCCGCCCGACCGTACATCCACCAGGATCTCGCCGAGTGCACCAGGGAGCGTGTGCTTGGTCAGGGTGGGCGTCGCCATCCCGGGAAACTATGCGGGGGCCCGCCCGCCTGCCCGCAGCAGACCCACTCCGAGCACCAGGATGCCGGCGGCCAGGACCACCGCGCCCGCGTAAGCCAGACCAATCAGCCCGTTGGGTGCGGTGGCGTCCGGCCTCAGCACGGACAGGAAGAACGCCGTCGGCAACAAGATCGCGGCCGAAGGAAGGGCGAGACGGACGAACCACTTGAGCCGGGCGGAGAGCGCGGCCTCGTCTACGTACCGCAGCGCCACCAGCGAGAGCACCAGCAGCACGCCGGCGTGCGCGTGGCCGGCCCGCCAGAGATTCTGGCGGAGCGGGTTCTGCATGTAAGCGGGATCTCCGATGAGCAGGCCAAGGATGGTCACGCCGCCGTACATGACGGTCGGCAAGACCAGAAGAAGGATCCCGGCAAGGCGGCGCGATTCACGACTCATACTCACACTCCCGGTGTCCGGTCGTCCTACCCGAGGTCGACGACCACGTTGCCCATGACCTTGCCGCTTTCGACAGCCTCGTGTGCGGCCGCGATCTGCTCCAGCGGGAACCGCGCGGCCACGGTGTGAATCAGGCGGCCGGCCTCCAACATCGCGGTGAGGTCGGCGATGGCGGCCTGCCTCACCGGCAGGGGCGCTTCGTAGATGATGAAGAAGCGGAAGCTGATGCTGTTGACGATCCCGAAGCCGGCGGGAACCGGAGCGACCGGCTGGTCCGAACCGTACACCACGACCGTGCCGAACGGCCGCAGCACCGCGGGGATCAGCGGCGCGTTGGCCGACAGGTTCACTTCGATGATGCGATCAACCCCGCCACCCGTGATGTCCTTCACCCGCTTCCCGACATCCTCGGTGCGGTAGTCGATCACGTAGTCGGCACCGGCCGCCTTGACGTGGTTCGCCTTTTCCGAGGAGCTGACGGTGGTGATCACGCGTGCTCCCTTGGCTTTCGCTATCTGTATCGCGTAGTGGCCCACCGCCCCGGCCCCACCGGCGATCAGCAGGGTCTGCCCCTCAACCGGGCCATCCAGCGTCACGGCTCGATACGCGGTCAGCGCCGGAATCCCGAGGCAGGCGCCCGCCGCGTAATCGACATTTGCCGGCAGTCGAGTGACCAACTCGTTTGGCAGGACGATGTACTCTGCCGCGGTGCCGTGAGCGCGCTTCCACTGCCCGTTGTGGACCCACGCCCGCTCACCCGCTCGGGAAGGAGGAACGCCCGCGCCCACCAGGTCGATATCGCCGGCGCCGTCGCTGTGCGGCACGACCAGCGGGAAGCTCAACCCTCTCCGAGCTCGGCCACCGCGAGCCTTGACGTCCGACGGATTGACTCCGGACGTGCGCAGGCGAACCCGCACCTCGCCCGCCGCGGGGGTCGGCGTCTCCAGGTCACCAAGCTGGAGCACCTTGGCTGCCGGGCCGGCTTCGGTGTAGAACGCCGCTCTCATTGACCGGCCCTGGCCTCTGCCGGCGCCGGCCGGCTACGGTGCCGCGCTTCCGGCGGGCGCTGCGCCGGCGTCATCGGAGGCGCGCGGTATTGCCGACCAAACCGGTGCTGCCGGTGACGAAGACTTTCATGTCAACCTCTCTGACGCGAAACGGACGACGCCATTTGGGCCACCCGGTGCTGCCAATAGATGAACAGGGGCGCACCGAGGATCTCCAACAAGGTGAAGAACACGAACGGCGCCGGTGGAGTGCCGGCCAGCACGATCGACAGCACTCGGCCAATCCCGCCGACGAAGATCGCGCCCCATATCATGCGAAACGGGACTGTCTGTCTCTCGATTGACGGAATGAGCCACAGGAGCGCGAGCCCTAGGCCCAACCACAATCCGCTGAAGAAGCGGAGGTTGGTGTCGAGCAGGACGACGTGCGGGCTGTTGACCGGCGCATACAGCGGGTCGTTGACCCCGCGAAGCCCGATCAAACCGGTCACCACCGGGACGACACCGAGAACTGCGCTCACGATCTGGAGCGCTCTTCTGCTGGTGTTACTCACGGGCTCAACCTCCATTACCAGTCGCGGGTCTCCCCGATCTTCAGGATCCAGGCCCGATCGGGCGAAAGCCCCAGGCGGTCGGCCTCGGCGCGGAACCGGCGGGGAGGCTCGTCGAGCGGCTCGTCCGCCAGATCGAACGTGCCGAAGTGCATGGCGACGATCCTTTGGGCACGCACGTCCCGGCCGATCCGAAGCGCCTCCTCCGGATTCGTGTGCACGAACTGCATCATGCGGGTTGGCCGGTAGGCCCCGATCGGCAGCGCAGCGAGATCGATTGGGCCCAGCCGCTCGCCGATGGCTGCGAAGTCCGGCGAGTAGCCGGTGTCACCCGCGTGGTAGAATCGCCGGGTCGGCCCGACCACCACCCAGCCCGCCCACAGGCGTCGGCCTCCGTCGCGCAAGGTGCGGCCGGAGAAGTGCTGAGCCGGCACGCAGTGGATGCTCACGCCGTCGAGCTCGACCGACTGCCACCAGTCGAGCTCGATGGCAGTGCCGCCGGCCCTCCGGATCCAGTCACCCAGCCCCAGGGGCACGACGAAGCGGGTCCCCCGCGCTGCCAGTCGCTGTACGCTGGGCCAGTCGGCGTGATCGTAGTGGTCATGCGAGAGCAGCACGAAGTCCACCGCTGGGACCGCATCCAGCGGCACGCCGGGCGGGACCGCCCGGCGCGGGCCGGCGAACGGCACCGGCCCCGCGCGGTCGGAGAACATCGGATCGGTGAGGAAAGTGACCCCGTCCATCCGGACCAGGAACGTCGAGTGGCCGATCCAGGTGAGACTCGGGCTCCGGGCCATCGCCGCCGGGTCGTAGGGAACGAGCGGCGCGGCGCCCGGCCGGCGGACGAACGAGGTCCAGATTTTCCGGGCAAACAGCCCTGCCGCGGTGGCCGCGCCCGGGCGTTCGGACGGCTGGGCGGGGTTGATGAAGCGGCCACGAAGGCGCGGTGCCCCGCCGTTGATCCCAATCAGCATCACCACTCCCAGGCTCAGTATCAGTAACCAGCGGCCCATCGCTACGCTCCCGGAAGCGCCAGGAGTCCGCGCAGCAAAGCGTCGATCGCGAGCTCTCCGGCGCGGGACGGATCGGGCCAGCGAATCCATTGGTCCGGCTGGAACACGATGGTGAGCGACACGACGCCGTGGGTGATGGACCAGCATATCACCGAGACCTGGTCCGGGTCGGTCAGCTCAGGCCGCAACCGGCCGCTTGCGATCGCGTCGGAGACGGCCTGCCGGAGAAACCCGTACGAAGCCTCGGAAGACTTCTTCTTCTCCGGCCCGCCGGCCCGCTCCTTCGACGGCGTCATGAAGAGGAACCGGTAGTGGCTCGGGTTCTCGAGTCCGAACCGCAGGTAGGCATATCCGATCCGGCGGAGTCGCTCGACCGGGTCCTCGATCTTGCCGATGCGCTGGAACGCCCGGGCCAGCTCGCCGGCATCGTGCTCGGCCAGCTCGCGGAGCAATGCGTCCTTGTCGCGGAAATGATGGTAGATGGCGGTGGGGGTATACTCGATCTTCTCTGCGATAGCCCGCATGGTTACTGCCTCGACGCCGTCCTTTACGAACATCTCGCGCGCCGCATCCAGAATGCGGTCGCGGGTTCCCTGACGTTCGCGTTCGCGTCGCTCTTTGGTGCCCATGCTCGCTCCCTAACTGACGTTAACTTATCTAACAGCGTTAGGTAGACTCCGCAAGAGCCCGCCCCATCCGAAAGCCACGCTATCTTTGCCTCATGCCCATCTACGACTACCACTGCCCTTCGTGCGGAACCGATTTCGAGCTGCTGGTCCGCAACGGGACGACGGTTGCCTGCCCCGGTTGTGCAGCCCGCACCGTCGAGCGCCTGATGTCCGTGCCGGCCCGCCCGGCATCCGGTGGCAAGCCTGTCGACTTCAGCAAGCTGGGTCCCCCGCCCGGTGGCTGCTGCGGCGGCGCCTGCCACTCGCACAACCACTGAGCCGACTCCCCCCGTCCTTAGCTCGGCTCGCCGACCGGCTCGCCCGGCACCAACCGGCGTGGGCCACGGACCCCGAGCGGAAGTGGGCGGCGGTCGCCCTGATCCTCGCCCCGGAACCGGATTCGCTCCTGCTCATCAGGCGCGCTGAGCGGGTGGACGATCCGTGGTCCGGGCACATTGGGCTTCCGGGCGGCCGCCGCGGTCCAGCGGACACCGAGCTGATCGACACCGCGGTCCGCGAGACCTTCGAGGAGATCGGCCTCAGCCTGGCGGACGCCCACCGCCTCGGGGCTCTGGACGACGTCGTTCCCCGAGCCGTCGCCCTCCCTCCGATCGCTGTCCGCCCCTTCGTTTTCGCAATCAGCCGGCGGTTGCCGCTCGTCATTGGACCGGAAGTGACCTCGGCTCATTGGGTGCCGCTTGCGCAGCTGCGGCAGGCCGAAGCCCACGGGCCGACGGCCGTCGAGGTGCGAGGAGAGTCGCTGGTCGTTCCGGCATATGTGGTGGGAGATCTGGTGGTGTGGGGGATGACCGAGCGCATTCTATCCGGCTTTTTCCAGGCCGCCTTTCGGCAATAGCCCGCCCCAGCAATAGCTACACCATCATGGCGCCATACTGTCGCCATAGCGTCGCCTGTCCGGGACGTCTCACCGGTTCGTCGCGATGAATCTTGACATTAGCGCCGTCGCAGACGAGACTTAGGCAACGCTAACGCGTAGGTTTGTATGAGCGCAGTCGCCGCACGCGAGTCGCTTACCCCGTCCGTCGAAGACTACCTCAAGGCCATCTACAATTTGTCGCCCGAGGGCCGTCCGGCATCGACCAGCGACATCGCCCATCGGCTGGAGCTGTCCGCGCCTTCGGTGAGCGCGATGGTGAAGCGCCTGTCCGAGCAGGGGCTGCTGGAGCACCTGCCCTACAAGGGCGTGCAGCTGACCGAGGCAGGCCGGCGGGCAGCGCTCCGCATGATCCGGCGGCACCGGGTCATCGAGACCTACCTCGTTGGCCGCTTGGGCTACAGCTGGGATAGGGTACACGAGGAAGCCGAGCGTCTCGAACACGCCGTTTCGGACACCCTCATCGAACGGATGGCGGAGGCCCTGGGCAACCCTGGGGCGGACCCCCACGGCGAGCCCATCCCGACTCCGGACGGCCTGATCGAAGAGATCAGTGCCACCCCCCTCTCCGACATCCCTGCTGGCGACACCGTCCAGGTGCGTCGGGTAACCGCCGGCGATCCCGACCGGCTCCGCTATTTGGCCTCGATCGGACTCAAACCGGGGGTCGTCATCACCGTGCTGGAGCAGCAGCCCTTCCGGGGGCCTATCACGTTCCGGATCGATGGTCGAGTCCGGGTGCTCGGCCACGAGCTGGGCCTCAGTCTTTTGTGCAGCCGGAGTGTGACCGCATGAGTGCAGTGACGCATCCCCCCGCCGAAGAGCTGGCCGGGTGGCGCTATCCCCGCACTCAGCCGAGCCTGCCGGAGGCGCATGCATCGGTTGCCATCCCGCGTGCGCCCTCTTTCTGGCGGAAGGCACTCGCTTTTGCCGGACCGGGCTACATGGTGGCGGTCGGCTACATGGACCCCGGCAACTGGGCCACCGACCTGGCCGGCGGGGCGCGTTTTGGCTACACGCTCCTCAGCGTCATTCTGCTGTCCAACCTGATGGCGATCCTGCTCCAGGCGCTCGCGCTGCGGCTCGGCATCGTCACCGGCCGAGATCTGGCGCAAGCCTGTCGCGACCACTACTCGCGCCCGGTGAGCTTCGGGTTGTGGGTGTTGTGCGAGATCGCCATCGCGGCCTGCGACCTGGCGGAAGTAATCGGGTCGGCGATCGCGCTGAACCTGCTGTTCGGCATTCCGCTACTGTGGGGCGTCTGCCTCACCGCGCTCGACGTGCTGCTGATCCTGATGCTCCAGAACCGCGGTTTCCGGTATCTCGAGGCGTTCATTCTGGCGCTGGTGCTGACCATCGGGGCGTGTTTCGGGGTCGAGCTGGTGCTCTCCCGGCCGGACATCGCAGCGGTCGCCGGCGGATTCCTGCCCACCACGGAAATCGTCAGCAACCCGACCATGCTCTACATCGCGATCGGGATCCTGGGCGCCACGGTAATGCCGCACAACCTCTACCTGCACTCGTCCATCGTGCAGACCCGACAGATCGGCCGCGACGTCGGGGCAAAGCGGGAGGCGATCCGGTTTGCCACCTTCGACTCGACTGTCGCGCTCCTGTTCGCCTTCTGCATCAACGCGGCGATTCTGATTATGTCGGCGGCGACGTTCCACTGGACCGGTCACCGGGAGGTCGCCGACATCGGCGACGCGCATCGGTTGCTGACGCCGCTCCTTGGGAGCACGCTCGCGAGCGGACTCTTTGCCGTTGCGCTCCTTGCGTCCGGTCAAAACTCCACCATCACCGGCACGCTGGCCGGGCAGATCGTGATGGAGGGGTTCCTGAACATCCGCTTGCCCGCATGGTTGCGGCGGCTCATCACTCGTCTCATCGCGATCATCCCGGCGGTGATCGTGACGGCCCTGTATGGCGAAAAGGGAACCGGCGCGCTGCTGATCCTGAGCCAGGTCATCCTCAGCCTTCAGCTCTCCTTTGCGGTGGTGCCGCTGGTCCGGTTCACCGGCGACCGCGGCAAGATGGGCACCTTCGCAAGCGGTCCGCTTCTCCGCGGCACCGCCTGGTTGGTCGCCGCGACGATCATCGGCCTGAACGGCTGGCTCCTGATGAGTACCGTCCGCGGCTGGCTGGCCTGAGGGATTGCACCGCAGAGGCGCAGAGGGATCCTCGAAGGCGGACCTCCGTATGCGCGACCACCTTGTTTTGATGTGGTCTTGGAGATGGGGGTCGGAGATGCGCGAAGCCCTCCGCGCCCTCTGCGTCTCTGCGGTTCTCAGTTGCTGTTTTGCTGCGATGCCGGCCGGTGCCCAGGAGCCGGAGCCGCTCGAGGACAACAGCTTCCTCATCGAGGAGGCCTACAATCAGGCCCCCGGCGTAGTCCAGGAGATCAGCAGCTTCACCCGCGGCTCAGGCGGCAGCGACTGGATCTACACTCTGACTCAGGAGTGGCCCCTTGGCGGGGTGCGGCATCAGCTGAGCTACACCATTCCCCTCGAGCACCACGCCGATTTCGCCACCACTGGTCTAGGCGACGCCCTGGTCAACTACCGCTTTCAGGCCGTTGGCGCCACCGGCGGCAGGACCTATCTGGCTCCGCGAGTGAGCGCAGTGCTTCCCACCGGACGACCCCGGAGCGGCCGGGGTGACGGAACCCTCGGGGTCCAGGTCAACCTGCCGCTTACCCTGGTCCTGAACCCGCGTCTGTCAGCTCACTGGAACGCCGGCGCGACCTTGCTTCCGTCCGCCGAGAACGGCCTGGGCGACCGGGCCACGACGGCATCGTTCAATGCCGGTACCAGCGTCATCTGGCTGGTTCGGCCGCTCTTCAACCTGATGCTCGAGGCGGTGTGGTTGCGGCAATCCGAGGTGATCGGAGCGGGCGCTACCGAGCGGGTGAGCTCTGCGTTCCTCAATCCCGGGTTTCGCTGGGGGTTCAACTGCCGCGGTGGGCTTCAGATCGTTACCGGGCTCGCTTATACCGTGAGCCTCACTGATGCGGATCCGGACGCGTTGTTCCTGTATCTCAGCTTCGAGCACCCGTTCCGGCGGCTGGCGCGGTAGGGCATCCGCGCTCAGGACTCGCCGTCGCCTGCTCCCGGTGGCCCGGGCTCCTCGTCCAGCGTAAGCTCGACATCGGTGTGCGGCTCGATCACCCGAAGCAGCCGCGCCAGGAAGCGGTCCCGCTCGGCGCGCAGGTCGCTCGGCGCCTCGTCGTAGACCCGCTCGATCAGCCGGATGAGCCGCTGACGATCCTCCGGCGCCAACGTGTCCCAGCGGGCGAGCCGGCTCCAGACCCGCTCGTATTCCTGGAGGGCTTCGCTCAGGAAGACCCCGGTGCCCCGGGCTCCCGCGCCCATCACCTGAGTCAGGTGGGGACCCGCCGTGGCCCACTCGATCGCCGGGCCCAGCGACACCAACCGGTCCACGTCGACCAGGTCCACCACTCCTTCCAGCACGAGGTCGATGCACTCGCGCCAGACCGCGGCCAGGATGCGGCCGGTCGCGTTGCCGGCCACCTCGCGCTTGAGGATCACCGTTTTCCGGTCCAGCTCCTCGAACCAGGCGCGAACCTGCTCGGTGCAGTCGGCGTCGGTAAGCGAGCTCGGTACGATCTCCACCAGCGGCGTCATCTCCACCGGATCGAGGGCGTGGGCGACCAAGTGCCGCTCGGGCCGCCGAAGCCGGGCGCACAGCGCACTGGAGTGCATCGTGGCAGTGATGCTGACGGTGATCGCCGAGACCCGGGCTACCTGTTCGATCTGTTCGACCAGGCGCTGCTTGCCGGCCAGGTCGAGCGGCATGACGTCGAATACCAGTTCGGCATCGCCCACGGCATGCAACAGGCTCCGTCCGACCCGGAGCGAATCGAGCGCGCCGGCTGCGGCGAGCGGATCGGCGCGGCCGAGGTCGGTTAACCGCCGGACCCGCTCGCCCACGTCGTCGCTTGCCCGCTGCAGGAGCCCGGAGTCGAGGTCGTAGAGGGAGACCGACCATCCGCGGCTCAGCGCCAGCGCGGCCCAGCCGCGCCCGCGATGACCCGCACCGATCACGGCTACCCGCGGTCGGTTTCGATCGGCCATGTCGTCCCGTTTGCGAGGGGTAGTGTTGATGCGTGTAGGATAATAGGGAACCTGAACTCGCGCCTCGGGCGGCGCCTCGCCATGACTCGTTGGTTTGCCAGGCTCTCGGGCGTCGCCGCGATCAGCTTGCTGTCCGCCAGTCCGCTGGTCCGCCTGTCCGCCCAGACCCCTCGGATCGCGGTCGAGCGGCGGCTAGCCCGCGAGCTTGGCCTGCGGGTGGGCGACACCCTGCGCACGGGCACGGCCGTGGATTCCCTGCGGACCCCGGTCGTGGTGGATGCGATCTACGAGCCCCGGCCCGACCCTTCCGGCGTCATCCGCCCGGAGCGTTCCGTGCGCTTCCACCTCCCGGACCTGGCCGTACTGCTGCGGGCGCCGGACCGGGTTGACCGCTTTGGCGTCGCGCTCGAGGCCGGCACGGATCCGGCCCGCGCCGCCGCGGCGCTGAATCGCCTGGCGTTCGGCTTCCGGGCATTCCCCTCCGCCGCGGTCGCGTCCGGATCCTCGCAGACCTTCCTGGTCGTGAGTCGCTTCCATCGCGCCATCGCGGTCGTCACTATCGTGGCGAGCGCGATCTTCCTGCTTTGCATCATGCTGCTCAAGGTCGAGGAGCGACGGTTGGATGCGGCAGTGATGCGATTCATCGGGGTGCGGCGGCGGGTCGTGTTCCTGGCATTGCTCCTCGAGGCTGCTCTTATCGCCCTGGCCGGCTCGGCAGTCGGCGTGGGGCTCGCTCTGCTCGGGGGCGCCCTGACCAACGCGTACTACCGCCGACTGTTCGATACCGCCCTGATCTTCTCTCTGGTGACGCCCCGGATCGTGCTCTTCAGCGTGGCACTGTCTCTGGGGCTCGGTCTCGGCGCCGGCGCGCTGGCCGCCTGGCGGCTGGTACGCACCTCGCCCACGGCGCTCTGGGGACGGGGGTGATGGCGCCGGGCGTCGCGTTTCGCAATCTGCTCCGTCACCCGCTTCGAACCGCGCTGTCGGTCGCGGGCATTGCCATCGCTTCGGCGATGCTGCTCGACATGGTCATGCTGAGCGGTGGCATCGAGCGCTCCTTCGAGCGGATGCTGCTGAGCCGCGGGTATCAGATTCGGTTGAGCCCGAAGGGAACCCTGCCGTTCGACACCGAGGCGACCCTGACCGGAGTGAGCCGGCTGGTGCGCTCGCTTCGGGCCGATCCCGACATTGCATCCGCGGCTCCCGTGCTGGGCGGGTCGGTGTATGCCCGGACGGCGGACTCCCTCGTGACCTTGTTTGGTTACGGTATCGATCCGGCCGCCCAGGCGCTGTACGAGGTGAGCGACGGGCGCGACCTGGTGGGGGGAGATACGCTCGGCATTCTCCTGAGTGCCGCGTCGGCCGGCGCGCTCGGGGCCCTGCCCGGAGACACGATCCGGGTCGTTGGCCGACTCGATCCGCAAGTAGTCGACGCCGCGGTCGAGCGCCGCCTGGTCGTTCGGGGTCTGGTCCGCTGGCTCTACGACTATCCCGGACAACGTTCCGTGGGGCTCACGCTGCCGGTCATGCAGCGGCTCATCGGGGCGGCGGACGGCGATCGGGCGTCCCTCGTGATGGTGAAGGCGCGCAGCGACCCGGCGGTGCCCGCGGTCGCGGCCCGGCTGGGAGCCGAGCTCCCCGGGGTGGAGGTAAACAGCGTCGCCCAGCTGGTCGGCCATTTTCGCGCGCGCCTGCTCTACTTCCGACAGCTTTCGTACATCCTCGGCACCATCAGCCTGATCGTCACCGTGCTGCTGGTGGTGACCCTGCTTACGATCACGGTCAACGAACGGCTTGGCGAGATCGCCACTCTGCGGGCGATCGGGGTGCCGCGGTCGCGGATCGTGCGCGATGTCCTGGCCGAGGGTGTGGCGTTGACCGCGATCGGCGGGGCGCTGGGTGCCGCACTCGGGACTGCGACCGCGCGCTATCTGGACGCCATCCTGACCAGCTTCCCGGGTCTGCCGGCGGCGCTGTCGTTCTTCGTGGCCGAGCCCCGGTCGATCACCGTCGCCGCCGCAGTTCTTGGCCTCACCGGCGCCGCGGCCGGGCTTTATCCGGCCTGGCTTGCGAGCCGAGCCCCGATAGCCGCGACGCTCCGAGCGGAGGTGCCGTGAGCTTGCTCGCGGCGCATGAGGTCCGGAAAGACTACCCCATGGCGGGCGAGTGGGTGCACGCGCTCCGCGGCGTGAGCCTGACGGTCGAGCCCGGCGAGTACGTCGGGATCGCCGGGCCATCCGGCTCCGGCAAGTCCACCCTGCTGCATCTGCTCGGCGGTATCGATACGCCATCGGCAGGCTGGATCGAGATCGAGGGGGTGCGGCTCAGCGCTCTCCGCGATCGCGACCTGACCCGGCTGCGGCTGACCCGGCTCGGCTTCGTATTTCAGCGGTTTCACCTGCTGCCGGTGCTCACGGCGCGGGAGAACGTCGAGCTGCCCATGTCCGAAGCAGGGGTGCCCTTGCCGGAGCGGCGGGCCCGCGCGCTCGAGTTGCTGGACTATGTGGGCCTGGCGCATCGCGCGCGGCACCGGGCCACGCAACTCTCCGGTGGTGAGATGCAGCGGGTGGCCATCGCGCGCGCACTGGCGAACCGGCCGGCGCTCGTTCTGGCCGACGAGCCGACGGGCGAGCTCGATGCGGCGACGGGCCACGAGATCCTCCGGCTCTTCCGCCGGCTCAACCGGGACGGGACCACGCTGGTCGTCGTGACGCATGACGCCCAGTTGGCGGCGGAGGCGGGGCGGGTGGTTCACATGCTGGATGGGCAAGTACTGAGAAGCGTGAAGACATGATCCTCACCCTTGCCTTCCGCCACTTCTGGGCGAAGAAGCGCCGCTCTGCCTTTCTCCTCTTCGGGTTCGCGCTCGGGGTCGGGGTCATGATCGTGTTGCTCTCGGTAGGCGAGGCGATGCTGGATCAATCCCGCGACGTGGCGCTGGTGGGCGGCGGCGAGGTCACGGTGCTGCCGCAGGGCATCGACGTCGAGGCGATGCGGACCGGTGGGGTCAGCGGGATGTTCTTCGGGATCGATCATGCGCGGTTTCTTTCCCGACAGCTCCTGGGCGGGCCGCGGCAGGCGGGCGTCGTGCGCGCGGTCGCGCCGGCCATCGAGGGCAAAATTGTCTACCTCGCGCGCGGTCGGACGACGGTCGCGGTCAGAGCCGGCGGCGAGATTCCCAGCCGGGCAGCGGCGGTCGGCACCGGCCTCGACATCCTCACGGGGCGCTGGCGCGACACCCCAGCCGACTCGGCCTGGATCGCGCCGAACCCCGGCCAGCTCTACGACGAGCTCGATCGGTTCCACGTCCCGCCGAGGCCGGACTCGACCTGGGCCGAGTGGGATTACTTCAACGTCGTCGTGGGGCCGGGGGAGTGGTGGTATATCACGCTTCTGGTCGCGGGCGAGGTCTCGCGCGGGCGCTGGGGCGGGCAGGTTCTGCTGACCCGGCGCCGCCCGGACGGGCGCTACGAGAGGTTTGTCGCGCGAGTCTCGGCGGGGCGTGTCACATTCGACACAGCGGCCGCTGAACTGACCGTGGGGGAGAGCACGGTCCGGCAGAGTGGCGGGGTGTATCGGATTGCTGCTCGAGCCGCCGGTGATGCCGGCGAAGCGCGCGTCGATCTCGAGCTCAGGCCGCGAGCCAACCGCTATTTCCCCCCGGTGGAGCTTCGGGAAGAGCAGCTGCTGTCGGGCTATGCCGTGCCGGCATTGGTCGGCGACGCCAGCGGCACCCTTTGCGTAGCGGCCGGTTGCCGCAGGATCGAGGACGCGCCGGCCTATCACGACCACAACTGGGGGGTTTGGCGTGGGGTCACCTGGGAGTGGGGTGCTGCGCGAGGCGGGGCGCTCGCGCTGCTCTACGGCGGGGTCAGTACACCCCACAGTGACAGGGCCGGCGCTCCCTTTTTTCTCACCCTGGTCGATTCTCTGGGGGTCCGCCAGCTGCTCCGCTTCAAGGCGATTCGTTACAGCGGCAGTCGCCCGGTGCGCCACTCCCCGGGCGTCGTCGCCCCCGAGCGACTCGAAATCGTCGCTGCGCGCGAGGCCGATACCCTTCGGCTCGGGGTCGAAGTGGAGGATGCACTGGCCAGCCGGCACCAGGCCGAGGGGATGCGCCGGCACTTTCTTCAAATGCGCGGTCGGTTCACGCTGGCCGGTCGGATAGCGGGCGCCGCAGTGGCTGACTCGGGGGCTGGGTTCTTCGAGACCTACGTGCCGTGAAATCGCCTATCTTTCGGCATGACCGGGATTGAAGCCGCCGAGGCGACGCGTGCCCTGGGACGGAAACTCGTAGACACGTTCGGCGCAGGTTGGAACGCTGCTGACGTCGAGCTGCTGATGTCAGTTTTTGCACCTGAAGCCGTGTTTCTGGAGACTCCTTTCTCGTCTCCGATTAAGGGGTTAGAGGGGATCAGATCTTATTGGAACGACGTCCCATACCACCAGTCTGAGGTCAGCTTCAGGTCGGGTGAGATTTACGGTGCCGGTCCCTGGTTTGCGGCGGAATTTAAGTGCTCGTTCCGGCGCCGGCGCAGCGGTGAGTGGGTAGAAGCCCGAGGGGCGTTGTTCTGCGAAACCGAAGGCGACAAGGTCACCGAGATGCGCATGTATTGGCATCGATGGAACGGCGGCCGGGAGACCAGCAAGCCATGAAGTGCGCGGCGGGGGAACCAAGGTCCCGCGCCGATTGTATCCAAAACAGGACGTTCATATCCGTGGGCTTCTGGAGAGAATCACAGGAGGGTTCGGTCGGTTCCCGGGTGGCACGCCCTTCGCTTTGCGGGTACTTGACCCTTCGTACCCGTCACGCATCATAAGGTAGGAAGTTGTCGGGAGGTGCCAATGCTCTCCGCAATTCTGTTTTTCACTGCTGTCCTCAGCGCGCCGCCCGCCGCGCCCAGCCCGGCTGCGGCCCAGCAGGACGACCCTGCTGTCCGCATCTGGTTGAGTGACGACGGGCGCTATCAGCGAGGTGACCGGGCCAAGGTTCAGGTCAAAGCCCGGGAGGATGGCTATCTAGTGGTGTTGAACGTCGATCCGGACGGGCGGCTGCGGGTCTTGTTCCCGCTCGATCCGAGCGACGACGCGCTCATTCGCGGTGGGAAAAAATACGAGATCCTAGGTCGGGGCGACCGCGAGGCGTTCACCATCGACCGGCGCTCGGGCCACGGGACGGTCTACGCGGCCATTTCCCACGATCCATTCAACTTCCAGGGCTACGTCACCGGCGACCATTGGGACTTCACGGCGCTCGACGACGTGCGGATCTCCGACAAGCCGGAGACCGATCTCAACGCGTTCGTTCAGCGGATCGCGCGGAGCGACTTCGACTACGATATCCTGGGCTACGACGTCTACGAGAACGTGGTCTATGGGTCGGGCACGACGGTGAACGAGTACAACTACGGCCCGACGCTCTACTCTGACTGGTATGGTGACTACGGGTACGGCTGCTACAGCTACTGGGGCTGCGGCGGGAGCAGCATTTTCATCGGGATCGGATTTGGGCACCGGCACCGGTTCTACGATCCGTTCTTCTACGATCCGTTCTTCTATAGCCCGTACTACTATAGCCCATACTACTATCCGGCGTTCTACTACCCAAGGTCCTACTACCCAGGGTACCGGTACCCGTTCCATCGGTATCCGTACGCCTCCTACCCCGGCTATCGGTATCCGGGGGGCCATGCGCCATTTGGGACCCACTATTCAACACCGTGGCGGCGACGCGGCGTAGACCCGGTCATCGCAAGCGGGTTCCAGTGGCGGGGCAGACAGGTTCCGACCAGAACGCCCACCAACGGCTCCCTGGCGAGCGCTTACCGCGCCCCGATCGACGCCCGACCCCGTGCGGCTGCCGTTCCGACGCCGAGGCCGGCGCGAGGCTCGTTCGCCGGTGCGCCGAGCCCGGTACGCAACCGGGAACGGCTGGATGCGGCGCCGCGTCGCTCGCTCGATCCCCGGTCAAATGAGATCGTGCTGTCGAACGTGCCGGAGCGTGGTCCGGTTGGCCGGCGCGCGGTAGACCGGCCCGGAAACCCGGTGCCGCAGCCTCAGCGGGTGCGGTCGGGTGCCGACGATCAGGTCGGACGCAGTCAGGTCACGGGCCGGCCAGCCAATATGCCGACCCGGGTGCCGGAAGCGCGACCTGCCGCTCCCCAGATTCGGGATCGCAACGAGTCGCGGGGCGCACCGATAACCGGGAGAGGTGACCGGAGTGCCTACGAGGGCACCCGGGTGATCACCCCGCGAGCGCCCGAGGCTCGTCGCGCGGAGGATGAACGGCCCGCTTCGCGCCCGAACATCGAGCGTGTTCAGAACATGGAGCGTGGTCAGAACATCGAGCGTGGGCAGATGTCCGCGCCATCGGGTCGGGTCGAGCCCCGCGGCGATCCGTCGCCGGCGCGAGCGGAGCCCAGCAACAGCCCACCGCCGGCCCGAATAGAGCCGCGGCAACAAGAGTCGCGACCCGCCCCCGCGGCTCGCGGCGGGAATGACGGCGGAGGCGGGCGCAGTGGCGGTGGTGGCGGCGCTGCGCCGAGTGACCGCGGCGGTGGTGGAGGCTGGGGTGGCCACGGCGGCGGCGGAGGCGGAGGTGGCCGCGGTGCCGGCGGTGGAGGTGGCGGGTTCGGGGCGGGTGGCGGCGGGCGACATCGCTGACCGCATCCCCGATAGAACTAGGAACAACAAGGGCTCCGGTCGCAACGACCGGAGCCTTTCTTGTGCCCTTATGGCTCGTGCTTGCGGTGGCGCCGAGCGTACTCCACGCCCCAGGCCATCAGCTCCGGGCTCTTGAGGCCGACCCGGACTGCCTGCGCCACCGCATCCTCCTCTTCCATGCCCTGGTCCAGGACAAAATGGGGGATCAGCGCGGCGCCGACCCGGTTGCCGCTGGCGCAGTGGAAGAGGAGTGTGCGCCCCTGAGCTTGACGGACGGCATCCAGAATCTGCTCCATGGTGTCATCGTCGAGTGTCCCTGCCGCCACCGGGATAACCGTATAGTCGAGCCCGAGCCGCTCAGTCACCGCCCGCTCGTCGAGCGGCCGCGGCTCGCTCGGCGCCCGGATGTCGAGCACGGCGTCACCGCCGGCGGCTCGGAAGGCCTCGAGCTGGGTCTCGGTCGGCTGGCCTCCGGTCACGAGGCCGGGCAACGGCTGGCAGGCGTTGGGGATGGCGGAGAGGGTGGAGAACGGGGTAGCCATGGTGCTGCCTGTCGAGGGAAGAGACCTGAACAAATGGTACGGGCGGGCAGCGATTGGGGAAAGGGTCGCCGCCCTCCTAGATTCAGGGTAATGCTCCCGCTCGCGATTGCTCAGCTGCGCCCTCGCAAAGGCGCCTATCAGGAGAACCTCTGCCGCCTCGGCCGGATGTTTCGCGATGCGGCCGGGTGGCCGACGCCACCCGGGCTGGTGGTGGCGCCGGAGAGCGCCCTCACCGGCTACTTCCTCGAGGGCGGGGTCCGCGATCTTGCGGTGCCCGCCGAGCGGCTGTTCGACGATCTGGCACGCCAACACGAAGAGGCGGGCGCCCCGCCCTTCGACATGGCGATCGGCTTCTACGAGGTCTACCAGAACCGGCTCTACAACTCGGCACTCTACGCCACGCTGGGCGGCACGGATGCGGGGATCCGGCACGTCCACCGCAAGGTCTTTCTTCCGACCTACGGCGTGTTCGACGAGGAGCGGTTCGTCGAGGCGGGTCGGAGCGTCGAGGCGTTCGCGACGCCGTGGGGACGCGCCGCGGTCCTGATTTGCGAGGACGCCTGGCACTCGATCACGCCCATGCTTGCCGCGCTCGACGGTGCCCAGCTCATCATCATTCCAAGCGCGAGCCCGGCGCGGGGGATTCAGCCGGTCGCCGGCCCCAGCCGGCCGGCCAGCGTACTCCGCTGGGAGCGCATCGTGCAGGATATCGCGGGGGAGCACGGGGTTTTCGTGGCCCTCGCGCAGCTGGTCGGGTTCGAAGGCGGGAAAGCCTTTGCCGGCGGGTCGCTGGTGGCTGGACCGCGGGGGGATCTGATTGCGCACGGACCGCTGTTCGAAGAAAGCCTGCTGCCGGTCATGCTCGACCTGGAAGAGATCACCCGGGCGCGGGCGGACCTGCCATTGCTCTCGGACCTGGAGATGAGATTACCGCATTTGCTGGCGTCGCTGCAGGCGGACCGGCGGGAGCAGGCGGGAGCAGGCGGGAGCAGGCGGGAGCGGCCGAAGCCAGTCGCTGCCACGGAGCCTCCCGCCCGCTCCCGCCCGCTCCCGTCCGCCCCCCTGGAGATCGACGCTCCGCTCGCGCGCCGATGGCTCGTCCATTTCATCCAAGACGAGGTCGTCGGCCGGCGGGGATTCGAGAAAGTCGTGATCGGGTTGTCGGGCGGAGTAGACAGCGCGCTGGTCGCCTACCTGGCCGCCGAGGCGCTGGGCCCGGCAAACGTCCTTGGCGTCCGGATGCCTTACCGCACGTCGAGCCCGGAAAGCCTGGCCCATGCCCAATTGGTGATCGACAGCCTGGGCATTCCCAGTGTGACGGTGGACATCAGCTCCGCGGTGGACGGCCTGGTTGCCGCGATCGGCGGCGACACGGATCCGGCGCGCCGGGGCAACATCATGGCCCGGGCCCGTATGGTGACCCTGTTCGATCTGTCGCCGGCGCATCGCGCCTTGCCGCTGGGCACCGGCAACAAGACCGAACGGCTGCTGGGTTACTTCACCTGGCATGCCGACGACTCGCCGCCGGTCAATCCGATCGGCGACCTCTTCAAGACCCACGTCTGGGCGCTGGCCCGCCACGTCGGCGTGCCCGAGGTCATCGTGTCGAAACCCGCCAGCGCCGATCTGATCAAAGGCCAGACCGACGAGGGCGACTTCGGGATCTCCTACCCCAAGGCCGACGGCATCCTGCACTGGCTCCTGCTCGGTTATCGACCTGCCGACATCGCCGGGTTCGGGTATACGGCCGAGGAGGTCGAGCTGGTGCGGAACCGACTCGAATCCACTCATTGGAAGCGCCGGCTCCCGACGGTCGCGATGCTGAGCCAGACGGCGATTGGGGAGTTCTATCTGCGGCCGGTGGACTACTGACCGGTGAGAGGTGAGAGGTAAGAAGTGAGAGGGCGGCACCTGCCGGGCCGCGGCCCTCTTACTTCTTGCTTCTTACCTCTTACCCTGTACGGAGCCCCGCATGTCCCCTGACTCCCGTCCCATGTCCTACTCCCGCGGGGAGATCTCCACCATCGTCATGCCCCACATGCAGAACGTGCTGGGCGATCTGTTTGGCGGGGACCTGATGGCGCTAGTGGACCAGGCGGCGGCGGTGGCGGCGATCCGGCACGCCGGCGGCCCGGCGGTGACCGCGACCATCGATCGGGTGGACTTTCGGGAGCGGATTCCGGTGGGCGCGCTGGTCACCTGCATCGGGACGGTGGATTGGGTGGGCAACTCGTCGATGGAGATCACGGTCGAGGTGTACTCGGAGAAGCCCAGCACCGGCGAAAAGCGGCACACGCACACCGCGCACGTCGTGTTCGTGGCGATCGACGAGAGCGGCAAACCCAAGCGCGTGCCGAGGCTGGTGCCGGGGACTCCGGAGGAGCAGGGGCGGTTCGAGCGCGCCCGCGACCACCGCGAACGGATGCGCCGGCCGTGACGGCTCCGCGGGTGGTCGTGCTGCTGAGCGGAGGTGGGGCCAAGGCGGCGGCGCACGTGGGCGCACTCCGCGCGCTCGCCGAGGCGGGACTCGCTCCGGCGCACATCGTGGGGACGTCGATGGGTGCGGTCATCGGCGCCTGCTTCGCGGCGGGGCTCGCCCCCGACGACATCCTCGGGCGGATCGAGCAGGTGGGGCCCAAGGGCATCGTCCGGGCGCCCTGGGCGCCGTTTGGCGGACTCTGGCTCCGGTCGCTGCTCAAAGGGGAGCCGCTCCGTGAGGCCATTGGCCAGCTTCTGCCCGCACGGTCGTTTGAGGAGCTGGCGACCCCGCTCACGGTCACCGCGGTGGATCTCGATTCGGGGAACCTGGTCCTGTTCGGGGCGGCCGGCGAGCCGGCGCTCCTGCTCGACGCGCTCTGGGCTTCCTGCGCGCTCCCGGTGTTCTATCCGCCTGTGCTCCTCGGCGGACGTCGCCTGGTGGACGGGGGGCTGCGCGGGGTGGTGCCGTTCGCCGCGGCCGCGGGTCTCGCGGCGGACCTCGTCGTTGCAGTGGACGTCGGACCGGGACTGGACGAAGCCGACGCGCCGGCAGCCGCGCGCTACCCGGCGCTTATCGGCCTGCACAACGACACGACAGGCATTCTGATGGCGGCGCTCACCATGGCCGAGCTGGCCCGGTGGCGCGCGGAGCCGGGACGACCGGAGCTCCTGTACGTGCGACCGCGGGTCGAGCGCGCCGCGACCTTCCGGGTGGACCGCGCCCGCGACTACGCCGACGACGGCTATCGCGCCGCGGCCGCGGTGCTCGAGGGGCGCGAGGTACGCTCCCGCACTTGACCGGTCGTTGGACTGCCCCAAATTGCAGACCCCACCCTCCGACCCGGAGCTCCCTTGCGCGCGAGAGACGTCATGGTTGCGGACCCTCACGTGGCTGTCGCGGGTGCCATGGCCAGCGAAGTGGCGATCATGCTCAAGACCCGGAACATCTCGGTGGTCCCGGTGGTGGACGATCACCGGACTCGGCGCTTTCTCGGGACCCTGAGCGACCGCGACCTGGTCACCCGCTGCCTGGCCGAGGGCAAGCACCCTTGGCACACCCGGGCCGACTCGATCATGCGGACCAACTCGCCGATCGTCCGAGCCGATGAAGAGCTGGAGGGTTTCGAGGTGCGCCTGGATCTCGACCCGCATGAGTCGCACCTTCGACCCACGATCACCGTGCTGGACGACAATCGCCGCGTCGTAGGCTTCATCAGCCATCCGGAGCAGGTGGCGGGAGTGCGGATAATCTGGAGCGAGGGAGAAAAGTGAGCGGTAAGAGGTGAGAGGTGAGAGGTAAGAGGGACAGCTCCTCTCACCTCCTACCTCTTACCTCCTAGCCTCTTACCTCTTACCTCTTACCTCTTACCGTCTTGTATGTCCGACTTCAAACTCTTCACCGTCGACGAGGCGAACCGCACGCTGCCCCTGGTGCGGCGGGTGGTGCAGGACCTGCTTGACGAGTACCCCCGCTGGCGGCAGGCGGTGTCGCAGTTCGAGGTCCTGACCGGTGGGGCCCGGGCGGACTGGGGCGAAACCAAGGACCTCATCGCGGCCCGCGACGCGGTGACCGAGCACGCGACGCGCATCAACGGCTATCTCCAGGAGCTCGAAGCGGTGGGGTGCGTGTTTAAGGGCTTCGACGCCGGCCTGGTCGACTTCTATTCGGTTCGAGATGACCGGGTGGTCTTTCTCTGCTGGCGTCTGGGGGAAGACCGGGTGACCTATTGGCACGATCTCGACGCCGGGTTCGCCGGCCGGCAGCCCATCGACCCTCTCTTCTCGGGAGCGCACCCGTGACCCGACTGTGGCTGTTCCTGCATCTGCTGGGGTTCGTGATGTGGGTGGGCGGTGGGCTCGCCTCGATGTTCGCCGGCATCGCCGCGAAGTCCGAGGACCGAGCTGGTCTCGGCGCGGTCGTCCGGGCCCAATCGGCGGTGCAGCGGATCATCATCGGTCCGGGCGCGCTGCTCACGGTCCTCTCGGGAGTGATGTTGACGTTCGCGCTCACCGGGATGGCGGGCGTGAGCATCTGGCTGATGGTGATGCAGGGAGCCGGACTGGTGGGCGCGCTGCTGACGCTCTTCGTCGCCGTCCCGACGGCAGCCCGCCTGGCTCGGCTCGATCCCATCGGCGCGAACGCCGCCTACTTCGACGAGCTGCGCAAGCGACAGAAGGTGGTGGGGATGCTGTGGGGGCTGCTGGCCATGCTGGCCCTGGTTGGTGGGGCGATGCTCAGGTAAAAGCGTGAAAAGTGAAAAGTAAAAAGTGAAAAGGGGGCTCCGGTATCGCGGGGAGCTCCCTTTTCACTTTTCACTTTTCACGCTTTTTTCCCGTGGCGCACTCCGTCTGCACCGGACAAACCCCGCACTTCGGCGCCGTCGCCGTGCACACGAGCGCTCCCAGTTCCATGATCCCCTGATTGAACACCCATGCCGCCTTGCCGCGGCGGGGCACCAGGCGGGCCGCGGTGGCCCAGATCCGGGGGTCGCTGCTGCTGCGGCTGGCTCGAGGATGAAATGCGCGCCGGATCACCCGGGCCACGTTGGTGTCCACTGCGGGGGTGGGGCGTTCGTAGGCGAAGCTGGCGACGGCGCCGGCGGTGTAGCGCCCGACGCCGGGGAGCCGTTGCAACTGCTCGGGCTCCGCCGGGATCACGCCATCCCGCTCGCGGACGACCTCCTGCGCGAGGAGCTGAAGATTGGCGGCGCGCCGGTAATATCCCAGGCCGTCCCACGCTTCCCGCACCGACCCCAAGGGGGCGGCGGCCAGTTGACTCAGCGACGGAAACTTTTCGAGAAACCGACGGTAGTAGGGCTCCACCCGGGCGACCTGGGTCTGCTGCAGCATGACCTCGGACACGAGGACATGGTACGGGTCGCGGGTGCGGCGCCAGGGCAGGTCACGGCCGTGGCGCCGATACCAACCGGCCAGCAGCCGGCGGAAACGCAAGTACGGCTGAGGGGTAGCTTTTGAGGGCATGCCGGGGCAAGATAAGGTTCGTGACTAGCCAATAGCTATCTATGGCCACCCGCACGCTCGAGATCGACCGCGTCATCGGCAGCCGCGTCCTCGACGCGGCTTCGCATGTCGGCCGGCTCACCTTCTTCACCCTCGATGCCATTCGCGGCCTCGCCGAGGTGAAGATCTGGTGGCCCCGAGCGATGATCGAGGCCTGGAACATCGGGGTGGGGAGCCTGTTTATCGTGCTCCTCATTTCGTCGTTCGCCGGGGCGGTGACGGCGCTCCAGACCGGCTACCAGTTCACCGGCCGGTCGCTGCCCTACTACGTGGTGGGGACCCTGGTGGTCTCCTCGATCGTGCTCGAGCTGGGACCGGTGCTCACCGCGCTCATCCTGGCTGGCCGGATCGGGGCGCGCTACGCCGCCGAGCTGGGCACGATGCGGGTGACCGAACAGATCGACGCGCTGGAGAGCCTGGGGCGTTCGCCGGCATCCCACCTCGTCGTTCCGCGCGTGCTGGCCGGCCTCGTCATGATTCCGGCGCTCACGATTCTCGCCAACGTGACCGGCATCCTGGCGGGCTGGATCTCGGTCAAGCTGGTGTTGCCGGTGACGAACGCGGACTTCACCTACGGCGCGCAGTCGTATTGGCGGCCCTGGGACGCGTGGTACTCGGTGATCAAGTCGTTCTTCTTCGCCGGCAGCATCACATTGATTTCCTGCTACATGGGCTTCAGCACCCAGCAAGGTGCGGAGGGCGTCGGCAAGTCGACCACCGGCGCGGTGGTCACCAGCTCGGTGCTCATTCTCCTCCTCGACACGGTCCTCACCCGCCTCCTGCTCAACCAATGATCCAGCTACGGGGTGTGAAGAAGCGGTTCGGCTCACAAATCGTTCTCGGCGGCGTCGATTTCGATGTGCAGGAGGGCGAGACGGTGGCGCTGATGGGTCCTTCCGGCACCGGGAAGAGCGTGCTGCTCAAGCATATCATCGGGCTCATCAAGCCGGACGCGGGCACGGTCGTGGTGGATGAGAAGGAAGTGATCCGCCTCAAGCGCCGGGAGCTGGCCGAGCTCCGGTCGCACATCGGCTACGTCTTCCAGAACGGCGCTCTTTTCGACTCCATGGACGTCTCGGAGAACATCCGACTCGGCATCTCCGACGAGGACCGCTACAACGACCTCGACTATGTCCGGGAACGGGTGAAGCAGTGCCTCGGGCTGGTCAACCTGCAGGAGGACGTGGCGCTGAAGTATCCGGCCGAGCTGTCCGGCGGCATGCGCAAGCGGGTCGGCATCGCCCGGGCCATCGCCGGGCAGCCGAAATACCTGCTGTATGACGAGCCAACGTCGGGGCTCGACCCGGTGAATGCGGACATCATCGATACCCTGGTGCAGCGGCTCGCGGCCGAGCTCGGGGTCACCAGCGTGATGGTCACGCACGATGTACGGGGTGCGTTCCGCGTCGCCCACCGGCTGGCGCTCCTGACCGGCGGCCACATCGTGATGCAGGGCACTCCTCAGGAATTCCTCGCCTCGCAGCATCCGCAGGTGAAGGAGTTCCTGGAGCGCGATTTCGACAACCCCTCATTCGCCGCCTGAGCCCTCATGGAAATGCGCTATGGACGGGAAGCGATCGTCGGAACCATCGTCATCATCGCTGTGGTCACCTTCGTGATCGGTACGATGTGGCTCAGCGGACGCTCGATCGGCAACCGGCAGCTGGTCCGGGTCCGTTTTGCGCATGTGAGCGGCCTCAAGCGGGCGTCGCCGGTGACGGTGTCCGGAGTGCAGGTGGGGCGGGTCGAGCACATCGAGCTGCAGGACGTGGGGAAGGTCCTCATCTCGATCAGCATCCCACCCCAGATCAAGCCGCGGATCGACGCCTCCGCCAAGATCGCCGCGGTCGGGCTGGTGGGCGATTTCGCGGTCGAGTTCGATCCGGGCCAGTCCCCTGAGCTGCTGCCCAAAGGGCAGATCGTGATCGGATCGATGAAGAGCGGGTTCGGCGAGCGGGCGGCCACCCTGGGCGACCGGGCCGACAGTCTCATGGTGGGGCTGCAGCAGTTCGCCAACAAGGAAACCGCGGACGACCTGCGGGGCGCGTTGCGCGAGTTCCAGGGTACAATGGTCCAGATGCAGAAGACGCTCAGAGGGTTCAGCGATGGCAAGAGCGGCGCGGCCGCCGAGCTCACCCGGACCATGATCTCGCTCCAGCGGCTGACCAACCGGCTCGACACCACCCTCGCCAACCCGGCCATCACCTCCCTGCTGCAGAACGCCGACACGCTGAGCGGCAACCTGTCGCGGATGACCCAGCAGCTCGGCTACGCGAGCGCCCGGCTCGACACCCTGCTGAGCGGCGTGAACCAGGGGCGGGGGACGATCGGGAAGTTCGCCACCGACACCACGCTGTATTACGAGCTGCGCGACCTCTCGGCGGCGATGAAAGGGCTGGTGGCGGAGCTGCAGAAGAATCCGGGGAAGCTGGGGGTGACAGTGAAGGTGTTTTGAGGTGAGAGGTAAGAGGTAAGAGGGATTCCTGGCCGCACGGAGTCCCCTCTTACCTCTTACTTCTTACCTCTTACTTTTTATCATGCCCACCTTCGACAAGAACCGCCGTCTCTCGGCGCGGTTCGACCAGGCATTCAGCTACGCGAGCCACCTCCACGCCTCGCAGACGAGGAAGGGGAGTCGGACGCCGTACATTGCCCACCTGCTGGGAGTGGCGGCGCTGGTCCTGGAAGACGGCGGCAGCGAGGACGAGGCGATCGCCGCGCTGCTGCACGACTCGGTGGAGGATCACCCGCGGGAGGGCCACACCGAGGAAGAGATCCGGCTCCTGTTCGGCGAGCGGGTACTCAAGATCGTCCTCGGCTGCACCGACGCATTCTCCCACCCCAAGCCCCCCTGGAAGAAACGCAAGATCGCATACCTCAGTCACCTGGCTTCCGCTCCCGCCGACATCCGGCGGGTGTCGGCGGCCGACAAGCTCCACAACGCCCGCGCCGTGCTCCACGATTACCGCCATCAGGGCGAGCGGCTCTGGCGCCGCTTCAATGCCGGGAAGAAGGACCAGCTCTGGTACTACCGCAGCCTGGTCGAGGTCCTCAAGAGGGGTCGGCGGCGGCCGGGGACGCTGGTGCGGGAGCTCGAGCGGGTGGTGTTCGAGCTGGAGCAGGCAGTCAGTGACGGTAAGAGGTGAGAGGTGAGAGGGTACCCTCTTACCTCTCACCTCTTACTCTCACCGCTTACCTTCCGGGCCATGCTGTCCCTCACCCTGTTGGGCACCGGCGCCGCGTGTCCGAGCGTGGAGCGCAACGTCGCCGGGCTCGCGATCGTCCGCGAAGGCGAGACGCTGATCTTCGATTGCGGCGAGGGGACCCAGCGCCAGATGATGCGCTACGGGGTGAGCTTCGCGTTCCGGGAGATCTTCTTCACCCACTACCACGCCGATCACATGCTTGGCGTCACCGGACTGATGCGAACCATGGGACTCCAAGACCGCACCCTCCCGGTCACCCTCTACGGGCCTCGCGGCGCCGCGCGGATTCTGGGGGCTGCGATCAGCCTGGGGATCGAGCGGAACCGGTTTCCCATCGACATCGTCGAGCTCCAGCCCGGCGAGCGGATCCGTCGGGACGGCTATGACATCGCAGTCTTCCCCACCGACCACCGAATCGATACGGTGGGCTACGCAGTAGCGGAGCACACCCGACTGGGCCGGTTCAACCCCGAGCGGGCTCAGGAGCTGGGGATTCCCGAGGGCCCGCTCTGGGGCAAGCTGCACAAGGGGGAGACCGTGGAGCTGCCGGACGGCCGGCTGGTCAGTCCCGACGAGCTGGTGGGAACGCCGCGCCGGGGCCGAACGGTCCTCTACACCGGCGATACTCGACCGTCGCTCAGCGTGGTAGAGGCGGCACGCGGCGCGGATGTCCTGGTGCACGACTCCACCTTCGGGGAAGACGAGCGGGAGCGAGCCGCGGAGACGGGGCATTCGACGGCGGCACAAGCCGCGGAGATCGCGCGCGAGGCGGGCGTTCGCCGGCTGGTCCTCACCCACATCAGCCCGCGCTACAACCGCGACGCCCCCGAGCTGCTGGCGGAAGCCAGGGCGGTGTTCCCCGAGAGCATCATCGCCCGCGACGGACTGACGATCGACGTGCCTTTCAGCGAATAACCCGCAACTGCAACTGCAACTGCCTCTGCGGTGCGCATCTGAGGAGGCTCGATGAGTGAACGCCGCCTGCCTCGTTATGAGATCACGCTGCTCGCAATCGTGGTCGTGGTGCTGGTTTGGTCGGGCGTCCAGCCAGCCGACCGGTTCACCTGGGTCATGGAAGTATTCCCGGTTCTGATCGCCGTGCCGGTACTGGTCGCCACCTATCGGCGTTTCCGGTTCACGCCGCTGGTGTACACCCTCATCGGGATCCACGCGTGCATCCTGATGCTGGGCGGCAAGTACACCTACGCCGAAGTCCCGCTCGGGTTCTGGATGGAGCGGGCGTTCGGCTTTTCCCGGAATCACTACGATCGGATCGGGCACTTCGCGCAGGGGTTCGTGCCGGCCATGATCGGCCGGGAGATCCTCACCCGGGCCTCGCCGCTCAAGGGGAGTCGTTGGCTCCCCTTCGTCGTGCTCGCGTTCTGTATGGCGATCAGCGCGTTCTATGAGTTCGTCGAGTGGTGGACTGCGCTCGCCACCGGCACCGCCGCGGAAGCCTTTCTCGGCACCCAGGGCGACCCGTGGGACACGCAGTGGGACATGTTCTTTGCCTTCGTGGGGGCGATCGCGGCGCTGCTGCTGCTCAGCCGGGTTCAGGACCGGCAACTGGCTCGTCGGTGAACTGCAACTGCAACCGCAACTGCGAACCACAGAGGCGCAGAGGCGCAGAGAAAAGCGATCGTGATTGTTCGGCTCTGTGGCTCTGTGGCTCCGTGCCTCTGTGGTTTGCGGTTGGCGTTAGCGGGACGAAGGTGATGAGACGCGGGCGTCAAACGCGGCCGTTTGCACCTGCCCGTGCCGCCTCACCTGCACCCAGATCCGATACCGGCCAGGCTGAGGGAAGGCGTAGGGGAAGGAGACCCGGCTGCTCGGCGCCATGTCCGGCATGGCGGACATCGCCGCGTCAGCTGCTGCGATCTTGGGCCCGATCGTGCCGGTGGTGGTGTCGCCGCGCTGGCGGATCGCGAAGGTCGCCTGCGACCCGGCCGAGACCGTGCCCATGGGATGCAGGTGGATGAACACGCTGCCGTTGTCGCGGGCCACCACCGCGTGGGCGGCCATGCCGAGGTATGGCTCGAGCGCCGTGGGCCGCCCGTCCGCGTCCCGCACGCTGAACCCGAGGGGGGCGGGTGTGCCCGCGGCGAGCGGATCGCTGCCGCGGTCCCAGATGATCGTGCCGCCGTCCGGGAGGGACGCCGTGTCGCCGGCGGCGGCGCCGAGATAGGCCGCGTCGTCCGACCCGGGCACTGCCGCTGCCGGCCGCGGCTCGGCCCCGGCCGGAATCTCCACGCTCGTCACCAGCGTCTTGACGAACCCGCTCTCGTGCACGATGTCGGCAAAGACCCGGTACCGTCCTTGGGGCAGCGTCGGCAACGGACTGGTCCAGCGGGCCGAGTCCGTCGTGACCGGGTGAAGGTGGGCAAAGGCAGCCTGATCCGGCTCGCGGATAAGGAAGAGGTGCATCAACTTGCCGTGATCGGTCACCAGCGGCGACCAGGTGTCGAGGTCGTGCTGCCGGAGCCACATCGAGTCCCGGCGCATGAGCCAGGCGGAGTCGGTGATCTCGAGCAGAAGGGCCCGGCCGGCGCCGCTGCCGGTGATCGATGCCCGAGTGGAGAACGGCCGGTACATCTGGTCACGAAAAGCCGCGTCCTCGCTGTCCCACCACTTCTTGCCGCCGAAGAGCAGGAGCCCCACCAGCGCGGCGCTGCCCGCCATCGCTCCGCGCGCGCCCCAGGTCCGCCGGCGGCTGGGTGACTCGCCCGGCGGTAGCACTCCCTCGCGGACGGCCGCGCCGGCGATGGTCACCAGGCCGACGAACAGGAAGAGGCCGAGGCCGGCGAGCACGGTGCCGAGCGAGCGGTCGAGCGGCAGGCGGCGGTTGGCGACCGCGGTCATCGGGACGACTACCGATCCCGTCCCCTTCACTCCCTTCACCGCCACCGTCACGCTGTTCGAACCCGGCGCCATGATCCAGAGCGGCGCGTGATACCAGTTGCCGGTGGCCGGCTTCGCCTCGTCCGGCGGTGGGGTTCCGGCGCTGGCGTTGAAGAGATTCACCATCGCGGTGACCTGGTCGGGTCGATCGCCCACCACCCGCACGTTGATGTCGGCAATGCCGGGAACGACGCCCGGCATCCGTACGTACACGACGACGTGGTAGGGTCCCGCAGCGCCCTCGTACCACACGTCGGGGCTTCCGACGTGCGCCGAGCAGAGCAGGACCGCCGTGGCGACGCCGATGAATCGAAGCAGGCGCGATCTCACCGCATCACTCGGGACATCCCGTTGCCCCACCAGAGTCCGATTCGCGCCGACACGATGCCGATGAGCCCGGCGAAGCCCAGCCCGCGGGCGAACCCGAGGGGGTCGAAGTTCCCGAGCGCGTCCTTGGGCAGCCGCCAGTACCGATAGCGCCACTCGCCCACCTGGGCCAGGTAGGCCCACTGGTCGGCCGCGAACACGAAGTTGCGGGCCGCGGGAGACAGCAGGAACTGGCTGAAGAACCACTGGACCGAGAGCAGCACCGCCACGAACGCGACACCGAGCCCGATAGCGAGCAGCCAGTCGTGCCGGCGCCCGGTTCGCCGGAGGAGGAGATCGATCCCGAGCGCGGGCACCACCAGCAACAGCGGAAACGACGGCGGCACCATGTGGGTCACGGCGAAGTAGATCGGCGCCAGCCTGGGCTGCGCCGGGAAGAGTTGCAGGATCCAGATCATCGCCAACATGATCGCCATGTAGGCGGCCGCCGCGGTGGTCGCGGGCAAGCGGAGCCGGCCGGCGCGGGCGAAGGCCACGAGGAAGATGGGGAACGCGCCTGCTGCCACCTGATAGAAGCGGGGGCTGTGCATGTGGTTGGGGCGGCTGGCGTATTCCGAGATCAGGGTTGCGACCATAGTCACCAGCACGCCGCCCGCGATCGCGTAGGCCCAGCCGAGCTTCCGGATGTCCGCCGGATCGGTGGCCCGGTTTTGTGCAGCCAGAACCATGAGCATCGCACCGAGCTCGATGGAAATCATGCCGAGGGCGAGCACCATGTGCGGCGGGCTCACGATCTTGACGTCGAGCCCGTAGGCGTTGTGCCACCAGTTGTCGAACGGGGCCGACGTGATCATCACGAAGGTGCCCCAGATGGTGACCCATGCGCCGAGCGGTCCGCGAAAGCCCCAGAACCGCACCGATTCAGCGCGCTGCTCCGGCGTTCCTGCGAACGTGGTGCGCAGGACCAGCCAGCCGCAGCTCGAGCCGGCGACGATCGCGCCCAGCTGCTCGAGCAGGTGCGGTGCGGTCCAGAAGGTGTCGCGGCCGATGGTGCTGTGCCAGGAGATGTCCCACAGCAGCCCGATCACGATGGCGGCGGAGGAGAGGACGACGGCGTAGAGCGGCCAGGTCAGGCCTGCCGTGCGGTCGATCGGCGCACTCTGCGCGACGGCCGGGTGGGGGGTGACGGCTTCAGCGGTAGTCATGGAATGATCCACATCCGTGGTGGCAGCAAGTTGGCGGCCGCCGCTCAGAACTGCAACTGCAAATGCGAACCGCAGAGGTCGCAGAGAATAACGCTAGTGGTGTTTTCCTCTGCGCACTCTGCGCCTCTGCGGGTTGTCGTTTCAGGACGTAGTCGCCTGGGGCCAGGCTTTGCGGAACCGCGCTTCCACGTCCGCCGCCTCCGTCCGCTTTCCCTGCTTCTCGAGCGCGCGTGCCAGGCCCCGCAGCGCCCAGCCGTTCTCCCGGTTGTGCTTAAGGTCCTCCCGGAAGGCTTCCTCCGCCTCCTGCGGGCGCCCTGCCGCGAGGAGTACGTTCCCCAGTACCTGTCGCATGGGTAGATACCAGGCCGGAGGCTCGTCGTAAGTGAGGTCGTCCTCCAGCGCGATCGCTTGCCGGAGCTCTCGAACGGCGACATCGAGCCGGTGCTCGGCGAGGGCCATCTCCGCGTCGAGATGATGCAGCGCGATCGTGAGGATCGTCTTCATGCTGTTCAGGTTTGCCATCTGGTCCGGCGGCAGCGCGGCTTGCACGGCCGCGAGGTTGTCCCGCTCGGCCTTTGCGGCATCGGGGCGGTTGCTGACCGCGAGGGCGAGGCCACGGACGTAGTGGTAAAAGCCGACGGTATACGGCAGCTCGGGTGGCGGCGCCGGCTCCTTCAGGATCTCATCCCAGCGCTCGAACCGCGCCAGCGCCGCGTACAGTGCGGGCGAGTAGTACTCGAACGGCGGGAGCTGCCTGATCAGCGCGAACGGCACGTACGTGGCGATCGTGCGCGCGGCCGCGATCGACTCCTCCGCCTTGCCCTGCATCGCGAGTGCGGCGGAGAGGAAGTGGTAGTTATGGGCGGTGTAGATGAGGGGATACACCCCAGCCGGGTGGCGGCGCCCGATGAAGGACAGGTCCTGGGCCACTGCGTGCCGGTTGTGCTCGACGGCCAGATCGTAGCGGCCGATCCGCATGTAGACATGGGCGGGCATGTGAACGATGTGGCCGGCGCCGGGCATGAGCCGGGCAAGGCGTTCGGCGCAGGGCAGGGCCTTCTCCGGCTCGACCGACGCCTCGACCGCGTGGATGTAGTAATGGCAGGCGCCCGGATGATCGGGGTACCTGGCAATGACACCTTCGAGCGTCGCGATGATCTCCTTGATCGCACGCTTGGGTTCGCCGCCTACGGTCCAGTAGTTCCATGGCTGGAGGATCATCAGCGACTCGGCGTATAGAGTCGCGGCGTCGGGGTCGTCCGGGTGCTTGGCAGCGACCGTGCCCATCGCCTGGGCGTAGGCCGAATCGAGCGACGCGCGATTGTCCGGCGGCGTGGCCGCGTAGCGCTGCGCCAACGCCGCGATATAGTCGCGCTCGGCCGGCGTGAGCTTGGCAGCGAGGGCCACTGCCTTTCGGGTCGCGTCCCAGGCGTCGGCCCCGGCCTTTGCGTCCATCGGCAGGTTGATGTTGGGGCCTAGGGCGGCGGCCACACCCCACCAGCACATTCCGCAGCCGGCGTCGAGCCCGGCGCCCTGCCTGAAGGAGGCGACGGCCTCGTCATGATTGAACGCGTACATGAGCCGGAGGCCCTGGTCGAAGTATTTCTGGGCCTCCGCCGACGCGGTGATCGTGTGGTGGTGGGAGCCGAGGTCGTCATAGAGGGGGACCGTGGCCGTCGCGGCGGCCACGACCTCCGTCCTGGACTTGCAGCCGGCCAGCAGTACGATGCTTCCCACGGCGAGCAGGCCGACGATCGGTCGGGTTGTAGGGATCATGGAATTCTCCTTGGGTATTTTACGTCGTTGGCGGCGAATTGGTTTGCCGCGACCCTTCTTCCCTGGATATCCCATGCGACGTTCTCTGGTCGGTCTTCTGGTCGTCCTCGCGCTCTCAGCCGGATGCGGCAACGGCGGCACGCTCGAGCCGTCCGCCCTGTCCGGGCTCCGAGTGTACAACGCTTCGCCGGACAGCCCGCCGGTCGACATCTTCGTCAAGGGCAGCGTGGTGACGCAAGGCCTGTCGTACGGGTTCGGGCGGCTGGGCATCGTGGTCGTGCCGGGCGCAGGTCTGATCGAGGTGCGCAACACCGCCACCGACGACGTCCTGCTCGATTACTCGGCCACTCTCGCCGCCGGCACGCCATATACCTTCGCGTTCACCGGCACCGCCGGAGCGCTCCAGCCCATATTCGTGGCCGACGACACCACGGCGGCCCCATCCGGGAGCTTCAAGGTCCGCATGATCCATCTGGCGCCGCTGGGTCCGCCCATGGACTTATACATCACGGGGGCGAGCGACGATCTCGCGACCGCCACGCCAGCGATCACGGGACTGGCGTACACCAAGATCAGCAACTACGTCACCGCGCCCGTCGGAACCCAGAGGCTCCGGCTCACCCAGACGGGGACGAAGACGGTACTGCGCGAAGTGGGGACGTTCCCGTTCACCAGCGGACAGGGGGTGACACTGCTCGTGATCGGGAATGCGGGAACGGGTGGCGGGGGCGCCCCGTACTCGGGCCAACTGGTGGCCGATCACAGTTAGGCGGGCTGGACGGGGGGCGAGAGCGGGGCGTCTATTACTTGGTGGGCGCCCCGCTTGACGTCGCGGAAGCGGGGCTGCATGTTCCGTAACCAATTGGTTACGCGTACCGCTGGCCATCGCCGCTAAACCCGCGCATTGCCCATGCACCGTGCCGCTGCCCATGCCGACGTCTACCATGCTGTGGCCGACCCTACCCGGCGAGCCATTCTGGACCGGCTGCGTCGTGGGGCGGTGCCCGCGACCGAGCTCGCTACCGGGTTCCGGATGAGCCGGCCGGCGGTTTCCAAGCATCTCGGCGTGTTGCGCCGAGCGCGGCTGGTCCGGGAGCGGCGGGAGGGGCGGCAAAGGATCTATCAGCTCACCCCGGCGCCGCTCGAGGCGGTGGCGCAGTGGGTCGAGTCGTACCGCGCATTCTGGCACATCAACCTTCTCAGTCTCAAACGCCACGTGGAAGGAGATCAGTCATGACCGTTGCAACGGATGCCGCGCTGGGGGTGGTGCGCGCGGTAATGGAAGTCGCCGCGTCGCCGGAAACGGTGTTCCGGGCGCTCACCGATCCCAAGGAGCTGGAGCAATGGTGGGGCTCGGACGAGGTCTATCGCACGTTCGACTGGGTGAGCGACCTGAGGCCGGGAGGTGAGCGGAGCTGCCAGGCGCGGTCGCCGGGTCGCGAGGAGCTTTCCACGGTCAAAGGCGAGTATCTCGTGATCCAGCCGCCCAAGCTGCTCGAGTTCACTTGGCTGGCGAGCTGGGAGCCGGGGTCAGTTCCCAGCACGGTCCGGATCGAGCTGGATCCGGTCCCGGCCGGCACCCGCGTGACCGTGGTACACAGCGGGCTCGGTGCTGAGAAGAAGCGGGCGGACGGATACGGGGACGGGTGGGGCCGGGTGCTGGGCTGGCTGGTTGCGCGAGTGCGCTAGGAGCCGCAGCCTCGCGGAGTGGACAGGGCGCGTCGGGCAGCCGGCGCGCTTTCTGTTGCCGTAGGCTGGGATCGGTTGACGATGTTCTGACGGCCCGGTAGCTTACGCGGGCTTGAGGGGGCTGTAGCTCAGCTGGGAGAGCGCTGCAATCGCACTGCAGAGGTCAGGGGTTCGATCCCCCTCAGCTCCACGGAACACGACAATTCGGAAGCACTGCCCCTTGGTGTAACTGGCAACACGCCTGACTCTGGATCAGGAGAGTCCTGGTTCGAGCCCAGGAGGGGCAACT
>Ga0137403_10000483_pt1 | contig 51312 bp, 43 predicted proteins | sample CZOMad2_1_16fung_FD_122057 | JGI IMG/M metagenome (GOLD analysis project Ga0137403, IMG submission 122057) | Vadose zone soil fungal communities from Angelo Coast Range Reserve, California, USA - CZOMad2_1_16fungal (Hybrid Assembly) | ecosystem: Environmental > Terrestrial > Soil > Vadose zone... | reverse complement strand
ATCAGCTTTTTTTCGCGTTCCACGGGACTCAACCGGTTCAGCTCGGTGAGGAGAGTTTGCGAATTGCTTGCAGCGGGGCTCGGCTGCAACACGAGCCAGACAATGAGTAGGAACCAGCGATAGCCGAACACCCTGCGAGAATTTGTCGGCGTGGAAGTCATCTGGGACCGGTATCGCAGGTGATCGCAGATTGTCAACGGCGCTGCTTCCGGTCGTTTTGGCAGAGATCCTTCACTTCGTTCGGACGACAATGGTCGTTTTCAAACTCAGCTGCTCGTGTGCTATAAAAATCGTTTCGGCGCGGCAAGGGTGCGTCGTCATTGCAAAATGGATTACACGATTGGCGTCGATATCGGCGGGACATTTACCGACTGCGTGGTTCTCGACGAGCAAGGCTTTCTCGACGTCGGCAAGGCCCTGTCGACGCCGCGGGATTTTTCCGTCGGCGCCCTGGACGCAGTCCGCGACGCCGATCGTGCACGCGTGAAAGAAAAATCTGGCACACCTGATCAACTCGTCTTCGCTCTTCAACCCCAGGTTTTGTGCGGCGACAACACACTGATCACGCGCTCGGGGGCCAAGACCGGACTCATCACCACCCGGGGCTTCGGCGACGCCATTCTGATGATGCGGGGCATGACGGCCGAAGGCCTCACCGAAGAGGAAGCGGCTCACACGTCCGCGCTGGTCAAGCCCGAGCCCATCGTGCCCGGAACTCTCATCGAAGAACTGACCGAGAGGATCGATTACAAAGGAAGCGTTTTGATTCCACTGAAGACAGCCGACATCGAGCAGGCGCTCGAAGCCCTGTCGAGCAAAGGCGTGGAGTCCGCGGCCGTATGCCTCCTCTGGTCGATCGCCAACGGCAGTCACGAGAAGAAGGTCGCCGAACAGCTTAAACAGAAATACCCGACCCTGTACGTGAGCTTGTCCAGCGAGGTCGCTCCTTTCCTGGGCGAATACGAGCGCACCGCCACGACCGTGTTCAACGCGTACATCGGCCCGCGCATCTCGGCTTATCTAAATAACCTCGAGCGGATGCTGCGCGCAAAAAATCTTCGCGGCGAGCCATTGATTATGCAGGCATACGGCGGGGTACTGAACGTGAGCGCGACCTGCGCCAACGCCGTCGGCACGATCGAATCCGGGCCGGCCGCCGGCGTCGTCGGCAGCCAATACCTCGGTGGGCTGATCGGCGAAGAAAACGTCCTGGCGACGGATATGGGCGGAACCACGTTCAAAGTCAGCGTCATTCATGACGGAAAAATCGAGAAGGACTATAATCCGGTCATCCAGCGCCACAGGATTTTATCGACCAAGATCTGGGTCGAGTCGATCGGAGCGGGAGGAGGCAGCATCGCCTGGATCGACCCGGAAACCGGGTTCCTCAAGGTCGGCCCTCAGGGCGCGGGCGCCAGCCCGGGGCCGGTGTGCTACCAGGGGGGCGGCAGCGAGCCTACGGTTTCTGACGCCGATCTCGTCCTGGGCTATCTGAATGAAAATTATTTTCTCGGAGGTAAGATCCGCCTCAACAAAGAAGCCGCGGAGCCCGCGGTCTCTGAAAAGATCGCGGCTCCCCTGGGTATGAACACCATCGAAGCGGCGGGCGGAATTTATCGGATCGCCAACGCGCACATGAGCGATCTCATCCGCAAGGCGACCGTCGAGCGCGGGCATGATCCACGAAAGTTCGTGCTCTTCGCTTTCGGCGGCGCCGGGCCGGTGCACGCCGCCAGGTACACCGAAGATCTCGGCATCAAGCAAGTCGTGATTCCTCTGACTGCATCTGTTCACGGCGCTACGGGTCTCATCAGCTCCGATGTCCTGTATGAATACGGCCGATCGGACCACCTGATCGCGCCGTTCGATCTCAATCGGCTGCAGGAGAATTTTGCCGTCTTGATCGCGCAGGCGCGCAGCGATCTCGAAGCTCGCGGATTCAAACCAGCGGAGATCGAAATCGTCCGCAGTCTGGATATGCGCTACCGCTACCAGGTGCACGAGCTGACCCTCTCCATGCCTCCCGGCAGCAGCGACATTCAGCAAAAGGACATTGAGAAATTGTACGACGATTTTCACGAGCTCTACGAAAAATCCTACGGCCAGGGATCCGGTTATCGTGAAGCCGGCATGGAAGTCATGACGTTCAGGCTGACCGCGCGAGGGCGCCTGAAAAAACCCAACATCGCGAGGATTTCGCTTGACGGCAAAGATTCGACGAGCGCCGTCAAATCCCGCAGGGCGGTTTACTTCGAGGAATATCGGCACGCGGTGGACACGGCAATCTACGATTTTATCAAGATGAAGCCCGGTAACGCGCTGGCGGGGCCCGCTATCATCGAGACTCCGGTTACGACGATCGTCGTCAATCCGAACAATCGCGCGTTCATGGACGAGTTCAGAAACATCAGGATCGACGTGGAAACGTAAGGAGGCCGCTTGGCTTTACCCTCGGGAAGTGTGGACCCGATCACGTTCGAGATCTTGTCCCATCGGCTGTATCAGATCGCCAAGGAGATGGGCACGACCCTCGAGCGCGTCGGCGGCACCGTCAACACCACGCAGCAGAAGGATTATATGGCCGCGCTTTACCGCGCCGACGGCGAGATCCTGTCGGCCGGAGAATCCATCGGCATGCATATGGCGTGCGGCGGATTCGCGGTGAAAAAGATCCTGGAGCGCTTCGGCAACGACGGCGTCGCTCCGGACGACGTGTTCTTGCTCAACGACCCGTACGTCGCCGCGGTGCACCAGTCGGACCTTTTCATGATCTCGCCGATTCATTACCACGACCGTTTGGTTGCGTGGAGCGCGACTTTTGTTCACGTCATGGATATCGGCGCTTTGTCGCCGGGCGGCAATTCGCCCGGAGCCACGGAGATTTTCCATGAAGGCATCAGAATCGCAGGGATCAAGCTGATCGAAGGCGGGACATTCAGGAAAGACCTCTTTGAGATGATCATCAATATGACGCGGCAACCGACCATGGTCGGTCTCGATCTCAAGTGTGAGATCGCCGCCAACAACGTGGCAAAATCGCGTGTCCAGGAAATGTTCTCGCAGTATGGCCCCGAGTTGATCGACGCCGTCACCAAAAAGATGATCCAGCATGCGGAGGACGTCCTGAGAAAGCGCATCGCGGAAATTCCCGACGGCGTCTGGAAAGAAACCAGCGCCATCGAGGCGGATGAGAGTTGGAAGGTCAATCTCGTCTTGCGTAAAATCGGCGACCGTCTGATCTTCGATTTTACCGGCAGCGACCCGCAAGCGAGCAAGGGCATCAATCTTCCCTATCACGCCACGTTCGGCGTTTGCTTCAGTGCAGTGCTGTCGACATTGGCTTACGACCTGCCGAAAAACCACGGCATTTTTCGCCCCATCGAAGTCATCGCGCCCAAGGGAACTATCGTAAATCCCCAGCCGCCCGCGCCGGTTTCCATGAATACCACCTCGGGCGCAAAGATCGTTCTATACGCCGCGAGCTCGACTTTGATGCAGGCGCTGGCTACCCACCAACGGTGGAAGAGCGAAGTGATGGCCATGACGGTGGGCCGGCGAAATATTCGCCATGCCGGCATCAACCAGTACGGCACTTATTACGTCTCGAATCTTTCGCAGACTCCTGTAGACGGCGGCGGCGCGAGATCTTTCCAGGACGGGGTGGACTCGGGAGGCGGCACCAAGAGTTGTCCTAACGTAGAATGGATTGAAAGAAACTTTCCCGTTCTCTATTTGTTTCGGCGCCACGCGAGGGACAGCGCCGGGGCCGGCAAGTTCCGCGGCGGAGTCGGCGTTGAGACCGCTTTCGTTATCAACGACGCGCCTGAACGGAAAATTAAAGGCGTCGCTTACGGAGTGGTGGGGCTTAAGAATTCGGGACAAGGGGTTTTCGGTGGGTATCCTGGCGCGCCCGCCGTGGTCGAGTTGTCCAAGGGCACGAGACTGCGCGAACTCATCGCTGAAGGCGCCGCCTTGGATCGCATGCAGGACCTGGGCGGTCAAATGAATGCGTTGCCGTACTGCAACTTTGAAGTCACGGAAAACGACGTGCTGTATACCCGTCAATCCAGCGGCGGCGGTTATGGAGACCCGCTGGAGAGAGATGCCGAGATGGTGCTGAAGGACATTGTGCTGGGATTGGTCTCGACCGAGGCGGCCCGCGAGATCTATGGAGTCATAATCTATGGCGACAAGATCGATATCGAGGCTACCGAGCGGCTGAGGAAATCCATGAGAGAGGCGCGACTGGGATCAGATTGAAAGACAGCCGATATCAGATGCCAATTTCCATTCGTGCCGAGCCTTCGTCGAAGCACGAGTCAAACTTTTCATCCAGTCAAATGCGACCATGAGCTACCTGCTCAGAGAAAATCTGGAACTCTTCACCGGACCGCAGGGCGCCGAGATTCGCTGCGCGAAGTGCCAGCACGTTTTTTGCCGCGCCGGCGAAGACTGGAAGCCGGCTTCCCGAGTTCGATTATTGCCGCCGACTGCCGCAGGGCCTTTAATGAGCGAGGCCAGCGGCAAATACGTTTTGCAACAGAATACCTGTCCGTCCTGCGGCGTTCTGCTCGACACCGATCTGATCGAAGAAAAGAAGGACGGCAAGGAAGCCAAAGAGCAAGCGCCAAAAAACCCCGAGCCCATGCGGATCGAGGTGGATCGCCGAACAACGGCGATATTGGTTCTCGACTTGAGCGCTCGCTGCGAAGACCCAAAGCTGACGTGTCATGCGTTGCTGCCTGGCGTGGCGGGATTTCTCGAAAAGGCCCGCGCCGCCGGGATCTTGGTCGTTTTCTCGGTCTCCGCATCACAGCGCGGGACGCCCATGGAGAAAGTCGCGCGCCCGCTTCAGCGCAGGGAGAACGAGCCGGTTATTTATCCCGACGGCTTCGATAAATTCACCGGAGAAGGCCTGCAGCGTATATTAGAGCCAAGAGGAATCAAGACTGTGATTATCACCGGCTCTGCGACCAACGTGGCGGTTCTCTATACGGCGACCGCCGCAGCGCGAATCCATCGCTACGAGGTTATTGTCCCGGTAGACGGCGTCAATGCGCGCACCCAATATGCCCATGACTACTCTTTGTATCAGCTGAGTGTTTTGCCGGGGGGAGTTTACAAACTTATCCATTTTCCCACCTTGGGAATGATAGGTTTCAAGTGATTGGTGATTATCAGGAAAGTTTAAACTGCAGTGGACAAGAAGCCAACCAAAATATTCCCTCTCCACCACGTTTCGTGGGGGGAGAGGGCGCGGGTGAGGGGGCATAGCGATCAACGGAACAATGTGTGAACCTTCTTAAAGTAGTACGGATACAGTTATTCCGATCAGCAACTTGAAATACGGAGGACTATTATGCGCGAACTAAAAATCATCTACCGATCTGAATCTCATGCCCCATTTTGGGTACTGGCCGAGCGGGCGGGAATATGGGAAAACCACGACCTCCGCGTCAACACGAGCCCGGAGCTGGGCCGCGAAAGGGCCGTTGAGGCGCTGAAAAATGGCCATGTGGATTTGATTTCGGGCAACCACCACAATCTCTACGCTCGCCGGGCGAAAAACCGTGAGGATTTTGTTCACCTGGCCCAGCTCGGTAACCGTTGGACGGAAAACCATCTCATCGTGACCGACGCGATCAAGAGCGTGCAAGATCTCAGAGGAAAACAGATCGCCGTCGATTCGAAGAACTCCCACGCCGGCCTCAACGTGTGGCTCTTTATGCGCCAGGAAGGATTGGATTTGGACAAGGGAGACTACAATTTCGTGGAAACGCACGCATCGACGGACAAGCGCTGTAAAGGCGTCCTCGCCGGCGAGTTCGATGCGGCTTTTGTCGACCTGCCGCACAATCTACGTGCCCTCAGAGAAGGAGCGCAGGAAATCACCGTGCGGCCGATGCCGATGATCCGCGGTGTCACCTTGACGACGACTATGGCGTGGGTCAAGAGCCATGAAGAGGAGACGCGCCTCTTGATACGCGGAACCGTCGAGGCGGTTCATTTCTTTCTCACCCAACCGGAAAAGACCAAGCACATCATGAAGGAGTCAACTATTCTTGGCTTGCACAACGATGGGGAAGCGGACGCGCTCTACGATTCATGGTCGAGTTTCTTGGAACGCAAGCTCTACCCGACAACGGAAGCCATCAACAACGTGTTTGCCCTGGCGGCGCGGCTCAAACCGGAGATCGCGGACTTAAACCCTCTGGTCATGTGGAATACGCATTATTTGAGAGAGTTGGACGATAGCGGTTTCATTGACAACCTGTACCGATAGAGCCAACGAACGGTCGAGATAATTTGCCGCATGAAACGCTCCGGCGTCGCAGATCTTCCGCTTCACGGCGGTCGCGTCCCGCAATGGCTTGCGGAACGGATGACCAAACTGGGCACGGCCATCACCGAAGCCATCGTCCAAGACTACGGCGCTTCGGTCTTCCTCTCGCGCCTGAGCGACCCCTTCTGGTTCCAGGCGCTGGGCACGGTGATGGGAATGGACTGGCACTCTTCGGGCATCACCACATCCGTCATGGGAGCCCTGAAGCGAGGCCTAGCGCCACGCGCTGACGAGCTCGGCATTTACATTTGCGGCGGACGCGGCAGGTTCTCACGAAACACGCCGCAGGAATTGCGATCGATCGCCGAGCGTCGCGGCTTCGATGGCGAAGCCTTGGTCCACACCAGTAGGCTCACCGCGAGGGTCGACAACAATGCGATCGCCGACGGCTTTCAGATCTATCTCCATAGCTTCGTTGTGAGCTCGAACGGCGAGTGGGCCGTGGTACAGCAGGGATTGAACGATCGGAGCGGGATGGCTCGCCGCTACCACTGGCACTCCGCGTCGGTGCGCGACTTCGTCGCCGAACCACACACCGGCATAGTCGGCGAGAACCAGGGCACGATCATGAATCTCGTGGACGCTCACGCGCAGCCCGCCCTGCTCGACATCGCTCATGAAAAACCGGAGACCACGCTCCGCGCCGAGAACATCGACCTGAAGCGTCTCGGAGCCGTGCTCGCCGTCGCGTACGAACGCGATCTTCACCAGTTCGCCGAACTGCTGCTTTTGGAGAATCTCGGTCCGCGCACTCTTCAGTCGCTTGCTTTGATTGCCGAAGTTGTCCACGGCGCACCGAGCCATTTCTCCGATCCCGCGCGTTTTTCCTTCGCACATGGCAGCAAGGATCGTCATCCATTTCCGATCCCGTTGAAGACTTACGACGAAACTCTTAACTGCCTCCGGACCTCACTGGATAAAGCCAAGCTCGGCGACAAGGACAAACTCTACGGCTTCCGCCGCCTCGACCGCTTCGTTCACGCAGTCGAAACCCAGATCAAACCCGAAGCCAACTTCGATGCGGTCATTGCCCACGAAAACGCGATCTCTCGCTCGCTGGACGGCCGTTCTGTCTTCGACGACACGCCCAAGCAGCTCTCCCTTTTCTAATTTCCATACCATTGAGATTGAGCTCTACTCGGTTCGATGCGCTTCGGGCTATCTTTTGCCGGCGCGTTAACCAAGTTTCGAACTCTTGTCAGCCTCCGTAGCTCTAAGGACTGTCTTTGCGAAACGGATCGGCTAGTTATCGTGTCAAATCCATGACGGCGCATGTGTTAACGGCGTGACAAACAGGATGCCATTTTTCAGCATTCGGCTGCGCTACCGCACCTATTTGTGAATCGTTGTCGTGGCGGTAACCTATTTAATTGGCGCTTCTTACCTCAGATTATCCCGAAACCCATGTGGCATACCTGTTGCAATTTAGCTTTACAATCGAAGGGAGAAACCAGATGGAAATAGTCGCGACAATCTCTAGGTCCAGATCTACTTCTCGGTTGGGGAAGATTAACTGGCAATTTCTTCTTTTCTGGCTCACCTACTTGAGCATAATCTCGGGGTTTGTCGTTCGCTTTTTCTGAGTAGGGCTCTGCGGCCTCGCTTTTTCCATGCTTTCCCGTTAACTGGATTGATGTGAGCTTGTCGCCGGCTGATCTGCCGCCCTCTTCTGATCTTCTCGCTCAATCATCTCCTAACAAGAGTTCTTACAAACCGGGCTGGTGCGAACTAGGTATTCGACCATACGAAACTGGTTGAATGCACTCTGCCGTCTCGTTCTGTAAGATATTTTCTCTACTCCTCCGATACGAGTAATTGCGGATATGCGCGTAGTACTCGTACGGGAAATCCGCGGCTAATACAAAATGATCGAGCCGACGTCATCGATCGTTTGTGCGATGACTGTGCCCGTCCTCGGTTTCTTTGTCGGCATGGAAAACCCAAATTCTTACTTTTGCTGATTGTTGTTTTATCCGTCACTCAAAAGAAATAGAATCTTGTTAACCCGCATCCAGATACTTTCGCTCGACCGCCGGGACCGTCACGGAAAATCGTCGCGAGCTAACGGATCGCCCTCAGACCTAGAGGGCAGACATATCGAATAGTTTGCCCGAGCTACAACTCGCCGGGCTTGATGCTGAAGTAAACCTCAGACTTCTTACCGAAGGGCTGGTCACTTACCGCCAACTTTCTTGTCTACCTCGGCAACAAAGCGCATATCCATGAAGTCGTCCGGCTTTGCGCCTTTAGCGGCCGGGTCGTTCGCGGCAATATCAGTCAATACCGCTTCCATTGCTTTCCGGCTGACGTAGGGCGGGAATTCCAAATACTCACGAAACTGATTGTAAGTATCCTCCTGAATCTCGACCTCTTTCACTTTGAGCTGATTCTGGATCATCTTCAGCCCCGCCGCTTTGTTGGTTTTGAAGATCTGAACTCCTTCAGCGTAAGAGCGAACCACGCGACGAACGATATCTTCGTTAGCCTTCACATATGCCCGGCTTGTGCCGACAGCGACTGAAACAAATTCCGGGCCTTCTTTGGCGATGTTCATCAGCTCGACAAATCCAGCTTTCTTCGCTCTCGCGTTGGTCGGTGGCGATACCACGCCAGCTTCGATTTGCCCCGCGGCCAACGCGGTAAATATATTGGGAACTTCGAGCAAGGGCAGCAGTTGCACGTCTGCCGGCTTAAGTCCGGCGGAACCGAGCGCATAGAGAGCTGAAGTGTGAGTCGATGACCCGACCCGGGTGATGCCGACTTTTTTGCCCTTCAATTCCGTGATCTTCTTAAATTCCGGCTTTGCCATGAGCGAAAAGACCTGGCGGTTGGTCGCACCGGCGACGAGCACTATGTTCGCGCCCTTAAGAGTCGCCTGGGCGGCATTGGAGCCGTCCATGAAAGAAAAGGCAATTTCTCCGGCAAGAATTGCTTGTATTCCCCTGGAGCTTGACTGAATATGGATCAGTTCGACGTCCAAACCATTTTTCTTGAAGAGCCCTTCTTGTTTTGCCATGAACATGCCGCTCTGCGCGCCGGTCACGGCGGTCCAGTTGATGCGGACCGGTGTTTGAGCTGCCGCCGGCCTTGCAGAAGAAGCGACGAGAGCAATTAAACTTAAGACAAAGCTACCTGTTTTCATCAGTTTCACTCCTCAAGATTTTTGCGTCCACAGGCTATTAACAAAGACGTCACAGCGAGTCAATTCATTCAATTCGGCAATTGGCATAGCTGGATAACCATGCTAGATAAACGCCCATGAGCAAGAGAATTTACCTCACGTTAGCCGTTGGCGATTACGAAAGCATTCGCGCTTTAAAAGAAGGTTCAGTCAAGCCCGACGGCATCGAGCTTTCCGTCCTCACCGACATGACCTCGGATATTAGGCACTGGCGGATGTTGCGCAATCGCGAGTTCGACGTCGCCGAACTGTCCATGTCGAACTATTTAATGGCCAATTATACGGGCCTGCCGTTCATTGCCATTCCGGTTTTCCTGCATCGCCGCTTCCGCCATGGCTTCATCTATATCAACACCGCTAAAGGTATCACCACACCGACGGATTTGATCGGCAAAAAAGTTGGCCTGCGCAACTTTCAAGCAACCGCCAATTTGTGGATCCGCGGTATTCTCAAGCATGAACACGGCGTGCCGCACCGCAGTATCAATTGGTTCAAGCAGGATGAAGAAGAAGTCGACTGGACGCCGCCGGCCAATTTGAAAATTCAACGCATAGCGCCGAGAAAAAGCGTCGAGAAAATGCTCGTGGAAGGCGAGCTGGACGCACTCATTCACCCTGAGGTGATTCAACCGATTCTTGACAAAGACCAACGAGTCACACGTTTGTTTCCCAATTATCGCGACCTGGAGATCGACTATTACAAACGCACGGGAATTTTCCCGATCATGCACGCAGCCGTAATCAAGCAAGAGATCGTCGACAAATATCCGTGGGTGCCGATCAATTTGATGCAGGCCTTTGAGGAGTCGAAGAAAGCGGCGTACAAGCGCATGGAAAATCCGCGCATCGTGCCTTTGGCGTGGTTCCGTCACTTTCAAGAAGAGCAGGAGGAAATCCTCGGTTCGGATCCCTGGGTCTATGGCCTGGGCGAAATCAACAAGAAGGCCTTGGAGACTCTGATGCAATACTCCCAAGAACAAGGCCTGCTGGGCAGAAAGATGTCTCTCGGCGAACTGTTTATTAATACGGAGGCGCACTCGTAAACCATGGAAGTCGCTATTATCGCTGGTGTCGGACCGGGAACCGGCGCAGCCCTCGGGCGCGCCTTTGCCCGTCAAGGCTATGGCGTCGGTTTGCTGTCGCGCCGCGCCGAATCAAGCAATCCGGTCGCCGAAGAAATTCTATCCAGCGGCGGCAAAGCGCTGGCAGTTCAGACCGATGTCACCAATCGCCAAAGTGTCTTATCGGCGGTCGCGCAGATTCGAAAATCTCTTGGGCCGATCACCGCGCTCGCTCACAATGCCAGCGGTTACGGGCGCGGCGCGATCTTGCAGTTGGATCCCGAGCAAGTCCGCCAGTCGTTCGAAGCCAACGTGATGGGAGCGCTTCATCTGGCCCAAGCGGTGATCCCGGATATGCTCAAAGTCGGCCACGGTTTTATCTCCCTTACCGGCGCGACCGCGGCGCTACGCGGGCGCGCCGGCTATGCGCCTCTAGCAATCGGTAAAGCGGGTCTACGGATGCTTAGCCAGTCCTTGGCTCGAGAGTTCCATCCTAAAGGAATTCATGTTGTTCACGTCATCGTCGACGGCCAAATCGACACGCCAAGGCTGAGAGAGCGTGAGCCTAATCGGCCTGCGGAAACGGTCATCCCCCCCAGCGCCATCGCTGATGCGGTCATCGCCTGCCTGCGACAACCACGAACTGCTTGGTCACAAGAGATCGACATTCGCCCCGCCACCGAAAGCTTTTGATGCCACATCTTGGCTAACGTTGATCTTCCCCTAGTATTGGCGTAGATTTCCCCCCATCTGCTGAGTACGTCCACAGTTACTCATGACATCGGCCAAGGAGGAGTTCATGTTTGGCAAGGGAGTATTCCAAGAAGAAGAGAATCTGCTCAGAGATATCATTCGCAGCATTGATAAGAAGGTCGACTACACGGCAAAAGAAGGCCAGGGATCGCGGTTCACTGTGCACGTCAAGCTACGTAGTCACGAGGCCGACGTAATGCTCGACATCGAGGATTTGAAAGCCGCGAGGACTGACATGGTGCGGCGCCACCAAATTCGCCAGAAACTCAAAGCGCGTTGCGATCACTTAGACATGTCCCGCTATGCCCACGATATTCTTGGTTTAAAGCCAGCAAGACTTTTACGGGCGTCGCCGAAACCAGAATTCACCCCGCAACGCAGCGGTTTCGGGCGTGGGCCAAGAAGATAGAATAGGAAAAGTCGACGAAATAGCGACAAAGCGTAATGAGGAACGCGCAGCTTATACGGCGTGCCCTGGTTGAACATGGCCAGCTGATCATGCCTGGCGTTTATGACGCCTTAAGCGCAAAGATTGCCGCGCGCGCCGGCTTCGAAGTCATTTTTATTACCGGTTATAGCGTCTCGGCGACGCTCTTGGGCGAACCTGACTTTGGCCTACTGACCCAGACAGAAGTAGTGGGTGCTGCGCGAAGAATCTGTTCAGTTGTGGATACCCCGGTGATTGTCGATGCCGACACCGGTTACGGCAACGCCATCAACGTCATTCGAACAGTACAAGATCTCATTCGCGCCGGTGCGGCCGGTATGTTTCTCGAGGATCAAGTCTGGCCTAAGCGTTGCGGCCATATGAAAGGAAAACAGGTCATTGCTCTCGATGAGCAGCTCAAAAAATTGACCGCGGCTGTAGAGGCAAAAGGAGATAGCGACTTTTTTATTGTTGCCCGGACTGACTCGCGCCAAGCATTGGGGCTCAATGAGGCGATCACTCGGGGGATTGCTTTTAAACAGGCTGGCGCCGATGCGGTATTCATCGAGGCACCGGAATCTAAAGATGAAATGAAAGAGATTTCTAAACAGGTACCGGGTCCATTAGTAGCAAATATGCTCGAACGCGGGGTAACGCCCCTGATGGGACCAACAGAACTAAAAGATCTAGGCTTTGATCTGATCGTATGGCCGCTCGCGCCGCTCTATGCCGTCGCTAAATCGTTGACCGACGTCTACAGTACGCTACGGCACAAGGGGTCGACCTTAGAGATTTTGGATCGCCTGATGCCATTCAATGAGTTTAACGGGATTGTCGGCTTGGAAGAAAAATATGCTCTCGACACGAAGTACGGCAAAAGTTAGCTCTATGTCTTTTCTCATATTATGTAACTTGGTATTAGGCAAGTATTACAGTCTCATCGGCATCAGCACATAGAGATAGCTCTCAACACCGATTTTTCGAATAATCCCGGGGCTAAGCTCATCTTTAAGTTCGATATCAATCTCCCCATCACCGCCAAGCACGGCCAACACATCGATAAGGTAGCGCGCATTAAAACCAATCGATAGTGGCTTACCCTTGTATTCGGCCTCGATTTCTTCAACCGCTTCCCCTAAGTCCGGATTGTTCGCTGAGATCGAGACTCTGCCATCGGCAAACTCCATTTTAATTCCCTTGTAGCGTTCGCTCGATAAAATTGATACACGCCGCAGGGCTTGCAGTAATTCATCATGTTCGACCTTGGCGATATGCGGATTACCTTTGGGTATGACTTTCGTATAGTCTGGAAAGTCGCCGTCGATCAGGCGCATGAAAAGCTCAATTTTATCTTTGGTGACCAGCCCCATGTTATCCTTGAATCCCAAAGAGACCACGCCCTCGTCGCCACTTTCCAGCAATTTTTTTAGCTCCGATAAGCCTTTACGAGGTAGGATCACGCCCTTTGTAAGGCCCAGGGAACCGACGGCTTTCTCTTCGAAAGCGAGCCGATGACCGTCGGTTGCTACCATTCTAACTGTCCCGCCATCACCTTGCTCAATAAATACCCCGTTTAAGCTGTAGCGTGTCTCATCTGTCGAAACCGAAAAAATCGTGCGCTCAATCATTTCGCGAATCGTCGAAGCGGGCGTCGTTGACAGAGATTTACTGTCGAACTTTGGAAACTGGGGAAATTCCTTCGCCTCCATGCCGACAATTTTGAATATCGATTTTCCGCTGCGAATTTCCACCCAGTCGTTTTCTAGACGCTTGAGCTGAACCTGATCATCCGGCGCTTCTCTAATGATTTCGTAGAGCTTCTTCGCGTTAACGGTCACTGTCCCTTCTTTTGCCACGGCACCTTCGACTTCACCTCTAACCCCAACTTCTAGATCGGTCGCCGTAATACGGATCGAACCTTTCTGCGCTTCTAATAAGACATTGGCAAGAATTGGCATCGTGTTGCGTCGTTCCACAATGCTCTGCGTCCAATAAAGCGTTGCGAGAAGATCCCCCCGCTTGGCTTTAAATTCCATATTTCCTCCGCGTAACTCTTAGTTCTTTATATATATAAGAATTGAAGAAGTAATAGTAGGGCCTGTGAACAAAGCGGAGAAGGTATTTTGGCGAGAAAAATCAGCAACGTAGCTTGTGGTTTATTCCTGCGGTCTGTGCCGCTTTAACACAGCATATGGTCCGGCAACCGGCTATATGCACAGCCATGCACAGCGACGCTCACAGTTAACCACAGGTTATTCACAATTATTTTCGTATGTTCAGGTTTCTTTCGAGCTTCTCAATGGTTTTCTGCATGTGCGGATCTTCTTTTATTTTACGTTCGATTGTTTTCGAGGCGTGAATCACCGTTGAGTGATCGCGGCCGCCGAATTTGTCGCCGATTCCGGGAAAAGAAGTTTCCGTGTGTTTGCGACATAGGTACATGGCAACCTGGCGCGGTAGCGCGATGTTCTGAGTCCGCCTTTTTGCTTTCAGATCTCCCATCCTGATATTGAAATAGTCACAAATGGTTTTTTGAATGTTTTCAACGGTTATTTCTCTCTGGGCACCCTTCAGGGTATTGCGCAGCAGCTCCTTGGTCAGCTCGACCGTGATGGTTGCTTTAGTCAATGAAGAAAAAGCCCCGAGGCGCGTCAGCGAGCCTTCCAACTCGCGCACGTTCGAGTCGATATTGGATGCAAGAAAAATTGCCACGTCGTGGGGTAATTGCACGCCTTCTACTTCCGCCTTTTTTTGTAAGATGGCGACCCGGGTTTCCATGTCGGGCGGCTGAATATCGGCAATCAAGCCCCATTCAAAGCGATTTCTCAAGCGGTCCTCGAGTCCTGGGATCTCTTTGGGAAACTTGTCCGAAGTGATGACGATTTGTTTGTGAGTCTCGTAAAGGGAATTAAAGGTGTGGAAAAACTCTTCTTGGGTTCTTTCCTTGCCGGCGATGAACTGGACGTCGTCGAGGATCAAGATGTCGACGTTCCTGAATTTTCTCTTGAATTCGTCCATCTTGTCTCTTCTCAGGGAGGCGATGAGCTCATTCATGAAAGATTCGGAACTCAAGTAGACGACTTTCAGGCTAGGGCGTTGAGTCATCGAGTGGTGGCCGATCGCATTGACGAGGTGAGTCTTACCGAGACCGACGCCGCCGTAGATGAAAAGCGGGTTGTAATGATCGCCCGGTTGGTTTGCCACAGCGACGCAGGCGGCATGAGCAAACTGGTTGCTGGCGCCGATAACGAAATTGTCAAACGTGTATTTCGGAATTAGGTTGGTGTTTCGCGATGGTCTTTCACGTTCCTTTTCTTCCTGTTTGACGTTTCTATCGACAGTTGAGCGGCTCTCGAGTTTCTCATTGATTTCAAAAACAACTCTTATTCTATCCTTTGCCAACAAACTCAAGACATCTTCGATTTGAATGAGATAATGCTCGGTGAGCCAATCGCGGAAAAATTTATTGGGAACCTCAAGGTTGATCTCGCTCTTACTCCTCGAGGCAAAACGAATCGGCTTGATCCATGTCTCGTAATTTTGTTTGCCAATCCGCTCTTTTACTTCGATCAGGGCTTGGTTCCACAACTCAGGCATAATAACACCACTAAATCATTGAAAAATTGCGACAAAAGGTAAAATAGTTACACACAGAGTTATCCACAGCTGTGGATAACTCTGTAGACGCCAACTTTGTTTGGGTAAGCGGAAGTAACGACATAGCAATCGACACGACCGGACCATCAACCGTGCTTTAGCAACAAGTGCAGAGACAAACTGACCGCTTACAGCGGGGAAAAATTTTCCTCATTCTGTCCAAAAAAAAATGAAAATAACACGCGCGAGATTCGGAAGAATTTGTAATAGTCCTTTTCAAATTTCTTTGCAAGAAAAAATATTCAAAACTTTTTTTTCGCGCGTCGCTAATTTTCTTGACACCCTATTGCTGCGGTGCTAGCAACACTCGCTCATGCCCGTGAAACGATCGAGGCAGATTTTTCGTCGAGCGCTGAAGAGAATTCCAGGCGGTGTGAATAGCCCGGTGCGCGCATGGAAAGCTGTCGGTGGCGATCCTCTGTTTATTGTTCGTGGCAAAGGGAGTCACATCTTTGACGCGGATGGCAAGAGTTACATCGATTTTGTCGAGTCGTGGGGACCGCTGATTTTAGGGCATGCCCACGCCAAAATTATTTCCGTCGTGAAACGTTGCGTCGCCAAGGGGACCTCGTTCGGGGCGCCGACCGAGGCTGAGGTCGAGCTAAGCGAATTCGTGTGTCAACGGATGCCATCGATTCAGAAGCTGCGACTGGTCAGTTCGGGCACCGAAGCAACGATGAGTGCGCTCAGGCTCGCTCGGGCATTTACCGGGCGCATGAAAATAATTAAATTCGACGGCTGTTATCATGGCCACTCAGACGGTCTGCTAGTCAAAGCAGGTTCCGGTGTGGCGACCTTGGGGCTCCCTGACAGCCCCGGCGTTCCAGCCGGATTCGCGCGCGAAACCTTATCAGCCAAATACAACGATATTATGTCAGTGCAAAGATTATTCGCGCGTCATCCGAAAGATGTAGCCGCCGTGATTGTCGAACCGATATGCGGCAACATGGGTGTCATTCCTCCGCACGCCGACTTTCTCTTACAATTGCGCGACATGACAAAGCGACGCGGGTCCCTTCTCATCTTCGATGAAGTCATCACCGGTTTCCGAGTTGCGCTCGGCGGCGCCCAACAAGTGTTTCATATTAAACCCGACCTCACCTGTTTGGGCAAAATACTGGGCGGCGGCTTCCCATTAGCAGCTTTTGGCGGGCGTCGTGAAATAATGGATCTGCTCGCGCCGATCGGGCCGGTTTATCAAGCGGGGACGCTTTCCGGAAATCCCGTCGCTGTCACGGCCGGGATGACAACTTTGAGCCTGTTAGCCCGCCCCGGCACTTACGAAGTCTTAGAGAATAAGGCACAAAAACTCGAAGAAGGGTTCAGATCGATTATCAATAATTACGGTATTCGAGCTGCGATAAACCGGTTTGGCTCTATGATGACGTTATTCTTCGGCGTCGATCAAGTCATCAATGCGGATGAAGCGCGAAAATGCAATCGCCGGCAATTTTCCAGATTTTTTCATGGTATGCTCAAGCGGGGAATTTATTTGCCGCCGGCGCCGTTTGAAGCGATGTTTGTTTCGCTGGCCCATGCCAATTCCGACTTAAACGAAACAATCGCCGCGTTCGACGACTGGGCCAAAAGGGAAACAACAGGTTGACCCCCTCAGACCTTCATGTTAAAAAATCACCGCAGTGGGGAATGTCGGGGATCGCCCCAATAGCCGGCAAAACAATCAAACTCACTTCCTGCGCCGAGCAGGCCTGTACCTAGGAGTTGCTTTCGAGCTGCCAGGCACGATTTTGGGAGGCCTGATCGTAGGCTACTTCATGGATAATTATCTCGGCACCTCTCCTTGGTTCCTCATTGCGGTGACTGCGATCGCATTTGCCGGTGCCTTCGTGAGGTTGGTGAGGTGGGTTAAGTTTTTTGCACGCGAGCGAGATGGAAGCCGCAGCGAAAAAGACGATACTGCGAATTGAGCTGTGGCAGGGGCTCATACTGTTCGCACTGCTCGTTACCCTAAGACAGACGGGGTGGGTTGATCCCAAAGCGCTCGTACTTGGCGGCGTTTTTATGGGGATCAATTTTTTTTTGCTGAGCTACGGCGTTGCTTGGGTACTCACGCCACTGGCGGGCAAAGGTCGAATACGCGCTGGTGTGGGATTGTTGGTTCTAAAGATCATTCTTTTTCTGGGTCTTTTAACGACGCTTTTCTTCCGATTTGATTTAGATGCCATCTCGTTTGCCCTAGGTTTCTCGACGTTGATCATCGCAATTCTTGTGGAAGTTTTGCGAAAAACGACCGTATTGGCGCGCTAGAATTAATGGAACACCCATTTACCTGGTATAATTTGCTTCCGGAAGGATTGCAGCATTCGTTCGGCGATCACACTTTTTTCGCCATTGTGGCCGGAATTCTAGTAGTCCTTTTCGCGATAAAGGCGCGCAGCGCGCTCGCCAAGGCTGAGGACTCTGTGGTACCGGCCGCCGAATTGGGCTCGCGTAATATCGCCGAGCTGGTGGTGCAGCTCGTGGTCAGCCTAAGCGATCAAATCATCGGCAAGCAAGGCCGGAGGTACGTGCCGTTCTTTGGAACGTTTTTCATTTTCATCCTATTAAGCAATTTACTTGGGCTTTTCCCTGGTTTTGCGCCGCCGACCGGCAACTTGAACACCACACTCGGTTTGGCTCTATGCTCCTTCCTCGGCTACAACATCATTGGCGTGCGCGAACAGGGCCTGGCCTACTTCAACCACTTCCTGGGACCCATGACGAGTCTTCCCGGGGAAACCTTCATTTCAAAGCTGGCTTTCGTCCCCGTGCTGTTAATTTCGGTCGTATTTTTTCTTATCTTGGAGCTCTTCTCTCATGTTTTCAGGCCGGTGTCTTTATCTTTGCGTCTATTCGGCAACATGATGGGAGACCATGAGGTAATCACAGCGTTTATTACCCTGACAAAGGTCGTTATACCCGTTGCATTTTATTTATTGGGAACACTTGTTTCGGTTATTCAGGCATTCGTTTTCACGCTGTTGAGCATGATCTATGTCGCTTTGGCGATAAGCCAAGGACACGACGAGGAGCATGGACATGACGCATATCAATCACATCACTAAACGACAGGCCGCTCGGTAGCAGATGAGGATAGAGGAGTGGTAGGCCGTGATTCGTTGGAAAGGAGGAGAAATGAAAAGGGTGTTGGCATTTTTCGCCGCGCTTTGTATGAGCCTTATGGCGACTGGAGTGGCTATGGCTGCTGACATCGCCGGCACTGATTCAAAGAGCGCCGCAATCGCTATTTCGGCCGGCTTGGCCGTCGCCATTGCCGCGTTCGGCGCCGGATTGGGCCAGGGCCGTGTCGGCGCCGCCGCCATGGAAAGCATCGGGCGCAATCCGAACGCCGCCGATAGAATTTTCCTGCCGTTGGTGCTGACTCTCGCGCTGCTCGAAGCGCTGGCTCTTTACGGCTTCGTTATCGCGATTCTTCTGCAAGGTAAGATCTAAATAGCGGGTTCGCTGGAACTGCGGAACCGCCTTACCGAAGGGGCAAGGAGAAAACTCCTTGCCCCTTTTTATTTGCCGAGAAGCTCGACTGTGTAAAGATGGACCTGGGTGTAGCGCAGCAGCTCGTCTAAGGTGTGAAGTTTGTATGCCTTTTCGTAAAAGATTTCTTTGATCCCGGTATTTACCAGCACTTTGAGACAATGAATGCACGGTGTGTGCGTGATGTAGATTGCCGCGTCTTTGATGCTGGCGCCATTTTTTGCTGCCTGGGCGATGGCATTCATTTCCGCGTGGATGGTGCGAAAACAGTTCTGCTCTGTTTCTCCATTGGGTGTTTTGGATTCATATATGAGACAGCCGACGTCGGTACAATGGGGCATACCCGCCGGCGCGCCGTTATATCCCGTGGCAAGAATATTTTTATCGCGTACGATCACCGCGCCAACTTTGGCGCGCGCACAGGTCGATCGCTCAGCCACCTGTTGGGTGATAGTCATGAAATATTGATCCCAGCTCAAACGCTCGCTCATGTCTGATCTCCGGCGGATTTATGTCGCTAAAGCGATCGCGACCTTATCACCGATTTTCGCTCCGATGCGTTTCTGCGCATTATCCTTATATACTGCGATTTCCAGCATGTCCCAACTATTAACAACAGCAAGGAATTCTCCCACGCCAGCCGAACCATAATTTTTTGACAGGCCGCGAATCGTGACAGATCGGACGACGATGTCAAGCTTATTCCTCGGCAGTCCTGTCAAATCATGCTCGCGAATGTTTGTAAACAGGTTGCCAAAACTGTCGATGTAGACGATTTCACCTTCGATGCTGCGGTCCTGGCGCGCGACTTCGGGCAATGCCAGTTTGACGAAATTGCCCAACGCTTCGCCCAAGGCCATCGGCGAAACACCTACGGAAAGATGAGCCGCAGCCGGCGCGAAAATGTCCCGGCCGTGAAATGTCGTGCCGGTTCGTTTCAGATGGTAAACCGGATTAGAGAGATGCACGATATGAGTCGGCTCGATATTTTCCACTGCCAAGCTCAGGACGCCGTTATCTGGACCGATAAAGTAATTACCGTCCCCTTCGATCAGCAGCGGCAGGCGCGCGCTGCCCACGCCGGGGTCAACGACAGCGACATGAATCGATCCACGCGGAAAATATCGAACCGCATGGCGCAACGTCAGTGCGCCGGCAAGGATATCCTGCGGCGGAATGCCGTGACTTATGTCAATGATATGCGCTTGCGGATTGATGCCGGCAATAACCCCCTTCATGATGCCGACAAATGAGTCCTTTTGACCGAAGTCTGTGGTAAGCGTGATAAGCATGCCGCAATTACAAATAACAGGCCCAATCTAAGCAAAAAAGTTTACTCGCGTAAAGCTGGCCCTAGTCAGCGAACCGCTGGGCGGGATATAAAATTCCATCGCCCTCGCAAAAGCTTGATTCTACGGGAGTGTTCCGATTCGCGTCTTTCGATCGCTGTTGCACAAGAACTACGCGCTTTTCTGGTCGAGCGATCTGATCGCGTCGGTCGGTCAGTTCGTCCGCGAGGTCGTCCTCTATTGGCTTGCCTATGAGATCACCGGGTCGGCCTTGGCATTGGGCATTCTCGGTTTCTGTGAGGCAGCGCCGCGCCTTCTGTTCGGCGCTGTGGGCGGCGTTATCGTCGATCGCTACGATCGTTTGCGCTTGCTTACGGGCATCCAGTTTATCTGCTGCCTGCCGGTGGTGGGTCTCGCGATTCTTTACTTTATGGGTATCTTAGCGTTCTGGCATATGGCGGTATTGGAGACCCTGTGGGCGACTATCCGCAGCATGAATCCGACCGCCGGCCAATCCATGTTGCGAGATCTCGTCCCAGAGTCGGAACTCATGAGCGCCGTGTCGCTTTACTCCATTGGCTTCAATTTTGCCCGCATCGTCGGTCCATCGATCGGCGGCGTGTTGATCCTCTGGATCGGTGTCGGCGGTTGTCTCGTCATTTATGCCGTTAGCTTGTTGATCTCGGCAGTGGAATTGCTTGGAATCCGGCTGGCGACCCGTCCGTCGGGAAGTACAGGAGAAAATGTCTTGCAGGAATTTTTCGCTGGCTTGCGCTACGTCGCCGCTACGCCGATGATTCTCGCCAGCACCTTGGCCGCCTACGTCATCAGCATTTTTGTCGGGACTTATACACGTTTTATGGCCGTGTTCGCCAAGGATGTTCTAAACGTCGGCCCCGATGGCCTGGGACTCCTCATGGCCGCGCCCGGCGTCGGCGCGGTATTATCGTTGATCGTCCTGGGAGCCTTGGAGGAGCGCTGGAGCCGCAGAACCTTGCTCTGGGTTTCCGCGAAAGCAACGCCCTTGCTGCTCTTGCTTTTTTGTCTGTCGCGAAACTTGTGGCTGTCGGTCTTCCTGCTCGGACTATTCGGGGGGATGCAGATCATTTTTCGCACTGTGAGCCGACTGATTATTCAAGTCGAAGCGCCGCGGGAATTACTCGGGCGCGTGATGAGTGTGTTTCTCATGGATCAGGGCATGCGATCGTTCGGTTCGATCGTGATGGGCGCTTTTGTGGCGGCCTTCGGTGCGGCTCTCGGTCTCGCGCTCACTTCCGTCGCGTCGATGACGCTGACAGCGCTGACGTTTTGGCGCTTGCTGGGAACGAATAAAAAATGAACTGGATGTACCAAGCCAGCAATTAGGAGCGGGTTTCAGTTTGGACCGCGCAGACGTTCCGCTATCGCCACGGCCTCAGCGAGATGCGCCGGGTCGGTGGTTCCCAGCACAAGGGCGTCAATGAACGGCTGACGGAGCACGAACTCAATGGCCGGCCCGGCCTTTAGATGACCGCTAAAAAGTCCCTTGATCACCAGTACACCTAGGCCTCCACTATGAACCTCTGCGAGGGCTTCGGCGAGGGATGACTCTTTTTGACTAAAGGGAGCCATGACGACGTCGAGGGTGTGAGACGCTGCCAAAATGCCGGCTTTGGTTTTCGCTGAAATTCCTGCGGCGCGGATTTTGCCGCTTTTTTTAAGACGCGCAAGCGTATCCACAGAGTCGGTTTGAGTTAGAATCTCGACGTCATGTCCATCGGAATGCAATAGCAAGATATCGATACGATCAGTGCGTAGCCTTCGCAGGCTCTCCTCCACACTGGCAGTGATCGCCGGCGCCGAAAAATCATAGATAGAGCGGCCGTTGACATACTGCTCGCCGCATTTCGTGCAAAGTACGATCTCATCTCGATAGCTTTCTATGAAGGCGCCGAGCCGCCGCTCGCTCTCGCCATAGGCCGGTGCCGTGTCGATGAGGTTTACGCCCAACTGATGGGCGGATTGGAGCAACGCAGTGACCTCTAGGTCGGATGGAAGTGCGAAATTTTCGGGATACTTGACGTCCGTATTTCTACCGAGCTTTGTCGTTCCGAGCGCGACTAGGCTAACGGCCAATCCGGTACGCCCTAGTTGACGGGGAACCATTCGGCTTCCTCCCAGGGATAACGCGCCACCTCCGGCTTGGACCATGGCGGTGTTTCATCATAGCCGCCCGGTGCCTTGAGATCGAGGCGTAAAATGTCGAAGACTTCTTCGGCTAAGATGGGCACCATCGATAGCTTGGTCGGCCAGGCGACCACTTTACCCGGCGCGACCCGACTAACGTGGACTCCGCTTGGTCGCCTGTGCGCCGCGGTGCTCGCCTCCGCGCGGACAGCGCGGTAAATGGCGATCTCGGCCCGTCTTAAGTCGAGACGTGGTAGCCAGCGGCGAATTTCGCCCAGCGCCAATCGGCGCGCGACCGGGGCATTTTCTTGACCAGCGAGTCGCTCCGCGATCTCCCCGCCGATTTGCCAAAGCCCCGGGACTGGGGTGGTTATCGTGAGCCCGGTTTTGCCGCCAACAACGCAGTGACCGAAGAGCCGGGGCAGGTCTCCGCGCAGGAGCACCATGCCGAGCGGGCGGCACTGCATCAGATCTTCCTCCATCCCGGCGCGGCGTAAGAGCTGGCCATTTCCCACCCCAGCTGCAAGTACAGTAGCGTGCGGCTGGAGAAAAATATCGCCAACGCGCACCCCTGCGGCGGAGAATTGGAGCGATGCGTCGTCGTACAAAAAAATTGACCCGCGGTGGTGAGTCGCGAGTACATTTAGGAACGATCCTGTCGCTATGACGGGCTCGGCAAGCGAATAGACCGCCAATGCCGAGTCAAGCAGTGCCTCGGGCCAGTCGTCCCTGCTAACTTTTTCGGGGCGAGTTGCTAAAAGGCCGGCTTTGACGGCAAGGCTCATTCCCCCCCATGATTGGAGCCACGCACCGGCGGAGTTCCGCGGCAGCCAAAGATGGCAGCGGTCTGAAAGGATCTCCGTGTCAGCGAGATAAGGTTCGAGCTTACCGATTAGGCTGCGCCGCCATCGGTCGGGCATCAGGCTTGTCGCCCGCACTGCCTCAAAGTCGCGCGCACCGCGCAGCGCATATTTTCCGCCACCGTGAATAATTCCTTGCGCCTGGATCGTTTGTCCGGCGCCGAGGGCTTTCGATTCCAACAGGATCGCATGATAACCAGCGCGACGAATGCGATCGAGGCACCATAGTCCGGCAGCCCCGCCACCGAACACGAGAACGTCTAATTGCATCTCGACTTTGAGTGATCGACCTGTCTCAACAGCGATCGCCGGGTCAAACGTTGGGGGTCCGGCCGGGAAAGAGCGTCTGATCGACGATATCACAGATCACATGGCCGACTAGGATGTGCGTTTCCTGAATGCGCGGGCTGTTCTTACCCTCGGAGACCCGCAAAAGATAATCGACCTTGGTGGCCATTTTACCGCCGCTCCCGCCGGTTAACCCGATCGTGGAAATCGTTTGTTCTCTGCAGGCGTCGATGGCGGCGATCACATTAGCGGAGTTACCGCTAGTCGAGATCGCGAGCGCCATGTCGCCCAGCTTCCCAAGTGCGCGCACCTGTTTGGCGAAAATTTGCGAATAGTCGTAATCGTTAGCGATGGCGGTTAGCGCCGAAGTATCAGTTGTCAGTGCGATGGCCGGCAGCGGCGGTCGTTCGATCAAGAAGCGGTTGGTGAACTCCGCAGCGATATGCTGCGCATCCGCCGCGCTGCCACCGTTGCCGAAAACCATCAGTTTGTTGCCGCGGCGAAAACACTCGCTGACGGCGTCGATGGCGCTCATGAGTGTTTCCAGATTATCCCTCAGGAAGGCTTGCTTGACGCGAATGCTTTCATCGAAGGCTTTGGTAATGGCGTCTTTCATGAACTCTTCTCGTAGTGCTTGGCCATTTGACTCTTGACGCCTCGTCTCGCCAAGGCTTCTTCGAACCACTGGCGGACGACGGGCTCTTCGTCAGCGTATTCGATCTGTGAGCCGCCCTTCTTGCGGTCGACCGCGCCCTGATAATTCTTTCTGACACCGTGAAATTTCTTGCTGCCGAAAGCGCGTAAAGCCAGATAACGCGCTGGTTTAGCGCCGGCATTAAAATGCTGATGCCACCAATTCTCCGGCGGCACTACCATACTGCCTTCGTGCCAATCATATTTATTGATTGCCGCTCCGTCCGGCCAAATCAAAGAATAACCGTCCCCGCTGAGAATGATGACATGCGCGCCGGCGCCGTGGTGGTGGGCCTTTTTGTAGGTTCCGACCGGGAATTCGGATATATGACACGCCGTGGTATTTTCCGAAAGCTCGAACTTGATGTTGGTGCCGCCAGCGCCGCGTTCGTTGTACTCCATTAACTTGAAACTGCGAGCGTCGGGGACGAAATTGGTTTCCCAGACGTTGCCCGCGAACTTGAAACCTTTGTAGTCTCCGCCGTGGAGCATACCTTTGCCGTTGAAATAACCTTGACGCGCGTCGAAGCGATCAGTAAAGGCAAAATCGTTGTGAAAGATAAAATCCAGATTATGCAATAGATTAATCATCGTCGGCGCGGTGGTGACCGCGAGGTAGCGCGCCGGTTCGCTGCCGCTGCCATTAAAGAGCTGGTGCCAGGTGTTGAGCGGCGGTGAAAAAAGCGAGCCCGCCTGCCACTCGAACGTCTGTTTCTGGTCGTCGCGGTTCCAAACCGTGGTCGCGCCGCGCCCGCTGATGACGTAGATGGATTCCTCGAACAGCTGCCGCTGCGGTTTGAGGCTCTTGCCCGCCGGGATCTCACAGATATAGCAGTTGTTTACCTGACCCGCCCCTTCCATCTGCAGAAACGCGCCGTTGCCGCCATTGCGTTCCCACCATTCCAACTTTACGTCGCGGATATCCTCGACAAAGAAGGTCTTGATAACCGGGATACCCTCTCCTTCCACCCATTTGTCGTAACTGGTCTTGGTGCCGTCAGTGACTGTAGGGGATTCTGTGGTGTTAGGTTTAGCCATGATCTCTCCGCTCTGAAAGTGTGAAAATTTTTACCACAGCGCCCGCTCAAGTGAAAGCAGGGCTCAACGGCGAAAGAAGGCTTGAATGTTTTCGACAACGCATTCTTGCTGCGCCGGTCGCAGCAGGATAAAGCGGTAATGCCAATACGTGGCGCGCAACAAGTTCAAGAGCGCATCACTGCCTGAGCCGACGGCGATGGCAAAACCGCATTGAAGGTGCTGCGTCATCTGTTCCTCGAAACGTTTGACCACTGGGCCGAGGATGAATTGCTGCGAATCCGTGACTTCATCGATGGCCATGCGCACCTCGTCGAGAATTTTGCCGTGCTGCGCGCGCAGGTCGACGATAGTGATCTTGTAAGGACCTAGGCTAGACACTGGTCTTGACCGCAGGGGACTGACCCTTCAGCGCGCTTTCGGCAACTTCAGCCAGGAGCTGATCGTGCTCGTGGTCCAGGGCAAAGACGCGGAACTGAACAACTTTGGATGGAATGAATTCAAACAGCTCGGCGAGCGATTCCTTGGTGATCTCGCCGCTGGAAGGGTCGAAGATATGGATCTGTTTCTTGCCCATGGCGAAGGGGTTTTCCGGACGCGGGTCCTGGGTTGCCATGTCGACGCGAAAAATCAAGTCCCGTGTCGCCGCCGGCAGGGCCGAGCGGATGCGCTTTTCCCAATCCGTGTCTTGAATAAGCGCCACGCCGTAGCGGAGTTCATTGAGTGACAGCGTGCGGTCGTAGGCCATCTTCCATTTCACCTCACGGTGCAGGACGGTTTCCCACTCTTTCCCTAAGGTCTCCAGCTCGCCCTTAGCGCGTCGCCAGCGGGAAACTTCTTCGAGCAGCGACCAATCGGTCAAGTAGAGATACTCTTCCATACGGTCCAGAGGATTGCCCGGAAACAGCACCTTCATGGTTTCCGGAAAGATTTCTCTGAGATGCAAGTCGATGGCACGGGTCGTACGGTGATAATAGACATTGGTGTACAGGTAGAGCCGGGCGTTGAGGAAAGTAGTGAGAGCACCGTTGCCAGCTTTGTGCACAGTGAGCCCCTTGGGGGTGAAGAAGGTATAGTGCATTAGCCGCTCGCGATCGATCGGCCCGGGGTGAACGCCACACATGTAGGAGTCCCGCGAGACGTAGTCGAGATTATCGAAAGTAAAAATGCCGCCGGTCAGCGGTTGCAAAAAGCGCACCCACTTCGCCTTACGGTTATCCTCCCTGCCATTCTTTTTGATTGGGAACGCGACATCTTCGGGTCGCAATTCTTCGCCAGCAGCGAACGAACCGCTCGGACTACGGCGCAGCTGGCGGATGATATCGCCAAGGTGTTTTTGAATGATGGTCTGACCCAGGTCTTCGTGTGTGAGATCGTAGTTGCAGAGAAAATTATCATCAAAAAAATGGCCGAAAGGTCCGTGCCCGATATCGTGCAGGAGCCCGGTAACGCGCATGTATTCTTCGATAAAAGGCGCTGAGGGACACTCGTCACCGAGGACTTTACGCAGCGAGGGATAAAGATGCTTGCCAAATTCACCGGCCAGATGCATGGCGCCGAGCGAGTGCTGAAACCGGCTATGCTCCGCCGACGGATAGACCCAGCGGGCACTCTGAAGTTGATAAATATAGCGCAGACGCTGCACCCAAGGAGAATCGATGAGCGCCTTTTCAGTTACCTCGCCTTTGTTTTCGGGCACGGTGAACTGGATGTAGCGGTGAATTGGGTCGGCGATCAGCGCCGTGCCGCCGTATTCATAATCGCTGAGTTGTGTCATGTTTTCGCTTGACCCCGCATTCCAACCACGGTTGTCGGAGTATTGGCCTCAAAGTTCAAATATGACCTGGGCGGTCCACCGGTTACCGGTCTTTTCCATGCGGCTCTTGTGAAACGCTACCGCGCCGATTTCTTGCTTGATCTCGTGACGATCCGGGTCAATCTTCTCGCCGCAAACTTCCGCCTTAACGACGGTATCTCTGACCTCGCGAATGTTAAACTCTTTGAGCAAATAGCCGCTGCCTTGATAGAGGTAGAGTAACTCGCGCATCCAGTTTACCATCAAATCATCGCGATCGGTCCCTTCGACCTCCAAAGCGACGCGCTCTTTAATCTCGATTTTCTCGACGTCGGCCATCACGTCAAATAGCGCAAAGGCCGAGTTGGCGAAGAGGTCGGCTTGAGAACCACCGATAACTCGTACCGCCAATTCAGATTGACGCCTGGTTACACGGTATTTGTTTTGGGTCTCCACTATTCGTCAGCCCTTGAAGTTGAGCCCGCGTAGATTCTCCGCATCGGCGGAGTCGGGGAGGAGCGAGCGTCGACCAGAGAAATCATCGTCCAAAAGTTGCCGGATTTCCGCGCGGCCATAGCATTGAACACAAGTAAGAATATCGATTGGCTGAATTAATTTAAGATATCGGAGGGGTGGCGCGTCTGGTTTAGGATTTAGGAAATACTCCCATTGGCTGTAACCCGTGTGAAGTAGATAGTAGTCGACCGTGTAACTCTTCTGAGTATGGGTGGTTCCCTGAACCTCTCTGCCGCAGTGATAACACTGCATTGACCCTCTATTTATACCCGGTTTATTAGGCTCGCCGCAAACCCGGCGCCAAAGCCATTGTCGATATTGACGACCGTTACGCCGGCGGCGCAGGAGTTGAGCATACCCAATAGAGCCGAAATTCCGTGGAAGCTCGCGCCGTAGCCGACACTCGTCGGCACAGCGATCACCGGTTTATCGATCAATCCCGCGACGACGCTGGGCAGCGCTCCTTCCATGCCGGCGGCGACGATCAATACCGCGGCGTCAACCAACCGCGGGCGGTTTTGAAGCAGCCGGTGAATGCCAGCAACGCCAACATCAAAAAGTTTTTCCACTCGGTTACCCATCATTGTGGCAGTCAAGACCGCTTCTTCAGCGACAGGAATATCGGAAGTGCCGGCGGAGACGACGAGCACCGTGCCTTTGCCTATTATCTTAACTGGTTTTCGAACCCAGGTAGCGGCGCGGGCGGCGCGGTGAAATTTGAGCCCTGTGTGTAGCTTTCTTAGCTGCGCGATCTTTTCCCGGTCAAGCCGCGTTATCAAGATGTTTAATTCACGCCGGCGCATGGCGCGCACGATGGCGGCAATGTCTCCGGCTTCCTTCCCTTGGCCCAGTATAACCTCGGGGAAACCCTGACGCAGCGCGCGATGGTGATCAACCTTAGCAAAACCGAGATCTTCAAAGGGCAAGTGGTGTAGCCGTGCGACAGCCTGCGCGACAGTAATTTTTTGCCGCCGTACTTGCTCGAGTAACTCTACCAGTCGCTCGGAGTCCATCAGTTTATTCTAATCGTTCTCGGATTGGCGGACCACTGCTTTTTAAAGTGGTCGTGCCCTTTGGAGCGAGTCGATACTAACTTGCCGCAACTGTCGAGAACGGTAATTCCTCGGTTTGCTGTGACGCAGGTACCTATTCTAGTGATTGCTAGTCCGACGCGCCGTTCCAGTTTTTCTATCCGCGAGCGATCTGACGGTCGCGCGCAAAACAGAAGCTCATAGTCCTCACCACCGGTGAGGGCGTAGTGTGTTCCATCCTGCCCGGCAATTGCACGATAAGCACGCGAGAGCGGCAGTCGCGCCTCCCAAATCATTGCGCCGGTACGGCTGGCTCGACAAATGTGCCCCAAGTCCTGCAGCAAGCCGTCGCTCACGTCAATCATCGCCGTTGCCAGTTTTTGCCGCGCCAAGAGCACACCGGCCGCAATCCTTGGGGTAGGCTGATGATGACGTTTGAGCAATTGGGCAACCGGGCTCTTCTGTTTCATTCCCGGCGATTTTCGCTGCAAGAGTTTTAATCCCAGTGCTGAGTCGCCCAAGGTTCCGGTGACGTAGATGTCGTGCCCCACTTTAGCGCCGCTTCGACGAACTGGCTGCGGAGGGGGGCCACCGATGACACAGACCGATATGATCAGTGATTTGGCAATGTTGGTATCACCGCCTACGATCGAGACACCACACTGGCGGGCTAGCGTGTTAATGCCGCGGTACAAATTGTCGATATCGTTAGTGTCAAAACTCACCGGAATCCCGAGCGAAAGAATGGCGTACGCCGGCACGCCGCCCATCGCTGCGATGTCGCTTAAATTAACGGCAAGAGATTTATAGCCGAGGTCAAATAGCGAAGTCCATCGCAGGTCGAAATGAACGCCTTCAATTAGCAAATCCGCAGTGACGAGAGATGACCCAGATGAGTTGGCTACCCACGCCGCGTCGTCACCGATGCCGATGCGTACTCCGGGGCCAGCGGACGCGGTGCGTCGAATTCTGTCGATGAGGCCGAATTCTCCGAGCCGACTTAATTTCATCAGGACGAATCAAGAACCTTTCGAAGTGAGACGACGATTTCGAGAGTTTTCGTCGAAGGCGACCGGAAATGCGGCAATTGCGATAAATTTTCGTGTGGATCTATGGTCGCAGCGGAATGGAACTTTCCCGTCGACCCTTGTGAAGGGGTCGGTCGTTGCGCTTCGACGATTTTTTCCTTCCGGGCTGAAGCCGTGCTTTTGCGGCCAACAAGCGGCGCTTGCCCGCTGAGTTTCCCCGTCCCATTAAAGAAACTTTCAGGACATCGGACATGTTTTCCGCGATGACCCAGTTCAGCTTACGGCGCAGCACCTTCGGGACTTCAGCCAAGTCTTTCTCGTTGCGATCGGGAATGATGATCGTCTTCATCCCCGCGCGAAACGCCGCCAAGGATTTTTCTTTAAGCCCGCCGATGGGCAGCACTCTGCCGCGCAGCGTGATCTCTCCGGTCATCGCAACATCGCGGTTGACCGGCCTTTTGGTTAACGCGGAAATCAGCGCGGTGGCCATGGTGATGCCGGCTGAAGGCCCGTCCTTTGGAATCGCTCCGGCCGGAACGTGGATGTGAATGTCTAGTTTCTGATAAAAATCTTCCTCGATCCCCAATTTCTTGGCATGTGCGCGTGCATAACTTACCGCTGCCTGGGCCGATTCTTTCATGACGTCACCAAGCTGACCGGTGAGAGTTAAGTTGCCGCGTCCGCGCGACAGCGACGCTTCAACATAGAGAATCTCACCGCCAGTGCTGGTCCAAGCCAAGCCCGTCGCGACACCGATCTCGTGGTGTTCCTGCTCGGCTTCTGGTAAGAATTTTGGCGCGCCGAGGAAGGAGTGGATGTTGGCCCGCGTGATTCGTGTGAGCTCGTTTTTCCCTTCGGCTACTTTGCGGGCTACCTTTCGGCAAATCGAAGCCAGCTCACGTTCCAAATTTCTTAGGCCCGCTTCCTTTGTATATTCCGCGATGATGCGGAGCACTGCGTCATCGGAGATCTCCAAATGCTTGGCCGAGATGCCGTTGTCGTCCAATTGGCGTGGAATCAGATATTTGCGGGCGATCTCCAGTTTTTCTTCGTTGGTGTATCCAGAAAGCTGGATGACCTCCATGCGGTCTGCCAAGGCCGCCGGCACGGGATCGAGCAAATTCGCCGTGCAGATAAAAAGCACGTTGGAAAGATCGAAGGGCAGATTCAAATAATGATCGCTGAAGGCATGGTTTTGCTCTGGATCCAGGACTTCCAGTAACGCCGCGGATGGATCGCCGCGAAAATCGGCGCCGACCTTGTCGATTTCGTCGAGCATGAAAACCGGATTATTCGAGCCAGCCTGTTTGATGCCCTGGATGATGCGCCCTGGCAACGCGCCGACGTAGGTACGCCTGTGACCACGTATTTCCGCTTCGTCACGCACGCCGCCGAGGGAGATGCGCACGAAATTCCGTCCCAACGCGCGCGCGATGGATCGCCCCAATGAAGTTTTGCCCACCCCCGGAGGGCCGACGAAGCATAAAATCGGCCCTTTAATTTTGCGCCGCAATTTGTTGACGGCGAGATATTCAAGGATTCGCTCTTTGATTTTCTCTAGATCATAATGGTCTTCGTCAAGGACCTCTTTGGCCTTTTTAATATTCAAGTTGTCTTTGGTCTTTTTGCTCCACGGCAAGTCGACGAGCCAGTCGAGATAGGTACGCACCAGGGATGCCTCGGACGACTCCGGGTGCATCTGTTCAAGCCGGCGCAACTGCTTGTCCGCCTCGCGCTTGACCTCCGTCGGCATCTTGGCCTTTTCGATTTGCTTTTTGACTTCGTTGAGCTCTTCGGCGCGCTCATCGCCTTCGCCGAGCTCCTGCTGAATCTGTTTTAGCTGCTCGCGCAAGTAGTAATCTCTCTGCGTCTTGCTCATCTCTTCCTTGGCCTGATTCTGAATGCGCGCCTGCATTGTCGACAATTCCAGCTCGCGGGTCAGCAGCTCGTTGACTTTCTTCAAGCGCTCGATGGGGTCGAACACTTCCAAGATCGCCTGGCTTTCTTCGATTTTGAGTCTTAGGTTCGACGCGACTAAGTCCGCCAAGACTCCGGGATCACTGATATTGTCCGTCACCATCACGATTTCCGGCGGCAGATTCTTGAGATTCAAAATTTGCTCGATCTTTTCTTTCGCCGTGCGCATCAGCGCCTCGACCTCAATGGGCACTTCCGCCAAGGTTGGTTCGATGACCTTGCGAATTTTGACTTCAAAAAATGGCCGTTCGCGCAGGTAGGTATCGACTTCGCCCTTAGCCAAACCTTGGACTAGAATCTTAACCCGCCCGTCGGCCAATTTGAGCATGCGCATGATCGAGGCGATGGTACCGACGCGGTGAACGTCTGCGGGACTGGGATTTTCCTCCGCGGAATTGATTTGCGAGACCAGAAAAATCAAGCGGTCTCGCGAAAGCGCCTCTTCGACGGCACGAATTGACACATCACGACCAACAAACAGGGGTAGCATCATGTAGGGATAAATGACGATGTCGCGGATCGGTAAGAGTGGCAGGACATCGGGAATCTCAACTTGAGAACCTTTGTTATCCGGACTCTCAGCTTTCCATTCAGTCTCGCTCATGATGACTCCAATCTGCCTGACAACTTGTGCGGTTAGCCGAATAATTCCTTCATCTTGTCGATGAATCCCTTAGCAAGGGGATTGAACTCTTCACCGCCAAGTGCTGCGAACTCTTTCAATAGATCCTTCTGCTTGGCTGTCAGCCGCGTGGGAGTTTCAACGGTGACACGGACATGTTGATCGCCTTGGTGATATCGCTGAAAGTCCTTGACTCCTTTGCCCTTCATGCGAAATACTTTGCCTGACTGAGTGCCCGGCGGGATCTTCATTTTGACTTTACCTTCCAATGTCGGCACGTCGATTTCCGCGCCGAGAGCCGCTTGCGCGAAACTAATCGGTACATCGCAAATGATATCGAGGTTGTCACGGACAAAAATCGGATGAGGCTCCACATGGATGACTACGTATAGATCGCCAGGCGTTCCTCCCGTCGGACCGGTTTCCCCTTCGCCCCGCAGTTTCAATCGCGAGCCGGTATCCACGCCGCCCGGAATCCTTACGCTCAGCGTGTGCATTGTGCGCACGCTTCCCGCACCACCACAAGTGCCGCAGGCATCTTTAATGATTGTGCCCCGGCCTTGGCACTGGTTGCATGTCCGTGACACACTGAAAAATCCCTGCTGGAAGCTCACCTGGCCGCGACCGCGGCAGGTCGGACAAGTCTGTGGCGCCGTGCCGGCCTTGGCTCCGCTGCCGCGGCAAGTGTCACATGGACCATGGCGGGGAATTTTAATTTTTTTTTCGGTGCCCGAAACGGCTTCCTCAAATTTCAGCGACAAGTTGTAGCGCAAATCCTCACCGCGAGCGCGGCCACGTCGTCTGCCAGTACTGCCACCGAAAAACTCTCCAAAGATATCACCGAAAATATCTTCAAAACCCCCCGAAAAGTCGGCCCCGCCGGCGAATGGACCACCGTCGCCAAATGCCGCGTGGCCGAACTGGTCATACTGCGCACGCTTCTGCCCGTCGGAGAGCACCGAATAGGCCTCGGAAACTTCCTTAAATTTTTCTTCAGCTTGTTTGTCGCCCGGATTACGATCTGGATGATGTTGAAGTGCCTGTTTTCGGTAGGCCTTTTTGATATCATCTTCGCTGGCGTTTCGACTGACGCCAAGCAAATCATAGTAGTCTTTCTTGCTGCTCAAATCCAATCCTTTAGATTTTTAAATTTCTGTATAAGCAAGAAAGCCCCTCTCCTCTATTTCGCTGGGAGTAGGGGCTTCGAGTAAGGAAAAGTCTAGCTCGCCCCGCGATTATTCCTTAACCTCCGTGAAATCGGCGTCAACCACATCGTCTTTCTTTCCGCTCGTACCCCCACCTTTTTCATCGTGTTTCTCAGCGGTTTCATGCGGTGCCGCTTGTTGTTGCGAGGCCTTGGCATACATGGCTTCCGCGAGTTTGTGTGAGGACTGGCTCAATTGCTCCGCCGCTTTGCGCATGGCCTCGGCATCCTGGCCTTCTAAAACTTCCTTGGCCTTCTTGAGCGCCTCGTCAATGCTCTCTTTGACGCTCGGATCGAGATCGCCGCCATACTCTTTGAGCGACTTTTCGGTCGAATAGATCAAAGAGTCGAGCTGGTTGCGCGCTTCCACGGTGTCCTTGCGCTTCTTATCTTCAGCAGAGTGAGCCTCGGCGTCTCGCACCATTTTCTTGATTTCTTCTTCGCTAAGGCCGCTCGACGCCGTGATTCTGATCGATTGTTCTTTGCCCGTTCCAAGGTCTTTCGCCGCCACGTGGACGATACCGTTGGCATCGATGTCGAAAGTCACTTCGACTTGTGGTACACCGCGCGGCGCCATCGGGATACCGACGAGATCGAACTGGCCGAGCAACTTGTTATCCGCAGCCATTTCCCGCTCGCCCTGGAAGACGCGAATCGAAACCGCCGACTGGTTGTCTTGTGCTGTGGAGAAAACCTGACTCTTTTTCGTCGGGATAGTCGTGTTGCGTTCAATTAATTTGGTAAAAACACCGCCGAGGGTTTCGATGCCGAGTGAAAGCGGTGTAACATCTAAGAGCAACACGTCCTTCACTTCGCCAGTAAGCACGGCGGCTTGAATCGCCGCTCCAACGGCGACGACCTCGTCCGGGTTCACGCCCTTGTGAGGATCTTTACCGAAGATTTTCTTTACTCGTTCCTGCACGGCAGGCATGCGAGTCATACCGCCTACCAAAATGACTTCATGAATATCTCCGGCGCTAAGCCCAGCGTCCTTTAACGCTTGACGGCACGGGCCCTCCACTCGATCGATCAAGTCGGCGCACAAAGCTTCAAGTTTCGACCGGGTCAACTTCATGTTCAAATGCTTTGGCCCTTGTTGGTCAGCGGTGATGAACGGCAGATTGATGTCGGTCTCCATCGACGAAGAAAGTTCGCATTTTGCCTTCTCTGCCGCCTCTTTGAGACGCTGTAGCGCCATCCGGTCCTTGCGCAGATCGATGCCCTGGTCTTTCTTAAACTCGTCGGCCAAATAGTCAATCACTCTCTGATCGAAATCTTCGCCGCCTAAGAAGGTATCTCCATTGGTTGCTTTTACTTCGAAGACGCCGTCACCCAACTCCAGAATTGAGATATCGAAAGTGCCACCGCCGAGATCGAAAACAGCGATCTTTTCATCTTTCTTTTTGTCCAAACCATAGGCCAAAGACGCTGCTGTCGGCTCATTGATGATGCGCAAGACATTTAAACCCGCAATGCGTCCGGCATCCTTGGTTGCTTGCCTTTGGCTATCATTAAAGTATGCCGGGACTGTAATGACCGCCTCGGTGACCTTCTCGCCCAAATAGTCCTCCGCGGTCTGCTTCATTTTTTGCAGGATGAAAGCGGAAATTTCAGCAGGACTATACCGTTTGCCGCGAATTTCGACCCAGGCATCGCCGTTATCATTGCGCACGATCTTATAAGGAAGCAGGTTAGACGCTTTTTGAACCATGGGATCGTCGGTCCGTCTTCCAATCAAACGTTTGACAGCTGAAATCGTATTCTCAGGGTTAGTGATTGCTTGTCGTCGGGCGATTTGTCCGACTAGTCGCTCACCACTGTCGGTAAAGGCGACAACGGAAGGGGTTGTACGACTACCCTCCGAATTGGCGAGGACATTCGGGTCCCCAGCCTCCATAATCGCCACGCAGGAGTTGGTCGTCCCTAAGTCAATCCCGATAACTTTTGCCATTTCTATTACTCCTCGGTACTTCTTGTCAGATAATATGAACGAAACTTTATTTAATCATCGCTTGGGCCATTTTCAACCGTGCTTTCGCCGTTTTTTTTCTCTTTTGTTCCTGGTGCCTTAGCGACACTTACGAGGGCCGGACGAAGCAATCGGTCGCGAAATGTATAACCCTTATGGAATTCTTCGACGACGGAATTCGGTTCATGGTCAACGCTTTCTACCTGAGCCATGGCTTCGTGCTTCGACGGATCAAAAGGCTGCCCGACTGCTGGGACCTGAACGACTCCGTGCTTCATCAGGACATCTAAAAGACCCCGCAGAACCATTTCAACACCCTCGACTACCGGCTTACCATTACCGACACCCGAAGCATGGGCAACAGCACGTTCCAAGTTGTCGACCACCGGCAGCAGATCTTTGATCAATGCTTCATTAGCGGAACGAATCACCTCGTCGCGTTCACGCGCGGTTCTTTTTTTGAAGTTATCCAGTTCCGCCATTTGGCGAAGCAAGCGATCGTAGTTATGTTTTGCTTCTAGTTCCTTTGCCTCTAGCTGTTTTTTCAGGGTGGCAATTTCAGATTCGAGAGGGCTCTGACTCGGTTCTTGTGTGGCTTCGGTCACTGATTCATCCGCAGCGATATCTTCGCCGATTTTTTTCATTTCTTCGGACATCCTTAGTTTTCCCCCTAGTATCGGTTGTCATAAGTTAATCACGAAGGGTTTTTGTGTCAAGTCGTAACCGATAAATTCTCTTGATATTTTAGATAGTTGCGTGATTTACTTAAAAGTGGTAAGGTTGAGCCCAACAATCCCCATGGTAATTCATTATAGATATGCGCGCTAACCATGTCACCCCGGCGATCGTGTTGCGTTCACGACCGTTTGGTGAGTCTGATAAGATTGTTTCGTTTCTTACTGAAAACTATGGAAAGCTCACCGGCATCGCCAAAGGAGCACTGCGGTCACGCAAGCGCTTCGTGAATTCGTTAGAACCCTTCGCGCTGATAAATCTCTCCTTTCAGGATCGTCCTCATAGTAATCTGGCTTTTGTACTCGCCGCCGATCTTAGACTGGCCTTTAGCCAATTAATTACTAGCTTGGATCGAATTTCCTACGCTGCTTACTTGGTCGAAATCACTGATGGACTGACTGGCGAACGGGAAGAAAATCCAGCGGCCTTTCAACATTTAAAAGAGGGTTTGGTTTATTTGGAAGAAAATGGCACTTCGCTCCGTTTTCTCACTTTTTTTGAGCTAAAACTATTGCGTTTAGCCGGGTATCAACCAGTCCTGGGTAGCTGTAAGAGGTGCCACAAAGAGAAAGGCCAACTCAACGACGTAGTTGCTTCGCGTTGGAATTTTAGTCCGGTTGACGGCGGGATTCTTTGTGACCCGTGTTCGCGGTCGCGTAAGGAGCTCTTACCACTTAGCGCAATCGCCGTCGAGGTGTTGACGGCGCTACAGGCGGACAGCGCCGCTTTGCCGTGCCGCTTCTCACTGCCCTCATCGGTCATAAAAGAAATCCGCTCGGTGGTGCTGCGGTTCATCCAATATCACGTCGATCGAGAAATTAAATCGGCGGGCTTTCTGTCTCAATTCTCTTCCGTTTAGTCTGGCGCGGCTCGTTCGGCCACAACACGCAATAGCAATCATCCACTAATGTGACGAGGATCAAAAAAAAATGCCGAACAAGAAAAAGAGCATCTTTTTCTTTGGAAATGGTAAAGCTGAAGGCAACGCCCAAATGCGCGAATTGCTCGGCGGCAAAGGTGCCGGTCTTCATGAAATGACTCGCATTGGCGTACCCGTACCGCCCGGCTTTACGATCAGCAGTGAAGTTTGCAGCTATTTTTACGCGCATCGTCGCAGATATCCTAGTGGCCTTGAGACAAATGTCGCAGCGGCGCTAGCGCGAATAGAAAAAATCCTTGGCCGCCGCTTCGGTGATACCGACAATCCACTATTAGTTTCGGTTCGCTCTGGTGCGCGCGAATCGATGCCAGGGATGATGGACACGGTTTTAAACGTAGGCCTTAACGACCGGACTGTGTCAGGTTTGATTCGTCGCGCCAACAATGCTCGGTTTGCTTTCGATAGTTACCGACGCTTCGTTCAGATGTATGCGGACGTCGTCCTGGGAATTAAGGCGAAGGACAAAATCGAATCCGATCCGCTCGAAGCCATTTTCGAACGCAAGAAAAAAGCCCGCGGTGTGCAGTTCGACACTGAACTCAGTGCGGCAGATCTAGAAGATCTTGTCGTAGCGTATAAGGACGAGATCAAAGCCAGATTAGGAAAAGAATTTCCCGATGATCCAATGGAGCAATTATGGGGCGCGATCGGAGCCGTGTTCGACTCGTGGAACAATGACCGGGCCATCGCATACCGCGAACTTTACGGTATCCCGCATAATTGGGGAACCGCGGTCAACGTTCAAGCCATGGTCTTCGGCAATCTCGGCGACAACTGCGCAACGGGGGTGGCATTTACGCGCGATCCGGCAAGCGGCGAGAAGCGCTTTTACGGCGAATTTCTCACCAATGCCCAAGGGGAGGATGTGGTTGCGGGGATTCGCACCCCCCGGCCGATCGGCGAGCTTGGTCAAGTCGTGCCCACGGCGGCACGCGAGTTACAGCGGATTTGCGGTCTTCTTGAGAGACACTATAGAGATATGCAGGATATCGAGTTCACTATCGAGGACGGCAAGCTTTGGATGCTGCAAACGCGCACCGGCAAGCGCACCGGCTTCGCTGCCGTACGCATCGCCGTCGATATGGTAGGCGAACGCATCATCAGTAAGAACGAAGGGTTAATCCGCATTGAACCGGATCAACTCAACCAGCTATTGCGCCCGATCTTCGATCAGCAAACGAAGGAAAAAGCTCATAAACAAGGAAATCTGCTCGGCAAGGGCTTGCCCGCGGGTCCAGGGGCTGCCACAGGTCGCGTCGTTTTTTATGCCGATGACGCCGTCGAGTGGAAAAAGCGCGGCGAGCGGGTTGTGCTGTGCCGCATCGAGACCAGTCCCGATGATATCCGCGGAATGGATGCGGCGCAGGGAGTGCTTACCGCCCGCGGCGGTATGACGTCGCATGCAGCGTTGGTAGCGCGGCAAATGGGCAAGGTTTGCGTGGCAGGTTGTGAGGTCTTGCAGATCGATTACGCGGCTCGGACTTTGAAGGTTGATCAAGCGGAGCTAAAAGAGGGCGATTGGATTTCGATCGATGGGAGCACCGGGGAAGTGTTTAAAGGAGAAATTCAAACCTTGCCGTCCGAAGTGTTACAAGTTCTCGTCGCTGGTTCGCTCGATCCGAAGAAGTCCCGGATTTACCAACATTTCACCAAGCTGATGAAATGGGCCGACGCGGTGCGCACCCTTGGGGTGCGCACAAACGCCGATCAGCCCGACCAGGCCGCGATCGCCAAGGCGTTCGGCAGTGAAGGAATCGGCCTGTGCCGCACCGAGCACATGTTCTTTCAAGGTGATCGCATTCAAGCCGTACGTGAGATGATTTTAGCGGATGATGAAACAGGTCGCCGCCGCGCCTTGGCCAAATTGTTGCCGATGCAGAAGCAAGACTTCAAAGGCATTCTGGACATTATGGGAAGTCTACCCGTCACCATCCGCACTCTCGACCCGCCGCTCCACGAATTCTTGCCGAAAAGCGATGATGAAGTTGTCGAGCTCGCTCAGGTCATGGGCGTCCCGGTCGAGGTCCTGCGCAACAAAGTCAATGTCTTACAGGAATTTAATCCCATGCTCGGTCATCGCGGCTGCCGCTTGGGTATCTCGTACCCGGAAATAACCGAAATGCAGGCGCAAGCGATTTTTGAAGCTGCATGCGAACTCCGACGCGAGGGCAAAAATCCGTTTCCCGAAGTGATGATTCCTCTAGTCAGCTCACGGCAGGAGCTGCACGAACAAAGAACTATCGTCGAACGCATTGCGAAAGAGACCCAAAAATCGTACGGCGTCAAGGTGCGCTACCTCGTGGGCACAATGATCGAGTTGCCGCGGGCTTGTATGGTCGCGGATGAAATCGCCGAAGAAGCGGAGTTTTTTTCCTTCGGCACCAACGATCTCACACAAACCTGCCTGGGCTTGTCGCGCGATGACGCGGGAAAATTCCTGCCCAGTTATGTTCTTCAAGGCTTACTTCCTGCGGACCCGTTTGTCAGTATCGATCAGGATGGTGTCGGCGCGCTCATGCGTATCGCTGTGACCAAAGGGCGAAAGAGACGCAAACGGTTGGAGATGGGAATCTGCGGCGAGCATGGCGGCGATCCGAAATCGGTGGAGTTTTGTCATGATATTGGACTAAATTACGTCAGTTGTTCACCCTATCGGGTCGCCGTTGCCAAACTGGCTGCCGCGCAAGCTGCATTGCGTCAAAATCGTTAGTGCTTTCAGGCGTATAACCCACATTTGTTACATTATAAAACCGCATTCTTTTAAATTGGCACGTTGTACATTTTATTGACAGAATATGAGTGATCTACGATAATTTACTCCTTTTCGTAGATTTTTATTTATGGAACCCCGTTTCGCGGAATTGCTAGTTAGAGGCGGAATTGTTACCCGAGAGCAACTCGGGGAAGCCCAAAAAAAGGAACGAGAAAACAATTCCAGCGTCACGCGCGAAGTCGTACGGCTAGGTTTCACTAGTGAAGAAATTCTAACGGGGTTTCTCGCCAAGCAATTCGGCATTGAAACAGTTGAGCTGATTCCGGGAGAAATCGAGGACAGTATTTTTAGCTTGGTACCACCGCAGATCGTCCAAAAACATCAACTTGTTCCCTACAAGCTTCTCGGTTCGACTCTGACAGTCGCCATGTCGGATCCAACGGATTTGGTCGCAATCAATGAAGTCAAGTTTGTCACCGGTTACGGCGTACGCGTAGTCTTAGCCATTCCGGCAAATATCAAAAAAATCCTGGACCATCGTTTCGGCGGGGCTAACTACGACGACGTTCTCAAGAAATTTGGCGATAGCGAGATGGAGGTCGTCCAAGAAAGCGATGATGTAAACCTCCAGGAGCTCCAGCAAGCCACTATGGATGCACCGGTGGTGACGCTGGTGAACGCGATTTTGTCAGACGCCGCGAAGCGTAGGTGTAGCGATATTCATATCGAGCCCTATGAAAAGATTTTTCGTGTTCGTTTTCGCGTTGATGGAGTACTGCAGGAAATCATGAGCCCGCCTTTGCGGCTCAAAAATGCCTTGGTCTCTCGGTTAAAAGTAATGGCCGGACTCGACATTGCGGAACGGCGCCTCACCCAGGACGGTCGTATCAAGCTTAAGATGGGCGTCAGCGGCGAGCTCGATGTTCGCGTATCGATACTACCAACATTGTTTGGCGAAAAGGTCGTCATGCGATTGTTAGACAAGTCCAACTTGCAGTTGGACATGGCCAAGTTGGGCTTCGGTCCGCAGAACCTAAAGGATTTTCAAGAAGCGATTCATAAGCCGAACGGGATGATTCTCATCACCGGTCCCACTGGCAGCGGCAAGTCGACCACTCTCTATTCCGCCCTTTCGGAACTCAACAAACCTGATGTCAATATTTCAACTGCCGAAGACCCCGTTGAGTACAATCTTGTGGGAATCAATCAAGTCCAAGTCAGGGACCAAATAGGTCTCAATTTCGCCGCATGCCTGCGCTCTTTCCTACGACAGGATCCCGATATCATCATGGTCGGCGAGATGCGCGATCTTGAAACCGCCCAAATCGCCATCAAAGCCGCTTTGACCGGTCATCTGGTGCTGAGCACGCTTCACACCAATGATTGTGCTGCGACCGTCGATCGCTTGCTCAACATGGGAACGGAACCTTTTTTGATCACATCGTCGGTTAATTTGATCGTTGCCCAACGATTGGTCCGGAAAATCTGCGACAAGTGCAAGGAACCGATCGAAGTCAAGCCGGAGATTTTGACCGATTTAGGAGTGGATTCCGCTGAATTGAGCGCCGGATTTCCAACTTATCACGGTCGCGGTTGCAATAATTGCGGCGGGACTGGTTATCGTGGGCGCTTGGCGGTCTATGAACTAATGGTGATGCACGAGGCGCTTAAAGAGCTCATCCTCAAAGGCGTGTCGGCCATGGAGCTAAAACGGGAAGCGGTTAAGCTCGGCATGAGTACGCTGCGCATGAGCGCTCTTCACAAAGTCCGCGAAGGCCTTACCACGGTCGATGAAACCGTTCGAGTCACCGATACAGATAAGGGGTTTGGCTCAGTGTTTTCGTTGGGATTCTAATGATCTTAGATCCAAGAGGTTGCGCAACTCAAAAATCACCGCGGGCGACGTTGTTAGAGTGATTCGAGCTGACAGAGATTAGATTTATGCCGACGTTTGTTTGGGAGGGCAGAACCGCCCAGGGAAGAGTGATCAAAGGCGATAACCTTGAGGCGCCGAGTTTAGAGGCTGCGCTTGCACGACTGCGCGAGCAGAGGATCCGGCCAATTCCGAACAAGGTTCGGGAAAAAGGAAAGGGGCTGGAGAAAGAAATCTCGATCCCGGGATTCGGCGATAAAGTCACTACGAAAGACCTCTCATTAGCGACGCGTCAGCTCGCCACAATGATCGATGCCGGTCTGCCGATTGTTCAGTGCCTTGATATCTTGGCTCAGCAGTCCGAGAGCAAGTTACTGCGCAACACGATCACAACTATCCGCAAAGATGTTGAGGGAGGTTGCACGCTCGCCGACGCGCTCCGAAAACATCCCAAAGTCTTCGACGACCTCTATGTGAACATGGTTGAGGCTGGCGAAGCCGGCGGTATCTTGAACACAATTCTCAATCGTATTGCGCAATTTATTGAGAAAGCCAACAGGCTGAAGAAGAAGGTGAAGGGCGCGATGATCTATCCCTGCGCCATCGTTTTCGTTGCCGTCGCTGTGGTAACCGTCTTGATGATTTGGGTAATACCGGTATTCGCCGAGCTCTACGGCAGCATGGGCAAAGCCCTGCCTATGCCAACGCAAATTTGCATCAATATCAGCAATTGGTTCGTCGCCTATTGGTATTTGCTATTCGGTGGTGCGATCGGCGTCGTGATGGCGATCTCGATGTATTACAAGACGCCGCAGGGGCACATGAATATCGATCGACTGCTACTTCGAATGCCGATTATCGGGGATCTCCTTCGCAAAGTCGCCGTTGCACGATTTTCACAAAACATGTCCCTGCTCCTGAGTTCCGGTGTGCCCATACTCGACGGTCTCGCGATCACTGGCAAAACCGCCGGAAATAAAGTGGTTGAAAAAGCGATCATGGAGAGTCGTATCAGCATCAGCCAGGGCAAAACCGTCGCCGAGCCGTTGCGCGACAGCAAAATTTTTCCACCCTTGGTCTGTCAAATGGTTGCAGTCGGTGAAAGCACCGGCGGGCTTGATGCGATGCTTAAGAAGGTGGCCGAGCTATACGAAGAGGAGGTTGACGATGCTGTGAACAATCTAACCGCGATGATGGAACCAATGATCATGGTGGTCCTCGGCGTGGTTCTGGGGGGTCTTGTTGTCGCCATGTACCTGCCGATATTCCAAATGGGATCCTTGGTCGGCGGATGATTCAAGAGAAGTCTCGTGTCGTATTGCAAGGCGGCGCATTGAGCATTTAACCTTGAGTGACGAACGAAAAGAATTAGCCGAGAAGATTCGCTGGTTACTGCTTTTGCGCGTAGTCATCCTGTCTTTTTTCTTGGGCGCTACGGCGGTCTTTCATTTCTTCGGAACTGCGGGGGATATTAGTTATCTTTTCGGCCTTTCCGTGCCGTTGATCATTGCATATATGATCTCTATCGGCTCGGCCATCATCTTCCCGCGAATCCATGATTTGCGCCCCGTTGCGGATGCGGAAATCTGGTTTGATGTCCTTCTGATCACGGGGATAATCTGGATCACTGGAGATTTCGCCAGTCCCTTTCCATTTTTATATAACTTAGCAGTGATGAATGGAGCGATATTGCTCTTTTATCGCGGCGCATTTCTTACTGCAGGATGCTCCAGCTTCTGTTATCTAGCTATGCTTGTTTGGTCGCGATATCCGAATCCAGTAAACGGCCTGGCACTTTCTTGGTCTTCACTAATGCCCATCGTTCTGAGCATCGGCAGTTTTTTCGTTATTGCTTGGCTAAGTGGGTTTTTGACGAACAAACTGAGCGAAACCGAGAAATTACTAAAAGAAAAACAGATCGATTATCAGGAATTGGACGCGTTTAAAGACGCGCTCTTACAAGGCATTGGCAGTGGAGTCGCCATCACTGACCACGAAGGCCGAATCAACTATTTCAATCGCCAGGCGCAAGCTCTCACGTCTCTGGACGAAGCCACTGTGAAGGGTAAACGTCTCGATCAAATCTTTCCAGGCTTGAGCTATGATTTTCAACGTAACCGCAACACCGCCAACGTCATTACGGACGAACTACCATTCGCGCCGTCTCAAGGCGCACAAAAACAAATCCGCCTCACACTCGCGCCTCTCAGCAACGCCAGCGAACAACTGATCGGCTTCGTTTCTATTTTCGAAGATATCACCAAGCAGAAGCAGATCGAGGAAAAAGTACGGCTCGAAGAAGAGCTACGCCGGGCTAGGGAAGTTGACTTAAAGCAGAGCACACTGGAGATAGACGACTCAGAATTTCACTTCGAGGGAGTCATCGGAAAAAATGGCGGCATTGAAAAAATCTACCAGTTGATTCGAAAGGTGGCCGCGAGCAACACGAACATATTGATTTCGGGCGAGAGCGGAACCGGCAAAGAACTGGTTGCTCGCGCCATCCATCTTAACGGACCGAGAAAAAGCAAGCCATTTGTCGCAGTCAACTGCGGTGCGATTCCAGAGAGCCTTATGGAAAGCGAACTTTTCGGTCATGTTCGAGGCGCCTTTACCGGCGCGGTGTCGGACCACGCGGGTCTGTTCAAACAGGCAGACCAAGGTACTATTTTTTTAGATGAGGTAGGAGAATTACCGCTCCACTTACAAGTCAAGTTGCTGCGTGTTTTACAAGAAAAAAGCTTTACTCCGGTGGGCGGCAGTAAGCCGCTCAAAGTTGACATTCGAGTCATTTCCGCAACTAACCGAGACTTGCGCAAAGAACTTGAAGAAGGGCGGTTCCGCGAAGATCTCTTCTATCGACTGAACGTCGTACAAATGGTTATGCCGCCACTCCGGAGCAGAAAAGAAGATATACCAGCTCTTGTGCATTACTTCCTGCGGAAATTTGCCGATTCCCATGACAAAAAAGTCGAGGAAATCTCGAGCGGCACCCTAATGCACTTGATAAGCTATTCTTATCCGGGAAACGTTCGGGAACTTGAAAACATATTGGAGCACGCCGTCGCAGTAACCAATAAAAACATTCTCACAGAAGAGGATCTACCTCAGCATGTGAAGGGCATTCCAATCACAGAGGACGCCGACATTTTCGAAAAAACCGCTCCAGGAGGGCCGGAACATTTTTTTAGTAAAGGGCTGTCGCTTGATACTGAGCTTGAAACCCATGAGAAATGCATACTTCTTGGCGCTTTGAAACGCGCCAACGGAGTGCAAAAAAAAGCCGCCGAAATCCTTGGCATCAATTATCGGTCGCTTCGCCACCGGCTAGAAAAGTATGATTTATTGAATGCCAAGGCTTATGCCGTGACCGAACAGCCTGCTGACCAACAGTAACAAATTTTGTCACTAGCTCTAGTTACAAATTCCGTAATCGAGAGATTGAGCTTTGACCACCCTTCTACAAAAAAAATAATTATCCATTGCGCTGCGAACACTAACCCATTAAAAACCCACAGCTTATATTAGTTGCCTAGATTTATTTTCTCTGGTCAGCTCTTGTAATTCAACGACAGGAGCGCACGGAGAGGTGTGGTACATTTTTTGCTGAGCGCAGGATCTAACGTTTTAAAGCTTGAAACGACATATCTTTTTTAAAGGAGGTGAAGGCTGACGGTTCTCAGGTTACGAACCTGAATGATTGCCACGGAGTCAAACAGGCCTTTGGATAAACAGAAGAAGATCATAGACCATAAAAAGTCTTTAACAACAAAGAAGGAGTATATGATGAACAAGTTACGTTTGCAGAGCGAATCAGGGTTTACCCTTATTGAATTGCTTCTCGTGGTTGCGATTATCGGTATTTTGGCTGCTATTGCGATCCCGCAGTTTGCTGCCTACAGAAAGCGTGGCCACGAGGCCCAGGTCAAGTCCGACCTGAGAAACGCGGCCGTGGCTCAGGAAGCGTATTTTGCCCAGTATTCGGCATACAAGAGTGGTGCCTTCACACAGGGTGTCCCTCCAGGCTTTAACTTGACGACCGGTGTAACTGTTAGTTCGGCCGCCGGTTCAAACACCTTTCAGCTGACAGCAAGTCATACTAATTGCGCCGCTGTCAGTTGGACATTTAGTAGCGGTAATGGAACCATCGCCGGCACTACATGCCCATAAGCTAGCTGGATTCTCAGTCTGAAAATATAGTCGGCGCAAAGGGGGTGGTTCTGATAACCACCCCCTTTTTTTAGCTATTTAAGACCAGCTCTAAGATTTCACTTTTAATAAGTCGTGGATTTTTTTTCTTTTTTGCGTCGAATAACGCGAACAGAACGCTCGTATGATCTCCTGGCTGTACTGGGTCTGGTCGCGATGGTCGTATGGTTCTGCGACGGAATGCTATTTCTCGGAAAAGTTCCGTTCTTCCGCGATCTCGGCACGTACGCTTATCCAATCAAGTATAGTTTAGCGACAAGTCTTCAAGCGGGGGAGCTGGGCCTTTGGGACCGCCACATAGCGTCGGGTTTCCCATTGTTGGCGGGGTTTCAGCCAGGCGTATTTTACCCATTCAGTATTGTTTTCTATTTTCTCCCTTTCTTCGATGCGATTCGGTTCACATTTTTTTTACACTTTGTGGTTGCGGTCAGCGGAGCGTATGTTTTGTGCCGGTGGTGGAAATTTCCGGTATACATTTCTGCGATCGGCGCAATACTTTTTACTTTGGGAGGCACCACTGTCTCTCTTTCCAATTTGCTAAACCATTTTCAAACCGCGGTTTGGCTACCTTGGATGATTTTGAGTTGGGAGCGTGTTCTCGAGTCACGATCCTGGAAGAATTTCCTCATTTTTGCGCTCCTGCTACTCTCTGCATTGCTGGCTGGGTCGCCGGAGATTTATTTATTCTCGTTAGGGCTCCTCGTGATCGATGGAGTTCGGATCATCCGGCGCGATCGAAACTTGACTGTTACGCGTATGGGCTTTCTACTTATCGGCGCCAACATTCTTGTAACCGCTATCGGAATGGCTCAATTTCTACCCACGGTTGAGCTAATTTTACATTCGCGACGAGATCGACCTCTTCCTCTTCAAGAAGCGACCCTTTGGTCCCTCCAACCCGCAAGTCTGCTTGGATTATTTTTTCCAGACAAGGATATCGATCCTGGGTTGCCTGTTGGGATCCGTCTCTTTTTTTCCCGCGAGGTTCCATTCCTGCTTAGTCACTATCTAGGGGTAATCTCTCTTTTGGGTATTTCGGCGTGGATGAAATATGCATCATGGAAGGAGAGGACGATAACTCTAATTTTGATCGCAGCGTCTTTGATTTTAGCATTCGGAAGCTTCACCCCTGTGTATAGTTATTTGTTTGACTATGTTCCGCTATTTCGTATTGTCCGTTTCCCAGAAAAATTTTTTTTCCTAACCTATGCGTTCCTGATTCTGATTGTCTTAAGAGGTCTGTTCGCTCTTCACGATACAAAACGGTTGTTAAGCCGCTTCCCGGTTTTCATCCTCTTTGGAATTTTAGCGCTGGTGACGATGGTCTACTCGTGGCTACGCTCAGACCCCGAATCACTATTGCGCTATGTCGTTCAGCAGTCCGGTGAGGCGAAAGCGATTCCGTCGCTGGTGACGACACTGTCCTCGGCTCTCTACCATTTGGAAAGGCAGATCGGCGTGACCCTAGCGCTTCTGTTGCTCTTCTTTTGCCGGGCGAAAAAACTGCTGGGAACAGTTTTGCTACATGGGCTGCTAGTAGCCGTCATCTTTTTTGATCTTGGCTCGGCTCATAAGCCGTTACAATTCCTCCTAAATCCCGATTCGATAACTAAAACGAAACGAATCCTCTCGAAGTCCGACGTGGAGGGAAACCGGCTCTTTTATTACCCCTCTGGACAAAACCTACACCCAAGTTATCTTTCGGTCTTTGGTTGGCCGTCCTTTGAAAAGGCCGTGGCGCTCTCCTTCGATAATCTCTTACCTAATGCTGGAGTACTATTTGACTTTGACTACTTTCAAGAGATCGACGCCATTACCCGGCAACCCTATAATGATTTTCTAGACTTCATAAATCTTCTGCCTCCTGACGGGAGAGTGAATCTGCTCCGGGCTGTAAACGTACGTTACATCGTAAGCTTCCGGCCAATAGAGGCGAAAGGTCTAAAATTAGCGCGCCAATTTCCAGAACATTTCTCGTGGCTTTATGAAATCGCCGCTCCCTTGCCGCGCGCCTACATCGCAGGGTCGTCAATTTATGAACCTCAAACCGCAAAAACTCTGAGAATGCTATCCAGTGCGGAATTCGACCCGCTGCGCCAGGTCATTCTAAATGAACGAATAACAACCGAATCGGATCGCCCACATGCAGGTGTGGCGCAAATTGCCCGGTATGAAAATGAAACTGTTCTTATCAAAGCATCGCTTAGTACTCCCGGCATTCTCGTCTTGACGGACTCCTATTACCCGGGCTGGAAAGTTTTCGTCGACGGAAAAGAAAAGAAAATTTTGCAAGCGAATCACTTTTTTCGCGGCGTAGAACTCGCAGCGGGAGATCATGTTGTGGAATTCGAGTACGAACCGTTGTCGTTTAGAATCGGATCGACGATCTCTCTCTCCGCCTTGTTCCTATTGACGGTTATATCTCTTTTTCAGATCATTCGTTGGCGCAAGCGACTTTCTGAAGGCGTCATTGATGCTCTACCGCAACAACCTTTAGCCGTACAGCAGGAATAGTTCTGCAGACGCCGAATCCTCTGTGTATGCATGTGCCTCGTCTCTCCTACTGCGCACTTTACATTGCCCCGGTAGTGATATTTGTTGTCTTAAGCATCGGCAGCGTTCTGCAAAAGTCTCCAACCTATAACGGAACAGTTCACGTGTTTGCTCGTGGTAAAATGCAGCGATTAACGGGTTAACTCCAAAGATCCGCCGCTCAAATCAGTTTGTTTTGCAGGTCTGCTGCGGAGATTGCCCGATGAGGATGGTTCTCAATCGCCCTTCTCGAATTCGAAAACGGAAACTAAAGGTACACCAGCGATTGTGACGGCCACGTACGGCTCTGATTTCCCATTGATTAGGTTCCGCTCTTGAGGAGAAAGCGTGCTGCGGCGGTTCAGTAAAACATAATAGTTAGACGGTTTCTCATTCGTGATTTTGAGGTCCCGGCGCAGACGGCCCTCTTTTTGATAATAGTCAAGCATGAAACTAGCGAAAGAAGCATTGATCGTCGCATTCTTTGGAATTCTCTCGTTGAGCGTCTGCAAAAAACTGGGAGTGAAAGCCTCCATGAAATAGGTCGTTTCCAATCCCCGCTCGTAAGCGCCACGAACTCCGCCGACGAGACGATTGTAAAAACTAAGTTGGAAGGGATGACACAAATACAGATCTAAAGCGGGACTAAAACAAAGGACCAAAAACCAGGTTGCAATAATTTTTGCTCTGAGATTGGCAATTTGCTGAAACCGCGTCGTACCACGAGCCAGATTCAATAGCGATGTAGTAAGCACATAAAAGCCTGCGCTGGCCAGCCCGGCTAGGAAGGGCAATGCAGATAGCATTTGCCGGACCCCATCGTGAAGCACAGCGCCCGGCAAGAGTCCCATAAGCAGAACAAAGGCTGTATTCCCCAAAAACAATAGCGTGGCGGAACGCTGTTTACTCCACGGGATCGAACCGAGCCCTATAAAAGCTAAAGCTAGCAAAGGCTCTGGGGTTGTTATCCCGATGATGAGAAACGAATAGTACCAGGGTAGTTGTTTGGTGGTATAGAGCTGATCGAAGAAATAGATCGGGAAATTTGCATCTGGTCGATAAGCGCGGCTGATACCTTCGTAAAGAAACTCCAAAACTCGCAGTCCGGTTTGGTGCCATAAATAGGGTTGAGTGGCGATCATGACGACCGGCGCCAGAAAAAGCAGAGCGAAAACATTGTTCACATATTTGTCACGATGAAATATATGTGCCCAAAGAATCAAGGGAATCGGAATTAGCGCCGCGGGAAATTTGGTCGCGAGAGCCAAACCCCACACAATGCCGAGTACAACGCTCCACTTCCAGTTCGAGAGGCCCTTCCAGAAACTATAGGCCGTCAGGAACCACATTGCAGCTAGCGGTAGATCGGTGACGGCAATATGCGCGAAGCCGAACAGATTCGGCGTTAAGATCACGGCCAGTGCTGAGAATAGGCCTGTGGCGGCGCCAAAGAGTTCCTTTATCCATAGATAAATAACCGTTACAAGGACGGCGAACAAAAGCGCCGGCCCCATGCGGTACGCCGAAAACTTGTCGAGGAATGGTGACGAGATTTCCTTGGCGAAGCCGGAAACAATACGCGAAAAAGGGGGGTGCGGCACGTTGTATGGATTCCAGTGCCAAGCGGCCCTGATGGCTTGGTCATCGAGGCTATTTCGCAACTCGCCCGTGACAATATTTGCCGAGAAGCCGCTGATCCAGCGTACGTGGAGGTCGGATGCGTGAAAGTACGGAGGCTCGTCCCATGTCACTCCGTAGTCTTTTAGCGTCACGCCAATCAGCAGCAGGGTGCCAAGGAATAAAACCACCGGTATGAACCAACGTGATGCTCGGGATTCGAGGGGTTTTGGATCATTCATCAGAAGAAATTCGAAATTTTGAAGTGGATTAGATGCTAGCGTAATTGCTGATTCCCAGATCAACTACGGATCAAACTGCATCGACTGCGTTGTCGAAAAAATGCCCGTCAAGGTTCCGTTATCCCTTACGCCATACCGCCAATACCGACTTGCCGATGGCGCCGCAAAATAATCGATCGACGACGCGCGATGCCGGAACGCACACACGATCCCAGAGCAGAATTTGCGATTGGGTGGGCATGGATTGACGAAGGGCAAGAACATTGCCGAGGGACAGAAGCACTCCGACAGAATCAAGATAGGTGAGTTTTTTTTCAATCCATCCAACCGGCATAATGGATCTCAGATGCGATCTATCGTAGCGCCGCAAGTGGCCGATGCTTTTATCAAATTCACTGAAGAGCCATCGATGGGCTGGGGCTAAGACGACGATATGACCGCCGCGACGGACCAATCGTGCGGCTGCTTCGATCTGAGAGCGATCGTCTTCGATATGTTCCAGAACATCGATGTACAAGATGCAATCGAAAGACGGACGATCGGAAAATGTCCCAAGAGAACCGACAATCACGCTTATTGTTGATACAGCCGCGAACCGGAGTAATCGGTCCCTCAAGCGCAGCGCTAGGGTCGCGTCCGGTTCGAGGCAAATCCATTGACGCGCAGTTCCGTCGTGTAGCGCTACCGTAGTCGCGCCGATGCCGGCGCCAACTTCCAACACGTCGCCGGTTGTGTAACGCGAAATTTCGCTCTTGATGTAGCCCTTCCAGTTCTTGGCCAAAGCAAACAGATCGAGTTCGCCGCCGATATAAGCGTTTTCATGGGCGTCAGCCATAGATCCGTTGGCGACTGCCCATGATGTGAACATAATCCCGGGTCGGGAGTACGTTGGTCGCATTGCGTGCAGCTAGGATCACGAAGACAAAAACCAAAATCACCAAAAGCATCTGGATCAAAATTACAAGCAGAAGCCCGGTCGCATAGGTAGCCCATCCGGGGATAGCAAGATCGGTTGCCAAACGAATGGCGATGACGATGGTTAGCGCCGTCACTGTCACAACCAT